>Ga0068861_100000644_pt1 | contig 20745 bp, 15 predicted proteins | sample KBSSwiS42_FD_66593 | JGI IMG/M metagenome (GOLD analysis project Ga0068861, IMG submission 66593) | Switchgrass rhizosphere microbial communities from Kellogg Biological Station, Michigan, USA - KBS Switchgrass S4-2 | ecosystem: Host-associated > Plants > Roots > Rhizosphere > Soil ...
CCGGAAGCGGGCGTGTGGGTGATCGCGGAAACGGCGGAGCTACCCACGAAGCTCGTGAAGATCGTCGTGACCGACGATCGCGGGCGATTCGTGATCCCGCAGCTGCCGAAGGCGACCTACGAGGTGTGGGTGCGCGGGTACGGCCTCGTGGATTCACCGAAGCGCCGCGGGACGCCGGGCACGACGATGAACCTCACCGCGGTTCCGGCGCCTGACGCCCAGGCCGCAGCGCAGTATTACCCGGCGGGGTACTGGTATTCGCTCATGAAGATTCCGGACAAGAGCGACTTCCCCGGAACCGGTGCGGACGGCAACGGGCTCTCGCCGAGCCTGACGAGTCAGGCCGCGCTGCTCCGCACGATCAAGTCCGGCACCTGTACCGCCTGCCATCAGATCGGCACCCTCGGCACTCGGCAATTTCAACCGTCGTTAGGCAAGTTTTCATCGTCGATGGCGGCGTGGGACCGGCGGGTGCAATCCGGGCAGGCCGGTCCCACGATGACGGCCACGCTCGACCAGCTCGGGCGCCAGCGCATGCTCACCATGTTCGCTGACTGGACGGACCGCATTGCGAACGGCGAGGTGCCGCAGGCACCGCGGCGTCCAGAGGGGATCGAGCGCAACGTCGTCATCACCGAATGGGACTGGGCCGATCCGAAGGCCTACCTGCATGACGAAGTCTCGACCGATCGTCGGAACCCGACCATCAACGCGAACGGGAAGCTCTATGGTGCGCTCGAGGTGAGCGCGGACTACCTGCCCGTTCTCGATCCGACACGCAACGAGGTGAGCAGGGTGCCGCTCACGGTGCGCGATCCAAACACACCGGTCGCCAATCCCCCCCAGATGATCAACCGATCGCCGTACTGGGGCGAGGAGCCGATCTGGACGAGCAAGAACAACGTCCACAACCCGATGATGGATGCGCGCGGCCGCGTGTGGATCACGTCCACGATCCGGCCGTACGACAACCCCGACGTGTGCAAGGCGGGATCGACTCACCCGTCGGCCAAACTGTTCCCACTCGCGAGGTCCGGCCGCCATCTGGCGATGTACGACCCGAAGACCGGAAAGCTCACGCACATCGGCACCTGCTTCAGCACACACCACCTCATGTTCGCCGAGGACGCGAACAACACGCTGTGGACGAGCGGCGGCGGGCCGGTGGTGGGCTGGCTGAACACGAAGATGTTCGACGAGACGGGTGACGAAGAGAAGTCCCAGGGTTGGACGGCGCTCATCCTCGACACGAACGGCAATGGCAAGCGCGACGACTACGTGGAGCCTAACGCACCGGTGGACGCGACGAAGGACAAACGGATCAACGCCGGGCTGTACTCGGTGGCCCCCGCACCGGACGGGTCGATCTGGGGGACGACGTTAGGCTTCCCTGGCGGGATCGTCCGCCTGACGCCGGGCTCGAACCCGCCCGCCACGGCGTTGGTCGAGTACTACGAGCCGCCGTTCAACAACCCGAAGGCACCGGTGCAGGGCTTCTCGCCGCGTGGCGGCGATGTCGATCGCAACGGCGTCATGTGGGTGGCGCTCGCCAGCGGCCACATGGCGAGCTTCGACCGGCGCAAGTGCAAGGGGCCGCTCAACGGCCCGACGGCAACCGGGCAGCACTGCCCGGAAGGATGGACGCTGTACCAGGAGCCGCTGCCGCAGTTCAAGGGCGTGACGGATGGCGGAAGCGTCGAGGCGAGCTACTACACGTGGGTCGACCAGTTCGACACCTTCGGACTCGGCAAGAACACGCCGATCAACACCGGCAACGCGTCCGAGGGCCTGCTGGCGCTCAAGGATGGGAAGTTCGTCATCCTGCGCGTGCCGTATCCGATGGGGTTCTACACGAAGTGGATGGATGGCCGGATCGATGACCCTAACGCGGGCTGGAAGGGGAAGGGGTTGTGGGCGACGGTGAGCACGCGCGCCCCGTTCCACATGGAAGGCGGGAAGGGAACGACGAGCAAGGTGTTGCACTTTCAGCTTCGGCCGGATCCGCTGGCACGGTAGAGGGATGAGGATGAGGGTAAAAGGCGCCGTTTTACCCTCATCCCCCATCCCGCATCCCTCATCCCAGCAACCGAGCTGCCGTGAGGGCGTATACTTGCGCGCATTCGACGATCCGGTCGATCGGCACGAACTCGTCAGGCCCGTGAGAGACCGTGAGCAGGCCGGGTCCGTACGCGAACGCCGGAACGCCACGCTCCGCGTAGAAGCGGATCTCGAGCAGTCCCGGACACATCTCGAATCGCGCGGGCCGCCCGGTGACATCGACGATACTCTCGGCCAGCGCGCGACCGACGGGACCGCGTTCGTCGCTGCCTGACGCGCGTCCTTCCTGTATGACCTCGACCTCGATCGTCGCTGGGCCACCCGCGCGATCTATCACGTCGAAGAGCCGCTGCTTCTCGACCTCCAAGTCCTCCTCGGGGTTGAGGCGACGGTCCACCGTGAACCAGCACTCGTCAGGCACGACGTTGAAGTTCGTGCCACCCTCGGTTCGTCCGCCAAGCAGCAGGATCGACCGCCGCGCGACGTCGGGCGCGATGTGAAAGTCCGTCGTGTGGGCCTCGACCTCGTGCTTGAGCTCCAGCAATGCCTGCGCAACGGCGAGCATCCCCTGGAACGCGTTCACGCCTTCATACTGTCGCCCGACGTGTGCCGTCTTGCCCCGCGCCGTGATGCGCAACGTGATCGCCCCGCGGTTCGCGTTCCAGACGATGCCTCCGGTCGGCTCAGGCGTCAGCATTCCGATCCCGTCGGTGCCGAGCACGCCGCGAGCCAGCAGGTCGCGCGATCCGCGCGGGCCGGCCGTCTCCTCGTCAGGCACGAAGACAAGACCGATCCGTCCATCGCCAAGCATATCGAGCTCGCGGAGGGCACGTGCGGCGTACGTCATGGCCGCGAGGCCGCTTTTCATGTCCGATGACCCGCGACCGACGATCGTCTTGCCGTGCAGCCTTGGCGTGAATTGGTCGCGCCGCTGCGCCGGGACGACGTCGTAGTGACCGCTGAAGTACATCGTGCGCGCGCCCCGGCCCACGAAGCTCACGAGGCAATCGCCTTCGATGCGCGTGTCGTCGAAGCCGAGCGCCTCGAGCCGCGTCGTGAGAAGGTCGAGTGCGTCGCGGTAATGGGCTCCCGGCGGATTCTCGGTCGGAATCGCGATGAGGTCGCGAGTCAAATCGACCATCCCGTCGCGATCGGCCGCCAGTGTCTCGATGAGCGTATGGTTCGTGCTCGACATGTCGGGCTCAGCGCGCCGCGTTGCGGACTACCTTGCCTCCCTTCATCACGAACGTCACGCGCTCGAGCTCCGTCACGTCGCCCAGCGGATCGCCACGCACGGCGATGAGGTCCGCGAACGCGCCAGGCGTCAACGCACCGACCTTTCCGCTCCACCCCATGAGATCCGCGGCGTTCACGGTCGCCATCTGAATCATCTGCATGCTCGTGAGCGGCAGCTGGCGCAGATACCCGAACTGCTTTGCGTTCAGTCCGTGAGGGTACACACCGGCATCCGTGCCGAAGGCGAACTTCACGCCCGCCTTGATCGCCCGTCCCCAGTTCTCGTTCTGGTGCCGGCGCAGGTCGCGCTCCTTGTCGATGATCTTGTCTGGCAGGCCCATCTCGTCCTTGCCGTGCGCGAGGATCCACTCGTCGGTGAGGATGTCGGGCACGAGATACGTGCCGTGCTCCAGCGCGAGCTTCACACCTTCCTCGTCGACGAGCCCCGCGTGCTCGACGCTCGCCACGCCGGCCTTGATCGCCCGCTTGATCGCCTCGGCGCCATGGGCATGTGCGGCCACCTTGCGCCCCCACATCCGCGCCTCCTCGACGAGGGCGTTCAGCTCCTCCTGCGTGTACTGAGGGCCGCCCGCCGACTCTTCCTCGGACAGAACGCCGGCGCCCGCCAGCACCTTGATCACGTCCGCGCCGTACTTCACGTCGAACCGCACCCGCTTGCGGATGGCGTCCACGCCATCGACCGGGCCGCCTAACGTCTGGGACGACAGGTACGGTGAGAAGCCGTTCAGGTCTCCATGGCCGCCGGTGGCGGAGAGCGGCATCGTCGCCACCTCCATCCGTGGGCCGTCGACATCCCCACGCTGGATGGCGTTCCGGAGGGCGACATCCACGAGCTCGGGCGCCCCGACGTCGCGCACCGACGTAAACCCGGCGTCGAGCGTCCGTTTCGCGTTCGCCGGCGCGGTGATCGCGACATCGATCGCCGAGCGGCGGAATAGCCCTTCGTAGTAGTCGGTCTGTTGGCTCGTAAGGTGCGTGTGCACGTCGATGAGCCCCGGGAGGACGGTTGCCGATCCGAGGTCCAGCGTGGTGTAGCCGTTAGGCACCGTGAGCTTCGTGCCCACCTGCACGATCGTGTCGCCATCGATGAGCACGACGGCGTCATCGATTCGGCGGCCCTGTCCCCGTGGGTCGATGAGGTGGGCCGCCTTGACTGCCACGCGCACGGCGGCGGGCGACGCGGGACGACTGGCCGGACTGGCCTGGGCGATGAGCGACGGCGCGGCCACGACCAGCGAAACGATGAGTGAAGTGCGCATGACGTGTGGTTGAGCGACGACCCGTGCGTGACGTGCCGGGCTGCGGTAGGTTGAGGGCGATCGATTCCAGCCACCAAACAATGGCATCACGCCCTGCCCGAGCGCACGAGGGAGGTGTGCTTCCGCCGCTGCCGAAGGCACTGGTGTTTGACGTTTTCGGCACAGTCGTCGACTGGCGCACGTCCGTCGCTCGTGAGGTCGAGGACCTGGCCAGGCGAAAGGGGCTCCGTGTGGATGGCGTGGCGTTCGCGGATGCCTGGCGCGCCGGCTACGCGCCGACCATGGACCGGGTGCGAAAGGGCGAGCTGCCCTGGACGAAGCTCGATCGGCTGCATCGGATGATCCTCGAGGGGATCGTCGCCGGGTTTGGACTGGGTGGATTGTCGGAAGGGGAGCGGGATTCGCTGAATCGCGCCTGGCACCGGCTGCAGCCATGGCCCGACGCCGTGCCCGGCCTCACTCGGCTCAGGCGGAAGTTCATCATCGCGCCGCTCTCGAACGGCAACATTTCCCTCATGACCGACATGGCGAAGCACGCCGGACTGCCGTGGGACTGCATCCTGGGCGCCGAGCTCGTGCGGCATTACAAGCCCGACCCGGAGGTCTACCGATCGGCGGCGGAGTTCCTGGACGTCACGCCGGCGGAGGTGATGATGGTCGCGGCCCATCTGCGAGACCTGCGCGCCGCGAAGGCCGAAGGGCTGCGGACGGCGTTCGTCGTTAGGCCGGATGAGTTCGGGCCGAACGGGAAGCCCGACCTCGTTGCGGACGACTCCGTGGACGTCACGGCGAGGAGCTTCGATGATCTTGCCGGCCAGTTAGGCGCGTGATCGGAGGCAGTCTCCCGGTCGGCCGCTCATGCCCGGTCGGTCGTGCATCCAGAACCCAGGGTTCTGGATGTCTACTGGTCCGGCCCGTAGCGAGAGGCGCCTGCCATGACTCATTGCGGCGTCGGCGTCACCTTCGCCGGTTCCCCAAGGTGATCCTGAACAAACCCGACGATCCGCCGCGCCGCGTCCACCGCGTTAGGCCGAGTCCACTCGTAGATCACGTGGCCCATGCCAGCGTACGTGGCGAGCTGCACGGGACGATCCAGGCGGCGCAGCGCCGTGAACAGCTTCTGCGCGTCGTGATAGGCCATGTCCTTGTCGCCATGGATCAGCAACAGCGGCGTGTGGATCCGGTCGGCGCGGTAATACGGCGAATTTTCCAGATACCGCATCACGTTCGCCCACGGGTGCGTGCCCATGCGCGCCTGCCCGGCTTCCGACCAGCCAATCCAGAATGACCCGCCATTCTCGTCCAGATAGCCGTACGTACCAGCGAGGTCGTAGATGCCACTGACGGCCACCGCCGCTCGGAACAGGTTCGTCCCGCTGATGATCGCGCCGGTGCCATAGCCGCCGAACGATTGCCCGGCGATCGCCAACCGGTTGACGTCCACGTAGCCGAGCTCCGCAGCGCGGTAGACCTGGGGCAGGAGCTCGTCGATCATCTCGTTGAGCGGGTTGCCAGCTTCGCGATTCGGCCCGAGCGGCAGCGTTGCCAGCACCACGGCGTACCCTCGACTCGTGAACAGAAGCGTGGGGATCGTCAGGTCCCCGCCGCCTCCGAAGACCTCTGCCTGACGCGACCGGTCGCCGCCCGGATACATGAGCACCACGGCAGGCAGCCGGTCGCCGCGCTTGGCACCCGGTGGAAGCAGCACCGCCGTCCTCGCCTTCGCGATCGCCCCGTTGTAACCCGGGATAACTGTCTCGAACACGTCCGCCGAGCCAACCGCGACCCCGTCGAGCCGGTCGTCGGCGTGGGAGACACGTTCCTTGCTCGCGAAGTTGGCCGGGAACCGGTAGACGTTAGGCGCCGTCCGGATGTCCTGGTAGAGCGCGAAGATCGACTGATGCGTCGTGTCGCCGAACGCGTTCGCGAGACGCGCTCGGCCCTTCCAGAGCACCGTCGGCTTGCCGGAGCGCGTGTCGAACCGCACGGCCCCCCGCTCGCCGGTGGCCACTTCGGTCATGAGCGCCGTGATCGACGCGGCGTCGGGTTGCCAAAGCGTTCGTGGGTCCGCGCGGACGAGATCATCGAACGTCCAGGCCGAGTCGATCGCGAATCGCGTTGGCGCGCTGCCGTCGAGCGGTATGAGCGCGAGCCCGCGCGGCCGGACGTCTCCATACCCTTTGTCGTCGATCGGATCCGTGCCGACGACAACGGCTTTCCCGTCACGCGTGAACCAGTGCAGCGTCGGCGCCAGCGCACCTAACGACTCACCGAGCCGGCGTGGGCTGCCCGGTCCATCCTGTCCCACCGTCACGAGAAAGAGCTGACCGCCCTTCATGTACACGAGTGCGTCATCAATGGGGTGCCAGGCGTAGTTCCGCCCGTGATAGTCGTTGAGCAGCGGTAGATCGGCGACGACGAGCTTCGGTGCACCGCCAGTCGCTGGCACGACAGCGAGATCGACCGAGCTCTCCTGATTCGTGATGCCGTGGTCCTTGAACACCGACAGGTAGCTCACCCAGCGTCCCGACGCGGACAGTCGCAGCACCGACGGGCGCGGCTCGGCTGTCGCGCTCACGAGCGGGCGCACGGCACCCGTGCGAGCATCGATGCCCGTGATCGCCGCGTTGTTCTCGCGGTAGTAGAAGGTCTGGCGCGGCGTCGATTCGCCGGGCTTCGTCGATTTCGGTTCCTCGCTGCCGCCGCGGAGTACGGTGACCGCCGGCGCGTTGGCGTCCGCCTTTGCGGTGGCCTTCTTGGTCTCCGGCTCGGGGAGCCAGGCGGCATCGCCTGTGTCGGGCGCCGTGGGCACGTAGATCGTGCGACTGTCGGGCGACCACTGTGCTTCGTCACCCGTCCAGAGCTTTGCCTTGATGCGAATCGCGGAGACCTTACGCGTGCGCCCCGTGGCGACGTCGAACGCCCAGAGCTGCGGCGGGCCATCCTTGTCGGAGTAGAACGCCACGACGTCGCCGTTAGGTGACAGGGTTGGCCCCCAGCAGTTGCCGCCGGGGCACACTTCGCTCGTCCGGCCGCCGGGCGCACCGCGATCGGTGACGTACACCTTGCCGCCCACCACCGAGCTGGGAGTGCCGTTTGGCTGGTACCTGGCAGAGGTGTTCACGTCCGCACGCGGTTGCCGGACGACGTAGGCCAGACGCCGCCCATCGCGCGAGATCGAGAGCGTCGAGCTCCAGAGGAACTCCCGCATGTCGAAGGCGAGGTCGAACGGAAGTGCGCCGGGCGGATCCGCTACGGGCCTAACGGGCGCACGGTCAGACGGCGAGGCCTGTGCGTTGCTCGGGCCGGCCGCACTCAGCCAGCATGCCACGGCCATAGCGATGGAGCGCGCAACTGGCGAAAACTGTTCGTGGAACCTTGCCTGCGTCATGACTACCGCCAAGTTCTGGTTGGGCCGGTTTGCATTCACTCCACAACCTGCCACCGCTGCGCGGGTTCGTACAGGTTGTTCACGCTACTGACATTCTTCGCAAGGAGCAGGACTATGGCCTCGATCAGGAACACGGCGAGAGAGTTCTTCGACGCGTGCGAGACGGGCAAAGGATGGACTGGGTGTCAGCAGTACTGCCACCCGGCCGCGACGTTCTCCGCGCAGGCGGGCGCGCTCACGGGGGTGAACACCGTGCAGGCGTACACGGAGTGGATGAAGGGGCTGCTCACGCCAGTCCCGGACGGTAGCTACGAGATCCGTTCGTTCGCCGTCGATGATGACCGGAACACGGTGACTGCGTATGCGGTGTTCCGCGGCACGCACACGGGCGATGGCGGGCCGGTGCCGCCGACGGGGAAGCGCGTGGAGGCCGACTATGTCTACTCCATGCAATTCGATGGTGATCGCATCCGGCACATGACGAAGATCTGGAACGACGGCGTTAGCCTGCAGCAGCTGGGCTGGGCGTGACGGCAGTTTTGAACCGCAGAGCACACAGAGGTCACGGAGAAAAGCAATGGCGTTAGGTATGTCACGCCAGCGGCAGGAGTCGCGTCAGCCCTCGGTACGCATGCTCACCATCGGATCCACCCGCGCGGCACGGCCCGCGGGCCGGATCGACGCGACCAGGACGGCGATGACCACCACCACCAATCCTGCAATGAACGCGAGTGGATCGACCGGGCTGACGCGATAGAGAAAGCCGCGCAGCAGCTGCGTCAGCCCGATCGCCGCCACGAGACCAACGCCCAGCCCCGCAAAGAGCACCTGGACGCTCTGCCGTAGACGGTAGTGAGCTTCGTGATGACGGCAGCGATCGTATTCTTCATGCTGCTCCAGCCGGTGATCGGCGCCCTCTCCGATCGAATCGGACGACGCAAATGTCTGCTGCTGTTTTCCATGCGCGAGCCGCGGGGCGTGACCATGCGGACGTGAGCGTCTGTGCGAGTCGAGTGAGGAGCGAATGATCGAGCGGTTGACGACGAACCTGGGTGCCCTGGCGCGACTGTCGCCTGCGGAGTTGGCGACGGAGCGCGGCAGTCGCGTCGCCGCCGACTGTGCCGACGCGATTCGGCTCGAGCTGGACTGCCCGCAGCAGGAGCTGACGTCGGATCAGCGCGAGTTGCTCGCGGCGTTAGGTGACCTGCTCGACACGTCGACGCGTGACGAACGGGTCGTTCGGATCGCATCGGCGGCTTGTCGGGCTCTGGGCGTTCGCCCGGCTGAACCGCACGCTTGAGCTGCAAATCGGCGGGACCGCGTCGCGTTGCATTTCTCGACCCCGGCTCGTTGGGAGCGGATCAGCCGCCCTTGTACGTCGCGGCGTCAAGAATCGACCAGAGATGGATCAGCCAGCCCAGCAAGAAGAACCACAGGACGGCCGCGAGGCAGAACATGAACACGGCCTTGATCAGCCTACCCTGCAACAACTGACCGAGCCCCGGGACGAAGAAGCTGCACAGCGCAGCAATGACGTTCCCCGCAGAACCTTGGCCAGCCATAGAGACCCCTCACGAAGAAGACTAGGAACCACTACGGAACCCGCCGCTTATTCGATTCGCAGCAAGCCAGTTGCCGTTGCAGCATAACGCGTTTGGTTGCGATACTTGGCGGATGCTCCTTCGTTACGCAACCTGCGCGTTCATCCTGGCCCTGCCTCACGTCACCAGGGCACAATCCGCCACCGCGAAGAGCGCCCGCGCCGCACGGCTCGCCGGGGCGCCGCCGCACATTGATGGTGTCCTCGACGATGCCGCATGGGCACAGGCGCCGGTGATCGCCGATTTTGTGCAGAAGGTGCCGGTCGAAGGCGCATCGCCCAGCGTGCCTACCGAAGTCCGCATCCTCTACGACGACCACGGGCTCTACGTCGGCGCGCGACTCAAACGCCCGGATCCGAACGCCATCCGCACGTCTATCACCCGCCGCGACGGCACCAGCGACGCGGAGGTGTTCACGATCTCGCTCGACCCGTACCTCGATCGACGCACCGCGTACAGCTTCTCCGTCTCGTCAGGCGGCGTGCGTGGCGACGCGTACCACTCGCAGGACAGCGAGGACTCGGGACGCGAGGCGCAGTATGATCCGGTGTGGGATGCGCGCGCGCGCGTCGATGCGGAAGGCTGGACCGCGGAGATGCACATCCCGTTTTCGCAGCTCCGCTTCAACGCCGCGGCCGAGCAGACGTGGGGGATCGAGTTGACGCGATCCATTCCCGACAAGAACGAGCTTCTCCAGTGGACGCTCATTCCCGTGTCGGCCGCCGGGTTCTCATCGCATTTCGGCCAGCTCGAGGGCATCGCCGGCATTCCGCGCACTCGGCGCCTCGAGCTCATGCCGTACGTAGCGGGTGACCTCACGTATCGCGCGAACGTGGACCCCAAGGACCCGTTCGACGATCGCGTCGGCGGTCGGGCCGGGGGCGACCTCAAATACGGGCTCGGGCCGAACCTCACGCTGGACGCGACGATCAATCCCGACTTCGGGCAGGTCGAGGCGGATCCAGCGGTCGTGAACCTCACGGCCTTCGAGACCATCTTCGAAGAGCGCCGGCCGTTCTTCATTGAGGGCGACGAGCTCCTCACGGGCCGCGGGCAGAGCTTCATCGGGCGACCGAGCTGGTTCTACAGTCGACGGATCGGCGCGTCCCCCCGCGGTTCCGCGTCCGGCGACTTCGTCGACTCGCCGGCGAACACCACGATCCTCGCCGCGACGAAGGTCACGGGCCGACTCGCGTCGGGGCTATCGATCGGCGCGCTGGCTGCGCTCACACCCCGCGAATACGCGCACACGTTCGACACGACCGACGCCGTGCGCGACAGGGTCGCCGTCGAGCCGCCGTCGTCGTTCGGCGTGCTCCGGCTGCAGCAGGAGTTCGGCACGCGCCAGTCCAACGTGGGTGCGTCGCTGACGCACGTCCACCGCTGGCTCGATGACCGCGGCGGATTGCTGCAGCTGTTGCCGAGTAGCGCCGTCGCGGGCGGAGTGGATTGGCGCCTCCGCTACATGGAGGGGATGTACGAGATCACCGGCTGGTTAGGCGGTAGCCGCGTCGCTGGTGATGCGACGTCGATCGCTCGGCTGCAGCGCGGGAGCGCGCACTACTTCCAGCGTCCGGACCAGGACCATATCAGCTTCGACTCGACTCGGACGTCGCTTGCCGGCGCCACCGGATCGATCCGGTTCGACAAGAACGCGGGCCGGTTCACGCTCGCCGGCGCGCAGATCTCCTTTCGCTCGCCGGAGTTCGACATCAACGACGCCGGGCAGATGCGGAGCGGCGACGACATCGACTACAACGCCGACATCCAGCTCCGCGACACGAAGCCTAACAAGTACGTCCGGTATTACCAGTTCGGCACCTCGATGCAGGGTGGCCTCAACTACGGGGGGATTCAGCAATACCTGCGCTTCAACGAGAACTTCCAGTTCACGTTTCACAGCTTCTGGCGACTCACCGGCGGCGTTCAGGTCCAGCGTCGATCCCTGAGCGATGACCTGACGCGCGGCGGCCCCCTCATGGGCACGCCGAACGCGTACGTGCTGACGACGCAGGTGACGAGCCGGCCTAACGTGGCGCGAACGTGGACGGCGCGCACGCAGTATTTCAACGATGAGTTCGGAGGCTGGCGGTGGGACCTGACTGGCGGCGTGGCCATCCGTCCGGCGTCACGGTGGCAGGCGTCGGTGGACCCGACGTACTCGCACTCGGTGGACAGCCGGCAGTACGTCGGAACGCGCGCGGACGGCAGCGCCGAGACGTACGGCGGTCGCTACATATTCGGGTACATCGAGCGCAGCACGCTGTCGGCGCGGTTTCGCCTGAACTATGCGCTGACGCCGAGCTTCACGATCGAGGGCTACGCCGAGCCATTCGCCGCGAGTGGCCGTTACTTCGACCTGGGCGAGCTCCCGGCGCCGCGGAGTCGCGCACTGCGGATCTACGGAGCGAGCGGCACGGGGACGACCATCGAGAAGGACGAGAACGGCGTGAGCACCGTGACCGACGGCGCGACGACATTCACGATCCCGCCGCTCGACTTCAATCTGCTGTCGTTCCGCTCGAACCTGGTGCTGCGGTGGGAGTGGCTGCCGGGCAGCACTGCCTTCCTCGTCTGGCAGCAGAACAGGGAAAGTCAGACGCCTAACGGTGAGCTGATTGGTCCCGGTGACGTCTGGAATTCGGTGAAGGTTCCGGGCGACAACTTCTTCGTCGTCAAGATCAGTTACTGGCTGGGCATCAACTAACGCTCATCCCCCGGCGAGCAACCGCTCGAAGCCGGGGTGCCCGCGCAGCGGCGCCCACGACGCCTCGGCGCGCAGGAGCGCGCGGGAAATGAAGATCCCCGCCGGCAGCCGGAGCGCCTCCTCGAGCCGCGCCACGGCCTCGTCGTGCCGCCCGGAGAGGACGTCGACGTAGGCAGCGTTCACGAGCGCGTTAGGCACATCGTTGGGGCGGCGCTCTGTCCGCACTTCGGCGACGTAGCGGTCGATCTCGCGCCCGGCGTCGGTTGCACGCCCCAGCCGCGCGTACGCCTCGGCGAGGATGGCCCGGCGGGAGTAGGTCTGGTACAGCGTGACGTCCGGCGCCCGCCGAAGCGCCGGCTCGAGCCGCGCGACCGCCGAGTCGGCGTAGGCGCGCACGCGCTCCGGCCGGCCGGTCAGCGCGAAGTGGCGGAGCTTCATCAGGAAGTAGAGCTCTGGCGGCAACCCACCGTCGCCGGCGGAGTAGCCCGCGAGCGAGAGCGTGTCCCTCGCCCGCCACACCGCGGGCCCAAGCATTTGGTGCCAGAGCACGGCCATCCCACCGTCGTTCGGCACCCGCACGAGCATCCCGCCGAGCGCCGGGCCGCCGCGCTCCGCCACGCGGCGGGCGGCCGCGGTGTCCGCGCGCCAACCCAGGTGGGACATCATGTAATTCCAATACGAGACCGTTTGCTCGGGGTCGAGCGCGAGTTCGCGCTCGCGGTACCGGACGCTCTCCGCGTACCGATACGCTCGCTGGTTCAGCGTGGCGATCCGCTCCACTGGCCCCGGCGAACGTGGGTCGAGGGTCGCCGCGCGCTGGTAGCTCGCGATCGACGCGTCCACGTGGTCGAGCGCGTCCTCCACCGCGCCGAGTTGGTCGTGTGCCAGTGCAAGGCCGGGCGCCGCCGCGACGAGCGCGCTCGCCGTGCGGTGGGCGCCCTCGAGGTCGCCGGCCCAGAGCAGGTACCCGATGCGGGCGTGACGCGAATCGACGAGAGTCGAGTCGAGCGCCCAGGCTCGCTCCACGCTCGCACGCATCTGGGTGAGCACCGCCGGGTCGCCGGTGACGAAGTAGATCCCGCCGTACGCCTGCGCGAGCTTCGCGTGCGCCGCGGCAAAGGCGGGGTCTAGCACGACCGCGCGCTCGAGCTCCGCGACGGCGGCCCGCCGCGCGGTGACCGAGGTCACCCACCTCCCCATGACGGCCAGAGCGCGGAGGTAGGCGTCGTACGCGGCTACACTACGAGTCGGAGGGGTGGCTGCGGCGGGCCGCTCGCGCTCGAGGAGCGTAACGTGGAGCGACGCAGCGACGCGCTCGGCGACGCTCGCCTGGACAAAGAAGACGTCCTCGAGCGACCCCTCGACGGGCTGCGTCCACACGGTCGCCTGGTCGGCAGCGCGCACCAGCTCCAGGCGCACCCGCACGCGCCCCATACCAGCTGCGCCACTGGCGACGCCCGCCGTGCGATCCCAGTGCACGGTGCCCGTAAGCAAATGCGTGGCGCGGAGCTCGCGCGCGATCTGCCGCGGTCCTTTCGTGCTTCCCTTGTACTGCCGCGCGCTCGCCCCGGCGATCACTCGCAGCCCGGAAACTGCGGCCAGGCGGCCCCTCACCTCGTCGGTGAGCCCGTCGGCGAAGTACGCATCACTCGGCGGGCCGAGGTTCTCGAACGGGAGCACGGCGAGCACCGGGGGTCCGGGGGGTGCGGGCGGCGGGCGTGATGCGGGCGGGTCGCGCACGACGAGCGTGGCGACGAGCGCGCTGGCCGTGGCGAGCCCAGCCCCCACGACCATCGCCCGCCGCCGCGAGGGCCGCACGAATCGGGGCTTGGCGCTATCGGGTTCAGCGCCGGGCGTCCGACCATCGGGTGACACTCGGTGACTTGGGGCATCCGAGATTGAAACCGCCAGCGCCTCGGCGAAGGCGGTGGTCGTTTCGAAACGCGCGTCCGGGGCGAGCGCCAGCGCGCGGGCGACCACAGCATCCGCGGCCAGCGGGAGGTCAGGGCGGCGCGCCGCGAGCGACGGCGGCGCCTGTGTCGGGCGCTCGGCGAGCTGGTGGATGCTCGACCCGGTGAATGGCGCGGTGCCGGCGAGCAGCTCGAACGCGACGCAGGCGAGGCTATACTCGTCGCTGCGTCCGTCGAGATCGCGCCGGCCGCGAGCCTGCTCGGGGCTCATATAGGCCGGCGTTCCAATGACTCGGCCCTGCCCGGTGAAAGAGTCGGGGAAGACGCCTGGCACACCCGCGGAGGTGCCCGCCTCGTCATGCTGTTCCGCGCGGGCGATGCCGAAGTCGGCGACCAGGGCGTGCCCGTCCTCGTCGAGCAGGATGTTCTCGGGCTTGACGTCGCGGTGCACCACGCCGTGTCGATGCGCGTAGTCCAGCGCGTCGGCGACCTCGCGCACGACCCGCAGCGCGTCGGGCACGGCGAGCCGCCCCTCGTGCCGGAGCCGCGCGCGGAGCGACTCCCCGCTGACGTACGGCATCACATAGTAGAGGAGGCCGGCGGCCGCTCCCGAGTCGTGGAGCGGGAGGATGTGCGGGTGGCTCAGGTTCGCCGCCGTCTCGATCTCGCGCTGGAAGCGCCGCGGCCCGAGGCGCGCGCCGAGCTCGGGATGCAGGACCTTGAGCGCCACGCGCCGCCGGTGCCGGGGGTCGCGGGCGAGGTAGACGGTCGCCATCCCGCCGCGCCCAAGCGTGCACTCCAGGTCGTACCGGCCGGCGAGCGCCTCCGAGAGCGCCACCGACCTCGCGGCGGCGACGTCTGCCTCGTGGGCTGCTTCGGCGGCTCCGGCGGTGCCCGTCGACCATAGCGCAGCTTCGCTGCCTCCGCCGGTAGCGGAGTCGCCCGCGGCCGCGGCGGCGATGGCCCCCGCGACCGCAGGCGATGCGAGAAAGCGGTCCGAGCCCTCCCCAGTGTCCGGGCCGGTGAGTAGCGAGCTGACCTCGGCCCGAAGCGCGGTGTCATCCCCGCACGCCTCGACAACGAACGTGGGGCGCGCGGCCGCGGGGCGCGCGAGCGCAGCCTGTACGATGGCCTTCACCAGGCGCCAGCGCTCGAGCGTCATCGGCGCCGACCGGACGGCTTCCTGAGCGTCGCCTGGACGGCTCACATGGCGCTCCGCTCCGCAAGCCGCGTCACCGGGCCTCCTCACTCGAGCGCCTCACCGGAGCGCCGCTCCGGGCCAACTCGCGCCGGAGCCACCGCCGGGCCACGGTCCACTCCCGCGAGACGGTCGCGGCCGAAACGCCGAGCGTGGCGGCCGTGTCGTCGAGCGTCAGCCCGCCGAAGTAACGCAGCTCGACGAGCCGGGCCTGGTCCGGATCCAGGGCGGCGAGCCGCTCGAGCGCCGCGTCGAGCGCGAGCACTTCGACGCCGGCGTCCTCGCCTCCCGCTGAGGGCGCGGCAGCCACTCCGTCAGCGTCGTCGAGCGTGACAGGGTGAGCGCCACGACCGCGCTTGGCCGCGCGTCGGGTGCGCGCGGCGTCAACGAGCACCTGCCGCATGCACCGGGCGGCGACGCCAAAAAAGTGCGCGCGGCTCTGCCAGCGAATCGGCCGCTGGTCGACGAGCCGTAAGTACGCCTCGTGGACGAGTGCGGTGGGTTGGAGCGTGTGCCCTGCAGTCTCGCGGCGGAGCGCGCGCCGCGCCTGGCGGCGCAACTCGGCGTACACGACCGGCAGCAGCGCGTCGAGTGCGGCGCGGTCGCCCTCGCTCCAGGCGATGAGGAGCCCGGTCACGTCGGGACCGTTGGCAGCGGAGCCGGCCGACGCGGCGGTCGCCGCCGGACCGTCCGCTGATTTTGCGTGCGGAGGTGGCGAGGTGGAGGGCTCCCAGGGAGGCATCGGCATGCCCTCCGTGTCCGGACTGGGAAAGGCGCGAGGGGACCGGGCTGCTCTAGGCGACGATAGGCCGGGCGGTGCGCGCGGTCAAGCGCTGCCACACGACGCGTGAGGGACTTTCCGCGCCGTTTCCGCACTCCCCAACGGCGGGGCGCGGCCGAGCGGAGGTGCGGTGCCGCTTGACCATACGTCCGGTGCGGTACATGGCCTTCACAGAGAGGTGACTATGCTCGGCAATCAGATGCTGAAGGGGTTCGCGCTCGTCGCCGGGGGCCTGCTCATCGAGGGTTGCGACCAGGCGCCCCTGGGGCCCGCTTCGGCACCCGTGGAGGTGCGCGCGGCGCGTGCGGACGTCGGCGGCTCGGCGAACGCCGTCATCACCTGGAACGCGAACGCGGGCGAGGCCGCACTCGCCGCGTGCATATCGTGGGACGACGACCCGCTCCACGAATCACGGCTTTACGCCGTGATGCACGTGGCCATCCACGACGCCCTGAACGCGATCGACCGCCGGTCTCGTCCCTACGCGCTGGATGCAAGAATCCAGGGGCCCGTGGAGCCCGCGGCCGCCGTTGCCGCGGCCGCACGCGACGTGCTCGTCACGCTCATCGGTCAGATCCCTGATCTCTTCCCCCCAGCGTGTATCCAAGCTGGGATCGCCAGCGCCGAAGACGACTACGCGGCCGCATTGGCCGGGATCCCGGACGGCGTTGCCAAGACGGAAGGGCTGCGCCTTGGACGAGCCGCGGCCGCGGCGATCCTCGCCCTGAGAGCCCAAGACGGTTCGGACACCCCATTCTTGGATACGGAATACCCGCAGGGCACCGCGCCCGGCGAGTATCGCTTCACACCCGGGTTCTCGTTCGTGGCCGCGCCCGGCTGGGCTGACGTCACACCCTTCGTGCTGCGGAAGAGCTCGCAGTTCCGCCCGGACCCGCCGTACAAGGTCACGAGCCGGAAATACGCCGCGGACTTCAACGAGATCAAGGCGCTCGGCGGCGACGGCGTCACCACCCCCAGCGCGCGCACCGCCGAGCAGACCGAGATCGCCCTGTTCTGGGTCGAAAGCTCCCCGCTGCAGTGGAATCGGATCGCGCGGACGGTCGCCATGGACCGGGGACTCGACCTGTGGGAAAGCGCGCGGCTGTTCGGCCTTCTCAACATGGCCCAGGCCGACGGCTACGTGGCCTCCTTCGACACCAAGTACCACTACAACTACTGGCGCCCAGTCACCGCCATCCGATTAGCGGACACGGACGGCAATCCGAGTACGGACGCCGACCCGACGTGGACCCCGCTGGTCCCGACGCCGCCGATCCCCGACTACGAGTCGGCCCACGCTGTCGAGGGAGGTGCGGCGGCACATGTCCTCAGTGGATTCTTCGGGACGGACGAGATCCCCTTCACCACCTGCAGCTTGTCGCTCCCGTCGGGCAGCAGGTGCGGCGACGCGTCGCCCGTGCTCCGCTCCTTCCTCAGCTTCTCTCAGGCGGCGGCCGAGAACGGCATCTCGCGCATCCTGGTCGGCTTCCACTTCCGGAAGGCGGTTGAGGAGGGAATCGTGCGCGGCAGCCGGATCGGCGATCAGGCCGTTCACCACTTCCTCCGGCCCGTGGGCGGCCCGTAGCCGGTGCCGAGACGATGACAGCGCGCGAGGACGGGAGACGGCTGGGGCAAATCGCATCGGCTTCGCAAGGCTACCCGGCGCGCAGCGCGCGCGCCGGGTCGATCCGTGTTGCGCGCCGGGCCGGCAGATACGCAGCGGCTTCGGGAGTTTCGCGCGCCACGTCCGACCAAGGGTGCTGGTCGCGAGTGCCTTCTGGTCGAGCCACCCTTCGGGCAAGGACCCCGATAGCGTGAGCGGGGCGCGAGCGCCGGGTCCGCCGCCGGCGCCTCGCGCCTCTCCACCCGTCCGGGTCCCCTGCGCTGCCGAGCGCCCGTCCGGATGTGCGTTAGGCGGCCCGTGCAACCGCGCCGCTTGACATTCCCAACCGGTCGTGCAGCAAGCAGATGCTCAACACCCACATCAGCAGCGTGTCCGCTCGCGTTCGCGTCGCGGCGTCCATCGACGGAACCGAGTCGAGCAACGCGACCACCTTGCGTCGATCGTAGATGCCAGGTCCGTCGACGAGGCTACCGCGCAGCGTATCCTGGAGCAGTGCGTACAGCCGTCCGTCTCGCTGCATCGTCGCCGGCGGAGACATGAACGGGTGCTTCTGGCGGCGGTACACGGCCTCGGTTAGTACCGGTTTCGTCGCCTCGCGCAGCACGTACTTCTCCGTCATTCCCTTGATCTTCATCGACACCGGCATGCGCGCGGCTTCCGCCGCGACATGGTGATCGAGGAACGGCAACCGTCCTTCCACCGAGTGCGCCATCTCCATGCGGTCGCCCAGGTTGCTCAGGATGTAGTTAGGCAGGAACGTCTTCGACCAAACGTAGAGCGATTGGTTCAGCGGATCGCGGCCGCCGGCACCGACGACGTACCGGTTGGCGAGCCCGTGCACCCGGCAATCCGGATCGACCACGCCCTGCTTTGGGTCGCGGTGCATGCGCGTCGTCCCCATGTGATGCCACCCGCCGCTCAGCGTGGTCGGCCACTTCCGGTCGGATGCCATCGACCGCGACGGGCAACCCGCCGGCAGCCTAACGAGGCCGTGCAGGAGCGGTGTCGACTCCGCGCCGGTCATGCTGAACGTGTGCGACCGCCGGCAGCTCGGTGCGCTTCGAGATTCGAAAGGCATTCTTGCCCGCGCGCTTGGCCTCGTACAAGGCCAGGTCCGCGCTCTCCATCAGTGTCGCCGAGTCCCCGCCGTGGGCCGGGTAGATGCCAACGCCTACGCTGGTGGTGATGCTGACGGTGTGGCCCTCGATGCCATAGGGTTGCGACACGACCTCGATCACCTTCGCCGCGATCATGGCCGCGTCCTCGGCGCTGCCGACATGCCACAAGGCGACGATGAATTCGTCTCCGCCAAGGCGCGCCACGGTATCCTCGTCACGCACCGCTCCCACCAGGCGCTCGGCGACCATCTTCAGCAGCGTGTCCCCGGCCCCGTGCCCTAACGTGTCGTTGATCTGCTTGAATCCATCCAGATCCAGACACACGACGGCCATGGCACTCTTGTGCAATCCACTATGCGCAAGCGCGATCTGCATTCTTTCGGCGAGAAGCCGCCTGTTGGCAAGCCCCGTCAACGCGTCGTGCAGCGCCAGAGATTCCAACGTCTTGGCGTAACTGCTGGCCGCGTCGTGCAGCAGCCGGACTTCAAGCATGTTGTGGACACGCGCCAGCACCTCCGCCAGATCGAACGGCTTGCTGAGGAAATCCTTCGCACCGCCCTGCAGCGCGCGTAGCTTGTGAGCCGGCTGGGCGGTCACCGCCAGCACCGACAGGTAGCCGTCGATCTCGATCTCCTTCAGGCCTTCCATGACCTCGAACCCGTCCATGTCCGGCATCTGGAGATCGAGGAGGATCAGGTCGTAGCGATTGTTGCGGTGCAGCTCGCAGACCTCCCGCGGATCCATTGTAGAAGCGACGCACGTGTAGCCGGCACCTTGCAGCATGCGCTCGAGCAAACTCACATTCGCTTCGTTGTCGTCGACGATCAGGATCTTGGCGTTCAGAATGTCCGATGCGCTGACCATGACTCTCGATTGCCTTACGCGTTGCGGGCAATGCCGACTGCTGCCAAGGCAAGCGCCTCGTCCAGCGCGTCCATGAATTCATGGACTTTGATCGGCTTCGTTAGGTACCGGCAGAATCCTGCCTCCAGACCCTTCTCGATGTCGCGCGGGATGGCGTTGGCACTGAGTGCGACGACAGGGATGGATGCGGTGGTCGGATCGCGCCGCAGGATAGCCAACGCCTCGATGCCGCTGATGCCCGGGAGATTGATGTCCATCAGGATCACATCCGGTTGACGCATGCGCGCGATCTCGACTCCTGTATCAGCATCTGCAGCGGCGAGTAGCCGCATTCCTGGTCGGCGCGCGATGAGCTGCTCGACCAATTGCAGGTTCGCCGGGTTGTCTTCCACGTAGAGCACGGTCCGCAGCAGCTCGTCACCGGGCGAGCCGGGTTCGACGCTCTTAGGCGCCTCGACTTCATCGGGGAGGCCCGGGGCAGCCGTCGACACGAGCTCGAACCAGAATACGCTTCCCGTGCCGACGGTGCTTTTCACACCGATTGCTCCGCCCATCAGTTCGACGAGTCGCTTGGTCACCACGAGGCCAATGCCGGTGCCTTCGATGTTGGCCTCTTGACCGAGACGATTGAACGGCTGGAACAGCTGGGCGAGCTTCTCCGGAGGTAGTCCCGCGCCCGAATCCGTGACCGTCACGCGAACCCGATTCCGAGTCGTCGCCGTGCAGCCCACGACGACGGTTCCACCATCCTCGTTGTACTTGATCGCATTGGAAAACAGATTGATGAGTATCTGTTTGACCCGTGTGCGGTCGGCGTCGATGAAGTACAGGTCGTCGAACTCCGGGAAGGTCATGTGGATCCCCCGCTTTGTCGCCTGCGGCTCGATCATCGTCTTGCACTCCAGTATGACTTCACGCAGCGACATTGGCTCCGACGACAGCGACAGCTTCCCGGACTCGATCATCGCGAGATCCAG
>Ga0068861_100000659_pt1 | contig 20531 bp, 16 predicted proteins | sample KBSSwiS42_FD_66593 | JGI IMG/M metagenome (GOLD analysis project Ga0068861, IMG submission 66593) | Switchgrass rhizosphere microbial communities from Kellogg Biological Station, Michigan, USA - KBS Switchgrass S4-2 | ecosystem: Host-associated > Plants > Roots > Rhizosphere > Soil ...
AGGGCCGGCAAGCACGCCGCCATGAACACGAGTACCAGGGGACGCCGCAACTCGTGGTGTTTCATCCTGACTACTCTCCGCTGACCACGGGCAACACTACCGCGCTCGGGCTCGCACCGCCAAACCAGACGCTCTGTGTCGCCTTTTTATAGTCGCCCGGTTTGGCATACATGATGTTGTCGACATACGTCTGCGGATTGCGATCGTAGAGCGGGAACAGGCTCGACTGCACCTGCACCATGATGCGATGCCCCGGCAGGAACACGTGGTCGACGTTGGGCAGCGTCCAGCGGTAACGCTCGACCTTGTTGGCCTTGAGCGGCTCTGCTTTCGCGAAGCTCTTGAGATAACGTCCGCGGAAGATCTCGATGCCGATAGGCAGCTCGTAGCCGCCCATCGCGGGCTTCGCGCCCTGCGCCGCGCCTTCCGGCACGTCGTTGGGATACACGTCGATCAGCTTCACCACCCAGTCGCTGTCCGTGCCCGTCGTGGAGGCGAACAGTTCGACCGCGGGCGCGCCCATGATGTGCACCGGCTTTTCCAGTGTTGCGCTCCGCCACGAGGCGACGTCGGGACGCTCGGACACGAAGCGCTGATCGCGCACCAGCCAGGGCTTCCACTGCGTCGCGTCGTTCATGTCGATGGGGCGCGGAATGAACGGTACCGGCTTCGCCGGATCGCTGACATAGTCCTCGTGGCCCGCCGCCTGCGGCTTGTCGAACGTGGCTACGCCGCCCGCCGCCAGGTAGATAGGCTGCGCCGCGCCCATGGGCCAGCGCGGCGAGCTCTGCCACTGGTTGATGCCCGTCGTGTACGTGAGCACCGGCGGCGTGTGCGGATTCGGCGCGCCCTTCAGCCAATGGTCGAGGAAGGGCTTCACGTACTGCACGCGCCATTCGCGCGCGGTGTCGCCGGTGAAGGTGAGCGCACCGAGCTCGTAGCCGTAGTGATTGGCGCCCGAGTGCCGCCACGGCCCGATCACCAGCGTGACCATGTCGTTGTTCTTGTCCTTGGGCTCGAGCGCGCGGTATGCCGCCGGGCCGCCGTAGCTGTCTTCCTGGTCCCACTGCCCGAGCTCGATCATGGTCGGCACCGTGAGCGGCCGATCGGCCAGCCACTTGTCGACCGCCTGCAGCGACCAGAACTCCGTGTATGCGGGGTTTTCGAGGAACTTGCGGACGCCGGGGACGTTTTCGATTCCCACCCGCTTGACGAAGTCCGCCACCGAACCGGCCTCGAGGTAACGCGTGTAGAAGTCGCCCTGGCCCAGCGCGAATTCACCGCCGCCCTTCGCCTTGTCGGTACCCTGGCCCAGCGCGTAGTCGAGCGAGCTGACGCGGAACGCCCCGTTGTGAAACCAGTCGTCGCCCATCCAGCCGTCGACCATCGGGCTTTCCGGCACCGCGGCTTTCAGCGCGGGGTGCGGATTGATCAGGGCCATCAGCGCGGTAAAACCCAGGTAACTCGAGCCGATGATGCCGACCTTGCCATTCGACTCCGGAGTGTTTTTCACCAGCCACTCGATGGTGTCGTATGCATCGGTCGACTCGTCGATACCGGTGTCGTTCAGCGGCCCGGCCAGCGGGCGGTTCATGATGTACGCGCCCTCGGAACGATGCAGTCCGCGGATGTCCTGGTAGACGCGGACATAACCGCCCTCGGCGAATTCCGCGTCCATCGCGTCCAGGACGTCGACGATGCGCTGGCTCGCGATGCGGTGCGTCGCCGTGTGCGCGTCGTACGGCGTGCGCGAGAGAAGGATGGGCGCGTTGACCGTGCCCTTCTTCATCACCACCACGGTGTAGAGCTTGACGCCATCGCGCATCGGGACCATCACCTCGCGGCGGACGAAATCGGCGCTTGGGTAGGTCTGCTCGTACTTCTCGACCACGTCCGGCGTCATCGGCGTGACGCGCGGAGAGTTCTGTGCCGAGGCGATGGTCGCGACGGCCGCCATCAAAGGGAGTGTCAGGTTTTTCATGGCGGCAGCCTACGGGCGACGCCATCGATCCGCAATCGTCAGCGGTGCGACTCACCTATCGCGCGCGCCTACCAGGCTGCTGCCTGGTAGACACGGCGACATGGGCGTCACTTCGGGTAGAGAATCGTCGGGATCTCGATGACCGCGTCGACCGGAAGATTGTTGCGCTTCGCGGCTTCGCGCACCGCCGCCTCGCTCGGGCCGGTGTAGACGCAGAATGTCCTGGTCTTGTCCGCGTTGGCATACGAGTGAACCCAGGTGACGCCCACGTCCGTGTTGTTGTCGTTCACGATCTTCTTCACTTCCGCGTTCACGCCGTCCAGCGCGCCGGGCGGAAAGGTTCGCAGGATCATGTACCGCTTCGGGGCCGGCACGGGCATAACGTCAGCACGATTCGCATTCATCTTCATCTCCACTAACAAGGGTTGTTGGGAGAGAGCTTAGTGGTACCTGGCGGCGCCATGAATGATCGAGTGTCCGCCGTTCTTGCTCGTTCGTGCACGACCCGGCGAACCGGGCGCCCTGTAGGACCGGCACCGACAAATTCGGGTGCAACTCGGCGGCAGGACGAAAAAGCGGCGATTTCTGACTGCCCGCGCGGCGGCCTCCGCGTAGGGTTCGGGTGCTTGCCACAACCCACTGGAGCACTCATGAATACGAAGCTACTGGTCTCGCTGTGCGCCGCTTTCGCGCTGCTGGCAGCCTGCAAACCGAAGGACACAGCGGCGCCCGCCACCGACACCACCGCGACTCCGCCGCCGGCTGAATCCACGCCGAGCACGCCGCCGCCGGCCGACGCGACGCCGCCGCCGGCTGACCAGACGACGCCACCGCCGGCCGACTCGACACAGCCGTCGAATCCGCCGCCGTCCGGAAACCAGTAGGCGAAGCGTTTCGGATCCTCCGCGGCCGGGTAGCTAGTCCCGGCCGCGGGCGGCAAGGCTTGCGTACGGGCGTTACCGGCTTTCCGGCGGAATGTCCCGAATTCGCTGCACCAGGGCAGCGATGTCCGCGCGCGAGTACGACAGATGCACGCGCTTCGTCGACGCGGGCCGCTTGCCCACCGACAGCCCTGCGCGCCACTCATTCGCCGGCCGAATCGGCCGCGGCGCGAAGCCCCCGCCGCAGTTCGGGCACACGTTGGCGAGCATGCGTTCCACGCAGTCCGCGCAGAACGTGCATTCGAAGGTGCAGATCCGCGCGTCCGGGGAATCCGGCGGCAGATCGCGGTCGCAAGCCTCGCAGTTGGGTCTGAGTTCCAGGGCCATGGTCACCAGACTGACAATCGCGCCGCCCCAGGGACTGCCAAAGAACCCGCGAATCCGGCCCTTCGGCTATACCATGCCGTCCCTCATCTGGAGCCTTGCGATGACCCCGACCATCACGGCATTCGAGAAATCGCCCGATCGAGGCCGAGGACTGGCGCGCGACACGCGCGTTCGCTGGGCGCTGGAAGAGGTCGGCCAGCCTTACAAAGTTCGCCTGCTTTCTTTCCCTGCGATGAAGGAGCCGGCGCACCTGGCGCTCAATCCCTTCGGCCAGATTCCGACCTATGAGGAAGGCGATCTCGCGCTGTTCGAGTCGGGCGGCATCGTGCTGCATATCGCGGAACATCACGCGGGACTGCTGCCTGCCGATGTCAACGCGCGGGCGCGAGCCATCACCTGGATGTTTGCCGCACTGAGCTCGGTCGAGCCGCCGATCCTCGATTTCTCGTTCGCGAAGATCCTCGAGGGTGACAAGCCCTGGGCCAGGGATCGGCAGCCTCTGGTCGAGGAACGTGTCCGCAACCGGCTGCAACCGCTTTCCAACCGGTTGGGCGATGCCGAGTGGCTCGATGGTGCTTTCAGCGCGGGCGACCTGATGATGGTGTCGGTGCTTCTCAGGCTGAAGCCGTCGGGCTTCCTGGAAGGATTTCCAAAACTCTCCGCCTACGTCGCCCGCGGCGAGGCGCGCCCCGCCTACCAGCGCGCGTTCGCGGCCCAATTGGCGGTGTTCAACGTGCAGGCAGCCGGCTAGCGAACCTCAGCGGCACTGAGGCCGGCGGTCGTCAGGTACTCGCGCAGGTGCGCAAACGCATATTTCTTCCGGCTCAACAACGTGTCCCGCGGAACGCGGGCACAGCGCGCCATGGTCTGGATGTCGTGCCCCTGTTGCCACAACAACACCGCCTCGCGCTGCGGGCCCGGCAAAGTCGAAAGTCCGCGTTCCAATGTTCTTGCCACGCCCTCATGATGCGCAGCCACCTCCGGCGGGCATTCCGTGGGCCCGTCGGCGCCGGCCGCGTGTTCCAGCTGCCGGGGTTCGAGCCGCAAGGTGTGGGTTTCGAAGTGCGCCCGCCGATACCCGTCGATGAACACGTTCCGGACCACGGTAAAGAGAAAGGCGCGCTGCTCGATGTCCTGGGTCGGCCAGGGCGCGCCGACGCGGTGCGCGTCCAGGAACTTGACCCAGGCCTGCTGGGCTACGTCCTCGGCGATGGCCGGATTTCGAGTCAGGCGGCGCGCATAGCGCAGCAGGTCGGGATGGTGGCTTCGGTACAGCTTTTCTATTTCGTTCTTTGGCATGGGGCCGATCAGGCCCTTTGGACACCTGTTTAGTCCTGATGAGGGGTTTAGGAACGGTTCAAGGTTTTTTTGGCGGCGCGTATGCTTGCCAGAAAAGAAAGGCAGGCTTCGTAAATGCACGCTCCGAGCCTTCTAACCCAGGGCTTCCAGGTTGGTGACTGGCTGGTCGAGCCATCGCTGAACAGCCTTGCCTGTGGCGATGAGCGCGTGAAGATCGAGCCGCGCACCATGGATGTTCTGGTCTACCTTGCCGAGCGCTCTGGCCAGGTCGTTGCGCAGTCCGAGCTCGAGAGCAGCATCTGGAAGGACGTGGTGGTCACGTCGCAGTCGGTGTACCAGAGCATCGCGCAACTGCGCCGGGTGCTGAAGGACGATGCACGGGAACCGCGTTACATCGCCACGGTCTCGCGGCGCGGCTACCGGCTCATCGCCCCGGTCAAGACGGCCACCCCCGCGCGACGCGCGTCTGACAAGGCGCCGGCGGCGCCGATTGCCGAGACGCCGCCGGTCGCCTCGAATCGGCGACGCGCCGTCCGGGCGGCGACGTTCGCCGCGGCGATCGCCGTGATCGCGATCGCCGCTGTGCTGGTCTGGCGCGCCCAACGCGCCCCCGGGGACACGCCCCGCGCCTCCATCGCGGTGCTTCCATTCACCGATCTCAGCACCGCGCATGACAATGCGGCATTTTGCGACGGCCTGACCGACGAACTCTCGAGCGCGCTCGCACAGCTTTCCGAGGTGCGCGTCATCGCTCGCAACTCTGCGTACCAGTTTCGCGATGCCGAGGGGGACGTGCGCGTCATTGGCAGCCGGCTCGGCGTCTCGCACGTGCTGCGTGGCTCGGTACGCCGCGACGCGAGCCATCTGCGCGTCACCGCGAGCCTCGTGGATGCGAAGAGCGGCGTGCAGGTGTGGTCCAGGACCATCGACAAGCGCAGCGACGAACTGCTGAAAGTGCAGGAGGAGATCGCCAACGACGTGGTCACGGCGCTCGAGATCGAATTGTCGCCGCAGAGCGCGCAGCGGTTGCGCAAGCAGAGCACCGTGAACCCCAATGCCTACGAGCTGTACCTGCTGGGGCGCTACCAGCAGCTGACGCGCGATCCCGCGGCGCTGGAGCGCGCCATCGCGTATCAGAAGGAAGCGCTGACGCTCGACCCCTCCTTCGCACTGGCCTACGCCGGGCTCGCGGATGCGCATCTCGGGCTCTATTACTACCGTGGCCTGCGGCTCGACCAGAGCGCGCCGGAAATCGAGCTGGACATTCGCCACGCGCTGGAACTGGACTCGGGGCTCGCGGAGGCTTACGCCGCGCGCGGCGTATTACGCACCGAGCAGTGGCGGCTGCCCGAGGCCATCGCCGATCTCGAGAAGGCCATCGTGCTCAAACCCAACAATGGCGAATCGATGATTCGCCTGGGCGTGGCACGCGAATATCTCGGCGAGCCGCGCGATGCGCTCACGCAATACGACCGCGCGCTCACGCTCGATCCGCTCAACTTCCCGCTGCACGTGCGCCGCTGCCTGACGCTGCAGAACATGGCGCGTTATGCCGACGCCATGCGCGACTGCCAGCGCGCCGTCGAACTGCAGCCGGAACACCCGAACGGCTACTGGACCACGGGATTGATCGCGCTCGCGCAGGGCGACCTCGCCGGCGCGACGGCCGGTTACGAGAAGGCGCTGGAAAAGGCGCCGTGGCGCGCCGACCTGCTGCTGCAGCTCGGCTATATCGCTCTCGATGCGGGAAAGCCGGAAGACGCGCGCCGTTACTTCGATCGCGCGGTCACGCAGGAGCACGACGACCCGGCGGCGGTGGAACTCGATCGCGCGCGCTTCTTTCTCGTCACCGGGACGCCGGCGGACCTGGGCAAATTCCTGGACGGCATCGACATCGATTCGTTCAGGGAGTCACCGGAGTTGTTCGATGCGGCGTTGCTCGAGCTGCTGGCCGGCCGGCAGCAATTGGCGCACACCCTGGTCGTTCGCGCACGTTCGCGAGTCACCAGCGAATCCGCCGCTTTCGAAAATGTGTGGGATGCCCGTTGGGGTCGTAATGCGCGGCTCACCATTGCGCTCGACGCGCTGGCGAGAGGCGACCAGGCGGAGGCGGCACGGCAGCTCGCCGCCCTCGACGGCTGGATTCACAAGCTCGAGAACAATGGCCAGGTGTGGCATGGCGCGAAGTACCTGCACGCCAGCGAACTCGCGCTGCGCGGCAACAAGTCCGAAGCGCTGGCCGCGTTCGACGACGCGGTGCGCACCGGTTGGCGGCGCGCGTGGTGGACGCAGGTCGATCCGGCGATGGCTTCCATCCGTCAGGAAGCGATGATCCGGTTGCGGCAGATTCCCACGCGATAGAACACTTCGAGGTGCGCGATGAACTGCACGCGATTGGCACTGGCGGCGTAGGTCACCTGCCAGTGCAGCCGGCTGTCCGCGGATACGGGTTCGCGTGCTTTCACGGGCTCGAGTAACAGCACGGAGCCACTGAGTGGTCCGAATTGGCTGGTGAAAACCGGATCCGTCGCACTGGCCTGGCTCCACGTGGCATACAACCGATCGCAGCCGTTCGGCTCGTACGGCATGGTGAGTGCGGGCAGGGGAACCGTTTCCAACCGCTCGCTGTGCAGGCTCAGCACGGGCGCCGGACGTCCGTCGGCCCCGTTCTCGGCGATGCCACCCTCGGCAAGCACCATCGCCACGATCTGGTGCACCAGGCGCGGTGGATTCGAAAGCTCCACTGAAAAGTCGCTGCTGCCATAGCCGTTTGCCAGACGCAGCACCACGTGCGTGCCCCGAGCGAGATCGGGCACGAGCACTTCCACGCGCGTCTGCGAATCCTCCAGCCGCACGGCCGGGAGTCTGTATTCGCATCGGTAGCGGAAATTGCCCGGATACACGCACTCGAGCGTGCTGCCCTCGACGTTGGGCCCGAAGTTGATGACGTCCAGCGCGAAGCGGTTGACCGGCCCGCCCGCGCCATCCGCCTGCGGCAGCGGTTCCGCGGATAACCGATCCGTGCGGGTGATGGTCGGCGGCAACGTCGCGGTGCCCGGCATTGCCGCGAACGAGATCAACGACAGCAACAGCAGCGCCTTGAATGCAACAGCCTTCATGGTGCGGCAACGAGTCGGGCGCGCGAATTGGCTTAGGAAACCTCAGGCCAGTTTTTCGGACTCGCTCGTTCTACCAGGAATGAAAACAACGACACCGCCTGCACTGACCCTCGCCGGACTCTGTCTCCTGACTGCGTGCGCGAGCCAGCCACCCGATACGCGACCGTCGCACACCGCCACTCAAGACCTGGTCGGGAATGCGGTAGCCACCGCGTTGCGCCAGCGCAAACTCGACCAGGCACGCGCACTGCTCGCCACCGAGCTGCGCTCGCAACCGGACAACGGCTATTGGCACCTGCTCAATGGCTTGAGTTATCAGCTCGCGGGTGACTCGCCGCAGACGCTGGACCTGGCGGCCGTGGGCTATGAAGCCGCCGCGCGCTTTTCGCGCGGCTACTACTGGGCGGACTACTGCCTCGGCTCCGTGACCCTGCAACGCGGCGATGCCGGGCAGGCGTCGGAACACTTTGCTCGCGCGATACTCGATGACCCCGCGCGGCCGGAAGGTTTTCTCGGGCTCGCCGTGGCCGCGTATTCGAACGGCGATCTGCCCGTGGCGCGCATGGCCGCGGCACGCGCGCTGGAACTCGCACCTCGGGACGTCGATGTCATCCGTACCGCGGTGTTTACCGCCGCGGCGAGCGGCGACCGCCCGCTTTTCGATGAACGCATGGCGAGCGCGGCTCAGGTCCCAGCGGCGGCGCACGAGCTCGAGACGCAACAGCCGCGTCTGCAGCAGCTGTTGCGCGTGTCGCAGGTCCAGAGCGATACCGCGCCGGCCACTTCAAATGACGCCGCGCCGCTCCCCGTGCCGGACCAGGTGATGATCGAGGTCACGCTGCTGCTGAGCCAGAGCTCCAAGACCACCGGCGTGGGGGTGAACCTGCTCGACGGCCTGACCATGCAATTCGGCGGATCGCGCACCACGCAGCACGACGTGACCGACGCGATCAACACCACGCATCGATCAGTCACAACTGCATTGTCGATCCCGCAGATCAACTACAGCCTGAACCTGTTCAACACGCGCAACGACTACTACGAGGTGGTCGCGCATCCCTCGCTCGTGGCCACCGTCGGCCAGACTTCCGAGTTCTTCATCGGCCGCACGCTGGTGGTCGGCGTGAGCGGCGTCAACCTGGGCTCCCTGCAGCCCGTGGACGTCGGCACGTCGGTGAAGGTCACTCCCGTTGACGTCACGCCGCTCAAGACGCGCTTTCGCGTGGATGCGCAACGCTCGTTCTTCGCCACGCAGGCCGGCGGCAGCACCTTCGATCAGCAGCTCACCACGTTCAAGCAGAGCGTGAGCGCCACCGTGGAAGTGGAATTCGGCAAGACCATGATCCTCTCCGGTTTGTACGAAGGCGTGAGCGTCGGCGAATCCTCGAAAGTGCCCGGACTCGGCGACGTGCCCATCGTCAACACCTTCTTCCGCAGCAAGGACCACACTTCGCGCCAGGACGCGGCGCTGATCCTCGTCACGCCGCGCCTTCCCGGCAGCTTCGAGACCGGCACGCGCGAGTTCCGCGGTGAGACCCTGGAACACCTGTTGAAGCTGTGGAACGATTTCGTCGAGCCCACCTCCGGTCTAGACGCGACGCTGCGCGTCATCGACAGCAGCAGCCGCTGGATGCGCGGCCTCAAGGGCGATGTGCGTGCACCGTCGGCGAATGATTCGCACCTCGTCGCCGCGATGCTCGACGATACGTTGCGCCGCCTGCGCTGAGGCGGCGCAACGCAACCTTTTCAGTTCTTGATGAAGTGCACGCGGATCTTGGTGATCTCGGCCTTTGCTTCCGATTCGGCATAGCCCGGAACGCCGCTGCCCAGCGAGTCGGCAAACGCGTAGCCCACCACCACGAAGTGCCGGTTACTGCCGGTCACGTTGGCCGAGTACACGTAATCGCGCGTCTCGTCACCGCTCATCTCCGAGTACCAGCCAATCGGCGCTACTGTGCAGTCCTGGAGCACATCGCCGTCGATGAAGCTGTCCAGATCCGCGGTCCACAGATCGATGGCGACCGTTGTGCAGGACTGGCTGACAAACAGCGCGGAAAACGCCGATCCCGTGTAGCTGATCCTCGCGGTCGTGGTGATCTCCACTCGATCGACGCCGGCGGGGACGTCGATGGTATCGCCCACTTGTGCAGAGCCATACGCGCCGCCGGCAACGCCGATCACGGTGATGTGCATGCGCGCGGTGCCGTCGTTTTCGTCGGCATGCGCCTTGGCCGCCGTATAGGCCAACCCGCCGTTGTTGGTTTCGGTGGATTCGAAGTCGAATGGAGGCCGTAGCGTGACATCCGGAATGCCCACGGGCGTCGATCCGGAAGAAGACAGCGGGCTGGCTTTACGGGCCGGTGCCGGCTTCAGCTGCAGGGAGAAGTCCGGCTTGATCGTCAGACCGGGCACGCGGGACTGCAACGCCGTCGCGTTGATGCCCGAATTGCGGATCGCATCGCTGAACACCACGCGGTTCGCGCCGAGCAGCGCTTTCATCTGTGCCGCGCGCGTGTCCGGATCCGCCTTGCTCAGGCTGATGCCGCGCGCCTGGTCCACCAGCGACTGGTAGCGCGGATCGCGTGCCAGCGCGGCACTCAACAATTTTCGCTCCGGCTCGATGGCGGCCAGTGCGCTATTCGTCTGGGCCTGGGTCTGCGCGTCTCGCTGCGCCTGTTTCTGCTTTTGCGCCTCGAGTATCGGCACGAGCTTCTGCTGGAACTGCGCCGCCGTCAGGCCCGCTGGCGGGCGCTTCACGACCAGCGTGGGCGCGGCGGCCGCGCCCTGCGCCAGCGCCAGCACGCCGAGCGCCGTCAATAGACGAAATTCTGTGTTCACGGAGGTCTCCTTGTTGAGTGACTCCGTAACGACGAGCCAGCGCGCGCCGATGGCTTATCAACCATTTTTCGCGCGCGGCTCGTCTTCACCTGCACACGTCAATCCACTGGAAGGAGTCCGCGATGAACGGCAAGAATTCTTTGGCCTCGCGTCGTCAGCTGTTGATCAGCGCGGGCGCACTCAGCGTCGGCCTGTTGCCGCTGGCGATCCGCAATGCGCTGGCCGCGGGCGTCGATCCCAAGGAAGTCGCCAAGGCGCTGGCCGGCGTCAAGGTGAGCGCGCCGCCGCCGAAGCCGGCGCAGTTCACGTTCAGCGGCGATACTGTCGTCGGACCCTGGGGCGCGGTGCGCGTCGGACGCAACGGATCGCAGGTGCTGCCGGTGATGATCCAGTCCGCCGACAAGCTGGGACTCATCGCGCTGGGCCAGAAGCAGCCCGCCGTGACGATCGGTGTGGATCGCGCGGATGCCATCACCCTCACCTCCGAGGGCGTGGCCTTCGGCAAGGGCGCCAAGGCAGAGGCGTGGAGCGCGGCGCTGGTCGACAAGCTCACCAAGAGCATCGCCTCGGACCGGCAGAAGGCCCGCGCGCTCATGCAGCTGCGCGCCGCATTCGTGAGCGGATTCCCTGCCTACCTTGCGTCGACCAAGTCCACCACCGACAAGCGCGTGACGGCGGCTCACAACAAAGCCTCCAGGGGCATGAGCGATACCGGTTGCACCACCAGCACGGTGACCGACACCGTGCAGCACACCGTGACCGAAGCCGTCGAGCAATGGAAATCCGCCGAGCAGCAATTCGACGAATGCTTCGAGCACGAGACTTCGGGCGCCTCGAACCTCGCCTGCAGTCTTGCGCCGGCGGGTGCCGCGCGCGACGCCTGCGCCGCTACCGTTTGTGGCGCGAAGGGTTTCGTGGATCTGCTCGTGGCGGTGGTCGAAGTGACGCGCACCGTCACCGAAGAAGTCACGCGTAACGTGGTCACCTGCGTCGGTGTCGTCGCGGGCAAGTACAAGAACGTCTGGAACATCGTCGACCGCACGTTGCCGGGCCTCGAGAAGCCCGGCGCGACGGCGGCGAAGATCTCCGACAAGGATGTCCAGGAGGCGCTGGACCTGTTCAAAAGCGTGGGCAATCCACTCGGTTCGTTCGCGGTCTGCCTGTTCCAGGGCAAATGGAGCATCGAGTCTGCGCAGACGCCGATTCCGATGGGCGACGGGAATCTCGCGATTCCCTACGGCGTGCGTGTCTGCATCAGCGCCGCTTGCGCGCGCAATCTCACCATTCAAGGCGTGGGTTCGGATCTCCTGACCGCGTGGCCGGCCGCCCTCACCTTGTTAGCGGCAATGAGCCCGGAATTCCTGACGTTCCTCACCACGGCGGGGATACCGATGACCATTCCCCCCGCTGTCCTCGCCGCCGTGGGGATCCTGCCACCGGCTGCCGCGAGCGCCGCCGTGATCATGCTGGCATTCCTGATTCTGGCGCTGATCTATGGAACCGCGCTGGCCGGCGAGCTCAGCGCCGCCGAGGCGCTCGGTGCGTTCGCGGATGGCGAAGTGTGCATCGTGCATCCCACGATCGCGCTGGCCATGATCAAGGTGCTGACGCTGGGCTTCGTGCCGGCGGAGCTGGTGCCGCCGATTGTGGTCGGATAGTCGTGGTGGAGTGACGTTCCAGCTGGAACGTCACTCCGCACTTCATGGCACGGGCACGGGCACGGGCGTGGCCGCGGCCGCGGCCGCGGCCGCGACTTCGAGCTTGGGGCGTAATTCCTTGACCGCCGTCGTCAGGACATCTTCGCCGACGAGGGTCAACAAAGTCAGCCCGAGGATCGCGCACTTCACATCGTTGGGCGAGGTCGACTGGGCCAGCAGCGACACCGAATCGCCGAGGGTTTTCTGGTCGGCCAGCGAAACGTTTTGCATTAGGGCCATGCAAAACGGCGGCAAGGCCGGAGCGGCCTTGTCGAAGTCGATGCCGGACATCAAGTGAACGATGAGCTCGGCGCGCGGTTTCGCGCGGGAGCGATCGACGGCGCGATCGGTCGCTTCGAGGAACAGGTCGAGCAGCGCGCTCAATCCGATGCCGACGTCCTTGCCGCCAATACGCGCGGTGAAGACAGCGCTTCGAAACAGCGCCAGCGCACCGGCGCCGGCCGTGGTCACGCGCAACAGGAATTTCTTGTCGGCGTCCGCCTCGGCTATCCAGCCGAAGGTGTCGACGAAACGCAGCGCGAGGAGCGCCGCGAGCACGTTGATCGCAACGTAGAGCGTCGCGGGCCAGGAAACCAGGGCCCGCGCCGGCTCATCCTTGTATCGACTGATGAGTTCGCCGCAGCCAACGACAAAACCAATGACTGCGACCCACGGGTAGGCAGCGTCCATTCTTGTTCTCTCCCTGCCTGGGGCTTCGAGGTCCCCGATCGCGATCAGACTACATCGCTTTGCCGACGTTTATCACCTGGCGACCGATATCCGAGAGTTCCACCAGATCCTGGTCCTGGTTGTAGTGGACGAGCCCTGCCTGGTTGAGCTGCTGCAGCGCGACCACCAGCGGCCCTAACTTCAACTTGGTGTCGACCGCTAGCCGGCCAATGTCCATCGCACCTGGCTGCTTGGCAAGGTTCGTGAGGACCGGACGCAAGGTGTCTTCGGAGAGCCCGAAAGTGGGCGCCCCTGTCTGCACCGGCGTGGTCAAGGGCCCCGTTTTCTGAGCGGCGGAACCGCGATTCAGAGTTTCGAGGAAGACGTTGTAGCTGTTTGGAAGCGCCATGGCTTACACCTTTAGTTTGTTCGCGACGGTCTGCGTGGACTGCGTCGGCCACTGATCAGTGACGCCAGGGACCACGAGCCAGGAGACATTCGAACCATCGAGCGCGACCACCTTTCGTCCGGCCGACGCTTGTGTCTCGACCCAACCCAACACCGCGAGCGCAGCCTTCACCGCATCCGCGCGCGAACGAAGACCGCACTCGTCGCGCAGCGTATCGAGCGCGGCCGCCTCGGCTTCGCTGAGATCGAGCTGTACCCGGACCTTGGCCATTGAATAACCGACTCAAGAAGATGAGGCAAATATACTCATCGCGCGGAGTAATTCAAGGACTTGTTTCGGCGACACTAAGCGATTGATTAATATCACTAAATGCCGATGCTATTCGGGCACCCACACAAAACCGATGCCCTGTTTGCCGATTTTCCCGATTCCCGGCCACGGAAAGTGCACCGCATAGATTTGTTGGCCGTTGGCGGCCGAATCTGCAAGCAACGCAGCACGGCTCTTCGCGCCGGTCGCCTGATCGCTGTCGAAGCTCATCGGCCATTCGGGCTTCTGCACCGAGATGATGTAGTGATGCATCGAGTCGCCGACGTACAGCAGCGAATCCTTGCCCGAGGTGATGACGTAGCCCGAGTGGCCCGGCGTGTGTCCCTTGATGTCCACCGCCTTCACCACTCCCGGCACCAGATCCGTTCCTGGCGCGAACGGCGCGACCCTGGGCTTCAGCGTGGCGACGAACGCGACGTGTTTCGCCGTGTCGGGACCGAAGTTGCGGGCAAACGGTCCGTTCGGATCCGCCACGACTTCCCACTCGGCCTTCGAGATGTGAATCGTCGCGTTCGGGAAGGCCAGCGTCCCCGCCGTATTGACGAGCCCGCCGATGTGATCGCCATGTGCGTGCGAAATGAAGATGTCAGTGACGTTTTTCGGATCGACGCCTGCGTCGGTGAGCGCCTGCGGCAGGTGGCCCGCGGTCGGTCCAACCATCGCACCCGCTCCCGTATCGAACAGCAGCAGCCGCTTGCCGGTTCTCACGAGCAAAGGTTGAAGGCTGAGGTGCAGCATGTCCGTTGGCTGCCCGCCGGCCGTCAGCAGTGCGTTGACCTCATCGGCCGTGTGGCCCAGGCCCAGGATTTTCTGATCGTTGGGGAATTCGAGGTAGCCATCGCGCAGCGCCATCGCCGAGAGCTTGCCGATCTTGAATGCATGCACGTTGTCGGACTTCGGCGCGGCGGCCGCTGCCAGCGTGACCGCGGCGAGGAACGTGACGAATGCCGCACGGACGGTCGATGGTCGCCGCATGATGTTTCTCCGGCAGGAATGCGCACCGGAATATTGGTCGCTTGCCCATGCCCCGTCCAGGTGTAGTTCGCGACGCCGCCGTCAGAATTCGTATCGGCCGGACAACGCGATGACGTTGACGTCGTAATCCGGGCTCTGCTGCCCAAGAGAAAGTACGTTGTCGATGGTCGCCGGAAGCACATCGTCCAGTGCCCAATCGTCGCTGCGATAGCTCTCGTACCAGTACGAAAGCCTGAGCGTGAGCTTTTTCCTGGGCACGAAATTGGCGTACAGACGCGCGCTGTTCAATCGGGTAGTCAGGTCAGGAAATCCCACGGTGGCGCTCTTGATGGCCACCTCACCGGTCGAACGTGACCAGGTGTAATCGAAGCCCAGGTCGAACCTGTCGCTGGCGACGTACTTGAACCCCGCGCCGGCAGAATCGGTTTCATCGTGGTTGGATCCGAACCACAGCGGTGAGGGCGCGAGCAGCTCGGCGTTGGCCTGGTGCGATTTCACCAGCTCGTGACTCAGGTAGCAGCTCGCGGAGAGCTTCTCCGCGACCTGCCAGCCGCAGTCCGCCGCCGCGGACCAGGAGGTTCCGTCGAGAAGGCCGACGGTCGAGGTGAAGTAGTCGTCCCACGTGCCCCGCATGTCGAATCCGAAGTTGAAGCGCTCGCCGGGCGTGACATCCACCCGCAGCTTCAACTCGTTGCGATCGCGATCCGCCAGGTTGTAGAGACGCATGAGCGGATTCTGGGCCGGCGTGCCGTCCGGATCCGGCTGGTAGGCAGAGCCGGTGCGCTGCGAATACGTGTACGTGAACGAGAAGGATGCAAGATCCTTCGCGCTCAGGTTCGCCTTGCCCCAGCAGGCACCCTCGTTGGTGCGTTCGACTGCCTGCAGATCGCGTTGGTACTCATCGTAGCTACAGCCGGCGTACAGCCTGAGACCGGGCGACAGCGTCAGCGCGCCATCGATGCTCGCAACACTGCGCGTGAAGCTGTACGGCAGATTGGTGCGCGGCGCGGCCGTCCCGGTGTCCGTGGTGATCCAGTCGTAGACGGCCTGTGGGGTCTGGTTGTTGCGATCATCGTAGGAAAGTGTCGCGTTGACGCGGAACTCGTCGGCGAGCTGCGTGGTGAGCTTCACTTTGCCGGTCAACGTCTCGACACGACCGTCGAGCGAGTTGCGCGGCAAGGGCTGCACCGGCAGGCTGCCGTTCACCGTGTACGGAAGAAATGCATCGTCCTGCGACATCTGCCCGAGGGCGACATCGGCCGTCATCTGCGTATGCGGGGCCAGCCTGTAGCCGGCGGACAGGACGAGTTGATGGAACTGATTGCCGGGCGCGAGCGACATCTGGCCGAGGTTGCCACCCGCGCCGAGCGGGATGTACGGATTCGCCCATGTGAACGCGGCGTCGTCGTTCTTGAATATCGACCCGTAGTAGGCGACGCGAGCCTGCAATCGCCCGGCGGCATACGCCGCGGAAAGGTCGATCTGATCCGTCGTGTAGTTGACCGGCGACACCAGCTGCGAATCATTGAACACAAAAGTGCCGCCCATGGCGCGCATTCCGTCCCGCTCTTCGTGGCGAAGATTCACTCCGAACGTCCAGTGACTGACGGGCATGAAAGCGCCACCGACATCCAGCAGGCGTCGCTCGGTGTGCAGATCGATCGACTGCAGACTCGAATTCAATGCGCTCATGGTGCTGGTGGTCGCACCGGGTACCCAGCCGGATGGCAGCGTCAACGAGCTCGTGCCGGCTCCAAGAAAAGGCGACGTCGCGGAGTCGCTCAGGTTGTGCGGCAGCTCCTTGTAGCGCAGGTGCAGCGCGTATCGCCCCTGCTTTCCGCCCTCCACGCCGAAGTAGCGCGAATCGATTCCGAGATCGAGCGCGGCGAGATCGAGCCAAAATCCCTCCGGGTTTCGATAGCGTGCGTCGGCATCCGCGACGACGTATGCGCCTGATTCGTCGAGGCCGGTGTACTCGCCGAACTTGGCGGAATCGTCCGAGACGTAGCCGACGCCCAGGTTGGGCGTGAAACTCGAGCTCGCTTCGAATTCGCAGAACTTGCACGGCCATTTCGAAGTATCGACTTCTGGATCTTCTGCTTCAGCACGCAGCGCCGGCAGGAGCGCGGTGGCGAGCAGCAATGCCATGCGACGGTTCACGCGCGCGCCCTATCTCATGAGCTTCACGCCCGAAGGATCGTTCGAGCCGTGAACCTGTGAGTGGCAGTTGGTGCAGGAGCCGGCCAGCAGGAACGCCGATGGATTGCCGCCCGGCAAACCCGCGCCCGTGCGCGCCACGCTCGGATGACCGGCCTGCGAATGACATGACTGGCACAGCAGCGGCGCGCGCTTCACGAGCAGTGTCGGGTGAATCGAGCCGTGAGGCGCATGGCAGTTGGTGCAATTCTCCGCCACCGGCGCGTGCTCCCAGAGAAACGGACCGCGTTTCTCCGCATGACAGGTGTAGCAGGTCTCGTTCAACGTCGGCTTGGCGAGCAGATGCTCCGTCATGGAGCCATGTACTTCATGACAGGAACTGCACTCCATCTGCGCGAAACGCACCGGGTGCACGGACGGCTTGTCGAACTCCGCACGCTGCACCTTGTGGCAGGCGTAGCAGACGTCGGGCTGCGTGGCGACCGTCAGCACCGCGTCGTGCTCCGCGTGGACCTTGTGGCAGGCCGCGCAGGGCACGTCGTTGCCACCGTGTGGACTGCCCTTCCACGAAATGCGTGCCTGGTCCTGGTGACAGCCCAGGCACACCTGGTTCTGCTGTTCGGCCGGGACCTGCGACTTCGTCCCGAACGTGCGGATCGGGGCCTGCTTCTGACCCTCGGGAACCTCTTCCGCGTGATGCCCGCCGGGGCCGTGGCAGGTCTCGCATTGCAGGCTGGCGAACGGCGTGCGCGGGTCCGCAGGTTGGGCATGCTTCGTCTTGAAGATTGCGAGCACCGGGAATTTCGACGACTCGTCGTGGCATTTGAGGCAGGTGTCGGCGCCCTTCTTGGTGAAGGTCGGAGCCTCGCGGGGCGCCTCGGCCGGAACCTCCGGCTTCGCCTCCGCGGCCGGCGGGGCTTCCGCGGCCGGTTCCGGCGTCTGCGTCCTGCCAACGACCAAGCCGCCGGCGAGCGCAGCAGCCGCCAGGAACAGGATCACCGGACGCTTCAACTCCATGAATCGTTACTTCGCGTGCATGACCTTGATGTCCGCGATGCGTCCCGGGGCATGGCAGATCATGCAGGTCTCGACGGTTCCGAGCGCGGTGCTGCGCGCAGAGTAGATAGAGCCGCCGTTGGTCTCCATGTGTGCGCGGGCGAGGTCGGAATCGTGGCACGCGAAGCAGGCGGTGGCGACCGGGGAATTCACCAGCGAACGCGGGTCGGCCGCCAGCGTCCCGCCGGGGGGCGTGCTCACCGGCGCACCGTCGTTGCTGCAGGAATTCGCGGCCGTGAGTCCGGCGTTGAAGCTGAACCCGGTGCCGTAGTTGGCCGGGTACCCCTGGATGTAGGGTGACAGCGAGTAGGCGCCGACGTCGGTCTGCGGCGATGACTGGCTCGCCGTGCAGCTCGCGCCGCTGTACCTCGGTGTCGTGTCGCCCACGTTCAAGGCGAAAAAGCCGGTGGCCACGGTGCGGTACAGCCGGTTGGGCAAGGCGCTCTCCGACGCCGCGGCGCTGAAATCGTAGGAGCCGCGCACGTGGCAGCCCTCGCAATTCCTGAGCACGCCCGGGAATTTCACGTCCGCAAAAGACTCGCCCACCGCCGAAGCGTGCCAGGTGAAGTCATGCGCGCGCTTGTTGCCGCCGTGGATCGCATGGATGTAGCTGGTCGAATCCGCGGACCAGCCGCTGCTGGTGCGGTTGGGATTGTGGCACCACGAGCAGGTCGTGCCGTCGTTGCGCTGGCCACCGTGGAAGGCGTCGGTGGTGAACGCACCGAGTTCCTGGTGACACATGTTGCAATTCGCGTCCGCGACAATGGCGCGTCGACCCGTGTAGTTGGTCCCCACCTTCACGGCATTGGGGGCAACGACGATCAGGCCGCCAATTTCGTTGGCCTGCCCCACCGGTGACGGCGATACCGGATAACACATGAGTGGCCGGGGCCGCGACGATGGGGAAAACCCGCATTCGCTGGTCACGTTGGTCTGCGTCAAGGGAAGCGTGTTGGTCACGCTGTACGAAAACCCCAGGCCGCCGGTGAGCATCACCGCGTTATCGGGCACCTGCACTCCGGTGAGCGTCACCGTGTAGTAGCCGTTGGCATCCGGGCCAGTCAGTGTCCCCGCTCCCGAACCGGTGGCGGTGCCGCTCCAGATGTTCTTGAGGTAGCCGGAGGCGCTGGCATTGAAGTCCGCCGGGGCTGCGACGCCGTCCTGGGAAACCGCGAAAACGAATTGCGCGCTCGGAGAACCCATGAAGTTGTCCCAGATTTCTTTCGTACCGGTCGACGGATTGGGCGTGGTGGTCGCGAAGTCGTTCAGATCCTTGCGTGCCCCATCCTGCAGCAGCCGGAACACCATCACCGGCTGCTTGCTGGCGTTGCGCGAGACGCTCTGGACGTCATAGGTCACCTTGATCGCGCCCGCCGGCAGGCGGTTCGTGTTCGATGCGATCCACGCGGCGTTGGTGTTCGAATCTCCGCCCGTGACGTGCAGCGCGCTGTTTTCGTTGGGCGGCGTGACGGGCAGGTGCGCCTTGTCGATGGCGTCGGGTGAATGGCAGCCGGAGCAATAGGAATCACTCGACTGCGCACCACCGCCGTGAGCCAGGCCGTTGAATGAAGTAGTTTGCGTCAGTCCCTTGAGCGCATCGGAAATCGTCACGCCCGCGCCCGTGGCGAAGTTGATGCCGTCGTGGCAGCCGCCGCAGGCGCGCCGGCTCGGAGCGTTCATCCAGTTGTTGCCCTGCGCAGTCATGGCGGTCGACGTCGCCGACCCGTCATGGCACTTGGTGCAATTGCGCAGGTCCTGCGGAAACAGAGTCTCGTTATAGAGGAGACCGCCGTAGTTGTAGTTTTTCTTCGCGAGATGCACACCCATGTGAGTGTGGTGGATGTGGTTGGGCAGGTTGCCGATGGCGCGCCCATCCACCACGTACGTGCTCGAGCTGGTGAAGGTGAGCGTATTCGGATCGTAGGCCGCCTCGGTCCGGCCGTACTTGCGCTGCTCGGTATGGCATACCACGCAATACTTCGTGTCGTTGCGGCTGCCGCCGTGGAATCCGGCGCCCGAGCTTTCCGGGTCGTCTCCAGGAATGCCGCCGAGTGCCTGGTGACACTCGTTGCACTTGGCCGTCGCCACGATATCGCGTCCCGAGTCGGCCGCGACCGCCCCGGTCGACGGGGTGAAATCGTAGATCACGTCCACGGCCCGGGTGAGCGACACGCCGGGGTAGCCGCTGACCTCGACGCCGGTCGGCGTGTTGGTTCCGGTGCCGGGCGCGCTGCCGGACAGCTGGATGGTCAGGCGATGGACCAGGCTGGGGTCGTAGGTGAGATCGCCCAGGTCCGCCTTGTTGTTAGGCGCGCTCACCGTCATGCCGTCGAGCTGCGACTTGATGTTCCTGATGTCGCGATAGAACGTGTACGTGTACGTGCCGTCCCCGTGGTCGACCAGCGTGCCGGTGTTGTCGGTGGACGGCCGGCTTGGAGCCGCAGCCGAGGTGGTCGAGGGCACGGAGGTGACGATGTAGCTGACCCACTGGCTGGGGCTGCCGTCCATGCCGGGGACGAGCTTCGCGATCGAGAAGGCCAGGTTGGTCAGGCCCGGCACGGTTGCGCTGCTGCTCTTCGAGGTATTACCGAGACCCTTGACCGGCACTCCCGCATCGTCCGTGACCGTGAAATTGACCACGGGCGGGCTGTTGATGGTGACGCTGGTGACAGTGACCTTCATCGAGAGCGCTGCCCAGGCCGCGGCTGCCGCATCGGTCGCCGGAGTCGCATT
>Ga0068861_100000682_pt1 | contig 20265 bp, 16 predicted proteins | sample KBSSwiS42_FD_66593 | JGI IMG/M metagenome (GOLD analysis project Ga0068861, IMG submission 66593) | Switchgrass rhizosphere microbial communities from Kellogg Biological Station, Michigan, USA - KBS Switchgrass S4-2 | ecosystem: Host-associated > Plants > Roots > Rhizosphere > Soil ...
CGCAGTGCGCTCGCTGATGAGGCCGGCGCGCGCGCTGCCCTGCAGCAGCGGCTGGCGATCCTGGAGCGCGCGAGCGCTGGCAAGCCGGATGCGGTCGCGGTCGCCCTCGACTGGGCGCTCACCGACACGCTGATCGCGCTGGGGCGGGCCGAGGAAGCCGCCGCGCGCGCTGCCCAGCGCGAGCGCGCGCTGCCCGACAACTACAACCCGCCGCAGTACCAGGCGAAAGCCTACAAGGCGCTCGCGCGCTACGACGACGGGCTCGCCGCGCTCGAGCGCGCGCTGCGGCTGGCATACGGGCCACGGCGCGTTTCGTTCTTGACCTTGAAGGCAGACTTGCTCCTCGGCGCCGGGCGCAAGGAAGAGGCACGCCAGGTCGTCGTCGATCAGCTCGCCCAGTACCGCGCTCTGCCCGAGGAGCAGCGCCAGCCCGCGCAAGAGGCACGGATCGAGAAGCGACTAGCCGACTGGCATTGAAGAGGGGTCAAGGGGTCCGGGGGACGAGGACGGATCTTGACCCCTCGAACCCTTGACCCCTTGGCCCCTCTGCTTGTGTCCCGAAGTCGACTGGGTATGCTCCAAGCCCATGGAGTTATTCTTCAGTCGTATGTCCGGCAACTCGGGACGCTCGGTGTTTGCCCTGTACGAATCCGGCGCCGAGTGGACACAGCGTCCCATCGATCCGCGCGCGGCGCAGAATCGCCAGGCGGAGTACCTGGCGCTCAATCCCATGGGCAAGGTGCCGGCGCTGCGCGATGGCACGTTCACGCTCTGGGAGTCGAACGCGATCAACTTCTACGTGGCGGAAAAGTACCCGGAGAGCCGGCTGCTGCCGAAATCGCTCGAGCAGCGAGCGGCGGTGCAGCGTTGGCTCTACTTTCAGGCGGGTCACATCACGCCGGCGTGCATCTCCGTGTTCCGCGCCACGCATGCGCGCTCGCAGGCCTTCTGGGGCTATCACGGTGACCCTCGCGCCGCGGAGAGCGCACGCAAGGAGCTCGAGAGGTTCCTGCCGGTGCTGGAGACCGCCCTCGCGGACGGGCGTGACTGGCTGGAGCGAGAGTTCTCGCTCGCGGACATCGCGTACGCGCCGCACTTCACGTTCATCAGCGAAGGTGGCTTTTCTTTCGCGCCCTATCCAGCCATCGCGCGCTGGTATGAGCGCATCACGGCACGGCCCGCCTGGCAGCAGACCGTGCGGCTTCTGTACCAGGACTGACTGGCGCAGCACGGACGGCGCTCGCGCATTCAGCCGGGCGCGACCTCCTGGATCGAGCCGTCGGGCAAGTGCTGGAGTGGAGCTACCTTCACACAGCGCAGGTGCGTCACACCGCCCGACAGCGTGCTGTCATGATAGAAGAGGTACCAGCGCCCCTGGAACTCGACGATCGAGTGGTGCGTCGTCCAGCCGAGCACGGGCGCGAGAATTCTGCCCCGATACGTGAACGGGCCCGTCGGGCTGGAGCTGGTCGCGTACACCAGCAAGTGCGTATCTCCGGTGGAGTACGAGAAGTAGTACGTGCCCTGGTACTTGTGCAGCCAGCTCGCCTCGAAGAAACGCCGCTCGGTATCGCCCGCGAGCAGCGCTGCGCCGGCGGCGTCCGTGATCACGATCTCCTGCGCAGGGCTCGCAAATGCCGACAGGTCGTCGTTCAGGCGCGCGACGCGCGGCCCGATCGCGGGCGCGTCGAGCGGCGGCTCTTTGCCCGCCGGATCGTACTTACCCGTCTGCCAGCGCTGCAGCTGGCCGCCCCAGATGCCGCCAAAGTACAGGTACGCTTGGCCGTCGTCGTCGATGAAGGCGCACGGGTCGATGCTGAAGCTGCCCGCGATCGGCTCGGGGCGAGGCTGAAACGGTCCCTCCGGACGCGCGCTCTGGGCGACCCCGATGCGGAAGATGCCCTGCCGGTCCTTGGCCGGGAAGAACAGGTAGTAGACGCCCTTACGGTAGGCGGCGTCCGGCGCCCACAGCTGCTTGGTTGCCCAGGGCACGTCCCGTAGATCGAGCGCGCGCCCGTGTTCGATCACGGGGCTCTGCAGATCGTCCATGGACAGGACGTGGTAGTCGACCATGTCGAAGTGAGAGCCTTCGTCATCGGCCGGCACGTGGCGCTCGACGTCATGCGACGGGTAGATGTAGAGCCGGCCCTCGAATACGTGAGCCGAGGGGTCCGCCGTGTACAGGTGAGTGACCAGCGGTTGCCCGGGCTGCACGGGAGAGCCGACGTGAGGCTGTCCCGTGGCGGCTGATGCGCCGGAAACCGTTTTCCCTCCGACATTCTGCGATCGCATGTGGGATCGCTACCACCCGAGGCCGAGCGCTTTCAAGCCGGTGCCCGCTCCAGCACGAGAAAGTTTATGAGCGGGCTGGAAGGGGATGACATGCATGTGACAGGGGCACTGCGTGCGCCCACCGCGATCTCGGTCATACTTCCAGAAGCAGGCTCGTACTTCGAGCAGTGTCCGTCCTGCGCGGTCCGGCTCCTTCCTCTCGGGGAGGGCTTTCTCGCCGCGGCGCAGGCCGAGGAAGCGCCGCGCGCTCCGCGGCAGCTGGGCGGGCTCGCGCGCGGTGATCCAACCGCCAGCAGCGCCCGCGGCGAATCTTCATGCCTCAGGCGTCCTCCCCTCCTCTGTCCGCTGCCCACCAGCCCAGTGTCCCCGCCCCGGCGCTCGCCGCGCGGGCGCTGGGGGCACTGTCCACCGTGCTCACCCTGGCGATGCACCTGGCCGTGCTGCTGGTGTTGTTCGTGCCCTGGACGTGGCCGTTGATTGCGCTCGCAGTCGCCAGCTACACGCTGCGCATGTGGGCGATCACGGCCGGCTACCACCGCTACTTCTCGCACCGCGCGTTCAAGACCTCGCGCGCCTTTCAGTTCCTGCTCGGGCTGCTCGGCACGATGGCGATGCAGAACGGGCCGCTCTGGTGGTCGAGCTGGCACCGGCGCCACCACCGCTACTCCGACACCCCGAAGGACGCCCATTCGCCGGTACAGCGTGGCTTCTGGCACGCACACATCGGCTGGTTCCTCGACGGCAGCCACGATCGGCCGAACCTCGCCAACGTGCGTGACCTCGCGCGCTACCCGGAGCTCCGCTTTCTCGATCGCCACAAATGGCTGCCGCTGGTGGTGTACGCCGGCGCCATGTTCGCACTGGCGGGCTTTCCGGGTCTGGTCTGGGGCTTCTTCGTGAGCACCGTGGCCTGCCTGCAGGCTACCATGTGCATCAACTCGCTGGCGCACGTGTGGGGCTCGCAGCGCTTCGAGACCGGTGACGGCTCGCGCAACAATGCCGTCCTGGCGCTGTTCACGCTGGGCGAGGGCTGGCACAACAATCACCACCACGACATGGGCTGCGCGCGCCAGGGCCTGCGCTGGTGGGAGCTCGACGTGACCTACGGCACGCTCCTGGTGCTCGAACGACTCGGTCTGGTCTGGGATGTGCGGCGTCCGAACGAGCGCAGGCGTTCTCGCGCGACGCGCTCGGCAGCAACGCTCTAGCCTCGGGCGTGCCCGCAGCACGGCGGCGGCTCAGTGCGAGCCGCTCTGCATCAGGTTGGAGCAGCCCGCGGCGCTGCCCGTGTCGCAGGCCAGGGCGAAGAGCCCGCGCGCTCGAGTCGCGTCGCGAGCCACGCCCTTGCCGTGGGCGTACAGTGCGCCGAGGTTGGAGCAGCCCAGGGCGGCTCCGGTGTTGCACGCTTGCTCGTACAGGCGCACGGCCTCGCTCAGGTCGGCCGCGGTGCCTTCGCCGCGCTCGTACAGGACGCCGAGGTTGCCGCAGCCATCGGGGCTGCCGCCCAGGCAAGCGCGCTCGAAGGCGCGGAAGGCGGTCCTCGCGTCCGGGGTCACGCCATAGCCGTGCTCGTAGATCACGCCCAGGTTATTGCAGGCGACCGCATCACCCTGCTCGCAGCCCTGGACAAAGGTCTCGAGATCGTTGCTGGCCGCGCCCTGGGCACTGCTCGGGGCGCCGCCGCGTAGCAAGGCGAGGCAGCTGAGGACGCCGAGCGCCAGCGCCGAAACGATGGCGAAGCGTGCGCCGGGCGCGCTGGGCGCGCTCAGCCGTGCCGAGGAGCCGCTGAAGGCGATGCTCGGCGGCTCGTGGTCGTGGGCGTTGTCCGCGAGTTCGACGGCGGGGTCACGGGAGGTGCTGAGGTGGCTCATGACCAGTCCCTAGAGCACGCTGCATGCCAGACCGGTTGACCGCGATTCCCCTCGGATTTTTCTGCTCGGCCCGCGCGCGCGGCCGGACCTCGCCCGGATCTGGGAAGGCGCGATCCCAGTTCTGGGATCGGCTAGCGAGGCAGCGGCAGGGTCACGACGGCGCGCGCACCCGAGCCATCGCTGCGAGTGCTGAGCCGCAGCTCGCCCCCATGGGCCTCCGCGATCTGTCGCGCCAGCACCAGCCCGATCCCCGAGCCGCCGGTCTTGGTCGTGAAGAACGGGACGAACAGGTTGGCGGTGTCCGCCACGCCAGGTCCGTCATCATCCACGTTCAGCTCCAGCATCGGTTCGCTGACCGCCCAGTGCACGCGCACGCCACCGTTGCGCTCCAGGCTTGCGTCCACCGCGTTCTTGACCAGGTTGATCAGCAGCTGGTCGAGCTGATCCGCGTCGGCCAACAGCGAGATCGCCGGGCCACCCAGCAGCTCGACGGAGAGCCGCCGTTCGAGGCCGCAGACCCGAGCTGCCCAGTCTGCCACGGGCACGGGGCGCAGCTGCGGCGCGGGCAAGCGCGCGAGCCTGGAGTACTCGCCGATGAAACGGGCGAGCCCCTCGGCCCGGCGCGCCACGATGGACAGGCCGGAGTTCAGATCCTCTTGCCAGTCGTCCGGTCGCGTCGGCTGGGCCATCAGACTCTGCAGGCTGTCGGCGACCGAGCGGATAGGGGCGAGCGAGTTGTTGATCTCATGGCCCATGACGCGGATGAGCCGCTTCCACGCGTCCCGCTCTTCCTCGCGCAGGGCGCCGCTCACATCCGACAACACGACCAGCGCGTGTGGCTCTCCCGCCAGTCGAAATGCTCCTCGGCGCAGCTCCCAGTGGCCGCTGCCGAGCACCGGAGAGTCCTTGATGGTACGGGCCGCGGCCCCCTCGAGCAACTCGGCCAGACCGAGACTCGACGCGCGCTCCAGCACGAGCGTGTCCACCGGTTTGCGCAGCACGCGCGCCGCCTCTGCGTTGGCGAGCTTGACCCGACCCTGCTGGTCAAAGGCCAGCACCACCACGTGCACCTCTTCCATCACCTTGCGCAGCAGCGCCCAGGCTTCGATCTCGCCCAGGCGATACTTGCGCAGACTGTCACCCAGCTCGTTCAGCTCCCACAACACATCGCCGAGCGGGCTGGCGCGCGGTGCCATGCGCACCCGGATCGCAAAGTCGCCTTCGCGATAGGCCGTGAGCACGCTGGAGATGGCGCGCAGGCGCAGCGCCAGCGCAGCCCCCACCCGGTTGGCCAGGAAAGCGGACGCGCACAGCGCCAGGCCCAGCGCGATGGCCGCCTGCCAGGCCCCGTGCGCGGACGCGGCGATCCAGAGCGCGCACAGCGCCGGTGGCAGCGCCACGCGAAAGACCCGCCAGTATTCCGCGACTCGCAATGCCCAGGCAGCGCGCGCGGTCGGCTGCGCGGGCTGTGCAGGGGCCGATGTCACTCGGGGACCTTGATGCCGAGCGCCTGCAAGCGCCGGTACAGGGCACTGCGCGACAGGCCGAGCTCCGCCGCGGCCGCCACCACGTTGCCTTCGGTGCGGCGAACGGCGCTGCGGATCAAGAACGTTTCGGCGTCCGCGAGCGTCATTCGCTCCAGCTCGGGAACATCCGCCGGTGGACGCTTGAGATTCAGATCCGGCAGATCGACGAGGCCCGCCTCCGCCAGCACCACGGCTCGCTCCACCACGTGCTCGAGCTCGCGCACGTTGCCGGGCCACGGGTGGCCGAGCAATGCATTCATCGCCGCCGGAGTGAAGCCGTTCAGCGGCTTGCGATAGCGCGCCGTCTTCGTCTTCAGAAAATGCGCAGCCAGCGCCGCGATGTCCTCCGCGCGCTCTCGCAGCGGAGGCAGCTGCAGCTCGACGGTGTTCAGCCGGTACAGCAGATCCTCGCGGAAGCCGCCCGACTGCGCCTCGCGGGCCACGTCGAGGTTGGTGGCGGACAGCACGCGCACGTCTGCGTGCCGGGTGCGAGAGGACCCCACCGGCTGATACTCCCCGCTCTGCAGCACGCGCAACAGCTTGGCCTGCTGCGAGGCCGGCATGGTGCCGATCTCGTCCAGGAACAAGGTTCCGCCGTTGGCGAGCTCGAAACAGCCGATGCGATCGGTCTTGGCGTCCGTGAACGCACCCTTGACGTGCCCGAACAGCTCGCTCTCGAACACCCCATCCGCGAGGGCTCCAGCGTTCACGGGCACAAAGCTCTTCTGAGCTCGCCCGGAGGCGGCGTGAATCCAGCGCGCGACCACGTCTTTGCCGGTCCCGTGCTCGCCGGTGATGAGCACGTTCGCATCCGAGCCCGCCACGCGCTCCATCAGCCGCCGCACCGGCGCCATGGCGGCGGACGTGGCGATCAAGTCCGGTAGGCCCCGCTGCTGCTCGCGCTCGGTCTGCGCCTGAAAGCGCTCGACCTGTTCGGTCTTGCTGCGCAGCTCCAGCTGCACGCGCAAGATGCTGAGCAGGCGCTCGTTTTGCCAGGGCTTCTCGATGTAGTCGCTCGCCCCTCGCTTCATCGCCTCGACCGCTCCGGAGACGCTGCTCCAGGCCGTCATCACCACGATCGGCAAGTGCGGGTCGCGGCTGCGCACCCAGGTGATGAGCTCCAGCCCTTCCCCGCCGGAGGTGGTGTCCCGCGCGTAGTTCATGTCGAGCAGCGCCAGATCCAGCGACTCGCTTTCGAGCATGGATTGCACGCCCGCCGGCGACGAGGCCTGCACGACCTGGAAGCCCGCACCTTTGAGCAGCAAACGCAGCGCCTCGCGGACGTCGCTCTGATCGTCGGCAACCAAGATACGGGCGGGTCTCGTCGTAGCCACGATGCTATTCATACCTCAAACTGGCGCAGGCCAAAGCGCGCGTCGGAGAGCATACCGGCAAGCATCGCGCCGCTCTCACGCCGCCGCCGAGACGTCCTCCACGATGCGGCCATCGAAGAGCCGAATGCAGCGCCGCGCCCGCCGTGCATACTCGCTGCTGTGCGTGACCACGCACAGCGTCGCGCCGGCAGCGTGCAGCTCACCGAGCAAGTCCATCACCGCTTCGCCGCTCTTCGAGTCCAGGCTGCCGGTTGGCTCATCGGCGAGCACGATCGCAGGATCACCAGCGACCGCGCGCGCCACGGCGACCCGCTGCTGCTGCCCGCCGGAGAGCTGAGCCGGCAGGTACTGCCTGCGATTGGACATCTGGACCCGCTCCAGCGCGGCGTCCACGCGCCGCTTGCGCTCGGTCGCGGGCATGTCGCGGTACGTGAGCGGCAGCTCGACGTTCTCCCAGACCGTCAGATCGCCGAGCAAGTTGAAGCTCTGGAAGATGAAGCCCACCTCGCGGTTGCGAATGCGCGCCCGTTCCCGGGCGTTCAGCCCGGTCACCGCGCGCCCGTGCAGCAAGTATTCTCCGGCGCTCGGCGCGTCGAGCAAGCCCAAGAGCGACAGCAGCGTGGTCTTGCCCGAGCCGGAGGGCCCTTCGATCGCCACGTACTCGCCCTTGCGAATCTCCAGGTGGACGTCCGAAAGGGCATGTGTTTCGAGCTCCTGGCTCGAGTACACCTTGCGGATACCAGACAGCTTGACCAGCGCGGGCTCGGAGGGATCGGTGGGCGTCATGGGCAACGAGGGGTGGTGTCGCACTGTGTCCCGGCTTTCTGCGGAGCTGCAAGGGAGCTGTCGAGCCACGTTAGAGCGAAACCCGTGCCAACCCTCGCGGCACAGAAACAAATAGTCGAAAATATTGAGCTTGTCCCCGGCTCGCCCCGACCTCTCGTGGCATTCCCGGGATTCCATTTCCCAGGAGTGGGATTGCGGCGGCTGCGGTCGCGAGCCCGCGCAGGCAGGCGCGGCGCGCAGGCACAATCGAACCGCCGTGGCAGGTAGTCTGCACTCCCGGCGCAGAGACTCAGGGCACGAGCTTGGACTCCGCCCACACCACCTTGCGACGCTGCGCGTACCAGCCCGGGACCTGGGCCGCGTACACTTCTTCCACCTTGCCACGTTTGATCTTGAGCGAGGGCGTGAGCATGCCATTTTCGGTCACCCACTCGTCCTTCACGACGCAGGCGAACTCCAGCTGCTCCGTCCCCTCCAAGCCCTCGTTCACGTGCTGGAGGTGCTGGACGATCTCGCTCTCCAGCTGGGCCTTGCCGCCCGCGTTCAGCACGGTCCACGCCTCTTTGTTCAACACGATCAGCACGTACGGCTGTGGCTGGCCCGCGCCGCTCACGCAGCATTGTTCGATGCGAGGGTGATTGCCGATCTGGTTCTCGATCGGTGCGGGAGCGACATACTTGCCCTTGGAGGTCTTGAAGATTTCCTTGATGCGTCCCGTGAGGCGCAGCCGCCCGAGCTCATCGAGAGCTCCGCAGTCGCCCGTCTTGAGGAAGCCGTCGTCCGTAAAGGCCGCGCGCGTCTCATCGGGTTGTTTGAAGTACCCCATCATCAGGCCCGGGCTCTTGATCTGTACTTCCGCCTCCGAGCTGAGCCGGCACTGCACGCCTTCGTACGGCGTTCCAACGTAGCCAGGCCGAACCTGTCCGCGCCGGGTCAGGTGGGAGTAGTTGAAGTTCTCGCTCATCCCGTAGCCCTCGAGCAATTCGAGCCCCAGCTTGCGATACCAGGCCATCAGCTCCGGCGGCATCGGCGCCGATCCGGACCCCGCAACTCGCACTGCATCGAGACCGAGACCTTTCAGTATCTTGCGTCTGATGAAGCCAGCCACGATCGGGATCCGCAGCAAGCGCTCCAGCTTCTGGAGGGGCAGCTTCTGAGCCACGCCCGCCTGAAACTTGAGCCAGAGGCGCGGCACCGACAAAAACAAGGTGGGGCGCGCGCGCTTCAGGTCCTCTACGAACGTCTCCACGCTGTCGGCAAAAAAAACCTGAAATCCGGCGCGCGTGGAGACACACTCCGCCACCCAGCGATCCATGGTGTGGGCGAGCGGCAAATAAGACAACATGCGATCGGCTGGCGAGACCTCCAGCTCCTTGCACAGGCCGGCGGTCGCCGCCCCGATGGCGCCAAAGCTCAACATGACCCCTTTCGGCAAGCCGGTGCTGCCGGAGGTATAGACGATGGTGGCCAGCTCCGCGAGAGCTCGCTGCGCAATCGGCTCGAGCGGATCGTGCTTGGCAATCACGTCATCCCAGCGCGGCTCCTCGCCCGCTGGAGCGAGCGGAAAAGCGACCCTCAGCACCCCCTCGGGGACCCCTTTCTTCATGTCTGCCCAGATCGGGTCGAGCTTGCCGACGAACAGCAGCCGCGAGTCGGAGTGCTCGAGGATGTAGCGCACGGTGCTGGCGTTGAGGTTCGGGTACAGCGGCACCGAGACATGATCGGCCATCCAGATCGCCCAGTCGGCGAGGATCCAGTGAGCGCAATTCTTGGAACAGATGGCGATGCGGCTCTTCGCAGGCAATTTCAGGCTGCGCAGATAGGCCGCCATGCGGCGCGCCTCGCGCACGGCCTGGGCGAAGGTCCAGGTTGCGACGTTCGACGAGTCTCCACCGAGTGGCTGAATGAAGTGCAGCCGATCGGCTGCCTCTTGCTCCCAGTGCAGGGCCCAGTCGACGATCGTCTTGGTGTCGCTCATGCCGCGCCAAATACCATCCGCGGCACCGACCTGGCCAGGAAGTCGCCGGGCACTCGGCCATGTGGTGTTACTGAGGGGAGCCACTGAGGGGTTACGCTGTCGGGTTGCATTGAGGGCAAACCCGCGCCATATTGTCTCGGCCATGTATTTGTTCAGCGCGCTACGCTTCCTCTGATGAGATCTTGGGTGATCCGGCGGCGGTGAGCCAGCTCTTGCTGAGGTTCCCGGCCACCCTCCCCCCTTCTAGCGGGGACACCCCGCACCCCGAGCTGAGCGGGGATACCCGCACCCCGAGCTGAGCGGGGACACCCCGCACCCCGAGATCGCGTAGCGCCCCGACCTGCCCGGTCGGGCCCCCTCGGCTGACGCCGCGGGTTCTGCTGAATGTGCGCAGTCTGCCTGCCTCTTCGAAGGAGGTCCTTATGACGAAACCGTCCGCCATGTCGTCCAGTGTCGCCACTCAGGGTCCGCCGCGCGGCGCGATCCTCATCGCCGTGCCGCAATCGAGCCAGACCGATCACGAGGTGCAGGTTTCCCTGCACGAGCTGCGGGCTCTGCTCGCGGGCCTGGGCATGACCACACTCGATCGGCTGGTCCAGCGCCGGCAAGACGCCGGCTCCTCTCTGGTGCTCGGCAGCGGCAAGCTGACAGAGCTGCGCGAGCTGATTGCGAAGTACACGCCGGCCGAGGGTGAGGGCGAGGGCCCATTCGTGGTCTTTGACGGAGAGCTCACGCCCGGTCAGCAACGCAACCTGGGCGAAGCCCTGGAGATCGAGGTGTTCGACCGCACGGAGGTGATCTTGCGCATCTTTGCGCGGCGCGCACAGACCAAGACGGCGCGGCTCGAGGTGGAGCTGGCACGGCTCAACTACGAGGCGCCTCGGGTCCGGGATGATTCCACGCTCGACACGCAGGAGGGCGGCGGCGGTCGCGCTGGTCGCGGCAACACCAACCTGCAGCTCCGAAAGCAGCTGATCCGGCGCCAGGTCGCCCAGGTGCGACAGGAGCTCGAGCGCGAAACGGGACAGCGGCACACGCGCCGCAATCGGCGCGAGGCCACGCCGGTCGTGGCCTTGGTTGGCTACACCAACGCCGGTAAGTCCTCGCTGATGCGGGCGCTCACGGGCGCGGACGCGTATGTGGAAGACCAGCTCTTTGCCACGCTCGGCACGCTGGTCCGAGCCATTCCCGACAGCATGCCGCGCATCCTGGTGGCCGACACGGTCGGGTTCATCCGCAATCTGCCCAACCACCTGCTCGCCTCTTTCCGCACCACGCTGGATGAGGCGCTGGACGCAGATCTGCTGCTGCACGTGGTGGATGCCTCCGACAGCGAGTGGCGTACGCAGATGCAGGTCACGCGCACGGTGCTCGGTGAAGTCGACGCGGCCAACATTCCCAGCCTGATCGTGTTCAACAAGATCGACCGCGTCGACGCCCCGCTACGGGACGAGCTGCTCGCGGAATTTCCGCAAGCGCTGGCGGTGAGCGCGCATGCCCCGGCCGATGCGGAGCGGCTGCGTGCCGCGATGGTCGCGTTCTTCGAGGCCGACTACAAGGAAGCCGTGCTGGAGATCCCGTTCTCGCGAGGCCAGCTGATCGGCGAGATCCACGCCCAGGCTCGCGTGCTATCGCAATCGTACACAGCCGATGGATCGGTGCTGAACGTTCGGGCCCGAGCCAAGCTGCTCGAGGACTGGCAGCTGCGGCTGGCCCAGGGAGGCGCCTGACAACCCGCGCTTTTTCGGGGCATTGCCTCAATTTGGGTACCCGTCCCGCCGTGAGACAGCCTTAAGATCGCGGCCGGCCCGGTCGCTCCCGCAGGCTGGTCGCTCCAGAGGAGGTGCCCTCGAGGGCGCTCGTGACCACGCTCAAATGCAAGCGTTTTCCATTGTCTGCTATACCATCGGGATGACCTCGGTGAGACGCCTGGCGGGGCTGGCCGCGGTCGGCGCCGCGGGCCTGGCGCTGACCCGCTCCTCCGCGGCTCCCGAGGAGGCAGTGAGCCATGGCGCGGCCCTGGCGAGCGTCGCACCCCGAGGCAACGAGACGGCGGCGGAGACGCCTCGCTTGCTCGAGCCGCCCGTCGCCACGGACTCGGGCGCTGCACGGGCCCCGATCTACAGCTCTGTCATCCTGCGCTGGCGAGCGCACGCGCAGGAACGCATTCTCGGTCGCGACCAGGGCACGGAGGACGCCTGGGGGCGCACCGTGCCCGCACGGCGCGTCGCCCTCGACGAGGGTCAGGTGCCAGCTCCGGTCAACGGCAACGCGCTCGGCTCCTTCGTGCCGGTAGAGAACGAGTCGGCCCTGGCTCATTTTCATGCGGCGCTCGACCAGCTCGCCTCGCACCCGGAGCAAAAGAACAAGGTTCGCATCGCGGCCTACGGCGCCTCGCACACGCAGGCCGACATCTACTCCAGCTACCTGCGCTACTACCTGCAGGAACGCTTCGGCAACGGCGGCCCGGGCTTTCTGCCCCTGGGGATGGAGCGCGGCTGGGGCCAGCATGACTTTGCGGTCAAGAGTCACGGCCTGCTCGTGGAGTACGTGCAGAGCAAAGGGCCGCCACCGCACGGGCGTTTTGGCTTGTCGGGCTCGGCCGCCGTGGCCAAGCCCAGTGCCTGGGCGCGCGTGGAACCTCGGGACGGCAACGACCCCGAGCTGGCTGCCAGCCAGTACGGCCTTTTCTACGCGGTGGAGCCCGAGGGCGCGGAGATCAGCGTGAGCCTCGACGACGGCGAGCCGGTGCTCCTGCCCACGCGCGCGAACGAGGTCGCCGCGCGCTCGAAGTTCTTCGAGCGCCCGCTCGGCTGGCATGCGCTCGAGGTGCGCGCCACGGGCAGTGGTCCGTCGCGCCTGTTCGGGGTCAGCGTCGAGCGCCGGCAACCGGGGCTCGTGATCGATACCCTCGGCATCCGCGGCAGCCGCGCGGCAACCATGCTGTTCTGGGACCAGGCGCTCTGGGAAGAGCCCTTGCGGCAGCGTGCGCCGGACCTGGTGATGCTCGCCTACGGCACCAACGAGACGACCGATCAAGGCCAGCCGATCGAAGAGTACGCGAGCGCGCTCGAGCGGGTGCTCACGCGCGTGCGACAGGCGCTGCCGGAGGCGAGCTGCGTACTGGTGGGGCCGGGCGACTTCCCCAAGGCGCAGGGCGAGGGTTGGGTGACGCGCCCGCGGCTGCTCGAGATCATCGCCGAGCAGCGTCGGCTGGCGCCGCGCTTCGGCTGCGGTTTCTGGGATGCGTACGCGTTCATGGGCGGAGCGGGATCGATGGCGGAGTGGGCGCACTCCAATCCGCGGCTGGCCGGGACCGACCACATTCACCTGACGCCGCGCGGCTACGTGCGCATGGGCATGTCCCTGGGCGATGCGCTGCTGCGCGCCTACGACGCCCGGCACGTGCCGCAGGACGCGCGCGTGGTCGTGCAGCGCGATACCGAGGCGTCCGACTCCGCTGCGAGCGCGGCAGCCGGCAGCACGGCGCCTTAGGGAACGGAGCGCGACCGCGCCGGGTCGGGCTCCGGGGTGAGCGCAGCGGCGGGCGCTGGGTCCGACTCGTTGTACGCCTCCTGCGGCGGCAGCGGCTGGCCCGTCATGCGCTCGCGGAATTCCGCGTAGCGCTTCATCAGCGCTCGATAGACCAGCGTCGCGATGACGGCCTGACCGGCGGGGGTCGGGTGCGCAAAGTCGGGGGCCGCCAGCTGCGGGCGCGCCTGGTACCAGCGCCCGATCGAATCCTCCCCGCCCATGGCGTGGAAGGTATCGAAGAACGCGCAGCCTTGCGCCTGCGCCACGCGCCGCTGCGAGCTCACCAGCCGCGGCACGATGCTGCGCGTGCGCACGCTGTTTTCCTCGCGCGCGCCGTGATCGATGAGTGACATCACCATGCAGGAGGCTTCGGGACGACCGGCTCGAAACTTGCGAATCACGCGCGAGTATTCGTTCTCGTACGGCAGCATGGTGGTCTTCAGGTCGCCGAACTCGCGCTGCACGTCGTTGCCGCCGAAGATGAACACCATCAGGTCCACGTTGCGCCGGCGCAGCTGCCAGCCCAGGTGCTCGGCATCCTGATAGTCGAGCCGCTGGGTAAAGCTGCCGATCAGCGACAGCTCATCCCAGACCACGCCGGGCACCGTGCGCTCCAGCACCACGCCGTAGCCGCGCGCCAGACCGTTGCCCGCGGAGCGGACCTCGAACGAGTGCGGCCCGTCAGGTACCGAAAAGACCTCGACCGCATCGGTGAGCACGCTGGCGCGCGTGTCGATCGTGCGCGTGACGCCCTCGTCGATGCGCACCTGAAAACGTCCGCCGTCGGGCGCCTTTGCGTACCAGAGCTCGAAGCGCGAGACCTTGTCGCCGGGGCTCTTGCCGTTGGTCCGCCAGGCGCTCTCTGCTCCGCCGGGGGAGCTCGAGTGCACGCCGCCGTAGCCGTAGTGCGCGTCCGGCCGGCATTTGAAAATGATCTCACAGGAGCGCCAGCCGCCGCGGTCATCGAAGCGTACGCCATGGTGCACGTAGCCGACGCTGTAGCGACTCAAGTCGTGAAAGCCGTGCCCGGCGTCGCCAAAGCGCGCTTGCAAGTGCTGCCGCAGCGCGTGCGTGAGGCCGTCGCCGCCGAGTACGGAGTCGCCCCATTGACCGGCACGCGTGATGGCGCCGGGCAACTTCAACTCGGTGAGCGTGAGCTGGCCAAAGTAGTGCTCGAGCGACTCGGGGCTCTCGATCTCCATCACCAGCTTGCCGGAGTCCTCGGGATGCCGGTGGTACTCGGGAAACACACGCGGCTGCCCCTCCCCGATATCCAGTACCCCAGAGCCGTCGCCGCGCAGGGCTGACCCTCGAGCCGTTCGAGCGGCGCTCTCGCCCGAGCCCAGCATCCCGGGCTGCGTCGCCTCTTCCACGCCGGGTTTCCCTTCGCCCGCGACCTCCCGCTCGGCGGACAGGGCCAGCTCTTCGAAGCCCTCCACCTGCTGGCGCTGCTCGCGCTCTTCCCGCTCCGCTTGTTGGCGCGCCACCACGTTCCAGAACGGCACGTAGTTGCCGCCCGGCCGCCAGGGCTGCAACCAGGCGAGGTCGGAAACCAGATACGGGATGCTCAGCAGCCCCAGCAGCGTCGCCGCCAGCCCGAGCAGGCGCCGCCGGGCGCGCTGCGTGAGCTCGAGCAGCGGCGGATCTGCCGGTTCGGGGGGAGACATGGGGAAGTCGCGGAAGCCGCGCGGGGTCCTGGGAGTGATGATCCTAGAAGGAGAAGTAGATGTTGGCGCGCGGCCCCTCGAGCATGCGCGAAATCAAGAACATTCCCCCCGCCAAGGCCAACGCCAGAGCTGGCGACGGCATCCAGCGCGTCAGGCTCTGCCCGAGACGCTCGCTCCAGCGCGCCGGCAAGAAGTGGTAGCCGAGCCCCAGCACGATCACGACCAGGAGCCCGTAGTGAGCCCCCCAGAGCAGTGGATCTGCCAGGTCGCCAAAGGCATCCGCTCGGTCAAATAGCCAGTCGTACAACCCCTGCATGCGAAACAGACCCTCGCGCACGCCGAGCGAGTCCCAGTGCAACAGCTGCCCGATCATCTGGCCCGCTTCGTCCAGTGAGTCGGCGCGGAAAAAGATCCGCGACAAGACGGTGAACTGGAACGTGAGCAGCACGTGCACGAACGCCCAGGAGCGCCCCTGCGTGGCCGGGGGCAAGAGCCCGTTCAGCACCGCAACGGCAAACGTGAGCATGCCGAGCAGCACCGCCGCGTCGAGCGACACACCGAGCGCAAGTGCGAGCCCGAAGGCAGCCCCCGACATCAGCAGCGAAGCGGCGAGCATCATCAGTGCGTAGATCTTCTCGCCGCGCGGAGCCTGAAAGCGGTTGAACCGGCTGTATAGCAACGCCAGCGCGTGCAGGTTGCCGTAGATCACGAAATTCCAGCTCGCTCCGTGCCAGATGCCGACCAGGAACATGGTCAGCCAGAGGTTGAAGTAGGTGCGCGCGTGCGAGCCGCGGCTGCCTCCGAGCGGATAGAACACGTAGTCGCGCAGCCAGTTGGACAGCGTCATGTGCCAGCGGCGCCAGAACTCGCCGACGTCGTGCGATTGGTAGGGCCGATCGAAGTTCTCCGGCAGCTTGAAACCGAGCAGGCGCGCGACGCCGATGGCCATGTCGGAGTACCCGGAGAAGTCCGCGTAGATCTGCAGGGTGAAAGCGTACAGCGCGAGCACGTTTTCCAGCGACGAGTAGCGGGAGGGCGTCGCAAACACGAGATCGGTGAAGTTGGCGGCGATCAGATCGCCAAGCAGCACCTTCTTCACCAGCCCCTTGCCGATGCGGAAGAGCGCCAGGTTGACGTCCTCCAGGTCGACGCGAGCGGGCGCGCGCAGCTGCGGCAGGAACTCTGACGGGCGCACGATCGGACCTGCCACCAGCTGCGGGAAGAAGGCCACGTAGGTGGCGAAGCGCAGCAGGCTGCGCTCCGCCTGGATGCGGCCACGCCACACATCAATCGTGTAGCTGAGGCTCTGGAACGTATAGAAGCTGATGCCGATCGGCAGCGCGAGGTGCAGGCTCGGCACGCGGATGGGAACCCCCCAGAGGTGCGCGATCTCGCTCGTCACTTCGAGAAAGAAGCCCGCGTACTTGAAGTAGCCGAGCATGCCCAGATTGCCGACCAGGCTGATGCTCAGCGAGAGGTTCCGGTACAGCCGTCGCGACGAGGCGGCGATGAGCCGCCCGACGACGTAGTCCATCAGCGTGGAGGCGACGATCAGCCCGACGTAGTACCAGGGCGTCGGCCACGGCCCGGCGGGGGGCTTCGCGCTCGCGCAGTAGAAGAAGTAGCTCGCTCCGAGCAGCAGCAGCCAGCGCCACACCGGGCGCTTGGCGAGCAGCCAGTACCCGAGCAGCACCGGGATGAAGAAGAGAACGAAATCGAAGCTGGCGAACAGCATGCAACGAGCTCGCGGGCGCCCGAAACACGCGGGCCCGACACGGGGTCATCGTGCCTCGAGTCGAGCTCCAACGTCGACGGGAATGGGCCGGCGAGCGGGGCGATCCCGCGGGCCGAGCGCCGACCCGCGGCCCCAATGCCGCAGAGCGGCACGTACCCACATTGGCACCAACTGGGCACGCGGTTCAACGTGGGACGGCGCCGGGATTGGGCAGCGGGAAGCGCCGATGTCCCACCGCGCCCAGCAGGCCGATCAGGACCACGAACATCAGCGCGCCGGAGACGCAGTTCAGGGCTTCCCGGGTGCCGACCAACAAGATCCACACGCCGTGATCGCTCAGGACATGATTGGGCGCTGGAACGTCACCGAGCCCTGACACCACTGCCTGCAGCACGTTTTGCTCGCCGATGAAGAAGCCAAACCAGCCCGCCGCGATCAGGCTCGCCGCGGTCCAGCGCAGGAACGCGATCAGCTGGTGCTCGCCGCGCCAGGCAAAACGCCCCGCAGCGGCCACACCGGGCAGGCCCAGCGCAAAGATCAAATACATCGCCCATCCGCCCTCTTGGAAGCTGTGCCAGAGCCGCATCGTCAGCGCCTTTCATCGAGGTCACGCAGTCGTCGAGCGCGACTGCACCCGGAACAACGCCGGCCGAGCCCGCGCCGTGACGCCCTGTCGCGGTGACGTTCGAGCTGTCACACTTTGCGCTCGCCGCGCGTTTACTCAGAGAGCGTACCCTCCCGCGCAAAAAGCCCGCAGAGAACCGTGAGCTCAGATCCCCCCGCCCTGATTGAAGCCTTGCGCCGCGCGGACGCGTGCGCCTTCGCGACGCTGTACGCGCGCGAGAAGGCGGCGCTCTACGGCTTTCTGCTGCGCCTCTCGCGCGATCCCCACGTCGCCGCCGATCTGTTTCAGAACGTCTGGCTCAAGCTCGCTCGGCACGCGGCCCGGTTACGTTCCGACAGCAACCTGCGTGCCTGGCTCTTCACGGTGGCGCGGCGCGAGTACCTGAGCTTTCGTCGGGCTCAGGCGCTCGATCTGAGCCGGGTGCTCGCGCTCGGGACAGAGCCGCCGGCAGACGACGACAGCGCCGAGCGCGACGCACGGCGCCTGGCGCTCGCGGCAGCCCTGGGTCAACTCGCCGATGGCGACCGCGAGGTGCTGCTGCTGGCGGGCGCCGAGGGGCTCGATGCGGAGGCGGCCGCCGAGGTGCTCGGGATCTCGGGCGTGGCATTCCGCCAGCGCCTGGCACGAGCCCGACGCCGGCTCGGCGAACGGCTGCGAGAGCCTCCGCGATCGAGCGAAGACGAGCCCGTCTTCGCGCCCAAAGCCGTGGCGCCGAAAGGGGTGCGCTGAATGGCCCGCGACCTCGCCGATCGGGAGCTCCTTTCGTTGGGCGATTTCGCGCGGGTCGAGCCCCCCGCATGGCTGGACGAGCTCGTGCAACGGCGCATGGGCGCGCGGCTCGAGCAGCGCCGCAGCGAGCTCGCGGAGCCGGCGACGGCGGGCTCGGCGCCGGCGCCCGCTGCGAAAGCCGGCTCGGGTGGCCTCGGGCGTGCCGAGGCGTGGGCCTACGCCTTCGGATTTTTGGCGTACGGGGCGCAGGTCGCCGATGGCCTGGCACGGCTGATGTGGCGCGCGATGACCGGGTGAGCACGTCGAGCCCATGACTCGAGCTCGCACAAAATGACAATGCGAGTCATTTGCACTTGGCGCTTGGAGCTGCGTGCGAGGCGAATGCATCCTGCATCGGATCGAGTCAGGCCGTACCATTCCGGCTCGAAGACAGTTGACTCTGCCGAAGACCCGCCGCCCGCGATATAGTCGCGCATGGCCTCACGTCGTCGCTCCTACTTCTTCGCTGTCGCTGCCATCGGTCTCTGCGCGAGCTGTGCGGCTCACTCGACCAGCGCTCCCGCAGCAGACGCACAGAAAGCCGCGCCGGCGCCGGCACCAGCGCCTCCGCCGCCGCCCGAGGACGCCAAGCTGCCCGCGCGCTCGGTGAGCGAAGTGTTGTCCGTGCCGGACAAGGCGTGGGTCTTCAGCTTCGAGGGCTCCGCTGCCTACGAAAAGGCGAAGTCGAGCTGCGACGAGCACTTCAAGGACGACCCGGCGGGGCGCGCGCGCTGCATCACCAAGGCGCGCGACACGTTCACCGCCGACGCCATGGAGTTCACTCGGGACGCCGCCGGCAACGACGTCTGGGTCATCTATCGCACCAAGAGCAACAAGCTGATCAAGGTGTACTCCGTGCAGATCGAATACGGAGAGCAAGAGGGCGACACCGTGAGTATCAAGAAGCTCGGGCGCGAAACGGGCAAGCCCGTGCTGTTCTCCGGCGTCAACGTGTTCAAGGTGAAGCTCGGCGGCGAGTACAGCCTGGAGCTACAGGACGCGCAGCACGGAACGCTGAGCTACGACGCGCGGCTCGGCTTCATCTCGCAGCAGTAGTTTCTAGGGGGTCTGAGGCAGACCCCCTCCCCGGTCGAAGTGAATTCGACCGGGGGCCCCTCCCCCGCCTCCGCTCGCTTCGCTCGCGCTGCGCGCGGGGCCCCAACCCCGCTTGCCTTCGACCACGTAGCGCTACTTGGGTCTGAACGGGGCCCCTCCCCCGCCTCCCCTCGCTTCGCTCGCGCTGCGCGCGGGCCCCAACCCCGCTTGCCTTCGACGGCGTAGCGCGACGTGGGTCTGAAGCAGACCGCCTGCCGTTCAGGCTGCGGCGGGGTTGTTTTGCGGCGGTGGGACCGATGGCGGACGGCTGGGGCCTCCCACCGGCGGGCGGCTCGCGGCCAGCTGAGATGGCGAGGGCGGCGGGCTCGGCGAAAAGCGTGGCGACTCGGGGGCCGTCGCGGTGGGAGGCGACGCCTCGAGCATCGCATTGCCCATGCCATGCGAATCGCTCAAGCGCAGCGGAGCGAACACGGCGCGCAGATCCGGTGGCAGCACGCGGATCTTGTCGACCAGCTCTGCGTGCGTGCAATACGTCTCTTCGCGGCGCCCTTCTCCCAGGTTGCGGCGCAGCACCAGCTCACCGGGCGCGCCCGAACGGCGCGAGATCTCGACCACCAGCGGCGCGATGTCGGCCAGCATGGCCTCCGCGAGCTGGCGCGGCGAATCGAGCTCGAGCAAAGGCCGGTCCACGAACGTGGCCGAGACCAGACGCCGGCGCAGGCCGGGAAAATCACGGATCGACTCGGCGGCGGCGCGCCACAGGGCGACCATCGCGGTCAGGTCCTTGCCCTCCAGCACCAGCGGCTGTCCCTGGTCGGGGCTGCCGTCTTCCTTGAGCGGGCTGATCGAGGCGCTGATGCTATCGCCCAGCCCGACCCGGAGGCGATAGCCGCCTCCAGAAGCGGCGCCGCGGCGCAGGCTGAGAATGCCAAAGTTATCACCCTGCACCAGCTCGCTGACGAACATGCGCTCGATGCGCACGGGTGTCATCTCCACGCGCTTGGAGAGCCAACCCGACTCCTTGGGCAAGCGAATCTCGAGCTGCTGAGCAAAATCCGACACGCGGCGCGGGCGCGACCAGGCGTGTGTGTTG
>Ga0068861_100000683_pt1 | contig 20259 bp, 13 predicted proteins | sample KBSSwiS42_FD_66593 | JGI IMG/M metagenome (GOLD analysis project Ga0068861, IMG submission 66593) | Switchgrass rhizosphere microbial communities from Kellogg Biological Station, Michigan, USA - KBS Switchgrass S4-2 | ecosystem: Host-associated > Plants > Roots > Rhizosphere > Soil ...
GTCGAAGCCATGGAATACTTCGGTCTTCACGCCTGGGAAAAAGTGCGGCACGGCATTGCTGGACGTCAGTACCGCGCGAGGCGCGAAGTCACGCACCTCCCGTGTAGTTGTCAACAGTCGCTCATCGCTGTGCAAGTCTTCACTGCCGGGCCCGTCGAAGAACCACGCCGTTGCGCCGCCGCGTTTACGGATCGCGTCCTGCAAAGGTCGCAGGATGGCGAGCGCGTAACGCTCCGAGCCGTAGAGCAGGTAATGCGGAGCAGGGGGCGCTTTCATGGATCGAGATCGTGCCGCTTCAGCTGTCGTGCGGCAAGCTCTCGCGACGCCGGATTGCGCTTCATCTCGTAGTAGCGCATGCGCTTGTAGACAGCATAGGCCGCCGCTGTCTGGGCGACGATATAGCCTCGCCAGCCGTCGAGAAACGCCAGCCGCAGGAAGTAATCCTTGATGAACGCCGACGTGAACACCAGCGGCGCCATCCACATCTGCGGGGACCGGCCCGCATCGTACCAGTCGCGCGCCTTCAGTTCGGAATAGCGTAGTGTCTTGAGTTGCTTGTGGACCAGCGTCGGATTGTTGAGATGCTGGAACGGATGCTTGAACGTCACGGTGGGCCCGTCGAATCGCAGCGATTCGTGCACCCGTGCGTCGGTCCAACGGGCGCGTTGGCGATGATAGATGCGTCCCATCTGCTCGCCGACCATGGGGCGATACCAGTTCATCGGCGCTCCCATGTACCAGGTTCGACGCCGCAGAATGGCTCCGGCGGCGTTCGATCGCATGAATGCAGGCAGCTGCTGTTCCAGCTCGGCAGCGAGTTCGCCGGTCAAGGCTTCATCGGCATCGAGGACCAGGATCCAGTCGTTGCTGGATTGCGTGGTCGCGAAGTTGCGCTGTGGACCGAATCCCAGCCAGTCTTGATGAACCACCCGCGCACCATGGTCGGCAGCGATCTGCTGAGTGCCATCCGTGCTGCCCGAGTCCACCACGATTTTCTCCGCGGCGAACGGCACGCTGTCGAGGCAGGAAGCGATTTGAGTGGCCTCGTCGCGGGCGATGATCAGGAGGGTGATGGGGAGGGGCAAGCTACCTCCGCCGCGCCAATGTCAGCAGCACGCTGTGCAGTTTGCGGATCACTTCATCCGGCGTGATGAGCTCCATCACCCCGGGACGTTCGATCTTGGTGGTCCAGGGAATTTCGCTCGCCGGCTTGCCGAAGACCAGGCGCGAGGCGGCGTCGTACTTGTCTACGCACCACTGGCGGCTCAGATACGGGCCGCTGCGTGCCGGATTGGTCGCCGCATACAGTCCGATCACCGGCGTGCCGACCGCGGATGCCATGTGTGCCGGACCGGAATCGGGAGTCAACAGGATGGTCGCGCGTTCGAGCGTCGCGAGGAATTGAATCAGCGTGTCCTTGCCGATCAGGTTCTCGCAGCGCTGGCTCATGCGGCTGACGATTTCCTCGCCGGTGCGTTTCTCGATTTCGCTGGGCCCGCCGCACAGCAGGACACGCATTCCCAGGTTGCCCGCCGCATAGTCGGCGACCTGGGCATAGTGATCGCTACGCCAGTTACGCAATGGGTGACTGGAACAGGGGCTGATCACCAGCGTCTGCTCGCCGTAGGGCGCCACTTTCTCGGCATAGGCCCGTGCTTCGTCCGGAATCGGAATATCCCAGCGCAGCAGCTTTTCGTAGACATGGAATTTTTCGGCGAAACCGAACAGGCTGTCCATTACATGCTGGCGTTTCGCGGGACGCAGGCGATTGCTGGTGAACAGCCATTGCAGTTCGCGGGCGCGTTGGCGATCGAAACCCAGCCTGACTTTGGCCGGCACCAGCGTCGACAACAGGCTGGCGCGAAGCGACAGCTGCATGTGCATCAACACGTCGAATTGCCGGCCTCGCATCGCTTCGCGCAGCGTATGCCAGCCGCCGCGTAGACTGCGTTTGTCGACGACGATGAATTCGATGTCCGGGATGTGTCCCAGCAGCCTGGCCTCGAGCTTGCCGATGATCCAGGTGAACCTGGTCTGCGGCCAGGCGAACTGTAGCGTGCGCAGCACGGGGAGCACGTGGCAGGTATCGCCGATAGCGGAAAGCCGCAGAATGCAGACGGATTGGGGTACCGCATCGAAAGGCGAGGGTTTGGACGTCACGGAGATTCAGCGAGCCCGTGCGATGAGTACGTCGTCGCGATCATTCGGCGATAATGCATCGTTTTATTGCGACATGAGGATACCGGACGACATGCGAGCGATCGACGCGCAGCTCGAACCGCTTCCTGCGGGAGGCATCCTATACGACGCTGCACGAATCCGTAAGCCGAGCGCACCGGTGTTCACGAGGGACTTTTGGGCGAGCCGGGGAGCGCTGCAGGAAGTCCGTGGCGGCCGTGGGTCCGTCTGCTTCGTGACTCCTGCCGAGTTCGAGATCGGGCTGGAGAACCCGGCCCGCTGGGTGCTTCGGCACTATCGGCGCGGCGGCCTGGCGGCGAAGGTATTGAGCGACAGCTACTTGTGGACGGGAGCGGAGCGCACCCGCTGCTTCAGGGAATGGCGCCTGCTCGCTGAGTTGTATCGCCGCGGTTTGCCGGTCCCTGCACCGGTGGCAGCGAAATACGAGCGCCTCGGCTTGATGTATCGAGCGGATCTCATTACCCAGGAGTTGCCTGAATCGCAGACGCTGACGCAATGCCTTGCGCAGGGTCCTTTGGCTCAGGAACGCTGGAACGCCATCGGTCGAACCATCGCCCGCTTCCACGCTCAAGGCGTGCAGCATGCGGATCTCAATGCCCAAAACATCCTGCTGGCCCCCGACGGTGCAGCGTTCATCCTGGATTTCGATCGCGGCCGCCTTCGCGACCGCGGGCCGTGGGAAGAGCAGGTGTTGGCGAGATTGCGGCGTTCGCTGGAGAAGGTCACTGCCTCGGGGACTGCCGGTGTCTTCGGTGCACAGCAGTGGCGTTGGCTGCTTGAAGGGCTTGGAGATCGCACGGAGCGCAAGGACAAACGCTAAGGTCCGAATCCGGAATTCCGGCCCTTTCTACTTCTGCCCCGTGTTCTCCGTGCGATATATTTTGAAGTCGCGTCGTTGCTACCACTGACGCAGCGGCAACGGCTCAACGTTCTCAAGATATATCGCACGGAGAACACGGAGAACACGGGGCAGAAAGGAGAAAGAACTCTTATTTCTTATAGTAATTCGGATAGTCCGGCGTCAAACCCTTGAACCTGCGATGCAGCCACAGGTACTGCTCGGGCACCTTGCGGATGTGCGCCTCGATCAGTTGATTGAAACGCAGGGCGTCGGCGGCGGGATCGTCGCTGGGGAAGTTGTCGAGGGCAGGGAGGATGATGGCGCGATAGCCTTGCGATCCGGGCAGGCGTTCGGGGAAAAACGGTAGCACTGCTGCGCCGGTCATGCGGGCCAGGCGCGATGTAGCGGTATTGGTTGCAGCCGGAATGCCGAAGAAAGGCACCATCTGCGAGCCTTTTTTGCGATAGGCCTGGTCGGGCGCGTACCACACCGGCTCGTTTGCTTTGAGTGCGGTGATGAGCAAGCGGATGTCGTCGCGCGGAATGGCTCGCTTGGTGCGGCGGCTGCGGTTGAGTGCGAGGAAACGTTCGAGCACCAGATTCCGCGTCGGGCGATACATGATGTTCAGCGGCATGCGGAACGTCAATGCAGCACAACCCATTTCCAGCGGCGTGAAATGTGCACTTAGCAGGATGGCGCCACGGCCTTGTCGAAGCGCAGCGTCGAGATGCTCACGTCCTTCGAGTTGCGTCAGCGCGAGCAGGCGCTGCGGCGGACTCCACCAGCACATCGCCGTTTCGAACAGGCTGATGCCCACGCTCTGGAAATGTCCGTGCAGGATCTTTTCGCGTGCGGCGGCGTCGAGCTGCGGAAAACACAGTTCGAGATTGCGCCGCGCGATCCGCACGAACGACAGCGGCAGTCGGTACAACAGGCCGCCGATGCGCCGTCCCAGCCACACCAGCACCGGAAAAGGCAGTGGCGCAAACAGGCGCAGCGTGCCGAGCGCCAGCCAGGTGGGCCAGTATTTCGGTTGCAGGAGCGCGGTTTTCATGGCCGCTGCGATTTGTAGGGATCGCCGCCGGGTCCGTTACGCCGGAAGCGCTTGTAGGCCCATAAATACTGATCGGGATGCTTGCGCACCTGGGCTTCGATGAGCTGATGAAAGCGCTGCGTGTCGGCGACGGCGTCGTCGCTGGGAAAGTTGTCCCATGGCGGATGGATGGTCACCACGTAACCTCGGTTGTCGCTGCGCCGCTCGGGAAAATACGGCAGCACCGTTGCGCCTGAAATTCGCGCCAGCCGCGACGTGGCGACGTTCGATGACGCCGGCTGGCCGAAGAAGGGCACCAGTTCGCTGTTCTTATCGGTGAAGCGCTGGTCGGGCGCGTACCACACGGGAAGATTGTTCTTCAGGTTCTGCAACAGGTCGCGGATCTGTTCGCTGGTGAGAGCCTGCACCGTATGACGCGTGCGCCCGCGCCGGGACAACTCGGCGATGAGCGGATTGCTCGGCGTGAGATACATGATGCTGATGGGCCTCAGCAAGGTGAGTGCCCGCGCTCCCATTTCCAGCGTGGTGAAATGAGCGCTCAGCATCAATGCTCCGCGCCCGCGAGCCAGCGCGGCTTCGAGATGTTCGAGCCCGTCGAAGCGGATCAGGCGGCGCAGTCGCTCGGGGCTGGCCCACCACACGATGCCGGTCTCGAAGACGGCACAGCCGAGCGACGCGAAATGATCCCGCACCAGCTGGCGGCGCTGCGCTTCGTCATACTCCGGAAGGGCCAGGGCGACATTGACCTCGGCGATGTGCCGATCGCGGCGGCTGAAGCACCATGCCAGCCGGCCGAGGCCGCGGCCAAGGGTGAGTTGCGCCGGCAGCGGCAGCACGTTGACCAGGCGGACGATGCCGATGGCCACCCAGATGGCCCAGTAGCGCGGCCCCAGGAATCGATACAGCGGAATCTGCGCTGGCGCAGCCGCCGGAGCCGGCCGCTTCGTTGCGGTGGATGCAGTGTTGGTCAAGTCATTTGCCGTGTCACGGAAGCGCGAATGTTAGCATCCGCACCCGCAATGCTGCGCTCGATCTACACCCTGCTCATCTGCCTGCTGGCGCCAGTGGTCCTGGCGTTCACCGCATGGCGAGGTATCCGCGATCCGGCGTATCGCGACAGGCTCGGGGAACGGCTCGGTCGCACGCGGCTGCGGTTCGATCGCCCGGTGATCTGGGTGCACGCCGTGTCGATGGGCGAAGTGCAGGCGGCTGCACCGTTGATTCGCGAATTGCGACGTCGTTATCCGGATCGTCCGCTGTTGGTGACGACCGCAACGCCGACCGGCGCCGCACGCGTCAAGGCACTGTTCGCCGATGCGGTCTCGCATGCTTACCTGCCCTATGACACGCCGGGATCCGTCCGCCGCTTTCTCGACCGGGTGTCGCCGCGCGTCGCCATCGTGATGGAAACCGAGGTCTGGCCCAATCTCTATCGAGCCTGTGCCCGGCGCGGCATTCCCATCGTCATGGCCAGTGCACGCCTGTCGGAGAGATCGATACGGCGCTTGCGATGGCTCGGCGGCCTGTTCCAGCCGGTGCTCGCTGCCAACGTGACCATCGCAGCCCAGACACAGGCGGATGCGGATCGGTTCGTCGCGCTCGGTGCCGATCGCTCGCGTGTGCCGGTAGTCGGCAACATCAAGTTCGATGTGGAGATTGCCTCCGACCTGTTGGAGCGAGGCCGAGCCGTGCGTGAAGCGCAGTTTGCTGCACGATTCGTCTGGGTTGCCGGCAGCACGCATGAAGGCGAAGAACAGATCGTCGTCGCAGCCCACGAGCTGCTGCGTGTAAAGATTCCGGAGGCGCTGCTGCTGCTGGTGCCGAGACATCCGCAGCGATTCGGCATCGTGCGGCAATGGCTGGAATCGCAGTCGCTCGCCTTCGCCGTACGTTCGCGTGGCACTGCAGTCACTGCGACGGATGCAGTCCTGCTCGTCGACACGCTCGGTGAGTTGCTGATGTTCTATGCAGCCGCCGATGTGGCGTTCGTGGGTGGCTCGTTCGTACCCGTCGGCGGTCACAATCTGCTCGAACCCGCCGCGCTGTCGCTGCCCGTGTTGGCTGGGCCCAACAACGATAATGCTCGCGACATCGCTGCACTGTTGTTCGACCAGCAAGCTGCACTACAAGTTGGCAACACGAACGAATTGTCGAGGGCACTGATCGAACTCGCCGGCGACGCGCAGCGCCGACAGGAAATGGGAGCGCGTGGCGCACGAATCGTCTCGGCAAATCGTGGAGCATTGGCACAAGTGTGCGCGCTCGTTGCTGCTTATGTCGCGAACGATGCGGGAAATTCCCGCTGACGAAACCTTTTGCCGGCCGGATTGCCATAACCGCGAGGCACGTCGTTTGGGATCTCGACCGCCCGGTCAGCAATGCGCTGCTGTTGCACATTGTTGACAGGCGTTGTGCGAATGAGGCACCGGCGCGGAGCAAAAAGTTACGATCCGGTAACCCGTCATGCGGCCCCCTACCGCCCGCCGCGAACAAAAAACAGCGATTGCATACAAGTTTTTCAACGCTCGTTGCGCCCGCCGCGGAATTCTCAAAAAGCGCTGTTCTTCCCCCACCTTACGCACGCTTGTTTAACAACTGCACGCGTCGCGGCTGCGACTGTCTCGTAGGTACGCATCGCGGCGTTGCAGGCAGTGTCCGCAATTCTTGGCACACATCGTGCTTACTACTTCAGCGGGGTGGATCGTGGGTGAACGATGAGCGTCAGATCAGACGATGCATTGAGCGGCGAAATGATTCTTCACACCGAACGCGCATGCGCGGGTTTGTCGGTGCCGGAGACGATTCGCAGGTATCACGATTCACTGATTCGGTTTCTGCGTCAGCGCCTGCGGGTCAAGGAAGACGCCGCTGACATAGCCCAGGAAGCCTATATACGCATGATGCAGTATGAGGGTTCCGAGAAGATTCAGTCGCCGTCGTCCATGCTGTTTCGAATCGCGATCAACGTAGCCAACGACCTGGGACGCTCCGAGCAGGCGCGCCGGGTTTCCGATCAGCTCTCGATCGACGGGCTGGAGTTGGCGTCGCACGAGCCGTCGGCGGACCGGGAGATTGCGGCCCGCCAGGATCTGGATATCCTGTACGGCACGATCGAGCAGCTGCCGCCGAAGTGCCGCCAGGTCTTCCTGCTGAGCCGCGTCGAGCGCATGACCTATCCGCAGATCGCCGTCCACTGCGGCATTTCTGTCAAGATGGTCGAGAAACATATCAGCCACGCACTGGCGGTTTGCATGAAGAAGGTAGGGGGGAGCGCCGGCTTATCGTCTTAGCGCGAATGGATCTCATGGAAAACGAAAGAACGCTGCAAGAAGCGGCGGGCTGGCATGCACGGTTGCATTCGGCCGATTGCACGGAAGAGGACCGTCTTGCTTTTGAGCAATGGCGGCGTAGCGACGTTGCGCATGCGCGTGCTTACGAGATGGCGGAGCGGACGAGTTCGCAGCTGGACTCACTCGTCCTCGATCCGCGCTTGCAGGCATTGGCGTTGCTGGCTCGCGAAGAGGCCGCCCCCGAGAACACGGCGCACCCGTCGGTGTCGCGAGTGGGGGTGTCACGACTGGGCGGGGCTCGATGGGGCGGTCGCCGGATGCGCTGGACCATTCCAGCGGCGCTGGCAGCCAGCGTCGCAGTCGCGATGCTGGTAGTCCGTTTCCTGCCGGATGCGCTGGACGATGGCTCGGCGACGATGGCGTATGAGTCGCCCAAGGACAAGACACGCAGCGTGACTTTGTCCGACGGCTCGACGGTGCAGCTCGATGTCGGAACGCGCATGACAGTACAGATGAGCCCCGAGCGGCGTCGAGTCACGCTGCTTGCGGGACGTGCGATGTTCGAGGTCGCACACGATCGCAGCCGGCCGTTTTCGGTCGCCGCAGCGGATTCGCGGACCACTGCGCTGGGCACGCGTTTCCAGGTGGAGCTCGATCCTGCGCAGGTCGTAGTGACCTTGGCGCAAGGGTCGGTGGCCATCGACGATGAATCGGTGGCGCACGAATGGCACGAGCAGTTGAAGCCGGGTGAACAGCTGAGCGTCGACATGAAGACGGCAATGTTGACGAAGACGACCGTCGATCCCAGCGTGGTGACCAGCTGGACGCGCGGCCGTCACTTGTTCCGCAGCACGCCGCTGCACGAAGCGGTGGACGAGGTGAATCGCTATGCCCAGAAGAAAATTCGCATCGGCGATCCGTCGCTCGCGGACCTGCCCGTGGGCGGGAATTTCATCGCCGGCGACAGCGAACTGATCGTTGCCGCCTTTGCCGCTGTCCTGCCATTGAGTGTCGTGAATGACGGCAACAAGGAGATTATTCTGTTCCGTCGGCACGAGCCTCAGAACTGACGCCCCATCGCGGGTGCCGCGCCGCTTCGCTTCCTGCCTGTTCGCCGCGCTGATCGCAGTCTCGGTTGCGTCTGCCAGCAGCACGACCCGTCCCAGTTCACGTTTCAACATTCGTTCGCAGCAACTCGCCGACGCGCTCGATCGCTTCGGCGAACAGAGCGGCTTGCAGATCGTCTACGAGCAGCCGGCGCTCGAAGGGCGCAGCGCGCCGGATGTCGTCGGCACCATGCAGCCCGCCGATGCACTCGATCTGCTATTGCGTGGCACCGATCTCATCTGGGCGTTCGTCAACGACCAGACCGTAGTCGTGCAGAAGGCTGCACGGCAGGCAGCGAGCCATGTCGACAGTGCGCCGGTTCCGGTGACCAGCCTCGACCCCGACAGGCTGCCACCGAGCCGTTCGGGTATCGCGTCTCTCAGCGTCATTCGCGTCAATGAAGATCCTCGCCGGGCGCTGCCCAACGTAGTCAGCAGTTCGACCTTTGGTTTCGACATGCCGTTGCTGGAAACGCCGCGGTCGATTTCGTTCATCAGCGAAGAAACCATCGACCTGTTCGGTCTCTCGGCCGTCGAAGACCTGGTGCGCGTGGTACCGGGCGTATTCACGACCACCCGCTTCGGCATCCAGGGCTCGGTCGATGTCCGCAACGTGCCCGCCGATACTTACTTTCGCGGCATGAAACGGCTCAGCCTGCAGGGCAACGGCCGCAGCGTGCTGGCCGCGATGGATACGATAGAAGTCATCGGCGGCCCGCCGTCGCCGCTGTATGGCATGGGCAAGATCGGCGGCTACACCAATCTCGTGCCGAAGTCCGGACGCGCCGCGACCGGTGCTTATCTCACCGATGTCCAGGGATTCGCCCAGCTGATCGCGGGCAACTATTCGCGCAGCGAAGGTTCGTTCGGCATCGGCGGGCCGATGTCGCTGCTCGATCGCTTCGACAAGCGCGGCGGCTACTATGTCTATGGCCTGGTCGAAGATTCGAACTCGTTCGCGGCGGGCGTGCCTATCAAGCAGCAGGTGTTGCAGGCGGCGACCAGCGTCGACGATTTCGTCGGACCGTTCCGTCTCGAAACCGGTGCGAGCTACCAGGTGTCGCAGACCGCAGGTGCACTGACCGGGCGCTTCACGCAGGACCTGGTCGACTCCGGTCGCTACATTCGCGGCACTCCGCTGATCAACCTGGACGCAAACGATAACGGTGCAATCGGCTATCTCGAGATGGTGCGCGGCTCGCCGGTCAGGGGCAGCCTCAGCGCCACCAATCAACCGCTCATCCAGACCTGGAACTGGCCGACGGATGCGAGCGGCAAGCCGCTGCCGCTGGATCAGTTTCCGAAGGTCAAGGGCATTCCCAAAACCATGTACGACTATCTCGTCGCGCATCCCGAAGCCGATCCGACCGGCCGGCTGCGTGCGCAGGGAGTCGGCGGACCGTTGCCGACATCCGGCCAGGTGCCGATCGGGTTCGTGCTCGATCCGCGCACGGTGGGATACGACAAGCTCAATCTGCGTCGTGCCGGCGCTTTCGAAAAAGATCTCAAGGCGCGCTTCACCACTGCCTTTCTCGATCTCATCAACGATAACGATCCGAACCTGACGATCCGCAACCAGCTGTTCTTCGACAGCATGGACCAGTACAAGAATTCGAATCAGCCGTTCGTGCAGGAGCAGGACGTCTACGTGATCGAAGACAAGCTCACCGCGACCTGGCGCCTGCCGCATCTGCCGGGCTGGCTCGGCATCAATGCATTGATCACCGCGAACGCGCGGAACACGGTGTCCGAGGGCAAGACCTCCACGCCGAGCGATTTCAGCTCGCACCGCACCGATGCGATGGCGCCGACCTGGCTGAATCGAACCGGCGGCATGACGCCCAACACGACATTCGTCAGTCCGCTCGACAACACCGACCTGGCGGCCGACGGCTTTCCCTGGGTCAGCCTCTATCGCACCAGCTATTCGGAACTCGGTGTCGGCCTGATGTTCGACATCGAGCTGTGGAAGAAAACGCGGCTGATGGTCGGCGGCCGGTTCGACGGTTCGGACGCGAAGAACATCGACTACGCGGGCAGCTTCAATGCGACGACCGGTACGGTGGCCAATCCCGGCTTGTATTCCACCGCGGACGTGGTCGCGAAGAAATGGGACAGCCAGGGATCCTGGAGCGTCAGCCTGTCGCGCGAATTGCCTTACAACATCTGGCCGTACGCCACCTGGGGCACCTCCAGCATCGTGCTCGATGGCAACAACAACACCTTGACGCGGGCCGCCATTCTCAGCGGGCACATCGGCAAGGCTGAAATGCGTGAGCTAGGCGTCAAAGCGAGCTGGCTCGACCGCCGTTTGTTCATCGCCGCCAGTGCTTACGACCAGGCACGCACCTCCGTGGATTCCGACGATGACGTGTCGTTGTCCCAGGCGTATGCCACGGCGACGCGGACGCGAGGCTGGGGCGTGGAAGTGAAATACGTGCCCGTCCGCAGCTTGTTCCTCTCTTTATATACGCTGCGCCAGGTGACGCGTTTCGACCCCAACATCGGCAGCTCGCAACTCGTCGACGCGCGCACGCTGGGATTCGAGGATGTGCTCGATGCGAACGGCAACGTCCTCTATCCGGCCGAGGCCTTTCTGTACGGTGGGCGTTCGCGTCTCAACCTGCCGACGGGCATGGCGCAGTATTCGCAGAAGCAGGGCAACCCGGAACACCAGTCCGGCTTCAGCGCCAGCTATCAATGGCCGAGCGGCTTCGGCGTTACGCTCGGCGGCAACTACTTTTCGAGCACTTGCACCGGACGCTTGTGCACGGTCGAACTACCGTCGACGACCGTGTTCAACGGCGGACTGTTCTACGACGTCGGCCGCTGGAGCTTCAAGCTCGACTCGACGAACCTGACGGACGAACGCTACTTCCGCGCCCGCACCGGAGATACGTTGGGTAATGTGCTCGCGCAGGCAATGCCGGACCGCCGGTGGCAGTTCACGGTGAAAGCAAAGTTCTGATGAGAGAAGAGGGCAGGATCTAGAAGGGCTTGGGGCGCGGGGCTCGGGTAAGAAAGTGCCGGTCCGGATGCTCACTCCTGTGCCCGAGCCCCGCGCCTCAAGCCCTTCTTCAGTAGGGGCAATGTCCCTTTTCCCGTCTTCCCTGCAACGAAAGCCTCCAGCGTTGTGCGTCCGTGTTCAAACGTTCCTGTGTGTCCGTAGCAGTCGCGACGGCTCTTCTGTGCTCTTGCGCCTCGGCTGCGGAAACGTCCGCCAAGCCGCGCATCGCTGTCTTCTCCGGTCCCACTGCGACGATCCAGAACAATGCACCGCTGGTCACGAGCAACAAGGCGCGTGAGCAGTATGGGTTGCCGTTGCTGAAAGATCCGTGGGGCAAGCCGCTCACCGACTGGCCGCGCTATCAGCGGCTCGCGGCGCCCGTCACCGTCTATGTCGAGATGTTCACTGCGCATCCGCTCGAAGGCGATGTGAAAGAACTGTACGCGCCGCCCGATGGTTATGTGAATGCGAAGGGCGAGTTCTCGAAGAGCAAGACCGCCGCGAACGACAAGCCGGTCTACGCCGTAACCTTGAAGCCCGAGGACGGGCTCTACGCACTGCCTTACATGGGCCGTCAGTCGAACGGACAGGCGTGGGAAGGGGTCGCGACCAAACCTGGCGCGCCTTTCAGCGAAGCAAGGCAGACGTTCGTTCCCAACGCAGCGCGTATTTTCGAAGAGATCGAGCGCAACGGCGGCGGTATCTATGAGAAGGCCGACTACGATTTCTATCGTGCAGTCCCCGCCGGCGGTTACACCAAGGGATTGCCTGCGAAGCAACGCACCGATGTCGGCGAAGGCGATATCCCGCCCGAGAAACTCGGCGTCGATTTTTTCGCTTACGGTCCTTATGCCGCGTCGCAAGGCCGGAACATGCTGGCGCGTGCGACCAACTTCGTGCAGAAGGCGCTGGCCAGCGGCAAGTACCAAGGCGCGTTGTGGCTCGAAGGCAGCCCGAGCGTCGAGGACACCAGCTACTGGTTGAGCCTGACGGTCGATACGACTTTGCCGCTGACCGCCAACTCGGCGCATCGCCATCGCGGACTGGTCAGCGCCGACGGCGACGGCAACATTCTCAATTCGATCGAATACATCCAGTCGCGCGTCTGGGCCGACGACGAGGGACGCAATCGTCTCGGCACCGTGATGGTCCAGGACGAGATCATCTATTCAGCACGCGAAGTCGTAAAAGGCGACGCGCATCCAGGCGGCTACTTCGCGACCGGCGGCTACGGCGGCATCTTCGGCTCGATGACGGCGGGTCCTTACATCACCAACATTCCGACTCGCAAGCACACCTGGAAATCCGATGTGCGCGTCACGCAGTTGCCGACGCAGATCAACGGTTTGTTGAAACAAGGCGGCGCGTTCAAGTCGGTGCCGGTGCCCATCAAGAATGCGGCCGGTGAATTGCTGCTCACTGCGATTCCCAAGGTGAACATTCTGAAAGGCGACGTCTGGTTCGACGACAGCGGTATTCCCGATGCGGCGGCGGAGAAGGGCATCGCAGCGGGCATCGATGCACTGCTCGAAAAATATCCGCTCGCGGGTATCATCGGCGAAGGTCTCTCGCCGTACTCGAGCATGTCGGCGTCGCAGGACAAGGCGCTGGAAAAAGCGGTGTTGAGCGGATTGCCGGTCGTGAAGACGTCGCGTGGCGACGTGCACGGCCTGGTCAAGGTGAACGACAACAACCTGTTCATCGAAGGCAACAACCTGATTGCCACCAAGGCGCGCCTGCTGCTCACCGCCGCCATCATGAAATTCGGCCCGCTGCCGCATGCGGCGGATCCTGAGCATCCCACTGCTGCGGAGATCGCAGCGATCAAGGCGATGAACGCTCGCTATCAGGAAGTCTTCCAGACTCACTGACAGGTCACCGTGATGGAAATCTGATCATAGGATTTCGCACGGAGAACGCGAGTGGTGAACGAAGAAACGCGAGGTAGTACCACGCCGACGTGCCAGTGGTGAGCTTCACCGGATGTATCGCACGGAGAACACGGAGAACACGGGGCAGAGAAGATAGCGGTGGGCCAGACCGAGCCCGTTTCGTTCTACTCTGTCTACTTTTATTTTTTTGCCCGTGTTCTCCGTGCGAAATATCCTTCTGACCCAGTCACTGCATTGACGGCGATCAGTGCTCCACACGCGCACGTCGTCGCTTTAATCACACACCGAACTCAGCAAGCGTTGCTGCCGTGTAGGTAGGGTCACAACGCACTGTCGCGTCTGTCACTCGAACGCGCCTGTTTCGGGCGAAGAACAGATTGGGGAGTGAATATGCAGAGTGGTAATCGGCGGCTGGCGACGAGTTCGGTAGCGCGCGCCGTGTCGGCAGTCCTATGGGCAGCGGCGACGCTCGCTCCAGTAACGCTGATGGCGGCGGAGAAGGCGGCCGAGGAAAAGAAATCGGACGATGTCACTGCGTTGAGCGATCTCGAAGTCACCGAAGATCCGCTGCGAGCGTTGTCGAACGAACCCACGGGTTCGTCGTTCGGCTTCACCAAGCCCCCATTGGAAACGCCGCGCACCATCTCGTTCGTCAGCGAAGAACAGATGAACCTGTTCGGCGTCTCGACCGTGCAAGACCTCGTGCGCGTCGTGCCCGGTGTGTACACCACGACACGTTATGGCTTGCAAGGCGGCATCAACGTTCGCGCCGTCACGGCCGACCAATATTTCCGCGGCATGAAGCGCCTGTCCCTGCAAGGCCACGTGCGTACTGTGTTGAGCGCGATGGACAGCATCGAAGTCATCAAAGGTCCGCCTTCGCCCCTGTACGGCATGGGCCGCATCGGCGGTTACAGCAACCTGATTCCGAAGTCGGCCCGCGCCTCGACCGGTAAATACCTGACCGAGCCGCACGGCTTCCTCCAGGGCACGACCGGTTCGTACAACAAGGCCGAAGCACAGTTCGGCGTCGGCGGCCCGGTGGACGTCGTCGGCAAGCATGGCGGCTACTACCTGTTCGGCCTGATCGAGAATTCCGACAGCTTCGTGCAGCAGGTGGGTGCGAAACAGAAATTCGTGCAGGCCACCACCAACCTCGACAATGCCATCGGCCCGTTCCGTCTCGAAGCCGGCGGCCAGGCGCAGCAGTCGATCACCTCGGGCGCGTATATGAATCGCGCCAACCAGGCCTTGATCGATCACGGTACCTACATCACCGGCTCGCCGCTGGTGAACATGGACGTGAACGCCGACGGTGGTATCAGCTATCTGGAAACCTATGTTTCTTCGCCGGTCACCGGTGCAGTCGGTACGACCAACCAGCCACTGGCGCAGCGTACCACTGCCGTGGTCGGAGCGAACGGCCACCTGGCGTTCACGCCGACGGCTGCAGGCGCCGTTCCGCTGAACATGCAGAACTACCTGAAGCAGCACACGGAGATCAAGTGTTCGATGGCGGACTACATGCGTACCACCCCGAACACGTACACGAACATCCCGGGCACCACGCGTGAACTGCCGCTCGGTTTCGTGCTCGACCCCTGCACGGTCGGCACGAAGAAGGTCAACTACCGCCGCAACGGTTCGTTCGAACGCGAACAGAACGGTAAGCAGCAGCTGCTGTATGTCGACCTGATCAGCGACGCGAACCCCGACTTCACCATGAAGAACCAGCTGTTCTACGATCGCCTCGACACGTTCAAGGACTCGAACATGCCGTACGGCGAGAAGCAGGACATCCATGCGTTCGAAGAGAAGTTCACCGTTACCAAGCGCATTCCGGATGAGCACCTGCCTGGCTGGTTGCGCATCAATTCGCTGGCGTCGATCAACTATCGCGATACGCGCGGCAACATCCGCAGCTCCGGCGGCGACTTCGACTATCGCCAGGATGTGATGCGCAACGATGGCAGCAACCTTGCGGGCCACCTGTACGCCAACACGACGTTCTTCAATCAGCTGAACGACCAGAGCTACCTCACCGGCGCGGATGACACCAGCAACCGCACCTCCGCCTTTCAGGAAATGGGCCTCGGTGTCCTGTTCGATATCGATATCGCCAAGAAGACCAACATCGTGGTCGGCGGCCGCTTCGACAAGGCTCACGCCCGCGCCGAAGATTTCCCCGACTTCCTTCCGACCGCCGGACGTTCGCCGGTTGGATCGAATCCGGGCGTCCCTACGATCGTGAACGGCGTACCGGTGGCCGGTTCGGCTGCGGCGGATTCGCAGCGGTTGCAGTTGCAGGCTATGCAGCAATGTAACGATCTGGCCAAGGCTATGCAGACGATTGCGGACGGCGCGCCGATGTCGGCCACCATCGTCGGCCAGCAGTTCAACGTGGGCGTCACGTGCCCGGGCGCTTACCTGGCGCCGGGCGCCAAAGTGCACAACAGCGACCACGGTCCGTCCTACAGCGTCAGCATTTCGCACCAGTTGCCTGCGGGTATCCGTCCGTATGTGACTTACGCGAAGTCGAGCCTGACCCTCGACGGTTCCAACAACATCCTGCAACCCACTGTCGTGGTGCAGCCGGAAGGCTTCATCGGCGAAGCCGAGTTGAAAGAAGTCGGCATCAAGAGTTCCTGGTTCAACAACAAGCTGACCATGACGGTCGCCGGCTACCAGCAGACTCGTACCGACGTGCGTACGCCGGACGATCCGGGCGCGGGTGCCGACGTGTCGAGCACCGAGTACAAGGGTGTCGAATACTCGTTCGCCTGGGCACCGCTCAAGAACCTGTACGTCGGCGGCTATGCGCTGACGCAGAAAGGCAAGTACACGGTCGACTCCGGTTTCAACGCCGAAGTGGACGGTCGTACCTTGGGCCTGCAGGACGTCGTCGCTCCGGACGGCACCAGGTATCCGGCCGAAGCCTTCCTCTACGGTGGCCGCTTTTCTGTCGCGGTTCCGGCTAACTCGCCGCAGTTCCGCGACCGCACGGGCGATCCGGAAGTGCAGGCTGGCATGAACAGCACGTTCCGCTTCAAAAACGGCGTCGGCTTCCTGCTGAGCAGCAACTACTTCGAAGGCGCCTGGGCCGATCGTCTGAAGACCACGCGTCTGCCGAGTGCCATCACGGTCGACTTCGGCGTCACTTACGACACCGGCAAGCTGCACCTGAAGCTCACGGGCTACAACATCCTGGACGAGCGGTACTGGCAGGCTCGCAGCGCGGACACGAATCCGATCATCGTGACGGCGAAGCCGGGTTCGACCTGGGAAGGGCAGATCAAGTACGACTTCTGATAAGGCCGGGCCGGCACAGGACAGAAAGGTCTCAGGGGGAACTTTTCTGTTTCTTGGTCGGCACGGTGCCGGTGCGAGGACGGTACGCCTCGCATTGGCCCTCCGATGCCTCATCGCGCAATCGCACGGTGGGGCATCGTTTTTTTGAGCCGTCACCTGAGATTGCTGGTTTGTAATTCGAGATGTCGAGCCACAAGGCGTCGGCACCGGTTACTGCGGCGATCGTCGTGAGGGTACTCACGCGCTTAGGTTCCATCCCTAATCAAGGAGGTCGGCAGCCATGAAAAAGAAAATCGATTCGACAGGCGCATTGCGGCGCTATGTTTCCCACGCGTTGTCCGTTTGCGCTCTCGGAGCGGCGTTGGCATTTGCATCGCCCGGCGCGCATGCAGCGACGTTCGATTTATCTACTGCGACCATTGCAGACATCCAGTCCGCCATGGCCAGTGGCGCCCTCACTTCCGAGAAGCTGGTGCAGCTGTACCTGGCGCGGATCGAGGCTTACGACAAGAAGGGCCCGAAGCTCAACGCCGTTCTCACCCTGAGCAAGACGGCGCTCGAAGAGGCGCGTGCGCTCGATGCCGAGCGCAAGGCAAAAGGTCCGCGCTCGCCGCTGCATGGCATCGTCGTCTTGCCGAAGGATGTCTACGATACCTTCGACATGCCGACCACCGGTGGCTTCAAGCCAATGGCGACTTCCCAGCCGTCGCGCGATGCGTTCGTCATTCATCGGCTGCGCGAGGCCGGTGCGGTCATTCTCGGCAAATTGAATCAATCGGATTGGTATGGCGTCGCTCCGAGCGGCGGCAGCACGCTCGCAGGACAGCCATTGAGTCCTTACAACCCGAAGAAGACCACCGGCGGATCCAGTTCGGGAACGGGTGTGGCCATGGCCGCCTGGTTCGGCACGACCGGATTGGGCAGCGACACCAGCGGCTCCATCGTCATTCCCAGCACGCTCAACAACCTGGTGGGATTCTCGACCACGCATGGACTGGTGAGCCGCACCGGCATGATGTGGAGTTCGCCTCGACAGGAGAGCGGCGGTCCGATGTGCCGCTCCGTCTACGATTGCGCCGCCATGCTCGATGTCATCGCCGGCTACGATGCCGCGGATCTTGCGACCGAAGCCGGTCTCGGCAAGATTCCCGATGCTCCGTACACGAGCTTCGTAGGCACGACGGGATTGAAGGGTGCACGCATCGGCGTGCTGCGCGAGATGGTGCGTTCGGGCCCCAAGCACGAAGAAGGCGTCGCGCTGTTCGAGAAGGCCGTTGCGGATTTCAAAGCCGCGGGCGCGGTGCTGGTCGATCCGGCACTCACAGGCCTCAAGCTGACCGAAGCGGTACAGGATGCCGGTGCGGCACAGTACGAACGCGCCGACGCGATCAACAAATATCTAGCGGCGCTGCCGCCGACTGCACCGATCCGCACCGTCGATGAAATGATCGCGAAGGGCGGCAAACTGGTGAAGCCCGCGATCATCGACGCAGCCAAGATCGGCTCGCTGGATCACTACGCACCGCTGATGGCTGCCTACAAGCAGCAGGACATGCTGCGCGCTGCGCTGGTGGAGGTGATGGAAAAATACCGGCTCGACGGCGTGATTCTCCCTTACCGCACCGTGATCACCGACGACCGGCCGACCGTGCCGAACGCAGGTGGCGGCGGATCGAGCGAAGCGGCGAATGCACTCGCGTCCTACACCGGCCTGCCCACCATCATCGTACCGGGTGGTTTCTTCAGTTCCGACGGCATGCCGTTCGCGGTGCAGTTCCTCGGCAAGCCATTTACAGAACCCACCTTGATCAAACTGGCCAGCGGCTACGAAGCGGTGTCGAAGCATCGCAAGGCGCCGGCACTGACGCCGGCACTGGCGGGCGAGGTGTTCAATTACTCCGTTCCGGCGCCGAAGGGCGGACACCAGTAGGCGTCTCATGATCGACAACAGCAAAGTCTATAAGTCTGCGCCGCGTGCCAAGCGCGGCGGAGCATTGGTGCAGGCAGTCGCTGCGTTGAGCTTCTGCCTGTTGGCGATGCGGGTTCCCGCGACCGATTTCGATCTCGCGACCGCGACGATCGAAGACATCAACAAGGCATTCGATGCGAACGCGCTCACCTCGGAGAAGCTGACTCAGCTCTATCTCAATCGCATCGATGCGTACGACAAGAAAGGGCCGAAGATCAACGCGGTCATCACGCTGAACAAGCAGGCGCTGGCGACGGCGCGAGCGCTCGATGCCGAACGCAAAGCGAAAGGTCCGCGCTCGCCGCTGCACGGCGTGCCGATCGTTCTCAAGGATCTCTACGACACGAAAGACATGCCCACCAGCGGCGGCTTCCTGCCCATGAAGAACTCGCAGCCCATGTACGACGCCACTGTCGTCGCGCGGCTGCGTGAGGCGGGCGCAGTAATCATCGGCAAAGTGAACATGAGCGACTGGTTCGGCGTCGCCAAGCCCGGCGACCAGAGCACGGTGCTGGGCCGCACTTCCAATCCCTACAATCTCGATCTCACGCCCGGTGGTTCCAGTGGCGGTACGGGTGCGTCACTCGCGGCCTGGTTCGCGCAGGCCGGACTCGGTAGTGAAACCGGCGTATCGATCCGCAATCCCACAGCGAACAACAGCATCGTCGGCCTGGCTCCATCGCGTGGACTGATTCCTCGCGCCGGTCAGATCATGACGTCCTTCATGCAGGAGCGTTGCGGTCCGATGGCGCGCTCCGTCTACGACGTTGCGGCGCTGACCGATGTCGTCGCCGGCTTCGATGCGGAAGATCTCTCCACCATGATCTCACCCGGCAAAGTGCCGAAAGAATCGTACACCACCTTTCTAGACAAGAACGCGCTGCGCGGCGCCCGCGTCGGCGTGTTCCGCGATCTGTTCCGCAAAGGGCCCGCTCATGCCGAAGGCATCGCGTTGATCGAGAAGGCGATCGCGCAAATGAAAGAGGCGGGCGCGGTGATCGTCGATCCCATTGCCACCGGCATCGACCTGTTCCCGCTGCTCGAAGACACGCGGACCAACTACTACGAAGCACAGTTTTCGTACAACCTGTACTTTCGCCGTCTCGGTCCCAATGCCCCGATCCGCAATATGGACGAACTGATCGCGAAGGGCGGCGATCTGGTCAAGCCGAGCATCGTGAAAGGCTATCGCGAGTTTCATTCACTGATGCATCAACCGGACTTCCTCGCCCGGCGCGACACGCAGGAGACGCTCAAGAGTGCGGTGGTCGAACTGATGGACAAGTACCGGCTCGATGTCCTCGTGCATCCCTTCAAGTCGCTGCCGCCGCCGCCCCACATGGACCGCGCCGTCGAACAGGACAATCCGCTCAGCTCAGTCACCGGATTGCCGGCGGTGCTGGTGCCGGCGGGCTACACGAAAAAAGAGAACGGTCCCATCGCCATCGAATTCCTGGGCCGGCCGTTCAGCGAACCGACTCTCTTCAAGCTGACTTACGCGTACGAACAGCTTTCGCACAACCGCAAGACACCGCCGACTACGCCGGCGCTCCCCGGAGAGCGGTTCAGCTACTGATCCTGCTGACCGTCGA
>Ga0068861_100000684_pt1 | contig 20243 bp, 13 predicted proteins | sample KBSSwiS42_FD_66593 | JGI IMG/M metagenome (GOLD analysis project Ga0068861, IMG submission 66593) | Switchgrass rhizosphere microbial communities from Kellogg Biological Station, Michigan, USA - KBS Switchgrass S4-2 | ecosystem: Host-associated > Plants > Roots > Rhizosphere > Soil ...
GGACGAAGTCGACCCTTGCCCAGCTCCATCGCCAACCTGCGTGAATGATATCGTCGGCCAATGGGAGGAGCGCCAAACGGCACGGCCAGAGTGCACAGGCACCGCCGACGACTACTTCAACTGCATCGCCGCGGAGCCGCTGACGAGCTACGACTGTGTCGGTGGCGCTCCCCAGGTTACAGTTCCCAACCCCGGCACCTGCTCTGCCCAAGAGACGGCATTCTACAACACCTACGACTCCAGCATTCCCTGCGATCATTGATCGTCGCGCGGCGCCGAGGGCAACCTCGGCGCCTTCGCACCGGGCGTCGGCAGCGTAAACTCAGCGCTTCGCGCCCCACGCGTCAGCAGTTCGGACTCAGCGCCTCGCGCCCCACGCGCCAGGCGTCGTAGCCTCAACTCAGCCCTCCGCGCCCCTCAGCCCTCCGCGCCGCTCAGCGCCTCCCCGCCCCTCACCGCTTCTGCGGCCGCGGCAACTTCCAGCGTTCCAGCCGATTGATCAGCGTGCGGCGGGAGATACCGAGCAGCCCCGCCGCTCGCGTCTGATTGCCGCCGCAGAGCTCGAGGGTGCGGATCAAGCGCATCCGTTCTTCAGCATCGCTGGCGGGCGGTTTGGAGGAGGCGGAGCCCTCTTCGGACATCTTGACGGTCTGCGACTCGACGCGCTTTCGCTCGCCGCCGAAGCCATTGGCGATGCGCGGATCCTGGAAGCGCTGGGTGGAGTCGTCGAAGTCGTCGGGTGAGCTCGGGTCTTCGCGCAGCACCGAGTCCGGCGTCACGTGATCGGCGGTCACGGGGCTCGTGCCGGCGACCAGCACGGCGCGCTCGATCAGGTTCTTGAGCTCGCGCACGTTGCCCGGCCAGTCATGGGCGTGGAGCGCAGTGATCGCCGAGGGCGTCAGCTCGAGCACGGGTTGGCCGAGCCGGCGACAGAACTCGCGCAGGAAGTAGCGCGCCAGGGGCTCGATCTCGACCTGGCGCTCGCGCAGCGGCGGCACCTGCAACACGAACCCGCCGATGCGGTAGTACAGATCTCCGCGGAAACGCCCCGCGCGTACCTCGCGCCCGAGGTCGCGGTTGGTCGCCGTGACGAAGCGCACGTCGATCGGCCGCGGCTTGGTCGAGCCGACGCGCATCACCGTGCGTTCCTCGAGCACGCGCAGCAGCTTGGCCTGCGTGCCCAGCGGTAGCTCGCCCACCTCGTCCAGAAATACCGTGCCGCCCTGGGTCGACTCCAACAGGCCCACCTTGGTGCCGGCGGCGCCCGTGAATGCGCCCTTCTCATGCCCGAAGAGCTCGCTCTCGAGCAGCGTCTCGGAGAGCGCGGCGCAATTCAGCAGCAGGAAGGGTCCGGCGTGGCGCGGCGAGCGGCCGTGCACCGCTTGCGCCATCGCCTCTTTGCCGACACCGGTCTCGCCCAGGATCAGCACCGAAATGTCGGTGGCCGCGGCGCGGCCCGCTAGCTCGTAGGCCTTGCGCAGAGCCGGGTCGAGCAGGACGGGGGGCTCCACGACGGCACGCACCGACGAGTGGCTCGCGCGCCGGCGCATCTGCAGCGAGATCAGCGCCGGCCCGATGCGCAGCGCGTCGCCCACCTGCAGCGGCAAACGCTCGTGCGGGTTGAGCCGCTGCGGGGCGGGGACAATCGGTTCACTGCTCCCACCCAGGTCGCTCGTGCCCCGGATCAGCACGGTGCCGTTGGAACTGCCGAGGTCCTCTACCTCCACGCCTTCGACGCCGGGGTGCAGCTGCAAATGCAGCCGGGACACCGATGGATAGTCGAGGCGAATCAAGTTCTCGTCACCTCGCCCCACGCTCGCCGGGCGCCCCACGGGCAGCGGGACGGCCCGCGATTTGCCGCTCGAGTTGACCAGGAGCTCAAACCGCACATCCGGCGGCGGGGGCTCGGTGAGCGGTTCAGACATTCGCACGTTAACAGAAACGGCGGGAGTGCCGCGCCCTTGAGCACGAGCACCGTTGCGCCAGGATGGGCTCCAGTATCAGCCAGAACGGCCGCTCTATGCTCCGGAGCAGCTTTCCCCTCCGTTCCTTGCCAATTCGTTCCCGCCCCACCCCTATGTCGTTCCGCGTTCTACTCTGCTGCACACTGGCCACCACGCTCGGCGCCGGCTGTGGGCAAGCCGACGACGAACCCGAGCTCGGCGTGCTGACCCAGCCCATGTTCGCCGGCGTGCCCTCGGACGCGAGCTACGACGGCGTGGTCTATCTGGAGACGAAGCAGACCGCAGACAGCACCCTCAGCTGCACGGGCACGCTGGTCGCGCCCAACCTGGTGATCACCGCGTTGCACTGCGTGACCAACGCGGCGCTCGAGGGCTACACGTTCACGTGCAAGCCGGACGGTTCGTTGAGCTCTACGGACGTGCAGGCCGGTACCCTGGGTGCGCTCGTGTTGGCTTCGAACGTGAAGATCTACAGCGGCAGTCCCGTCCAGTACGACGCCCGGGCGCCAGCGGCAGTGGGCATGCGCCTCTTCGGCACGGGCTCCACGCAGGCGTGCCAGGGGGACCTGGCGCTGGTGCAGCTCGACCGTGCCCTGGCGCAGCCGGTCGCTTCGGTGCGCCTGGACCGGATGGCAGCCTGGAAAGAGAGCGTGACCGTGCTCGGCTACGGCGAGACGGAAACGGGAAACAACGGCGGCCTGCGGCGGATGCGGCAAGTCGAGGTCCTCGACGTCGGCGCGATGTCCGCGGCGGACTCGACCCGCACCGCATCGCCTCGCACCTTCGTGGTGGGTGAAGGCCCGTGCAAGGGCGACAGCGGAGGCCCCGCGTTCTCCGATACCACGGGCGCGCTGCTCGGCGTGTTCTCGCTCAACACTGCCAATAGCTGCGACAGCGTCGGCACCCGCAACGTGTACACGAGCCTGGCTCCGTTCTCCAAGCTCATCCTGGATACGTTCGAGAAGGCGGGCGCGGAGCCCGTGCTCGAGCCCGGCTCCAGCATCGACGAGCCGGAGCCTGAGAAAAAGGCCGATTCCGCAGGGTGCAAGCTGTCCCCGGGTCGGCCAGCGCCGGCTGGGCTCGAGCTCACTTTGTTCGGCATCGGAGCGATCTGTCTCGCGAGGCGCCGCCGCCGAGCCTGAGGGGTCAGCGCAGCGGCGCAGGGTCTGACCCTCGGCGCGCGCCGTGTTGCACAATCTGATCGGGGGTGTTGCACAGTCTGTTGCACAGATTGCGCAGCCGACGATCGTAGCCTCGCGTAGCCCGAGGTGCGCAGCGTCGTGCCTCGAGCCACGGCCGGAGCCAAGGCAACATCCGGAGATCGCAGCGAGAACCACGAGGGGCTTGAACACCCCCCCGGGTGATGGCAGCGCTGCTTGCCCAGATCGTTTCAGCCCGGGCCAGCCCCGGAGCTCGGCACGCGATCTGCATTAACCCTGGGAAACCGTTAACCAGGGGCAATGCCCTACAATCCGGTCGGTACGAAACATGAATGCTAACTGGTTCAGAGCTGCGGGTATTGTCTCGGTGGCGTTTGCTGCGGGTGCGTTTGCTGGTTGCGGCGCGGAGGGTATCAACGAAGCGAGCGACGACGTCGCGCGCGCAGCGACAGAGAGCGACGAGAACGCCGCGATCGACGAGGCCGACTACGGCACTGTCGAGCAGGGACTGATGAGCTGCGCCAATCCCGACGGCACGAACTCCGTGATGGCCGCCTTCGCCGTTGCCGTAGCGCAGGAGCTCGGCCGCTGGAACGCCTCCAAGGACTTCATCCAGAACAACACGAGCGGCCTGAGCGAGGGCTCGTCCGGCAGTCAGCAAGCCATCAAGCTCGCGAGCGGCAGCGACGCCAATGGCCCGCTCGGCAAGAGCCGCTGTGCGGACGGCAAGTGCGCCAGGGTCCAGGCCCTGCTCGATCTGCAGTACGACCAGGCCAACAACCAGGTCTTCATCCAGGGCAGCGGCTCGACCCGGGTCCTGCTCAGCCCCTCCGCCCTGCGCTCGCGCATGTTCGCCAAGTGGGGCGAGCAGAAGGCCTGCGACGCGGCTGCCCGGGATGGCAGCGCCACCGACTGCACGAGGGAGCAGAACGTCCTCAAATTCGTGACCTCGGCTGTCGGCGGCTGCGACACCAACTTCACCTTCTCCGCGAAGGGCACGACCGGTGCCGCGCTGAAGTTCCCCAATCAGCTCAAGAACGAGCTGAAGTTCGCCGATTCGGCAGCCAACCCCTACATCAACTTCCAGAACCTCGGCAACGGCAACATCTCCATCGACCCCACCTACGGTCTGGATGAGGACCCCACGACCGTGGTCCAAGCCTGCGCCGCTGCCTGCACCAAGATCTCCAGCGTCAGCGTCGCCGGCGGCTGCTGCTCGTGCGGAGGCGTCACCAAGGTGTTCAAGAAGGCCGCCTGGAACAACGTGACCTTCCTCTGCCAGTAATCTGACCGGCACGGCGACGACGATCACCCGTTCCGGTGGTCGTATCAGCCCAAGTCGTGGCCTCCACGTTGACGTTGACCTTGACCTAACGTCAAGGTCAACGTCCAAGTCTCCCACGTCTGAATCTCCGGCCCGACATCGGGAGGCCGGCACTAGCGGGCACTCCTGGAGTTGCCCGGAGACTCGAGGAGCCGAGCCCACCCTCCGAGCGTTGCTCGCCCGTTGCGAACGCGCGCAGCGCTCAGAAGCTGCCGCGCAGCTTGAGCTGGTTCTCCTGGTATCCGACCTGAAAGGGACGCCCGGAGTCGCCGACGTGCTTCTCCGGCGTCGTCGCCTCGGAGGCGTTGTTCGACGTGAGCGTGAGCCACAGGCTCAAGCCGCCGACGACCACCGCGGCGCCCGAGCACACGTCGGAGACGAGCAGCAGCGAGCTGGCGCTGGATTTGGTGCTGTCCAGCTCCGAGCCGAAGTCGTCGTAGTCGCGTGGATCCGCAGCCTTGAGGTCCTTCAGATCCTTGGCCTTGCCGGCGCCCAGGATGCCCGTGACGATGGCAGCGGTGGCGAGCGCGCCCGTGCCTACCCAACCGGCGATCAGCAGCGTCGAGTCACTCTGGACCTCGCGTTCGCGTACCACGATCGTGGACTTTTCCGGCGGCTGCACTTCCAAGGTCAGAGGCAGCGCTTGACGATCGCCGCCGGCCAGCGTGACCTGGCTATTGCGCGGCACATAGCCGGGATGCCGGACCACGATGCGGTGCACCCCAGCGTCCACCAGTAGCGCCGGGCCCATCGGGGTCTTGCCCACGACCACGTCGTCGACCAACACCTCGGCACCGGTCACATTGACCGAGATCTCGAGGAACGCGGTGCGCTGCTCGAGCATCGCCATGTCCTTGGCTACCGCCGCACGACGGTCTGCCGGGATGGTGTCGCCGCCCTTTTGCACGTACTCCTCGAGTGCGCGGCGCGCGTTGGCATATTGCCCGAGCTGAATGCCCACCTGCCCGATGTTGTACAGCACCCGGTAGTTCGGCACGAGCTCGTAGGCGCGGGTAAACTCGATCAGCGCGAGCGGGTACTCACCCTCGGAGTACAGATCCAGGCCGCGATCGAAGCGCTGCTTGGCTTCCGCCACCACCGCGGGGGAGGGAGACGCGACCGCTGCTGCAGGCGCCGTGGGGTCCGTTGCGGGCGCCGCTGCAGCGGCGCTGCTCGGCGCTGCCGCGGCCGCGCCGGACTTCTCGGCTGAGGCCCTGGTGGTGGGCGAAGCGGGTGCCGGTGCGGCCTGAGCCTGCGCCAACCCACTCACGCAGAAACACAGGACACTCGACGCCAGTAGCTTGGGCTTCATTGACTGCATGAACGACACGGTCCTCCGAGCGGCCTAGTGGACTGCTCTCTCAATCTGCTCCTTCGCCGCTCGGGCTAGCCCGCGAACGGATTGTCCTCGTCGAGGGTTCTCGGACGCCGGCTCGGCGGTGGGCTGCCCGGCTCGCGCGGCTTGACCAGAGGTAGCTCCGGATCCTGTGCAGGCGGCGGCGAATTGTCGTTGGCAGCCGCGGGCGCCCTACCCCGACGCGGCGGCTGCCGCTGCTGTTGCTGTTGCTGTTGCTGGCGATCGAGCTCGATCACGATCTCGCGGGTCTGATCGAAGGACACCTGGCGCGTCACGCTCGCATAGTTGGGAGCGCTCGCGGTGATCTCGCGCAGCTGCTGACTCGGCGCGACCTCCATGTTGTACGGAGAGGACAGCGGGTCGCCGCCGTCGATGCGGATGGTCGCGCGAGGCGGGATGGTTCGTACCGTGATCTTGACTGCCTGAGCGTCCACGGCCGGCGTGGGCTCTGGCGGCGGGGGGCGAGGCAGGCGCAGGGCCGGCTCGCTCGGCGCATTGGCGGCATTGGCGGGCGCCACCGCGAGCGCTTGCTCCGCCGGGCCCCAGCTACCGCGGGCGAGCGCGACGACGACGCCCAGCACGGCAAAGGCGGCGCCCACCGGCAGCCACCAGGAGCTCTTCTCGCGAATGTTGCCCGTGGCCACGCCGCGGTCTTCGGTGATGGCCCCTTCGCGCCGGGGACCCTCCTGAGTCATGGTGGACGTCTGCAGAGAATTGCGATCCGAGCGGCTGTCCGAGCCCTCCGTCGAGCTCTCCTTCATGTGCGTCAGGGCGTCGTTGATGCGCTTGGACTTCTCGTCGATCTCGCCGCTCAGCGTGGCCTTGAGCACGGCCGCGATCTCGCGCTCGCTGACGTTGGAGCCGATGCTCGCGATCCAGGACTCGAGCGCGATGCGCAGGTCTTCCGCGGTCTGGTAGCGCTCGGCGGCGTCCTTGGCCAGCGCCTTGAGCACGATTTCGGCCAGCGCTGGCGGGTAACCCGCAACGATCTCCGTCGGCGACGCCACCGCCTGCTCGAGCAGCTGATACAGCGTGGAGAGCGCGCCTTCGCCCTGAAAAGGACGCCGCCCGACCGTCACCTCGTACAGCACGCAACCGAGCGCGAAGATATCGGCGCGATGGTCGATATCCTTGGCCGTGACCTGCTCGGGCGACATGTACGCCAGCTTGCCCTTCATCTCGCCCGTCTCGGTCGGACGGTGCAGCTGACCCTGGGCCTTGGCCACGCCAAAGTCGGCCACCTTCACGTGACCGTTCTTGGAGATCAGGATGTTCTGCGGAGAGACGTCGCGGTGCACGACGCGCAGCTTCGTGCCGTCGCTGTCCTCCAGCTCGTGCGCGGCGTGCAAGCCGGCGGCCACGCTGGCGACGATACGCGCCGCGACCGCCAGATCCATGCGGCCGTTCTCGAGCTGGTCCATGACCTGGCGCAGCGACGCGCCGTCGCACCACTCCATGACCAGGTACAGCGTGCCCTTCTCCTCGCCGAGCTCGTACACCCCGCACACGTGCGGATGGTGAATGAGCGAGGCGATGCGGGCCTCATCCATGAACAGGCGCTGGAACTCCGGGGTCTGGCTGTGACCGCTGATGGCCGTCTTGACCGCCACCAGGCGCTGCAACGGAGAACCCACTTGTCGCGCGGCCCAGACGCGACCCATGCCGCCCTCACCGACGGCGGTGAGGAGCTGATAGCGACCGAGGGTGTCGCCAGCGCGAGGACCACCGCGCGCGGCGGCTCTGATGGATGAAGAAGACACGAGAGGTACTGAAGAAGTGTACCGCGCGTGCCGAACACGAGCCACTCAGAGCACGCTGATGAGTGCGCCCAGCGCCGTGCGACTCAGACAATGATATAATGCTCTGCGCGGGAGTCGCACACACGCGGAGTCGGGAGCAGAGCGCGCAGCCTCGACCCGCACAGGTGCCGGGTCTCGCGGCAGCGCTGCCACGCCTCGCGGCTCTCCGCCGCGCACCCACACCAGCCGCCGGCGCCCACCCTGACGCACCACTTTCCGCTCCGGGCTGGGGCAGATCGTGGACGTTCGGGCTAAACGAAAGCAGGGCTATCGTCGCTCTTACCCAGAATGACGATTCGCTTCGGCGCGAGCGATGGCGGATTGCTAGAACTTGGTAGGCGCCTTGACGAGATCGAAGACCACGGAGCGGGCGGGAGTATTGGCCAGATATGGATGCGCCGGGCGAGGGCTCTAGAATGACGGGTGCGCCCGGTCGCATGTCCGACTCTGAAGGCGGGTCGCCGCTGCTCAGCGCCGGGAAGATGGTCGGGCGCTACCGACTGCTGTCGCTCGTCGCCAGCGGCGGCATGGCCCAGATCTGGGCGGCCAAGCCCGAGAGCGGAGGCTTCTCCCGCACGGTCGCGCTCAAGGTGGTGCGACCGGAGTACGCGGCGGACGACGAGTACCGGCGCATGCTGATCGATGAGGCCGCCGCGGCCTCTGCCGTGCACCACCCGAACGTGTGCGAGATCTTCGAGCTCGGTCAACATCAGCAGGTCGTATTCATCGCCATGGAGTGGGTGCCCGGCGACAGCATCGCGGGCTTGATTCGCCAGCGCACGCAGTATGTGCCATTCAGCTACGCGCTCGCCGCGCGCGTGATCGCCGACGCCTGCGCCGGCCTGCATGCCGCCCACAACGCCACCGGGCCCGAGGGCGAGCCGATGAACATCGTGCATCGCGACATCTCGCCGCAGAACATCCTGCTCTCGTCGCAAGGGCACGTCAAAGTCACCGACTTTGGCATCGCCAAAGCGCGTGACCAGATTCATTCGCGCACGCGCACCGGCGAGATCAAGGGCAAGTTCGCCTATATCTCCCCCGAGCAAATCCTGGGCAAGGGCGTGGACCATCGCTCGGACGTGTATGCGATGGGTTGCGTGCTGTACGTCACGACGCTCGGGCTGCGCCCGTTCGGCCGCGGCACGCACGCCGTGATGTCCAAGATCGTCCAGGGTGACTTCAAGGCGCCGCGCCAGCTGGTACCGACGTACCCGGAGAAGCTCGAACGCATCGTGATCAAGTCGCTCGCGCGCAAGGCGGAAGGTCGCTACGGCAGCGCCGAAGAGATGCGGCTCGCGCTCGAGGATTGGCTGGCAAAATCGGGCAAGATCATCACGCACACGGATATCGCCCGCGCCGTCAACGAGCGGTTGAATCCCAAAGTGCGCGATCAGATCCAGGCGCTGCGCAATGCCAATCGCTTCTCGCCGCAAACGGCCGTCGCGGCGCGCGAGCTCGAGGGCGAGGAGGAGGCCGAAGACAGCTGGGAGCTGCCGACCGCCGTCAGCGGTCTGATTCAGCTGCCTGACGACATCCCTCGCGAGGCGGCGCCATCTCCGCGCCGAGACCAGGCCACGGTGCCCGTGCCCTCCGCGGCCGTCGTGGTGCGAGCGGCACAGGCCAGCGCCAACGACACGCAGCCCAGCATCGCGCCCGAGCCCGAGTTCACCGCCCAGCGCGAGCCCACGCGGCGCAGCAACGATCACAGGCTCGCTCCGGGAGACAAGCCAGCCTCTGAGCCCGAGCCCGCTCGCTCGCCGACCTCCTCCGCTCGTGACAGCGGCAACTCGCTGAGCGTGACCACGAGCCGCGACGAGCGAAAGCGCCAGCTGCTCCTGGCCGTCGCGGTGGTGGTGCTGGTGGTGCTTTCGTTCCTCGCCGGCCGTCTATGAGCTCAGGCCTGCGCCTGCAGGAAGGCGCGCGCCGCCTCACGACCGAGCGCTAGCGTCTCGAGGATGCGGGCTCGATCCCGGCTCAGGCGCGAAGCGGGCAGCGCGTATGCCGGGCGAATCACCTGCAGGCGCCCGGCGCGCTCCAGCGCCTCGAGCTGCACAATCGAGCGATTGTACAGCTCCGGGCGGTTGCGCAGCGCGGGCCAGAGCGCGGGAAACTCAGGGTAGTTGTAGCGCAGGAGGCCACCGAGCCAGGGCGCCGGCTGCTTGCGGTAGCCGAGCGGACGGGTGGCGACCACGATCAGCCGCGCCGGGGCGAGCCCGAGCGCGGGCGCGAGTGGAATCGCATCCGTCACGCCGCCATCGATGTAGGGCACGCCCTGCACGCGCACCACCCGACCGTAGACCACGGGCAACGCCATCGTGGCCTCCAGCAGCTGGAACAGATTGGCCGCGGTGGCCGCCACGTGGTCGGCGGCCCCGGTGTTGCAGTTGGTGACCGCGATCCGCAGGCTGGTCGCGGACCGCTCGAGGCGGCCCGGGTCGAGCCCGTGCTCGCCTCGAAACACGTCCACCAGCCCGGCGATGTCCATCAACCCGCGTCCGCGCAGCAGATGCAGGGCAGAAATGAGCTGCCCGCCGTGCGTGAGCTCGCTCCAGATGTGGAGCGCGCGCTCGATCTGACCCGTGATCAGATAGGCGGCGGAGGCCGCGCCTGCCGAGGTCGCGAAGACATGGCTGAATTCGAGACCCCCGGCGTCTTGCAGCTCGGCCAGCGCTCCCGCCACGAAGGCGCCGCGCAGCCCGCCGCCCTCCAACACCAAAACCGCTGGGGTATCCGCCGCGTTCACTCGTTCCACCTGGTCATGTCGCTGCCGATGAGGAGCGCAGAGTAGGGGTAGACACCGGCGGGGTTGGCGAAAAAATCAAAGCCGGCTGGGCTGAGCCCGCCGCAGGAGCGCGGCCATTTTGCCAAGCCGGCCAAATAGCCGTCGCCCCGCTCCCACGGTCGGTGCCGGTAAACGCCCACACGGCGCGCTCCGAGTTCCGGAATGACTCGACTCCGCGCGGAAAATGCCGGAGCCACGGCCCGATTGACGTTGTTCGGGACGAGAGGCCGAGTACGATGGCTAACGATGAACTCGAGTAGCGCACCGGCGCCTCGGTACCAGTCGAACCTGCCCACGGCGCGCGAACGCTTCCTGGCGGGGCTGGTGGATTACGCCTTCGCCGACGGCTGGCGCAGCCCTAGCGATTTCTTGCGGCATTTCGGGCCGCGCCTGCTGATGCACAGCCTGGCGGCCGACGAGCAGCTGCGCGTGCGGGTGCTCACGGCCACCACGCGCGTCAACGAGCGGCTGGCGGCGCGCAAGACGACCGCTTCGGCCGCAGAGGATCTGTCCATCGCGCTCGAGGAAGGACTGACGGATGCGAGCAAGGTCCTGGCGTTGATCCCGCCCGACGATCGGGTGCGCTACTTCGATGCAGCGCAGCTCTGGTCGTTCCTCACCGAGATCGAGTTCTGGAAGAGTGACAACGCGGAGCCCGACGCGCGGGATCGTTTCGTGCGGCGCGTGACGTTCGTGCTCGAATCCGCGCTGCGCGAGGGTGTGCTGCGCGTGCAGGACATCGCAGATGGCATCGGCTTCAAGCGCATCGCCAGCTGCCTGCCACGCGCCGAGCTGCAACGCGTCGTCGAGCACGCGCTCAGCCGCGCGCGCGAAGGGCAGCGCCTGACGGAAGAGCAGCTGCTCGAAGCGGTGCCCTTGCGAGCGCTGATGAATCACGTGCCGCTCGAACACACCTGGAGCGAAGTGGTGGTGGGCCGGCTCGCGCGGCCGATGCAGTTCGTGCGCACGAACGGCGAAGAATCCGCGCGCCCCCGGCGCCTGCCGCCGCCCCCACCCAGCCGCAACAAGTCGGCGTCGGCCAAAGCGGCAGGGGCGTCAGCCAAGCCTGGATCGGCGTCATCCAGGCCTGCACGCTTTGATCCAAACCTACTACCGGAGTCGCTGCTGGAGCTGCAGCGCGGGCTGGAGCAGCGCACCGCAGCGGCAGAGCCGCACGAACCGCGCGAGGAGCGCCTGGAGGATCTGGTACAGCTCTCCGCCGAGGATTCGGAGGAGACGATCAACGTGGAGTTGTCGACCCGCGTCGACATCAAGGCGCATCGCGACGAAGAAGATCGCCACTACGCGGAGGCCGCGAGCGAGCAGGAACGCGTCGGCTCCACGCTCGGGCGCATGGGTAGGCTGCCCCCGCCAGACCCGGAGCTGACGCTGCCGATCTTGCTCTCGATCGAATCGATGTACGCCGAGCTGAACCACGCGAGCGACGACGGGGAACGTTACTCCATCGTGCGCGAGGCGTTCCCGAACCAGACGCACTTGCGCGTAGCGCTCAGCGCGCTGATTCGGCTGCTGGATCCGAGCAGCCGCAGCCTGGATAGCCTGCACGAGGCCGACGAGGATTCATTGATCAGCATGCTGCTGTTTGCGGAGCGGCGGCTCGGCGGCAGCCATGCCGAGGCAAATCACAATGGTGCCGATGCCGGCCTGCTGCTGCGCCCGCCCGCCGGGCAGTTTTCCTGAGCGGGCCGGGGTTGCCCGGCGGATGCGGCTGCTGCTCGCCGCGACCCTGTTCGCGGCGTGCTCGCGTGGGGCACGCGCCGTGCGGCTGCCATCAGAGCCGGGCAGCGACGTGTATCGCATCACGTGTCGATCGGCGATCGCGCCCTGTCGCGAGAAGGCCAGCGTGCTGTGCAACGGCGAGTACGAGGTGCTGGAGAACGCAGGCACGCCCATCGAGCCACCTCGCGTGAGCTCGGCGCCGGGACCCCGGAGCACCGGGTCGCGCTATCAGCGCCCCGATTGGCTGGGCGAGATTGTCGTCGCGTGCGCGGCGCCCGAGCGCGCGCCACGCGAGGCCTCGTCCACTGCCACGATCTCAACCGCTACACGGCCCATCGCCAGCGCGCCGCTCGCTCGGGTCCCTGCACCTGACCAGCTGTGCATTCCCGGCGTGACCCAGCTGTGCCTCGGACCCGCCGCCTGTCGAGGCGCGCAAGGCTGCCTCGCCGATGGTCGCGGCTACGGGCCTTGCGACTGCGGTGCAGCAGCACCGGGCGACGCAGGCAGCAGCGCTGATTGAGCCGTGCGCTGTGGTCAGAGCAGCGTGTGCGACGGCCAGGCACCTGGCCCGCAGCGGCCGTCGATGTAGGCAGCCCGCGTACTTTCTCGCTTGCGATCGTGGAAATCGCAGCGACCATTTCGCTCCGCACGGGCATACCGCCTGCGACGGTATCCTCATTTCTAGAACCCGCTGCAGGCACGAAATGGCGTGCGCAGCCGCCGGCTGCACACACCGAAGATCCGCAGGAACCTCCGCCCGAACACAGCCGAGAGCATCCCGAGAGCAAGCCAGCGCCACGGAGCATGGATAAACACCAGCGCAATCCAGTTCCATGGCGGACCAAGTGTCCGCACCTGACTCGTCTCGGTGTGTGACACTTCCCCAATCTTCAGCAATGCACGTTTATCGTGGGTCGAGTCCTCCACAGACACGGCTGTCGGAGGTCATGCTCGTGCCCCTCGAGTAACCCACATGCCCTCGAGTAACCCCCCTCGAGTAACCCCCCTCGAGTAACCCAGTGCCCTCGAGTAAACAGCGCAGCGAGAGCGTGTAACCGGCGGCGAGCTCTGGTATACGGTAAGGAGTGAGAGTGCGATCAGCGCCGTCTCGAACGCCGCACGACCCCGCAGCGATCACGCTTGCATCGCGGCGCTCGGCGGGTGAGCTGTGGAGGCCTTCCTTGCTCCGGAAGCCGCTCGACGAGCGGGTGCTCCGGCAGCGCGTTGCCGAAGGGGACAGGTCGTGACGAGCCCTCAGCTCGATACTCACGCACTTCACGCGGGAGAGCTCGGGTCCGGCGATGGCTGGCAGGCGCTGCGCCAGCCGGGTATGCGAGGCATCGCGCTGTTTGATTTGAAAGCGCCCCGCTGCGTGGCAGCAGATCCAGAGCTGTGCGCGGCCCTGGGTTATGAGCTCGGCGGACTCGACGGCGTGGCGATTGCCGAGATCGAAGTCGCTCATCCCTTTGCGCGCTCGATCGCGGGCTGGCGCCGCCACATTCGCAATGTGCGCAAGGCGGAGCAGATCGAATGGTTCACCTGGCTCACGCCGCGCTCCGGCCCGTCGCTGAAGAGCCGCCTGCGCCTGCAGGTGCAGAGCGTCGATCAGCAAGAATACCTGGTGGCAGAGCTCATCGACTGCCTGGGCCCGATGGATTCCCGACCGCTGGCTGCCGCGCTGGAGCCCCGCCCGCTTGATCCCGCGATTGCTCCCCGCCCCATTGATGATCCCCCGAGGGACGACGCCGGCAGTCTTCACGACCCGAACCGGATCCAGCTGGACGCCATTCCGATCGGAGCCTGTCGCATCGCGCGGGACGGCTCCGTGCTGGCGAGCAACGCGCTGGCGCGCGCCTTCCTGGAGTTTGAATTCGACCTGGATCGCCGCTGCTACGTGGAGCGACTGCCCCACAAGCCGCTGTCTGCCGAGCACGAGCCGCTGCGCGCGCAAGACTTGCCCTGGCACCGCGTCTTCCAGGAAGACAAGCCCCAGGCAAACGTGACTCTGGGCCTGCCGCGCCCGGATGGCGTGTGCTGGGTACTGGTGTCGGTGATGCCCGACTTCTCGCGCTCGTCGGGGGAGAGCTCGGCGCTGATGACCCTGACGGACGTGACTGCGGGCAAGGAGGCCAGCGACGCGCTGCGAGACGCCGACCGCACGCTGCGGCGCACCATCAGCTCGGTCAGCAATCTCCAGGACCAGCTGGCCCGATCCGAACACATGGCGAGCCTCGGCTTGATGGCGGCCGGTGTGGCGCACGAGATCAACAACCCGCTGTCCTACATTCTGTCGAATCTATCGTTTGCGGCGGAGCGTGCCATCGATCAGGAGTCACGCCTGGCGCTGCGCGAGGCGCTGGAGGGGGCCGGCCGCGTGCGGGACATCGTGCGCGATCTGAAGACGCTCTCGCGCCTGGAGTCGGAGGACGAGCTGAAGCCCGTCGATGCACGCAACGCCGTGGACGCAGCGCTCAAGCTGGCCTTCGACGAGGTGCGACACCGGGCCAAGATTCAGCGCCACTTCAGCGAAATTCCGCTGGTTCTCGGCGACGAGACGCGCCTCGTCCAGGTCATGCTCAACCTGGTGACGAACGCGGCCCAATCCATCGCTCCCGGCGCCCCGGACGACAACCAGATCAGCGTCGAGGTGAAGCTCGCCGACAACGGCGCAGACGAGGTCGAGATCGTGGTCTCCGACACGGGCGCCGGCATTTCCGCGGCCCACCTACCCAAGGTGTTCGAGCCCTTCTTCACGACCAAGCCGGCGGGCGAAGGCACGGGGCTCGGTCTTTCGATTTGCCACCGGCTGGTCCACGGCATGGGAGGACACATCCACGTCAGCTCGCAGGAGGGCAAGGGCAGCCGGTTCAGCGTGTTCCTGTGCGTCGCAGCGCCCGCTAACGAGCTGGATACGGCCGTCTCGGATCAAGTGCCTTCGAGCATGCGGCGGCTGCGCCTGCTGATCGTGGACGACGAGGTGATGGTCGCTCGCGCCGCGCAACGCCTCTTCGAGGGGCAATTCAAGGTCGACATCGCGCTCGATGGCAAGGCCGCCTTGGAGAGGCTGGCGGATACGGACTACGATGTCGTGCTTTGCGACGTGATGATGCCGGGGCTCAGCGGGCTCGACGTATATCGTCAGGTCCGGCTCGAACACGAGGCGTTGGCGGCTCGGTTTGTTTTCGCCACGGGCGGATTGTTCAATCAGGAGTTGAGCGAGAGCGTCAGCCGCCTGTCCAACATGATCGTGGAAAAGCCTTTCGACGCCAAGGCGTTGCGCCGAGTCATCGAAGCCGCTGCTCAATTGCGGCCACCCGGTATGGGCACGACGCAAACGCGGCGCTGAAGCAGCGCGGAAGAGACGCTGTTGTCCAGTGAGCGTCCCCGCAGATCGCACTCGAGCACGCTGCCGAGCCTGTCTGGGGCAGATTGGTTCAGAGGGGCCAACTCGGAGCGGTAGCCGGGCGGCGGCGACTGACGTATATTCACGGCATGGCGCGCCGCCGTTTCTACCCGGTTTTTACCCTGCCATCGCTGGGATCAGTATCGCTGGGAGCGATATCGCTAGGAGCAGTATGCCTAGGAGCAGTTGCCGGCATGAGCCTGCTCGGCTGCAGCGCGGGCGGCGGCACTGGCAGCTCCTCGGGGCAGACCAGCAGCCAGAGCGCATCGGGCAACGGCGGCACCGGCGCACCCGGCTTCTTGCCGATCAACAACGGACCCACCTTCGGAGACGAGGCCGCCGAGCGCGTCGGCTGTAGCCAGCTCGAGATCGGGTTTGAATCCCGGACGCCGACGACGCTGATCGTGGTCGATCGCTCGTCGAGCCAGTGGGACAACAAGCCCAACAACACCTGGGAGCCGATGAAGGCCGGCATTCTCGACGTGGTGCAGAAGGTGCAGCAGGACATTCGCGTCGGCATGGTGACCTATACCGGACAGAACGGTGGCATCTGCCCCGACCTGTATCCGGCCATGGATGCAGTGCGCTTCGACAAGAACAACTTTGCGCGCATCCAGAGCGACATCAACGCCGTGGGGCAGCCCAACTACAAGGGCGAGACGCCCACGGCGGCGACGCTGCAGCAAGCGCTGCCCGTGCTGCTCGCAGATCCGAGCCCCGGCGACAAGGTGATGTTGCTGGTCACGGACGGAGACCCAGATTTTTGCAACGACCCCGATCGGGTCTGCTCCATGGACGCCGTGATCGGCGCCGTACAGGAGGCGCGCCGTCAGGGTGTGGCCACGACCGTGTTCGGGCTGAAGCGTGCCGAGCTCTCGGAGCAACATTTGCGCGACGTAGCCAACGCCGGCGCGGGCCTGCCCGTGGCGCTGCCCCAGGGCATCAACAACGAACAGGACCTGCGCAATCGCTGCCGCAACAATCCCGCCGGTACGCTGCCGGGCAGCTATGCCGCCGTCGGCGGCAACGCCCAGTACTTCCAGGCCAATGGCACCGATACGATCGCGCTGGGCGACGCGCTGAACGCCGTGATCTACGGCATCCGGAGCTGCTTCTTCGATCTGGCGGGGGCCGCGGAGATCAACCCGGACAACGCCTCTTCGGCGCGCATCACCCTCGACAATGGTCCGCCGCTGGTCTTCAACGACCCGAACGGCTGGCAACTGCGCACTGCCACACAGGTGGAGCTGCTCGGCAACGCGTGCCAGCAGTTGAAGTTGCCCACGACGGGCTCAATCGACTTCGACTTCCCCTGCGACGCGCTCATCCCGAGGTGAGCGCATCGAGGGGGATCAAAGGCGGGGGGATCAGAGCGGGGGGATCAGAGCGGGGCAGACATCGTTGGGGGGCGGCTCAGACCGTCGAGTGTTGTTCGGAGCTGGCGAGGGCATTTTGGACGACTTGGAGAGCTTCAGTCACGCGGATGCGTTCTTGGCGCCGGCTGTCCCGGTAGCGGATGGTGACGGTGTCGTCCTGGGCGGTCTGCCCGTCCACCGTCAAGCAGTAGGGAGTGCCCACCTCGTCGTGACGCGCGTAGCGGCGCCCGATGGCATGCTGTTCGTCGTAGCGAGCCTTCACGCCGGCGCGGAAGAACTGGTCTGCGATGCGCCGCGCGACCTCGGGCATGCCGTCCTTTTTGACGAGCGGTAACACGCCGACTTTGTAGGGCGCGAGCCGCGGGTGCAGGCGCAGCACGTTGCGCGTGCCCTTGCCGTCTTCCTCACCCGCCTCCTCCGCGTACGCCTCACACATCACAGCCAGGAGGCCGCGCGTGGCGCCTGCCGCCGGCTCGATCACGTGCGGTGCGTAGCGCCAGCCCTTCTGCCCGGTCTCGGGGTCATTGGCTTCCGGGTCCGTGTACAGGAGCTTCTTGCCCGAACCCTGGCTGTGCGCCTTCAGGTCGTAATCCGTACGCGAGGCGATGCCCTCGAGCTCGTCCCAGCCCCACGGGAAGCGATACTCCACGTCGAAGCAGCCGTCGCTGTAGTGGGCCAGCTCGTCCGGGGCGTGCGCCCGCAACCGCAGATTGTCCCCGGACAGACCGATGCTCTTCCACCAGCGCAGCCGCTCTTCCTTCCAGTATTCGAGGTAGCGCGGGCCCTCGCCCGGCGGCACGAAGTACTCCATCTCCATCTGCTCGAACTCGCAGGAGCGGAACACAAAGTGCTCGACCGTCACCTCGTTGCGGAAGCTCTTGCCCATCTGCGCGATGCCGAAGGGCGGCTTCATCGACATGCTCTGTTGCACGTTCAGAAACTGCACGAACATGGCCTGCGCCGTCTCGGGCCGCAGGTACACGGTGCTCTCCTTCAGCACGTCGTCGATGCGCTTGCGCAAGGCCGCGTCGTCCAGGCCCTCTGCCACGGCTGCCCTGGCCGCTTCAATCACGCCGCCGATCGGGTCGATCGGGCCCAAGCTGGTGCGGAACATGGTGTTGAACTGCCGCTCATCGCTCAGGAACTGCGAACCGCAATTCGGGCACACGTAGCCGCGCTCGCCGGCGACCGCACCCACGAGCTCCTTGCCGCGGCGCTCGAGCTTCACGCCTTCGGTGCGCGCCAGCTTTTCCTCCGCCGTACGCGCGCGCTCTTTGTCGGCGAGCGTGATCGTGAGCTTCAGCCCCGGAGCTACCTTGGGCGCCTTGTCGGCGCGAAAGCGCTCGCCGCACACCTTGCAGTCCACCAGCGGATCGGAAAAATTCGCGACGTGGCCGCTCGCGCGCCAGACATCGGGATGCATGATGATCGACGCATCCAGCCCCACGATATCTTCGCGCTGGTGCACCATCGTGGTCCACCACTCGTTCATCAGGTTGCGCTTCAGCTCCACGCCGAGCGGGCCATAGTCGTAGGCGCTGCGCAGGCCACCATAGATCTCGGAGCTCTGAAACACGAAGCCGCGCCGCTTGCACAGCGAGACGATCTTCGAAAGCAGCCCTTGGTCGGAGTCTTTTTCAGTCATCTGAGCTACGGCGTGTTAGTTCGGCGCCACGGTAGCCGCAATCGCTTCTCGCGCCCGGCGCGAGCGCTCGCCGATTCTCGCGCGGCGCCCGGCATTCGCCAAATTGCCGCGTAATATCAGCCATTTGAAGCCTCGGTGGCGCGCGCTCGCAGCGGCTTTCGGCTTGACCGGGCCCTGCCTGCGGCTAAAAGCCGAGCCTTGACCCGAATTCGCGACGACTGGCACTGGCAGACCGAGGTCCTGGCTGCCTTCGCGACCGGGGCAGCGGGCGCGCGCATCCTCAACGAATCGGCGCTCGCGCGCGCGGCGAGCTGGCTGAGCCAGAGCGTGCCGGTGGTCATCCCGACCGAGACGGTGTACGGGCTGGCAGCCCCCGCGCTCGACCGAGCCGCTGTGAGCGCGATCTTCGCCATCAAGCAGCGTCCCCTCGACAACCCCCTGATCGTGCACATCGCGGCCGCCGAGCAGCTCGCCGAGCTCGGGGTTACCTTCTCGCCCCTGGCCGCGCAACTGGCGGCGGCGTTCTGGCCGGGCCCGCTCACCCTGGTGCTGCCGACCGAGGCGGACCTGCCGTGGGTGACGGCGGGGCTCGACAGCATCGCCGTGCGCCAGCCGCGCCACGAGTTCGCCCTCGGCCTGATCCGGCGCGCGGGGCCGCTCGCCGCGCCCAGCGCGAACCTGTCGAGCCTGCCCAGCCCCACGCGGGCATGCCACGCCGTGCAGGATCTCACCGGGCGCGTGCCGCTGATCGTCGACGGCGGCGATCTCGACCACGGCCTCGAGTCCACGGTGGTCGACGCACGCGGCGAGCAGCCGGTGTTGCTGCGCCCGGGCGCCCTGTGCGCAGAAGAGATCGAGGCCTGCTGCGGCCGTGCTCTGCTCACTCCGGAGAGCGGCGCACGCAGCCGCTCACCGGGCATGAAGTATCGCCACTACAGCCCGCGCGCCGAAATCTGGCTCTACCCGCCGCTCAGTGCCCACCCGGCGGCAGCCCGGCAGCTCGCCGCAGACGCCCGCGAGCTGAGGGCTCAGGGGCGCAACGTGGCCGCGATCCTGCGCCAGCCGATCGACGTCGAGCATTTCATCGCGCTGCCCAGCGATCCCTTGCAGATCGCGCGCCAGTTGTTCGTGTGGCTGCGCGAGCTCGACGCACGGCGCGTCGAGTACGTGCTGATCGAGAGCGTGAGCCGCACCGGCGTGGGCCGCGCGATCATGGATCGACTGGAGCGCGCCGCGAGCCGTGTGCGCCGCCCGGAGCGTGCCCAGGCTCCGCTCGAGGGAGCATGAGCAGCGCCGGCTCTCTCGACTATCTGGTGATCGGCGGCGGCAGCGGCGGCATCGCGTCGGCGCGGCGCGCGGCGGCGCTCGGAGCGCGCGTGCTGTTGATCGAATCAGGGCGCCTGGGTGGCACCTGCGTCAACCTCGGCTGCGTCCCGAAGAAGGTGATGTTCAACGCCGCGAGCCTGGCGGAAGCTCTCGCCGCAGCACCCGACTACGGCTTCGAGCTCAGCGTGCACGGCTTCGACTGGCGCGTGCTGCGCGAGCGGCGCGACGCCTACGTCGAGCGTCTGAACCAGATTTACGCTCATAACCTGGACAAGAGTCAGGTGCGGCTGCTGCGCGGGCGCGCTCACTTCGAGGCCGACGGCAGCGTCCGGGTCGGCAACGAGCGGCTGGCAGCGCCGCACGT
>Ga0068861_100000690_pt1 | contig 20180 bp, 16 predicted proteins | sample KBSSwiS42_FD_66593 | JGI IMG/M metagenome (GOLD analysis project Ga0068861, IMG submission 66593) | Switchgrass rhizosphere microbial communities from Kellogg Biological Station, Michigan, USA - KBS Switchgrass S4-2 | ecosystem: Host-associated > Plants > Roots > Rhizosphere > Soil ...
GATTTGCAAAGTGATCATCGAGACTGCGTTGTTGACCGACGACGAGAAGGTGCGCGCGTGTTTGGCGGCGAAGAAAGCCGGCGCAGACTTTGTTAAGACGTCAACAGGCTTTTCGAAAGGCGGCGCAACTGTCGCGGACATCGCGTTGATGCGGCGCACAGTCGGATCCGAATTAGGTGTTAAAGCTTCAGGCGGTGTGAAAGGTCTTGAAGACGCGCGCAAGATGGTCGAAGCCGGCGCGACGCGTATCGGCGCAAGTGTGGGAGTGAAGATCGCGCAGGAAGCCGCGGGAAACAGAACTGCGGATTCAAGATCGCTGGCGTACTAACAAGTGTTTTTCTCGTGCAAAGATTGATGTGGCTCGAGTCATCTTTTTCAGGCCACAAAAAGGCACAAAAGGACAAGAAACAGAAGCGTAGTTTTTCTTTAGTGCTTCTTGTGCTTCTTTGTGGCTAAAGTTTCTGCATGCCCGCAAACACAAAACTGTTGGCAGTTATCTTAGGCGGAGGTGCCGGTAACCGCCTTTTTCCGCTCACTCAACAACGCTCCAAACCCGCGGTCCCGCTTGGTGGGAAATATCGGCTCGTAGATATCGCTCTTTCCAACTGCATCAACTCCGATATCCTGCGCACGTTTGTGTTGACGCAATACAACTCAGCTTCACTCAATCGCCACATCGCACAAACTTATCGCTTCTCGCAATTTTCGAACGGCTTTGTAGAAATCCTGGCGGCTGAACAAACCCCGGAAAGTCCGCAATGGTTTCAGGGAACTGCCGACGCTGTGCGCCAAGTGTTACCGCACATCCGAGACTGGGGCATCGACACGTTGTTGATACTCTCGGGCGATCATCTGTATCGCATGGATTATCGACAGTTTCTCCAGCGCCATGAAGAGTCGAATGCTGATGTAACTGTTTCGGTGATTCCGTGCGATGCGCATTCGGCGAGCGAGTTTGGTTTGTTGAAAACGGATGAGAACGGACGCATTGTCGAGTTCAAGGAGAAACCAAAAGGTGACGAGCTGCTGGCGATGGAGGTCGACACGACGAAGCTTGGTCTTGATGCGAACGAAGCGAAACGGCGACCGTATCTCGCGTCAATGGGGATTTATGTTTTCAAGTACGATCGGCTTGAGCAACTGTTGAGCGAAGATCCGAGTTCGATGGATTTCGGTAAGGAAGTGATTCCGGCGGCAATTCGTGCCGGACACGTGCAGGGCTTCATGTTTGATGGTTACTGGGAAGACATCGGAACCATCGGCGCGTTCTATCGCGCGAACCTCGATCTGACGTCAAAAATTCCAAAGTTCAATTTGTTCGACTCTGAAGCTCCGGTCTACACACGCGCGCGTTACTTGCCGCCATCGAAGATTGAAGAGACGGAGATCAACGACTCGATCATTAGCGACGGATGCATCATCAACGGAGCGAAAGTAATGAACTGCGTGATCGGTCTGCGCAGCCGAATTTCGAAAGGTGTGCACATCGAAGCGTCGTTCATGATGGGTGCAGACTTCTACCAAACGTTCGAAGAGATGCGGAATGATCTCGGTAAAGGACTGCCGCGCGTCGGAATAGGGGAGGGAACTATCATCAAGCATGCGATCATCGACAAGAACGCGCGCATCGGCAACAACGCGCGTCTCTTGAACGAAGCAGGTACTACGACTGCGGATGGACCAGGCGGATCTTATTTCATCCGTGACGGTATCATAATCGTTCCGAAGAACGCCGTCATATCAGACGGCACTGTGATTTAAGATGGCTCGAGGTTGGGAAAGCAAATCAGTCGCGGATCAGATGGAGGCCAGCGAGGAAGGCGATTCGCGTAAGGCTGAAACTCCGAGAGGCTCTGTTTCGCACGAACAGCGATTGCTGAAAGAGCGACTGGAGTCGTTGAAGCTCTCCCGCTCGAGACTGCTCCAGCAACTCGAACGCGCGCGTCACCCGGCTCATCGCCAGATGCTACTCAACGGTTTGAAGGCAGTTGAGAAAGAGATTGAAGAAATTTCTGTTAAAGTTTCACTTTAACTAATGTCAAAGGTGAACATTCCGACGCGGGAGTATCACCCGGCTGTCGTCGACCGGACCTCAACTCCCGCAAAGCGCCGCAAAGCTCCTGTTCCTTCAATCAAGTTACCGAAGAACAAAAGCACCATCGACGTGGAAGTTGACGGGCGCGTCGTAAAACTCACAAACCTCAACAAGCTGTTCTGGCCGAAGCTGGGAGTTACAAAGCGGGATCTGATCCAGTACTACCTCGACGTGGCGCCCTTCCTGCTCCCTCACCTCACGGACAGGGCAATGGTGATGAAGCGTTATCCAAACGGCGCCGCGGGTGATTTCTTTTTCATGAAGCGCGCGCCGTCGCCACGGCCGCCGTGGGTTGAGATCTGCAACATCGAGCACGAGTCAGGCAACATCATTAACTTCCCGATGATTCAGGACGTGGCGTCGTTGATGTGGGTGATCAATCTCGGTTGCATCGACTTGAACCAGTGGTATGCGAAGTGTGACGACGTAGATCGCCCTGATTATCTGCACTTTGATCTCGATCCGACGCCCGGTGCTTCTTTTGAAAAAGTGTGCGAAGCGGCGTTGTTTCTGAAGGTGGCGCTTGATTCGATAAAGATGCCAAGCGTCGTGAAAACCACAGGATCGAAAGGGATTCATATTTACATTCCGATCAAGCGCGGGCCGACGCAGAAGCAGGTGTGGAAGTTTGCGAAAGAGTTTTCGTATGCGGTCGCGTCGCAGGCGCCGAAGTTGTTGACGGCGATCTATCAGGTATCGAAGCGGCCGAAGAATCATGTGCTGGTTGATTACAACCAGAACGCATGGGGAAGGACGCTGGCCTCTTTGTATTCGGTGCGCCCGAAGGAACTGCCGACAGTCTCGACGCCGGTGAAGTGGAAAGAGTTGGAGCGCGGGTTAACGATGGAAGACTTTCGGATCGACAACGTGCCGGCGCGCGTGCGGCGGATGGGTGATCTGTGGGCGCCGCTGTTGAGTGCGAAAGGGCGTTTCAAACTTGAAGCTTATCTTTAACCGTCGGCCTGCCTACAGTTGAAGCGAATGATGAAGATTTGGACAGTTGGACATTCGACACGGAGCGGGGAAGAGTTTGTTCGGATTCTGCTTGAAAATCGGATTGAGGTTTTAGTTGACGTGCGGACGTATCCTATGTCGCGTCGCTATCCCCAGTTCAACCGAGATGCGTTAGCCGAGGCGCTGAAAGAAGTGGGGATTGAATACCAACACAAAGCAGATTTAGGCGGACGGAGAACACCGCGGCCCGATTCGCACAATACGGCGTGGCGCAATGCGCAGTTCCGCGGGTATGCGGATCACATGGAAACGGAAGAGTTCAAGAATGGAGTTCGAGAATTACTTGAACTCTCGACTGGCGCGCGCGTCGCGGTGATGTGTGCGGAAGCAGTTTGGTGGCGGTGTCATCGCAGCCTGATCGCTGACTATTTGAAAGCTGAAGGGCACGAGGTGATCCACATCATTGATGAGAAGAAAACGGAGGAGCATCCATATACTTCAGCGGCGAGGGTTGTAAACGGAAGACTTTCTTATAAGGGATTATTGGAATAAAAAATCAGGATGGCCGGTTGCTGTGCCACACCTTTGCTTTTGAGCCTTTCTTCCGGCGCTTCACGCCTGTGCGGCGCGGTATCACTTTCGGATCTCCGGTTGCAGCTTTCTTGACATTCCCACCTTCATCCTCGGCAATTTCCGCCAGCGAACGACGGCTTAGTATCGAAACAGGCGCAAGCTCAGTGACTTCTTCTGTTGTCGTGTAGTAATCGCGATGTTTGATTAATAGCCACTGCCGATCGCGCGTGCGCACCAGTACCCACGAGCCTTTTAACTTCTCACCGTCAAGCGTGAATTTGAAATCTCCTTTGCGCAAAGCTTCAGCTGGATCGAGATCTCCTTCAGGCTCGTACGTTCCGTAATCCCACACCATCACCGTGCCGCCGCCATACTCGCCCTCGGGAATCACACCTTCAAACTTCGCATAGTCCACCGGATGATCTTCAACCTGCATCGCGAGACGCTTCACCGCTGGATCCAGTGACGGACCCTTCGGCACGGCCCACGACTTCAACACGCCGTCAACTTCGAGGCGAAAGTCGTAGTGCAACTGCGTCGCGCGATGTTTTTGAATTACGAACATACGCCCGGTACGCGTTCTCTTCTTCTTCGGACCGGGCTCCGGTGTCTTATCAAACTTCCGCTTTCGTTTGTACTCGCTCAGTGATGATGAAGGCATTGCTTGAAGTAACTCTTAAAGTGATTCCTCAACTGCAAATGTTTCTTCAACCGGGGCGGGAAACAGGTCGGCTTGGATCGGGTCGAGTCCAAGCGCCTGGCGAACACGTGCGAAGCTGCGGCGATGAATCGGGAGTGCGCCGAGGGATTTGAGCGCCTGGCAATGTTCGGGAGTCGGATAACCTTTGTGAGAGGCAAGCCCGTAACCGGAATACATGCGGTCCATTTCAAGCATGTGAGCATCGCGCGTCGTCTTCGCGATGATCGACGCGGCGGCAATGCTGGCCGACAACGCGTCGCCGCGAATGATGCCGCGCTGCGGTGTGTCGCAATGAGGAATCTTGCGCGCATCTACGAGAATGAAATCCGGCTTCGAAGTTAAACCTTCAACCGCGCGCTGCATCGCTAAGAGTCCAGCATGATAGATGTTGAGCTTATCTATTTCTTCAACTTGTGCGACTCCGACTGACCAGCAGATGGCGTCCTGCTTGATCTGCACGGCGAGTTCATCCCGTTTTTCAGGATCGAGAATCTTTTTCGAATCATTCAAGCCTCGCAGCTTGTAATTCTGCGGAAGGATAACGGCGCCGGCGACCACGGGACCCGCTAACGGCGCCATGCCTGCTTCATCGACGCCTGCTACGAAGCCGAAACCCTGCGCCCACAACTCAATTTCAAAGCGCAGCAAGAAGTGAAGACGCTGACCTTCAGCGCGATTCTCGCGATAGCGTTCGCGAATTCGCTTGGCGAGCTGTTGCGCGCCTTGGCGCGGATCGACGTCCAGTGCTTCAAGTAGACCTTTAGGTACCGGCCGGCGGCGCTCGACAAAGCGCTTGTGCAGTTCTGGTATTGTTTTGTTGAGGAGATCTTCCAGCGAGTTCATCTTCGAGAGACAGTCTCTGTTCACGGACAGTTGTTGTCAAGATAGCCGTTGGTTTTTTTAGTTCGAGTGTTATTCTAAAACAGATGCATCTTTCCCCCCGCAACCAACTGCGACTTCTCGGTGTGTTGCCGCTTCTATTTTTCTCCGCACAGGGAGTCCATTACTGGAAAATTCATCAGCTCGGGCACATGCTCTGGATGTGCAACATCGGCAACCTGGTGCTCGCGCTGGGGCTGTTTTTTGAGAAGCCGTTGCTGGTGAGAGTGGCAGCGATCTGGACGATCCCCGGATTGCTTGTCTGGTTTCTCTACGTCGTACTCGCGTGGGGAGTGTTTATAACTTCGACCCTCGCTCACGTAGGCGGACTGGCAGTCGCGGCGATCGTGCTTAAAACCTATCGCATGGACCGAAGCTCCTGGGGATACGCGTTTGGATGGTATCTGCTGGTACAGTTGATTTCGCGGTTCGTAACACCCGCAGACTTGAACGTTAATCTCGTGCACGCAGTTCAGCCCGGGTGGGAACGCACGTTCGCGTCCTACTGGATGTTCTGGCTCGTACTCACACTGATAGGCGCCGTGGTGCTCTGGTTGTCGGGATTATTGTGGCGGAGTTTTTGGCCCGCAGAGCAGTCAGACCCACGCACTGCGGCTAGCGTGCTGTGAACGTTCGATCAGGTCAGTCACCATGTCGCACAGTACCGCCGGCTGAGTCGGTTTGACGAGGTAGCCCTGCGCCCCACACTTCAGCGCCAAATCAGAATCTGCGGCGTAAGCAGCAGCGGAGAAAAAGAGAATCGGCGTAGTTTGATCAAACTGCCGAATCTGTTTGCACAGGTCCAGTCCTGATCCGTCCGGCAGCCAGGAATCCAGCAAATACAGATCAAACTTCTCCGTGCCCGCAAGAGCAACTCCGCGCGCAATGGTTGATCCGGTTATGACCTCGTAACTCTTCTGGGCGAGAAGTAGAGTAACGAGTTCGCGCGTGTCTTCGTGATCTTCTATGTAGAGGATGCGATGGTGTTTCTCTGTCTGCATAAACAAGGGTTCGCGCGGAGGAGTTGGGGCCGTCACGATCCCGAAAAACTGTTTATATCTGTTAATTGATCCGCAAAGAGAACTAAGGCCGAGGCACTTTACGCTTCTCAAGGTTTGGGAAAGAATAGGGCGCCTCGGCCACCCGCTTATTGTTTGCGCTGACTTTATGACTCTTAACTGATGCTGTCGGTACGCTTGCGAACAGATTTTCGCCCCGCTTGCACTGTACGCGACCGCACAACGGTTGTAGAATCGCTCGGAATGAATATGAACGTTTCAATCGTGCAGAAAGAATTTGTTGCTCCGAGCCTCGCCTCGCAGAATACGCTGCTCTCTGAGTTGCTTGTTACACCTGGAGCGAAGGACTATCTGCTGCCTCATCTCAAGGTCGTCTCGTTGGGGCGCAACCAGGTCCTTTATGAACAAGGCGACAAGATCGATCTCTTCTACTTTCCGCTCGACTCAATTGTCTCGAGTCTCGCCATTATGGAAGACGGTACGACGCTGGAAACGTTTATGGTGGGAAGCGAGGGACTCGTCGGGATCTCAGCAATTCTGGGAAGCGGCATTTCGAGACAGTGGTTTTGGGTTTCGATCAGTGGAACTGCTCTTCAACTCGAAGCAAGGTTACTCGACAAATTGTTCCTCGAGAGCGAGCACGCCCTGAAGTCGTTGCTGCAATTCTATCGAGCGACGATCACGCAGGTCTCTCAGCGTTGTGTTTGCAATACGAGACATACAGTATTAGAGCGTCTGTGCTGCTGGTTGTTGATGGTCCACGATCGTGTGGGCGACGCCGATCTACGCTTGACTCAGGAGATGATCGCCAGTCGCCTGGGCGCGCGACGTGCCGGCATTACAGTGGCCGCCGGTATGTTGCAGGCCATGCACGCAATTGAGTATCGTCGCGGACAGCTTCACATTATTGACCGTGAGGTGCTGGAGCGTGCGGTGTGCGAATGCTACACCATCACGAAGAATGAGTTCAGATTTCCCGCCCAACATCAATTCCCCTCGCTAGGTTTCTCACTGTAAATAAATAGTCGACTCACCGCAGAACTGCTTTCGTCAGGAATGGGTACCACGGTATGGAGCAAACGGCTGTTGCTTTGCTCAGCTCCGGCAACCGCGGCTTCAATGGGTGGCGAATGAAACGATTTTCCCTCGCGAACGGCGCGCTTCAGGAGCTTCATCACCTGGTCCAGGTCGTGACTGGAAAACAGCTCGCTGAGGGATAGCCCCACTACCTCGCGGCCGCCGAACAACTGCTTATAAGCGAGATTGACTCTTTCAACCGTGAGATCGTCAGCATTGACAATCATGATGTAGTAAGGAAACCGCTCCAGTAACTGCGAGAGTTGTAATTGCTCGAGGCGGCTGTACTTCATGAGTCCCTGAAGTTCCAACGTTCGCGCAGTCAACTCGTCGTTGGTGGTTTGCAATTCTTCATTCGTCGCCTGGAGCTCTTCGTTATTAGTTTCGAGTTCTTCGTTGGTCGCGTGCAACTCCTCGTTCGTCGCTTCAAACTCTTCGTTGGTGGCCTGCAATTCCTCCTGCGTCAACATCAACTCTTCGTTCGCTGCCTGAAGTTCCTCGTTGGCATCCTGGAGTTCCTTATTCATCGCGCCGAAACGTTTGTTAGCTGAACTAAGTTCACCAACGACTTCGGTGTGTTCGCGTAGCACCGCCTCCAGTCGTTTTTTGATTTGCACCTGTTCCGTGATGTCTAAAGCGGTGATTACGGCAAGCTCCGGAGCACCCTGTTCCACGTGCATGCTCATGATCGTGAGGTTAATGTACCGGCCCGTTCCCTCTACCGACTGGTCCAACTCCAGATCTTGAACAGCGATCGTCGAGTGTTCGCGAAAGGAGGTATCTATTGCCCGGCGCACTTCCTGGTATGGCAGTCCCCGGACAGTGTGAAGAAAGTCGTGATCATATGCGATGTCGCGGATTCCAAACACCCGGCGCGCCGCTGCGTTGATGGTCACGATGCGATATAGACGATCGATGATCACAACTGCGACATTGGTATATCGCAGCATCGTCTCGTAACTCCGGCGCAGTTGAGTGATTTCGACCTCTGACTCCGTCAGCTCATGTGGAACCGCCAGCGCCGGCGCAATTATCGACCGGCGGCGCTGGTCTCGTCCGGTGACGGCGGGTTGGTCTGCCAGTGCTGACTCGTGCAGCGGAAAGTGAGTTAAACCGCTCTGGCGCCGGTAGATCTTCCATTTTTTATCGACTAGTTCGAACATTCCCTTGCTGGGGCGCGCAGTTTCAGCTTTGCCAAGAAACAGGTACCCCCGCGATTGGTGCAATGAATAAGCAAAGAGATCGAGGACTGTCTGTTGCAGTTCCGGTTTTAGATAAATGAGCACATTGCGACAGGAAACCAGATCGATTCGCGGAAAGGGCATGCCGCGGCTGATGTCCTGTTGTCCAAAAATGACGATCTGGCGCAGCGTTTTCGAGATGCGATAACCGTGATCGACCCTCTCAAAGAAGCGTGCGCGATAGTCTCCGGGCAGATCGTTGAGAACATTCTCCGGGTAGAGGCCGCGACGCGCGAAAGCAATAGAGTCTGCGGCCAGATCGGTGGCGAACACTTTGATGCTCCACTCCTGGAACTCTCCGTTGAGATGGTCCGCGAACAGGAGCGCCAGCGAATAAGCTTCTTCACCGGTTGCGCATCCAGCAGACCAGATTCGCAAAATGCGACCGTTCGATCGACCCCGCTCCACCAGTTCCGGAACGATCGTCATCTTGATGAAGTCGAATGCCTCGGGGTCACGAAAGAAGCCGGTCACTTTGATCAGAAACGCTTTCACCAACTCCTGTACCTCGTCCGGATGCGTGCGCAGAAAGTCGGCGTACTCACGAATATTTGCGTTGTGCGTCACGGCCATGCGCCGGCCGATGCGGCGGAGGATGGTGGACGATTTATAGTTACGAAAATCGATATTCGTTTGCGCGCCAACCTGCATCAGCAGATCACGCAAGGGATCGTCAGCCTTTTCCGTGGCTGGAAGGGCCGCGCCTTTGAGCAGGTCGAAAAGCAGTGGTCCGATCTGCTCCATTTCCACCACGTGATCGACCGCCGTCGGCGGCAGCGAAAGCGGCATCGATGGATAAGGAGCGGTTTGCGGGTTTTGAATGATCACCAATCCTCCGGCATTCTTCACATCTACTGCTCCCGCGGCTCCATCCGAACCTGATCCGGTCAGAATCACCGCGATCAGATGTTCGCCGTAAGATTCGGCCGCGCTCGATAACAACTTATCGACTGACGGCTTGGGCCTATCCTCATGGTCTCCTTCAAGGTGGACATGCCCGTCCTTGATCTTGACGTGCCGATTCGCCGGTACAACATAGATTTTGCCTCTCTCGAGCGGCGTGGGTGAACGCTCGTCAACGACTACGACCGGCAGATTGCTGCGCCTTTCGAGGATCGATCCCAAATTACTCGGACGCTGCGGATCGAGGTGCTGCGCCAGAACGATCGGGGCGGGAAAGTTCTTGTGAATCGTGCTGACGAGTGTGGAAAGAGCTCCGACACCGCCGGCGGAGGAACCAACCACTACCAGATCGTTGCTCTCGTTTCCCGATTTCTCATTTGCCATACAGTTAGTCTGTTGGGCGAAGGTTTAGTCCGAAAGGCGTCATGAAACGCTCATTTGGTCTGTCATCTCTGACATCTGTTCTTCGAGAGCGCGAATCGCAGACCACAATGCGCCTTCGAGCATTAGTGACTGACCATTGTTCAAGCTCTCAGCGGAGTGAGCGTGGCCGACGTGACAACGAAAGCGAAGAGTATCTTCGTCGTTTATCTCCCACAACGCGCCGTGACAATCCGGACACGTAAGTCTTGATACTTTGCCAAGCCGGTCAACGCTGGCGATAAGTTCGCCGGCGTCCATCTCCTGTCCCGCGATGCGATTTTCAATTTCAACGTCTTCAGGCAAGGGAAAACCTCGTTCCTCGTCTGCCGTATGGCGTGAGAGTTTGTCCAGTAAAGGTCCGATGGCGCGTAGGGGCAGTGAGTAGTCGACCGTGATGTCTCGCATTACGCTTGTCGGCATGCTTGGGAAGGTGGCTTCGATTGGATCTTGCACGATGGTGATGCCGCCGCGCTGCTTGATCGCGCGCATTCCCGTGGTCCCATCGTCGCGCGCTCCCGTGAGGACTACGCCAATGACGCGGGGGCCGGCCCAGCGCGCAGCCGAACGAAATAGAGTATCGATCGATGGGCGGTGGAAGTTCTCTTTGGGCCCGTGAACGAGCCGAATGTGGTTCCTTTCGATGAGCAGATGCTGATCCGGAGGCGCGACGTAGATGCGACCAGGCGTGATACGTTCATTGTTTTTCGCGTGGCCGACCGGCAAACCTGATTCTCGCGCAAGAATGTCGGGCAGCAGACTCGGCGAATCGGCGGGAATATGGAGCACGATAAAGACGGCGGCCGGAAGATTCGACGGTAAGGCGGCAACTAACGTAATCAGTGCCTGGACGCCGCCTGCTGAGGCGCCTATGACAATTGTGTCGCGCGTGGCCATGAACTCCTCCTGTGGCTTAAGGAGTCGCGGCAAAAAGAGATCGGAAAGAAGTCGAGACTCGTTACGCCTCTAGTTTGTTTCGTAGGAGTATGCTCGAATCTTAACACAGTAGAACACGTCACGAAGAGGCAGTTTCTCGTTCGCGGAAATGACTAACTGTTTGACATTCTTTGGTGTTATTTCGGAAATAACTGCGGGCTTGAGAAGCAAGTTTGGGTGCGGTAGCGCACATTGCCAGCACAGGACGAATCCTCTATACTTCCGCCGTTGAATACCCCTTTCCTCCTGTGGGTATAGTTGGCGCGGCGGGCGGCTAAACCGCCGCGCTTTTTTCTTGCCTGCTGTGCTTTGTTTCACGCGCAACTCCGATTAGACTGCTCGTAGCATTCACCCCTGTCGATGAAACTTAAACCCCTTCCCCTGATTGGCCTCAATCTCTTTCTGGCAATCACATATTTTGCCGCCGCCGAACTCGGACTTTCGCTCGCCTCACTACACAGTAACGTCACTCCTGTCTGGCCACCTGCGGGCATCGCAATCGCATCGTTGCTGATCTTCGGACGGCGACTTTGGCCGGGAATATTTCTCGGCGCTCTCGCCGCAAATTGGCTCACACATATTCCCACGGTGTCCGTGTTCCTCATCGCGATCGGAAACACGCTGCAAGCGCTGGTTGCATACTGGCTGTTACTGCGCGTCATGCGTTGGCAACAATCACTCGACTCCCTGAGTGAGGCGATGAGTTTTGTAGTTTGCGCGGCAGTATTGGCGCCGTTGGTTAGCGCGACGATCGGGAGTTTGAGTTTATGCCTGGCGAACCCCGCGGAGTGGAATCGATTCAGTTCACTGTGGCTGACGTGGTGGATGGGTGACGGCTTCGGCGCGTTGATTGTCGGTTCACTACTGCTGTCATGGAGTAAACCGGGAAGACTGAAAACGAGTGACGTACCGGAGATTGCGTCGCTGTTTTTATTGCTATTGATCATCGTTCTGGTGGTCTTCGGTGGCTGGTTTCCCGGACGGATCAAGACTTATCCGCTAGCGTATCTCTGTTTGCCTAGTCTGCTCTGGGCAGCGTTGCGGTTCGATCAGCGAATCGTGACTATCGCGATCGTGATCATGGCGGCAGTTGCTGTCTGGGGCGCAAGCGAAGGGCATGGCCCATTCGTGCAGCCAAATCCGAATGTTTCATTGCTGCTTCTGATCTCGTTTGTCGGTACGAGCTCGTTAATGACGCTGGCTGTAGGCGCCGTGATGAGCGAACGGCGAAAAGCTGAGGCTGACAAGGACAAACTCGGATCGGAATTGGAGCTTCAGCGTCGCCGCATCGAGGATATCGTCGCGCATGTTCCCGGCGTCGTGTGGGAAGCTTGGGGCAAACCGGACGCAGCGAACCAGCGCATCGACTTCGTCAGCGGTCACGTCGAGAAGATGTTGGGATACAGCCAGGACGAATGGCTCTCAACGCCAAATTTCTGGTTACAGGTGGTTCATCCAGAAGATCGTGCGCGCGCGGCTGCCGAGGCCGCGGCGATCTTCGTTTCCGGTAAAGGCGGCAGCAGTCGTTTTCGCTTTATGCACACGGACGGACATGAAGTTTGGGTGGAAGCGCAGTCAATCGTCATGTGCGATGAAACTGGTCCGGTGGGTATGCGCGGCGTAACGATGGACATCACGCCGGCAGTCAAGGCGGAGATCGAACGAGCGGAACTGTTGCAGCGTGAAAGTCAGGCGCGCGCACAGGCTGAAGAAGCGAGCCGTTTGAAGGAAGAGTTTCTCGCGACCGTGTCTCACGAATTGCGAACGCCGCTAAACGCGGTGGTTGGCTGGTCGCGTCTGCTTCGTGGTGGACAACTCGGCCCATCCGGCTCCGATCACGCGATCGAGATCATCGAGCGAAATGCGCTGATGCAAAAACAGATCGTTGAAGACTTGCTGGACGTTTCGCGAATCATTACTGGTAAGTTGCGAATTAACACTCAGCCGACCGATTTGTTACTCGTAATTCACGCGGCCATCGACGCTGTTCGACCGGCAGCCGAAGCGAAAGAGATCGAGATCCGCACGCAGTTTGAAGCGCCCGGCGTGATCGTCAGGGCTGATGTTGAGAGATTGCAACAGGTCTTCTGGAATTTGTTGGCAAATGCAGTGAAGTTCACGCCGACGCACGGCACTGTTGATGTGCGTTTGCGGCAGGAGGATTCGTTGGCCGAAGTGCGGATAGAAGACTCGGGACCGGGAGTGCCGCAGGAGTTTTTGCCGCGCATATTCGAGCGGTTTAGTCAGGCAGATGGATCGAGCACGAGAAAGCACGGAGGTCTTGGATTGGGATTGGCGATCGTGCGCCACCTCTTGGAACTGCACGGCGGCACAGTGTCGGCGAGTAATCGTGACGAGAATGGCGGCGCGGTTCTGACAGTTTGGTTACCTGCTATCGAAACCGCGCCCGTTAAACCTGAACCAATCAGTTAGCAGCGACTTGCTAAAACGAGTTTCGCTTCAGTGCCGGCGCAGTTGGATCTTGCGCGTTGTTCACGGCCGCCGCTGTTGGGTTGAAGATATAACTATCACGCGCACGAACAGCAAGGTTCGGTTGTTTCGCCCGTACTTTGATCTGGCGTCTCTGTCCTGCCTGCGGTGGACGCTTCGGGTAATAACCGATGCTGTATTGCCGGCGTAGTTCCTCAGCAACATTCGCAAACGCGTCACCCATGTTCTGCAAAGTTTCAGCGCGATACTCACGACCACCCGTCGTCATAGCCAGCTCCTGAAGATACTGGCTGGCAGTTTCGTAATCACCCCGCGATGTTCCACGGCCACGCGGATAACCGCCGCGACGTGCTACGGGACCGCCGAAGATGCCACCAAGAATCTGACCCCACACATCGATTCGGCCGGACGGAAAATTTGGACCAGCAACATTCATGTCTCGCGACGTGTCGTATTGAACTGGATAGACCAGCGCGTCGAGTTCCTGCGCGTCCGTCACGTTGCTTTCGAAATTGGCTCGGCGGCTCGTCGTATCAACACCGTCGGTGAAAAGCACGATCGCCTTTCTCCCCTGAACGCGCGCCAACTGCTGGTTCATCACCATGTCGACTGCATCGTAGAGGCGCGTCCCGTCGTCGGTGTGTGCACGCTGAATTGCACGATGCAGTTTGCCGCGGTCGGTCGTGAACTCGCTCAAAACCTTAATGTCGTCATTGAAAGAAACGACCATCACTCTATCGTCCGGCCGGAGTTGATTAACGAACGTGATTGCGGCGTCCTGAATATCTTCCAGACGGAACTGCGTCGATGGGCTTGTGTCCAACATCAACACGACTGCGAACGGCTTGTCCACCGACGCAAAGAAGGCGACTTCCTGTTCAACGCCGTCTTCCCAAATGCGGAAATCGTCCTTCAACAGGTTAGGAACGTAGCGCCCGTCGCGATCCATCACGCTCACAGGAATCGTGACCAGCGTGGTGTTCACGCGGATGATGTCACCGGCATCGACCTCTTCCGGGCCGGCGGGTTTCTGATCAGGCTGCTGCTCAGGCCTACGATTGTTGGGATAGTTTGCGCCACTCAGGACAGGCGCTTTAGCCGGCGCCGCCGGCGCGGTGCTTTCTGGCATTTGAGGTGCGCTCGGCTGGTCGCCCACGCGCCTCGGCCGGCCCTGACCAAACGCAAAGGTGATCGAGGTTGAAAGCAGGGAGAGGAGCAATAGGAAAACAGCAAACTTCTTCATAGTAAGCTCCTTGCGGTGCTCGGGGCGCAGTTTTTTATGGAATCTAAAAAAGGGAGAGAGAAACGCTAAAAGAATACGCCTGGGCTTAGACTGGCGCAAGCTGTAATCGTTCGTAAACTTACTCCTCCGATGAGTTCGTGGCGGTACTGGACAACACATTCCAAATCAGCGGTAGTGTCGCCCATGCCTGGCCCCGATGCTGCGGACGAAACGCAAATAGCACGACTCGTCCTTTGCCCAGCGGGACTTCAGCCAACGCAATTTGCCCGCGCAGCTTATCTTCGCCTAATAGCCACCCCGACAACAAGACATTTTCCCTGGCGTAACGCGCAATCACGCGCACGCCGTCACCGGTCGCCGAGAACGCGGAACTATTGATGAAGTAAGCCGGCAGTTTGGTTGGTAGGTTGGATGCAAATAGGTTCTTGTTGTCGATGTCGAGACTCACGATCGAGCCGGGACAATAAAACTCGGAAGATTTGACGCCCTCGAGCACGTTCCGCACCGGCAGATTGAACTGCTTGATGGCCATTTCACACGAAGCGTCGAAGCAGATCAGTGTTCCGCCGCTGTTAACAAACTCTTTGAGGTTCTTAACGCCAGCCTCCGTGATCCCGCCCGTGTACTCGGCGGGCAACGAGTCGGCGGCGTTACCGTTGAGGATGTCACTGCTGCGTTGCGACGGGAACAGGAGGACGTCGTATTTTGAGTTGAGAGCGCCTTGACGTATCTCGGCGTCAGGTGCCGATGTGTAGGGAACGTTAAAAGTGTCGAACACATATCGCGTCCAACCTTCGTCCATGTTGCCCATTGAGCCTTTGTAAATCCCCACACGCACCGAATGTTTGACTGGCTTCCTGATCGGCGACTCGTCGCCTTTCGCAAGCGACAGTGCGAGATCCTTTCTGACCTGGTTTGCGTCGGTTATTCGAGTCAAACGTCTCTCGGCTTCCGTTTCGCGGATTGCTGTCACGGCCGGAGCATCCACGCCCATTTGCAGTGGTAGCGTCCACCCTGCGACGTCGTACGGCCGTTCAGCTTCGCCCTGCGCGGTCAACCTGTTCGGATAGATCTGTGGCTCAAACAGGGCCGCGACATTCGTGCGTTGCGGCTGTGCCAAAAACACGATGTAGCTGCCGAGCGGAACTTCGGTCATTTCTGTTTGTGCGATGACCGTGCGGTACGCGCCGAGTTTTTCGTTTGGTGCGTTTGTTCGCTGCAAGGTCTGTGGTCCAAAAGTGACGTGTAACTCGCGATCGAGCCGGTAGACTTCAACACCTTGATCGATCAGGCTGGCGATCAGTTTTGCGACTGCTTCATCAAGCGCTTGTCCGGCTGGAAGGAGGTAGGCGAGGGGTTGATTCGGCTTCGAGGGCTGTTCGACTGCTTTCTTTCCCAGCTCGTAAAAATTGCGCAAGTAGTTTGCACGAAACTTCGCCGCCATCGAGAGCAGTGCTCGTGACGCGATCATCTCCATATCCATGATGTCGCGCGGACGCCAGGCGCCGCCGGGCCATGGATCGGGGAAGTTGGTCGTGACTTCAGTTGCGTTACGCATGCCACGCGTGGACGAGCGTGCGAGTTGTTCCGTTGTGACGGTGGACGGCGTCATCAATCGCGCGCTCGCGGCTTCGGAAAGGATGCCGATCGAGTTGTGAAAGTATGGCGCAGTACGGAAGCCGCCGTGCCACCACGTATCGTAGAGCGCATTCGTCAAGACGCCTTTGAAACCGGCGGCCTGTACGTCGGTCGCCATCTTGTGACCCATCAGTCCAACCTGACGGAGCAGCAATGGCGCAATATTAGGATTCGGTGGATCGTAAAAAGGCGGAATGAAGAAGCGTGAACCATTCGAACCCTGTTGATGCACGTCGTAAACAATTTGCGGAAACCAGTCGTGCCAGAGAAGCCTCGTGAGCTGTTGCGTCTCTTTGAGATTCAACATGAACCAGTCGCGATTGTCGTCGTGACCAGCGTAGTGGTGGTAGAGTTCGGGCGGCTCTTTTCCTTCGTACGGCGTGCTGAGTGTTTTGCGATACCAGTTCGCAACGATGTCTATACCGTCCGGATTGGGTGAAGGGATTAAGAGCAGGATTGTATTCTGAAGAATCTCGCGCGTTTCCGCGTCCTGCGCCGTCGCCAGTTCGTAAGCGAGTTGCATCGACATCTGTGAGGCGACGATCTCTGTGGAATGAATCGAACACGAGATCGCAACGACTACTTTGCCCTGGGCGATCAGGCGATCACGTTCACTCGACTGCGTAATCAACCGCGGGTCGGCGAGTCGCCGCTGAATGTCTTTGTATTTTTCGAGCGCCAGTATATTCTCTCGCGCGCTGATGAAAGCCACGATGAGCGGTCTTTTTAACGTTGATTGGCCTAAGCGTTGAACCAGAACGCGATCCGAAGCGCGGTCCAGCTTTTCGAAGTAGTTGGTGATTTGGGTCCAATCGGCGATCGTGCGATCGTCGCCCGGGTTGAAACCGAGTACGGATATTGGCGACGGTATCGCGCGCTGCTCCGCTGCGAATCTTTCCGCGTACGACGGTGCGGCACCGGCGGCGACGCACAGGAAGAGGGCCACAGCGGCCACTATTGAGCGACGGCTAATCATTCCAGGTTCCTTTGCGAAAACTGAATGGAAGAGACCACAGCAATCGAGAAAACTATGGCCGAGGAGTCTAGCACAACGAGGCCTCGCAGCTTTATGCGGCGGTTGCATTATTGGTGGTCATTGTTTCTCGCCGGCGCGTTGCTCGGGCTGCTTGGGCCGCCGATTCTCATCGTTGCGTGGATCCTCAACAAACATGATCTCGTGTACCCATGGGCCACATTCGGCGCGCGCCAGTGGTTGCGCTTCAGCGGCGTGAGCGTCGAAGTGAAAGGCCTGGATCTGCTGGATCTGAAGCAGACCTATGTCTTTGTTTCCAATCACCGCTCGTACCTGGACACCGCAACAATCTTTATTTATCTCGGCCGGCGAATCGGCCTTCTCGCGAAAAAGGAATTGTTGAAGGTGCCGGTCCTCGGCGTCGGGATGGGTTTTGTGAACGTGATGGCGATCGACCGCAGCAACCGCGAGAGTGCAATTCGAACGACTGAAGCTGCTGCCGAACGAATCCACTCAGGTGTTTCGTTTGCTGTATTTGTTGAAGGAACGCGAGCGAAGCCCGGCGAGTTGCTGCCGTTCAAGAAGGGTGCGTTCTACATGGCGCGACAGGCAGGCGTGCCGGTAGTGCCGGTAGCGATCAAGTATTCGGATGAATTGATGGGTAAGGGAACCGGCGAAGCGAAATCCGGAACGATCGAGATGATCATCATGCCGCCGGTTCCGACCAAAGAAATAGCCACGGACGAAGACATCAATAAACTGATCGCCAACGTCCGTGGCTCTATCGGTCAAGCACTTGGCTTAGAGAACGAAGTTGTAAGTTAAGACTCCTGTTACTTTGACAGTAATGCCATTCTGCGTTGTCGGTGCGAAGGTCGCCTGTCGCGCTGCCTCTTCTGCCGGTCCACGCAAAGGCTGTGGTCCATCGATCGCCTGCGCCGAGATCACCTTGCCGTTCTCGTCAACTACGACGCGTACTGTGACCTGCCCCTCAACTTTGTTTCTTTTTGCTTCTTCCGGATAAAACGGTTTCGGCAGCGAAGTAGCTTTGCTGTTCAGCGTTCCGACGTCGACGGGTTTCGCCACACCACCAGGCGCCGGCACGTCGTTCTCACCAATCTCCGTAACCTTGAGCGTCGCGCGCGCCGGAGTGAAATCGGTGTAACGAACTTTCAGACGCACGTGCAGCGTCGCGCCGCTGTCGAAAACAAGTTCCTCATCGGCATAGGAGTAAGTCGGAAACCAGTATTTGCCGTCAATCTGTTCGCGATATGTTTCGACGACTGGATACTTGTTGCTCTTCGTTTCCGGAACACCCTTGCCCTTTGTTTTCACGATCTGAAGATCCTGATCGTCAACCCAGATACGTCCCTGGAAAAGCCGTTCTTTAGTCTTCTTCGGATCGGGAATGACTTTCGGTTGCACGTCGAAAATGTAGAGGTTCAGCTCGTCGATCTTCTCTTTACCTACATAACGAATGATGTACTGCTCGAGCTTGGAAGGCTCGAGTGCGAACGGTGAAATGCCTCCCAAGTCATCGATGTCTTCGGTGGTTACTTCGGGCATCGAGGGCATCGGAAAGAAAGTGATCTTTTCAAACCGGTTTCCCTGGTCGTCAAACGTGAAATTCGAGACGCGGTGATACTCGCCAATGACTTGCCCACCCATGCCGAGGCTCTGAATCAGGGCATCGCGTTTAAACGAGTACTGGTTAAGAGCCCGTCGAAACTCCATTTCCTTAGCGGTGAAGACCTGGATGATTTTTTGCGCCTCGGGCGAGTCCGGCCCAGCAACGCTGGCCTGGCCCATGACGCCATTGGGGCTAAAGACCGCGATTGCCATTGTGGCCAGCAGCGTAGATATTAGTGATAACCGCATACGTCGCACCTTCATTTCCTGCGTGATACTTAATTCGGAGTTCCGGGCTCGTCCGTGGATTTGACCTGTGCTCAGATGCCTCCGGGAAAGACTCCTGTTGCCAGCCCGCCGTGGTCAGGCAACGGGGAGACGAGAATGCCATTTTCCTATTGCAAAGCTTCCTGCATCTAGTGTAAGGTGCCCTGACTAGAATAAGTTATAGTCCAGCCAATGGAAGGTTTGACGAATAATGGAAGCCCGAAACACCTCGAAAATCGCGGCTCAGCTAGTTTGAAAGTAAAGTTTCTCAAGGTCCTCATGTCGGCAACAGGCACTCGTCTTGGCACCGTGGAGCTTTACGGCGCGGGAGCGCAGACGTGACGCCGAGCGGCGGCGTTGCTTACACGGCGTTAAGCGATAAACCAGGCTTTGGGAGGAGCTTGGTTTTACGTGGTCTGATGTCGATGATGTGCGCGGTGGTTAGTCGCCCCTTCTGGGCGGGGTGGCTTAAAAAATCACCGCGCACACCCCAGCTATTCATCCACAAACTCAACTGGAACCTGGTTCGGGATAATCCCCTTTTCAAATCCTTCTTGCAATAAACGCCGGACGGCTTCGCGTCCCCGCTCCGTGTAATCGAGCGTCAGATCGTTTACCCACATCGCCACAAACCGATCGGCCAGGTCTGTCTCCATATCCCGGGCAAACTGCATCGCGTATTGCAGCGCGTCTTCGCGGTGGGTGAGCGAGTAGTTGATGCTCTCGCGCAGCAGGCGCGAGACATCCTTGACGAGCGGTTCGCCTAAATCCCGGCGAATGACGTTGCCGCCCATCGGCAGTGGCAAGCCGTGGCGGTTATGCCACCACTCACCGAGATCCAGCACTTTGTGAAGCCCCTTTGACTCATAGAAGAGCTGTCCCTCGTGAATCAGGAGCCCGGCATCGCACGTGCCGTTCTGCACGGCCTCGATGATCTTGTCGAACGGCACGACTTCATATTGAAACTCGGAATTGAAGATTCGCAGCGCCAGAAAAGCGCTGGTCAGTTTGCCGGGAATGGCGATCTTTAGTCGCGGGATGTCGTCGGGAGTCGCCGGCTCGCGCGAGACAACGATCGGTCCGTAGTTGTCCCCAATCGACGCGCCATGCGGCAACAACGCGTACTTGTCGGCGATGTAGGCATAGGCGTGGAAACTGATGGCCGTGACGTCGTACGTCCCG
>Ga0068861_100000694_pt1 | contig 20156 bp, 17 predicted proteins | sample KBSSwiS42_FD_66593 | JGI IMG/M metagenome (GOLD analysis project Ga0068861, IMG submission 66593) | Switchgrass rhizosphere microbial communities from Kellogg Biological Station, Michigan, USA - KBS Switchgrass S4-2 | ecosystem: Host-associated > Plants > Roots > Rhizosphere > Soil ...
GTCGCCGGGCTCAACCCGCACGCCGGCGAAGGCGGTCTCTTCGGCGACGAGGAGCTGCGCATCATCGCACCCGCGGTCGCCGCGGCGCGCGGCGAAGGGATCGACGCCAGCGGGCCCTACGCTCCCGACACTGTCTTCATGCGCGCCCGCGACGCCGCCGGGCATCCGGGCGAATTCGACGTCGTCGTCGCGATGACGCACGACCACGGGCTGATTCCTGTCAAGTACCTCGGCGTCGAGCGCGGCGTCAACGTCACGCTCGGCCTGCCGTTCGTGCGCACCAGCCCCGACCACGGCACCGCGTTCGACCTTGCCGGCAGCGGCCGCGCCGATCCGTCCAGCTTCGCGGCGGCGGCCCGGCTGGCGCGCGTGCTCGCCGGCGGCGCGGTCAGTGGCGCGTCGGCGTCCCGAGCGCTGCCAGCTGCTTCCTCGCCCGCTGCGTCGCGCGCTCCATGAGGTACGCGCTCTCGACGGCGCGGAAGCGACCGGTCTCGCACATCCGCGCGAGCATGCGCGACGTCATCGAGATCGTCTCCTGGTGCCTGCCGCCGCGGGTGAAGACGAAGAAGCCCCGGCCGGCGCTGACGTGCGCGAGCTGCACCTTCTGCCACTCGTTCTTCAGCTGCATCTGGTAGGCGAAGCCGAGCTTGACGTGGTCCATCAGCAGCGCGCCCTGGCTCGTCTCGGGTGGCTCGCCCATCTCGGTCGTCGTCGGCCCGAGCGCATCGACCGCCGCCGAGTCGAGACGGCCGACGAGCGACGGCGACGCCGGCTCGGGCGGCTGCATCTCGCCGAGGTCGACGTCGACGGGGCTGCTGCCGACCGCAGCCGACCAGTCGACCGCCGCTTCGTTGACGAGGCCGACCTGCTTCGCCTCGTCCTCGGTGAAGCGCTGCTCGATCACCTCGGCGGCCACCTCGGGCACCGGCTCGGCTCGCGCGAACGGCTCGAGCGTCGCCGGAATCGGCGTCGCGAAGATCTGCTCGAGCTGCTTGACCATCAGGTTGTGGTCGAGCTCGCTCAGCGGCTGCCCCTTCAGCGACTCGGCGTGCGCCGGCAGGAGCTTGCCGAAGAACTCGCGTTGCGCGGCGTCGGGCCAGCCGACGAGCTTCATGCCTTCGTTGAGGTCCTTCATCAGCGGCGGCAGCTGGATGAGGAACTTCTTGCGGAACATCGGCGAGCCCTTCGGCTGGATGCTCATCACGAGGTCGACGCCGACCCGGCGGTAGCGGCGCGAACGGTCGGAGTCGAAGCCCTCGCGGCGCACCGCGAGCACGAGCGCCTGGCTCCAGACCTGCGACAGGAAGTCGAGCATGTACGCCGGCAGGTTGAGAGGCTGCAGCGCCGACTGCAGCTGCAGGACGTAGCGCTGCTGGATGCGCAGCTCCGATTCCTTCTGGTCGAGGACGACCGCGGCGCCGGTCTTCGCGATCGCGCTGCCGGTCTGCTCGGAGATGAACTGCTCGAGCTCGGCGACCTTGGCGGCGTAGAGCTCGACCTGGTCGAAGTCGCCCTCGACGATCTCGTCGACGAGCCTGCGGACGCGGGCGAGAAACTGCTCGCCCGGGCCCGACTCGAAATCGTCGAACGCGTTGGCGAGCGAGGCGATGCGGTTGATGAAGCGGCGCACCGGATGGCGCCGCGTCGAGAAGAACGTCTGGTCGCTGAGCGCGACGCGCAGCACCGGCAGCTGCAGCCGCGCGATCTCGCGCGCCATCTGCGGCGGCACACGAGAGTCCGACAGGATCTGGTCGAAGAGGCTCCCGACGACGTCGATCACCATGTGATCGAGCTTGCCGCTCGACGCCGCGATCAGCTCGTCGCGGTGCGCGCGGATGAGGTTGACCGCCATCAGGCCGGTGAGGCCGTCGTTGTAGCCGGGGTCGGCGCCTTGCGCGCCGCGCGACGAGTCGGAACCGAGGCCACTGCGCGACGAGATCGTTCCCCGATCGGAGCCCGAGCCGGAGCCACTGATCGTGCCGGCGTGGCGCGAGCTCGCGTAGCCGCCGCCGCTCGGCCACGGCGTTTGCGGCGGCAGGCGAGGCGGCGCGCCGATCGCGCTGCCGAGCAGGCTCGCGGCGCCGAGATCACCGGGCTGGCTCGACATCGCGGTGAGCCGGCGCAGCAGCGTCATCAGCTGCTGGTCGGCGGCCGAGCCCTGCCGCGAGCGCGCGAACGGGTCGCCGCCGGTGCGCGGCGACGTCGTCTCGCGGACGCTGTCGTACGCTTCGGCGCGGCCGGGAAACGCGGTCGCGAGCGCGCGCCGGTGCGCGGCGAGCAGGTCCATGTCGCTGCCCGGACCCGACTCCATCTCGCCGTAGGCGCCACCGCGCGACGACTGGAAGCCGTCGCGCGGCAGACTGGTGTAGCCGGAATTGGCGGCGCCGAGCTGGTTGCCGGGACCCTCGACCGTGCGCACCGTCAGGTGCACCGGGCGGACACCGCGCTCCTGCAGCAGCCGCAGGATCTCGTCGTAGCACTCGGGCATTGCGTGCGCGACCGCATGGCCGAGCTCGCGCGCGAGGATGCGCCGGCTCTCGCGCTCGCCGGAGATGGCCTCGATGCCGCGGTGCAGCGCCGCGCCGACGATCTCGGCGCGCAAGGGATTCCTCTCGTCGTCGGCGCGGCCGAGGTTGAGAAGTGCGCCCATGTACGCGGCGAGCTCGCGCAGCTGCCACTCGCACTCGTGCGAGATCATCTGGCCGAGGCGCACGAAGTTCATCTGCTCCTCGACCTCGGCCTCGTCGACGAGGCTGAGCGTCTGCCAATCGGCCGACTCGAGCTTGCGCTTGGCGTCGACGCGCGGCGCGAGCTCCTTGGCAACCTTCTCGCGCAGCGTTTCGTTGAACGCGTTCTGGTAGGAGCCGAAGTTGCGGCGCAGCTCCTGCTGGGTGAGCATGAGCTGGTCGCGCTCGTTGATCTTGATCGCCGTCTGCGCCTGCGTGTGCAGCATCTCGGCGACCCGCGTCGCCGCCGCGGCGATCGTCGTGCGCACCACCTGGATGGCTGCGTCGAGCGTGGCCTGGGCGCGCGGTTCGATCAGATTCATCTGGGCGGCAAGCCGGAGGGAGAGCGGACGAAGTTCCGCCTAGTATGGGCCAAAGGCCGCGCGCGACCCCGGCACTGCTTCACGCTCCGCCGGGCCTCGGCGCCCGGCGAGCCGCATGCTCAGCGGCGCAGCGAGTCGCGGATCTCGCGCAGCAGGACGACGTCCTCGGGAGTCGCCGCCGGCGGGGGCGGCTCGGTCCGCCGCAGCCGGTTGATCTGCCGCACCATCACGAAGATGATGAAGGCGAGGATCAGGAAGTTGATCACCACGGTGACGAAGTTGCCGTAGGCGAGCAGAGGCACTCCGGCCTTGGTCAGCGCGTCGTAGGTCATCGGCCCGTTGTAGCTCGCCGGGGGCGGCGCGAGCACGATGAAGTAGTTCGAGAAGTCGAGGCCGCCGAAGATGCGGCCGACGATCGGCATCACGACGTCCTTGACGAACGAGTCGACGATTTTGGCGAACGCCGCCCCGATGATCACGCCGACCGCCAGATCGACGACGTTGCCCTTGGCAGCGAATTCCTTGAACTCGGAAGCGAAGCTCATCTGAAGTCTCCTCGATCGGCGCCGCAGGCGCTCGCTTGCGCGAGTATCGCGCGGCTCGCTCGCCCCGCGCTGCACCGGGGTCTCGCACTTGACGCGTCCGCTAGAATTCCGGGTTGACCTCTCGTGTCGACATTCTTCCCACGATCACCATGACTGACCAGAAGATCGACGGCGGCAAGCGCACCTGGATCATCGCATCGGGCTGCGCGGGCGCCGTCGGCGCAGGCTTCCTCGCGGTTCCGTTCGTCCGCAGCTTCGAGCCCTCCGAGCGAGCACGCGCCGCCGGCGCTCCGGTCGAGGTCGACATCAGCGGCATCAAGCCGGGCGAGAAGATGACGGTCGAGTGGCGCGGCAAGCCGGTGTGGATCGTGCGGCGCACGCCCGAGCAACTCGCCGAGCTGCCGAAGCTCGACAAGGAACTCGCCGATCCGCTGTCGAAGCGGACCACCTTTTCCGACACGCCCGAGTTCGCGCGCAACGACACACGGGCGCTCAAGCCCGAGTACCTCGTCGTCGTCGGCATCTGCACCCATCTCGGCTGCTCGCCGAGCGACAAGTTCACTCCCGGCGCGCAGCCTTCGCTGCCCAACGACTGGGCGGGCGGCTTCCTCTGCCCGTGCCACGGTTCCACGTTCGACATGTCGGGGCGCGTCTTCAAGGACAAGCCGGCTCCCGACAACCTCGAGGTGCCGCCGTACTACTACCTCAGCGACAGCAGGCTCCTGATCGGCGAAGAGAAGAAGGCCTGAGGCCGACCGCCGCGCCGACCAACGTATCGCAGGAACAAGATCGATGGCTGAATACCAAACCGCGCCACCCGGCGCCGGCTCCGGGCGGCGCCTTCTGACCTGGATCGACAACCGCTTCCCGCTCTCGAAGCTCTTCAACGAGCACATGGCGCAGTACTACGCGCCGAAGAACTTCAACGTCTGGTACGTCTTCGGCTCGCTCGCGCTGCTGGTGCTGGTCAACCAGCTGCTGACCGGCATCTTCCTGACGATGCACTACAAGCCCGACGCCGCGAAGGCGTTCGAGTCGGTCGAGTACATCATGCGCGACGTGCCGTGGGGCTGGCTCGTCCGCTACATGCACTCGACGGGTGCGTCGGCGTTCTTCATCGTCGTCTACCTGCACATGTGGCGCGGCCTGATCTACGGCAGCTACAGGAAGCCCCGCGAGCTCGTCTGGCTGTTCGGCTGCGCGATCTTCCTGTGCCTGATGGCCGAGGCGTTCATGGGCTACCTGCTGCCGTGGGGCCAGATGAGCTATTGGGGTGCGCAGGTGATCGTCAACCTGTTCTCCGCGGTGCCCTTCATCGGGCCGGACCTGTCGCTGCTGATCCGCGGCGATTACGTCGTCGGCGACGCGACGCTGAACCGCTTCTTCAGCTTCCACGTCATCGCGGTGCCCCTGGTCCTGCTCGGGCTCGTCGTCGCGCACGTCATCGCGCTCCACGAGGTCGGTTCGAACAACCCCGACGGCGTCGAGATCAAGGAGAAGAAGGACGCGCAGGGCAATCCGCTCGACGGCATCCCGTTCCACCCGTACTACACGGTGCACGACATCTACGGCGTGAGCGTGTTCCTCTTCATCTTCAGTGCGATCCTCTTTTTCGCTCCCGAGGGCGGCGGCTACTTCCTCGAGTTCAACAACTTCATCGAGGCCAATCCGCTGAAGACCCCGGCGCACATCGCTCCGGTCTGGTACTTCACGCCGTTCTATTCGATGCTGCGCGCGACGACCGACTTGATGGTCAACGCGCTCTGCGTGATCGTCGCGGCCGCCGCGGTCGCGGCGATCCTGCGCGGCGGCTTTCGCGCCGGCGGCAAGGTCGCGATCGCGCTCGTCGCGCTCGTCGCCGTCTACCTGCTGAAGACCTTCGACGCCAAGTTCTGGGGCGTCGTCATCATGGGCGGTGCGGTCCTGATCCTCTTCTTCCTGCCGTGGCTCGACCACAGCCCGGTGAAGTCGATCCGCTACCGCCCGAGCTGGCACCGGATCGTCTACGGGCTGTTCCTGATCTTCTTCCTCGCCCTCGGTTATCTCGGCTCGCAGCCGCCGTCGCCGGCAGGCAACTACATCTCGCAGCTCGGCACGCTCGTCTACTTCGGCTTCTTCCTGCTGATGCCGTGGTGGAGCCGGATGGGCGTCTTCAAGCCGGTGCCCGATCGCGTCACCTTCAACGCCCACTGACGCAGCGAGTCGACGATGCACACCTTCCTCAGCAGATTCCTGATCGTCCTCGGGCTCGCCCTTCCGCTCGCTCCGGCGCTGGCGAACGAAGGCGGCTATCCGTGGGACCGCTTCCCGGCCAACAAGATGACCGACGTGGCGTCGCTGCAGAACGGCGCGCGCATCTTCACGAACTACTGTCTCGGCTGCCACTCGGCGTCGTACATGCGCTTCAACCGCTTGCACGACATCGACCTCACCGACGACCAGATCAAGAAGAACCTGCTGTTCGCGACCGACAAGGTCGGCGAGACGATGCGCTCGACGATCGATCCGCGGCAGGCCAAGGACTGGTTCGGCGCGGCGCCGCCCGATCTCTCGGTGATCGCCCGCTCGCGCGCCGAGGTCGGCAAGGGCAGCGGCGCCGACTACCTCTACACGCTCTGGCGGACGTTCTACCGCGACGACGCGCGGCCGACCGGCTGGAACAACCTGGCGTTTCCCGACATCGCGATGCCGCACGCGCTGTGGCAGCTGCAAGGCGAGCGCCGCGCCAAGTTCGTCGACGTGAAGAACCCGCACGAGGAGGGCAAGACGGAGCATCGCTTCGCCGGCTTCGAGCAGATCACGCGCGGAACGCTCACCGACCAGCAATACGACGAGGCCGTCGGCGACCTCGTCGCTTACCTGCAGTGGATGGGCGAGCCGGCGCAGGGCACCCGCGTGCGCGTCGGCGTCGGCGTGCTCATCTTCCTCGGCCTGCTCGTGGTCATCACCTGGCGGCTGAGCTCGGCGTACTGGAGAAGCGTCCACTAGCCCTGCCCGCGCCGCCTGCGCGGCGCGCTCGCGAGGCGAAGCCGGCGACCACGCGCCCGCTTCGCCTTCCGCATTTCAAAAAAGTTCGACCTGGAGTTCTCGACCATGATGGTGCTCTATTCCGGAACCACCGACCCGTACTCGCACCGCTGCCGCTTCGTGCTGTTCGAAAAGGGCATGGACTTCGAGATCCGCGACGTCGACCTGTTCGCCAAGCCCGAAGACATCGCGTTGATGAACCCGTACAACGAGGTTCCGATCCTGGTCGAGCGCGACCTCATCCTGTACGAGTCGCACATCATCAACGAGTACATCGACGAGCGCTTCCCGCATCCGCAGTTGATGCCGGGCGACCCGGTCGCGCGGGCGCGGGTGCGGCTCTTCCTCTTCAATTTCGAGAAGGAGCTGTTCGCGCACGTCAATGTCCTCGAGGGCCGCGGCGTCAAGGGCACCGACAAGCAGCTCGAGAAGGCGCGCTCGCAGATCCGCGACCGGCTGACGCAGCTCGCGCCGATCTTCCTCAAGAACAAGTACATGCTCGGCGACGACTTCTCGATGCTCGACGTCGCGATCGCGCCGCTGCTCTGGCGGCTCGACTACTACGGCATCGACATGTCGAAGAACGCGGTGCCGCTCCTCAAGTACGCCGAGCGGATCTTCTCGCGGCCGGCCTACATCGAGGCGCTGACGCCGTCCGAGAAGGTGATGCGCAAGTAGCAGGCCGACAGAAGACCATGACGTCGCCGATCGCTCCCGCCACCTCCGGCACGTCGACGCGGCCCTACCTGATCCGCGCGCTGCACGACTGGTGCACCGACAACGGCTTCACGCCGTACATCGCGGTGTTCGTGGACGAGCACGTCCAGGTGCCCAAGGAATACGTCAAGAACAACGAGATCGTCCTCAACGTGGGCTTCGAGGCGACGAGCGCGCTCAAGCTCGGCAACGAGCTGATCGAGTTCAAGGCGCGCTTCGGCGGCACCTCGCGAGAGATCGCGGTGCCGATCGACCACGTGATCGCGATCTACGCACGCGAGAACGGGCAGGGGATGGCGTTTCCGATGCCGAGCGAGCCGACGACGTCGAGCGATCCAGCCGAGGGGCCGCGGGCCGACGCGCCGGCCATCGCATCGCGCGGACCGCGGCTCGCGGGTGGTACGCCCGCATCGCGCAAGGGCGGCACTGCCTTGACGCTGAGCCCGACACCGGGGCTGCCGGCGCCGAAGAGCGTGAGCGACTCGCCGTCCGAGCCGCCGCCACCGAGCCCGCCGTCGGGATCGAAGCGGCCGTCGTTGAAGCGAGTGAAGTGATCGACGGACGCTGCCCGAGCCGCGATCGCCACCTATACTGGCCCGCCGCAGGTCGTGGCCGGCTTAGCTCAGTCGGTAGAGCACCCGCCTTGTAAGCGGAAGGTCGTCCGTTCGATTCGGACAGCCGGCACCAACAAGAACAACTTGCGTGGTTCAGCCGCCTCGTGGTCTTGCGGCTTCTGGCATTTCGAGTCGCCCGTTGCGCGACCGGCGCGTGGCGACCGCGCCCACCAGACCCAGGCCCGCCAGCAACAGCGATGCGTCATCGGGCTCCGGGACCGCGCTCACGGGCGGCGAGTTCGCGACGCCGTCGAGGACCGTGATTCGGTAGTCGCTGGCGTTCGCGAAATTCGGATCGACAAAGATGAACGGGTCGATCGACGCTGCGGCCTTGCCCGCAACGTCGGCGCTGGCGGCAACGACGATCTGCATGAAGACCAGCTCGGCCGAACCGGAAGCCATGGTGAATGCGAGGCTGCCCGCGAAGTCGGGATCGCAACCTTGCGGGAACAAGGGACTCGGGGACTGCGAACACGCCAAGATCCGCGGACCAGCGCTGAGGACGCCGCCGCCAACCGCTGACAAGCCATACAGGTTGAGACTGGCCGAGGCGAGGTTGGTGAAATCGGCGTCTCCGGACCCGGTCACTTCGGTACTGAGAGAGGTCTCGACAACGACAGGGACTGGATCGCCGACGTTCCCGCCCGTCACCGTGAAGGTGTACTGCAGCGCCACGATGACTTCGGCGGCCTCCCCATCGCCCGGATCGAGCAGGGCCGCGTCGGCAACGGCTTGCAGCGAGGCACTGGGCTGGACGGCGATCGAGCCGCTTGCCGCGAGATCCAGGCCGCACGATGCCGGCCCGATCGGAAACAGGCCACCGTCCTGTACGGTGATGATGCCTCCGCCACGCGTCAGGTCGCAGACAGCTTCGCCGGCGTTGCCAGGCACGAACTGCGCCGGGCCGAGGGGCTCGCGCCAGCCAACGCCGCGAGCGCGAGCAGTGCCGAGCAAATGAACTTGGCCATCGATTCACTCCTGCCGGTCGGTGTGCGTGATGACGACCCGGACGATTGTGAGCCGTGGCATGAGACAACGGCAAGGCCTTGCGCACCGCGGAGTCCGGTCCTCTCCTGCCCTGCAGCAGTGCGCACTGCAGCCCAGACGACTTGAAGTCATCCTCTGTTTGACCGAACGAGTCGCCCTCCTACGAGCGGCTTGCGCCCCGGCCCGCGATTGGGCATCCTCTGCCGGACAAGAACACGCAGGAGGATGCACATGGCTCTCCAACGTCGGCGGTTGACGGCCGCCTGCCTGTTGCTCTGCGGCGCGCTCCTCGCCGCGTGTTCCAAGGGCCCACAGCCCGGCGCGGTTCTCGACGAGGCGAAGCAGGCGGGCCGCGACGGTGCGTCGTTCAAGCACTCGGCCGACGACTACTTCCACGACATGGACGGCGCGGTCAAGCTCGACGCGACCGAGATCGCCGGCCGCAACATGTGGATCGTCTGGAGCGGCGGCAACGACCGCTTCTGGGACAGCATGAGCGGCTACACCTTCGGCGCGTTCGATCTCCTCAAGATCATCAGCTCGCATCCCTCGCTCGGCTACAACCGCGAGTCGCGCTGGAACACCTTCGGGCTCGTCAACGAGCCGTGCTTCGAGAGCGCGACCGCGGCCGACCCGAAGCGCCGCGGCCTCTGGCTCGACGTCCGCGCCAAGAACTGCGCTCCCGATCCGTTCGAAGACGAGACGAAGTACCCCGGCGTCGCGGTGGGCTCGCGCGGCAAGCCGCTCGGCGACGGCACGACGCAGCCGGTCGGCTCGTTCTACGGCTACGCGACCGGAATCGTCGGCCTGCGCCTGTTTCCCAATCCGGCATTCGACGAGAAGGCCGCCAAGGCGTGGGATCCCGAGCGCTACTACACCGACCCGAGCTACTACAACCGCAGGGACCTCGTCCGGCCGTACCGCGTCGGCATGTCGTGCGGCTTCTGCCACGTCGGGCCGAGCCCGATCCATCCGCCGGCGGATCCCACCCATCCGGAGTACGCGAACCTGAGCTCGTCGGTCGGCGCGCAGTACATGTGGGTCGACCGCCTGTTCATCTTCAATTCCAACCGGCCCGAAGGGCGGACGAACTACATGTACCAGCTCGCCCACACCTTCCGTCCGGGCAGCATGGACACGTCGCTCGTCTCGACCGACGGCATCAACAACCCGCGCACGATGAACGCGGTCTACGCGTTCGCCGCGCGCCTGGGCATGGCCAAGCGGATCGGCGCCGAGAAGCTCGCCGGCGGCGAACTCGACAACAAGCAGCTCAACGACTTCGTGACGAGCGGGCCGCTGCTCGACTACTGGTCCAAGGCCGACGCGACGGCGAAGACGATGCACGTGCTGAAGGACGGCGCCGACTCGGTGGGCCTCCTCGGCGCGCTCAACCGCGTCTATCTCAACATCGGCCTCTTCAGCGAGGAGTGGCTGCTGCACTTCAACCCGGTGATCGGCGGCAAGGACATCTCGCCGATCAAGATCGCCGATGCGCAGAAGAACTCGGGCTACTGGCAAGCGACCGAGCTCGGAACGCCGGCGACGGCGCTCTTCTTCCTCAAGGCCGCGCAGCCGGATCATTTGAAAGACGCGCCCGGCGGCGCGCAGTACCTGAATGACGATGCGGCCACGGTCGACCGCGGCAAGGTCGTCTTCGCCGACACCTGCGCGCGCTGCCACTCGAGCAAGGGCCCGCCGCCGCCGGCGCCGTATCCGGCGTCGTGCCAGGGTGCGGGCTACCTCGACTGCTTCAAGGCGTACTGGAAACGGACGCAGACCGACGAATTCAAGCAGCAGATGCGAAAGATCGTCCAGGCGCCCGACTTCCTCGACGACAACTACCTCTCGAGCGACGCGCGCATCCCGGTGACGCTCTTGCGCACCAATGCGTGCAGCCCGCTCGCGACGAACGCGCTCGGCGGCAACATCTGGGACAACTTCTCGTCGCAGTCGTACAAGCAGCTGCCCTCGGTCGGCACGGTGACGATGTACGACCCGTTCACCGGCGATCCGATGCCGTACCAGATGCCCGCGGGCGGCCGCGGCTACACCCGCGTGCCGTCGCTGATCGGGCTCTGGTCGACGGGTCCTTACCTGCTCAACAACAGCGTCGGCCCGTTCGACAGCAGCCCGTCGGTCGCGGCGCGCATGAAGGTCTTCGACGCCTCGATCGAGCAGATGCTCTGGCCCGAGAAGCGCGAGCGCGACTCGGTCCTCGGCAACAAGGTCCCGGGCACGATCGACCGCACGACCGAGCGCAGCAAGGTCACGATCCCGAGCGGCTACCTGCCCGAGGCGGCGCGCCCGCTGCAGGGAACCTTGCACCGCTGGGTGCCGTGGCTGGTCGGCGAAGGCGAGGGCATCGAGCTCGGCCCGATCCCGCAGGGGATCCCGGTCGGGCTGCTCTCGAACCTCAAGCTTCGCGCCGAGAGCGACGACCTCGGCGACAAGGCGGCGCACGTGCGCGACATCGGCGACTTCCTCGTCAAGCTCAAGGTCGACCTCGCGACGGCGCCGGCGGGCGCGAGCGATGCCGAGTTGCGGCAGCGCTTCGCCAACCTGAAGGAGCCGATGATGAAGCTCAGCAAGTGCAAGGACTTCGTCGTCAACCGCGGCCACTACTTCGGCACCGCGGAGTTCAACAAGCAGGAGGGCTTGAGCGCCGACGAGAAGGCGTTCGGCACCGAGCCCGAGCTGAGCGACGCGGACAAGCGTGCCTTGATCGCGTTCCTGAAAACGTTCTGAGCCGCGCGAACGCGCCCCATGGCAGACGGCGCCGAAGGACCCGCGTGGGACTACGTGATCGTCGGCTCGGGCGCAGGCGGCGGAACGCTCGCGGCGCGTCTCGTCGAGGCGGGCGCGAGCGTCTTCCTGATCGAGGCCGGCGGTGATCCGCGTGCGTGCGAGACCGCGCGAATGCCCGACGACTACGACGTCCCGGCGTTCCATCCCTACGCGTGCGAGAACCCGGCAATGAGCTGGAACTTCCAGGTGCGCCACTACGCGAGCGAGGAGCGCCAGGCGCGCGATCCGAAGTACAGCGCGGGCGAGGGCGTGCTGTATCCGCGCGCCGCGACGCTCGGCGGCTGCACCGCGCACAACGCGATGATCTACATGCCGCCGCACGACTCCGACTGGAACCGGATCGCCGAGCTGACTGGCGACGCGTCGTGGCGCGCGCCGCGGATGCGCCGCTACGCGCGGCGCGTCGAGGACTGCCACCACGCGCCGCTCTGGCGCGCGCTCGCGAAGATCGGCATCGACCCGACCGGGCACGGCTGGGACGGGTGGCTGCGCACCGAGAAGTCGATTCCGCTCGACGCGTTCGGCGACGACGAGCTGGTGCAGTTCCTCCGCGGCACGACGCGCACGTTCGTCCGCGGCCTGAAGACGCCGTTCGCGAGCACGGTCCGGTGGCTGCGCCGCGGCGCCGATCCGAACGCGCGGCCGTGGCGCCTCGGCAGCTTCGAGGGGCTCTGCTACACGCCGCTGACGACCCGCGGCCACCGCCGGGCCGGCAGCCGCGAGCGCGTCCTCGACGCCGCGCACGCGCACCGCGACCGGCTGCACATCGAGCTCGATGCGCTCGCGATGCGTGTCGTCTTCGACGACGCCGGGGTCGCGCGCGGCGTCGCCTATCGCAAGGGAAAGCGCCTCTACCGCGCGCATGCCGAAGCGAGCGCCGATCCCGGCGAGGCGCGCGAAGTGCGTGCGCGACGCGAGGTCATCCTGTGCGGCGGCGCGTTCAACACGCCGCAGCTGCTGATGCTCTCGGGGATCGGACCCGCAGCGCATCTGGGCACGCACGGCATCGCGGCGCGCGTCGACCTGCCCGGCGTCGGAGCGAACCTGCAGGACCGCTACGAAGTCGCGCTGACCCATCGCATGCGCCGGCCGTGGCGCGTCCTCGAGGGCGCCACGTTCAAGACCGGCGACCCGCTCTGGCAGCGCTGGAGCGAATCGCGCACCGGCATGTACGGCTCGAACGGCGCTGCGCTCGCGCTGATCGGCAAGTCGGCACCGACGAAGCCCGAGCCCGACCTGTTCTGCATGGCGCTGCTCGCGCGCTTCGAAGGCTACCGGCCGCGCTTTTCGGAGCTGATCGGCGGCCCGGGCGAGATGCTGACGTGGGCGATCCTCAAGGCGCACACCGAGAACCGCGCCGGCACCGTGCGGCTGCGCTCGGCCGATCCGCGCGACGTTCCGCTCGTCAACTTCAGTTACTTCGAGGAAGGCAGCGACGCTGCTGCCGAAGATCTCGCAGCGGTCGTCGCCGGCGTCCGTTTCGTGCGCAGCCTCACCGCGCCGCTGATCGCGAGCGGGCTGATCGCCGAGGAGATCGCTCCCGGCCCCGCGGTCGCGAGCGATGCCCAGATCGCCGACTATGTGCGCAACACCGCGTGGGGCCACCACGCATCGGGCACCTGCGCGATCGGCGCCGACGGCGACGCCGCTGCGGTGCTCGACAGCGCATTTCGCGTCCGGGGGACGCAGGGCCTGCGCGTCGTCGACGCGTCGGTGTTCCCGCGCATCCCGGGCTTCTTCATCGCGAGCGCCGTGTACATGGCGGCCGAGAAGGCCGCCGACGCGATCCTCGACCAAGCGCGCGCCACGGCGCACGAGCGCGCGCAGACGACGCCTTCTTGACCGCGGCCAGACCGCAAGGAGCCATCCATGGCCTACGACGCCAACCAGCTGATGTCGATGTCGCAAGCCGAGCTCGACGACCTCTTTCGAGCCAGCCCGGCGGGGCCGATCCCGAGCGGCAGCGCCACGGGCACGGCGATCATCGCGCCCGGAACCAAGTACACCGGCGCCATCGCGCAGGTCATCAACCATTTCGGCTGGCAAGGGAAGGTCTTCGATGCCGAGCGCGGCTACCTGAAGAACAAGATCCTCGCCTTCGGCGTCGAGGCGATCGTCGCCAAGGTCTACAAGGCGCCGAGCTGGCTCGACAACAAGGAGTGCATCGTCCTCGACTACTCCGACACCTCGCTCGTCGCCCACTACATCCGCGACGAGATCCGACTCATCGGACCGGGCTTCTATCTCGGCAAGGTCTACTGGGCCAAGGACCGCCTGATCGACTTCTGCCTGCAGTTCTGAGCATGACGCCGCAGGACCACTTCATGGTGGTCGCGCCGGTCGCCGCCGGCAAGGAGCCGGCGCTGCGCGCGCTGCTGGCGGCGATGAACTCGGCGCCGGGCATCGCCGATCCGCGCAACGCGCTCGTTCCGTTCGGCGCGTTCGAGCAGCTGCACTTCGCGCGGCTGGTCGTGCTCGACGACGCGCTGCAGGTCGACATGAAGGTCTACGGCGTCGAGCCCGCGCGCTTGCCGACGGTTCTCGTCTTCATCGGCGACTGCGACGGCGCCGCCGACGACGCGCTCGCCGATCTCGCAAAGCGCGCTGGCCCCGGGCTGGCGCGCATCTTCGGCCACTGCGAAGGCTTCGCCGACGGCACCGATGTGCTCGCCTGGCTGCGCGCCCGCGACCGTCGCGCCGCGGCGAGCTTCGTCAACTGGGTCGGGCGAAGCGTCCGCCAGGTCCGCGAGGAGAGTGCGCTGCAGCGGGCGCTGTCGGCGCGGGTGCCGCGCCAGGCGCTCGCGACCCCCGCCGATGTGCAGCGCGTCCGCGGCGAACTGGTCGACTATGTCGCCGCCGAGGTGCGGGCCGGACGGCTCGCGCTGACGCCGCCCGAGCGGACTCCGCTCGACTGGCAGCTGCGCAAGCTCGCCCACCTGATCGCGGTGCCGCTCGTCACCATCGCCGCGCTGCCGTTCCTGATCGTGCTCGCGCCGTTCCTTGTCTGGCGGCTGCGCAACCTCGAGACGAGCGACCCCGAGGTCTGCCCGCGGCCGCGCGCCGCCGACCTCGAGGCCCTCATCGAGCTCGAGGATCGCGACACGACCAACCAGTACACCGCGCTCGGCGCCGTCAAGCCGGGCCGCTTCAGGCGGTGGCTGCTGACCGTGCTCCTCGCGTTCACCGAGTACGCGTGCCGGCACGTCTACACGCGCGGCTTTCTCGCCCGCGTGCAGACGATCCATTTCGCGCACTGGTTCTTCTTCGACGACAAGACGCGCGTCGTCTTCGTCAGCAACTACGACGGCAGCCACCAGGGCTACATGGACGACTTCATCAACAAGGTCGGCTGGGGGCTGAACGTGCTCTTCAGCAACGGCGTCGGCTGGCCACGCACGCGCTGGCTCGTCTTCGGCGGCTCGCGCATCGAGCAGTCGTTCAAGTACTTCCAGCGGCGACATCAGGTGCCGACGCAGGTCTGGTACAAGGCCTACCCCGGCCTGGCGCTGGTCGAGATGAAGAGGAACCACCGCATCCGCGAAGGCCTCGAGCGGCCGGCGATGAGCGATGCCGATGCGCTCGCATGGCTGAGGTTGCTGTGAGCAGCGCGCTTCCGGTCGACCTCGACGACATCCAGGGGCTCGTCCGCTTCGGCTACAAACATCACACCGAAGCGTCGTTCGTGTTGCTGCGGGTCAAGGATCGCGATGCCGCGCGGCGCTGGCTCGCAAGCGTTCCCGTGAGCTCGGCGGTGACGATCGAGCCGCTGCCAGAGTTCGCGATCCAGGTCGCGCTCACCGCCGACGGCATGCGCGCGCTCGGCATCGACGATGCGGTCGTCGACGGATTCGCCGCCGAGTTCGTCGTCGGCATGGGCAACGATGCCAACCGCGCGCGCCGCCTCGGCGACGTCGGCGCCAACGATCCCTCGCGCTGGCAGTGGGGCGCCGGCGATCGCGTTCCGCACGTTGCGGTGCTGCTCTACGCGATGCCAGGCAGGCTCGCCGTCCTGCAGCAGGCGATCGAGTCCCAGTGCCAGGCGGGATTCGAGCGGATGGCATGCCTGGCGACGAGCGATCTCGACGGCATCGAGCCGTTCGGCTTCACCGATGGCATCTCGCAGCCGTTGCTCGACTGGGAACGCAAGCGCGCGGCGCGCGATGCGGAGCGCACCGAGTACTCGAACCTGTGCTGTCTCGGTGAAGTCCTGCTCGGCTATCCGAACGAATACGGCGGCTACACCGACCGGCCGCTGCTCGATCGCGCCGCTGCGGGCCCGATGCTGCCGAGCGCCGAGGACGCGCCCGACCGCGCCGACCTCGGCAGGAACGGCAGCTATCTGGTGCTGCGCCAGCTGCGCCAGGACGTGCACGGCTTCTGGCGATTCGTCGACCTGCAGGCGGGCGGCGACGCCGTTCGGCGCGAGCAGCTCGCGAGCGCGATGGTCGGTCGCAAGCGCGACGGCACTCCCCTGATCGTCCCCGCGATCGAGAAGATCGAGGGCGGCGGCGACCCCAAGGATCTCAACGCATTCACCTACCGCTCCGACCGCGACGGCCTCTCCTGTCCGCTCGGCGCGCACATCCGGCGCAGCAATCCGCGCAACGCCGACCTGCCGCCGGGCCCCAGCGGATGGATCTCGTGGGCCAAGCGCACCCTCGGCTTCGACGCCGACGCTCTAGCCCACGACCTCGTCGCATCGACGCGCTTTCACCGGCTGCTGCGCCGCGGCCGCGAGTACGGGCCCGGGGTGACGATCGAACAGGCGCTCGGCCAACCGGGCGGCAACGGCAACGATCCCGGCCTGCACTTCATCTGTCTCGGCGCCAACATCGCGCGCCAGTTCGAGTTCGTGCAGAACGCGTGGGCGATGGGCGTCCACTTCGACGGCGTCGCCAACGAAAGCGATCCGCTGCTCGGGACGCGCGCGGCCGGCGTCGACGGCGCCTCCACCGACGGCTTCTCGCTGCCGCGCGCCGACGGGCCCGACGAGCGCATCGCTGCGCTGCCGCAGTTCGTCACGGTGCTCGGCGGCGCCTACTTCTTCCTGCCCGGCGTGCGCGCACTGCGCTGGCTCGCCGGCACGCCACGGGAGGCGTCGCCATGAACTCGAACGTCAGCCGACCGGTGCCGCCGGCGAACACCGGCTCGAGGCTGCTCGACGCGCTCGCCGACGCGATGCTCGCGATCCTCCAGCTCGAGCGCCGCTTCGATCCGTTCGTGCGGCCGCTGCTCGACCCCATCTTTCGCGATCCGCTCGCTCGCTTGGTCACCTTCCTCATCAATGCGCGCCGCGTCGACGAGAAGCTCGCGCTCGCCGAGGAGCGGCCGTTCCCGGGCGAAGAGCAGTTCATCGACTCGATCATCACGAGCTTCCAGCAGCAGATGCGCGGCTTGTGGAAGCCCGGCGGGTTCGAGCGCGGCGGCAACACCAAGACGCAGGGGATCGTGCGCGCCGAGTTCATCGTCAACGAGGGTCTGCCCGCGGAGTTCCGGCACGGCATCTTCGCCGAGCCGAAGACGTACCGCGCCTGGGTGCGCTTCTCGGGCCCGGGCCCCTACATCACGCCCGACATCGACGACGTCGGCTTCATGAGCATCAGCATCAAGCTGCTCGGCGTGCCCGGCCCGAAGCTGATGGAGGAGGAGAAATTCACCCAGGACATGTTCGGCGTCTCGACGCCGACCTTCGTCACTCCCGACGTTCGCGCCAACGCGCAGTTGCAGGTCGAAAGCCTGAAGAACGCGTCGATCTTCTACTTTCTCAACCTCCACCGGCCGCACGTGCTCGACGGCATCATGCAGGCGCTCTGGCTGAAGACGCAGACGAGCCCCTTCGAAGCGCCGTACTTCAGCTGCGTGCCGTACCTGCTCGGCGACGGCCAGGCGATGGTGTATTCGGTGTGGCCGAAGACGAGCCGGCGCACGCCGATCCCGAACCTGCCGTTTCGCCCGCCCGACGACTACCTGCGGGCCGCGATGGTGAAGTCCCTCGACGCCGGCGATGTCGAGCTCGACTTTCGCGTCCAGCGCCAGACCGATCCGCACCTGATGCCGATCGAGGATGCGTCGGTCCTCTGGCCGGAGCGGCTGTCGCCGCGCGTCTCGGTCGCGACCTTGCGCATCCCGCGCCAGAAGTTCGATTCACCGGCGCAGCTGGAATTCGCCAAGCGTCTCTCGTACAACCCCTGGCACTCGATCGCCGAGCACCGCCCGCTCGGCAACCAGAGCCGGGCGCGGCGCCGCATGTATCTCGCGCTCTCGACGCTGCGCCACGAGATGAACAACGTGCCGCACTACGAGCCGACCGGCGACGAGGTGTTCGACCCGGCCTAGCCGGGTGCCCTCACTTCGCGGTGCGTGCCTTCTGCGCGAGCTGCTCGACGACCTGGAGCGAGCGCTCCTGCGATCCCGCCGTGCTTGGCGAAGTCATCCAGCGCCCGGCGACGACGAACATCGGCACGCTGTCGACCTTGTAGTCGGCAACCATTTTCTTGGCGCGCGTCACCGAGGTCGCGACCGAGAACGACTTGAACGCGGCGAGGAACTTGGCGGCGTCGACGCCGTTCTTGCCGAGGTAGGCGGCGATGTTCTCGCCGGTGTCGAGGCGCTGCCGCTCGATGTGGATGCCGCGGAAGATCTTCAGCTGCGCGTCCTTGACGGCGCCGATCGTCTCGAGCGCGTAGTACGCGTGCATGAAGTTGTCGGCGTTCATCAGGAACGGCACCGGGACGCGGCGAAACGCGATTTCGGGCGGCGTCTGCTTCTCCCACGCCTCGAGCGTCGGCTCGAACGCGCTGCAGTGCGGGCACGCGTACGAGAAGAACTCGAGCACCTCGACCTTGCCGGGCGGCGCGTTGGTCGGCTGCGGCGTATCGACCTTGGTGAAATCCTTGCCTTCGACCGGGGCGCTGCCCTGCGCCGCGGCGGGAACGAAGGGGACGGAACCGGCGACGCCGGCGACGAGGAAGGCGGTGGAGAGCTGACGTCGGTTCATGTTCATGGAAGAGGCAACGGTTGAAGGCGGATTCGGGCCGACACGGCGAGTTCCCGGCGACGGCCGGGCGGCGGCCGGGTGCCGACGGGCGGCGGGCTCAACGCGGCTGCACCTTGACGCGGATCGCCGCGACCGGCGTGCCGCTGTCGCGCAGGCGCTGCTGCAGGTTGGGGACGAGCTGGCGCAGCTTGGCCGCGACCGCGGCATTGCTGCACAGAAGCGACCAGCCTTCGTCGTCGACCGGCCCGGCGCTCACCTGCGCCGCCAGCCCGAGCGGCAGGGCCGGAGCGACGGCGTCGTAGAGCGTGTTGGACAGGCGCAGCCGCTCCGAGAGCCGCCCGAGCGGGGCGCTCTCGCGCAGCGCCTGGGCGATCGGCATCGCCGCGGCAGGCTGGGCGGGCTTGGCTGGCACCGCTCCAGTCTAGCCGGGAGCTCGGCTGATAAAATCGAAGGTTCTTTCGCGCCGAGCGTTCAGCTCTCGCTTGCATTGCCTCCGCCCGGCCGCACCTCGACCTTTCGGCTCCCGATCCGGCACGCGCTTCCGATGGCCCGCCGACCGGGCGCCACCCAACACGGCTTCTTCGACCTCCGCCCATGTTGCCCAAGCTTCTCACCTCGATCTTCGGCAGCCGCAACGACCGGCTGCTGAAGCAGTACCGGCACGTCGTGCAGAAGGTCAACGCCTTCGAGCCCGCGTACGAGCAGCTGAGCGACACCGAGCTGCGCGCCAAGACCGAAGAGTTCCGCAGCCGCCACGCCAAGGGCGAGACGCTCGACGCGCTGCTCCCGGAGGCGTTCGCCGCGGTGCGCGAGGCGAGCAAGCGGACGCTGAAGATGCGCCACTTCGACGTCCAGCTGATCGGCGGCATGGTGCTGCACGCCGGCAAGATCGCCGAGATGCGCACCGGCGAGGGCAAGACGCTCGTCGCGACGCTGCCGGTCTACCTCAACTCGCTCGCCAGCAAGGGTGTCCACGTCGTCACCGTCAACGACTACCTCGCCCGCCGCGACGCCGAGTGGATGGGCAAGCTCTACAACTTCCTGGGCCTCTCCGTCGGCGTCAACCTGCCCCAGATGGCCAAGGAGGACAAGCAGGCCGCGTACGCCGCCGACGTCACCTACGGCACCAACAACGAGTTCGGCTTCGACTACCTGCGCGACAACATGGTGCAGGACGTCGTCGACCGCGTCGCCCGGGGCCTCAGCTACGCGATCGTCGACGAGGTCGACTCGATCCTGATCGACGAGGCGCGCACGCCCCTCATCATCAGCGGCCAGGCCGAGGACCACACCGAGCTCTACGTTCGCATCAACGCTGTCGTGCCGAAGCTGAAGAAGCAGATCGGCGAGCTCGACATCCGCACCGGCGAGGGCGTGATCGATCCGGGCGACTTCACCGTCGACGAGAAGAC
>Ga0068861_100000695_pt1 | contig 20151 bp, 12 predicted proteins | sample KBSSwiS42_FD_66593 | JGI IMG/M metagenome (GOLD analysis project Ga0068861, IMG submission 66593) | Switchgrass rhizosphere microbial communities from Kellogg Biological Station, Michigan, USA - KBS Switchgrass S4-2 | ecosystem: Host-associated > Plants > Roots > Rhizosphere > Soil ...
GCAACAAGACGCCAGGCCCAGTGCCGGCGTTGCGCGGTTGCAACACCAACTCCGCCTGCGGCGCATGCCGGCGCAGCTCTTCGCGCGCCAGGGCCTCGTGCGCTGCGGCCACAACCACCAGCGTCCGGGCTTCGGGTGCATGCTCGGCCGCTCGCCGCAGCGTGGCGCCGAGCAACGACTGGTTGCCGGCGAGCGCGCAGTATTGTTTGGGACGATCGCTACCGTACAACGCGCGCGTCAGCGGCCGCAGCCGCGTGCCCTCGCCGGCGGCGAGCACGATCGACCAGGTGTTCGAGCCTTGTCTGCGGTCGCTCATGTCCGGCCTCGGCTGGTAACCGGAGCGGTGGTCCGCATCGCAGATGCGGCCATGGTCCGCGTGGTCGCCGGCATCGGTCGTGAGCTCACGCCCAGGCGCTGTCTGAGGTGATCCGCAACGCGCAGGGCGTTGGCCATGATGGTCAGTGCGGGGTTGACCGCTGCGCTGGAAGGAAAGAAGCTGGCGTCGACCACGTACAGGTTATCCACTTCATGCGCGCGGCAATCGGGATTCAGGGCCGACGTGCGCGGATCATTGCCGAAGCGCACGGTGCCGTTCTGATGTGCCACCCCGGCGAGGGGAATGCGATCGCCCACAAAGAAATTCCGCGAGAACATCCCTTCGTGGCAGGCCCCTCCATGGATGTGACACTTCTGGTGCTTCATGAGCTCCTTGAGCTTGCCGAGCAAGCGGTTGTGGCCCTCCAGATTGTTGGGGGTGTAGCTGAGCACGATCTGGCCTTCCGCGTTCAGCGTGACCCGGTTCTCGGGATCGGGCAGGTCCTCGGAGGTGAGCCAAAAGTCGAGCGAGTGCCGCGCCATCAACTCCAGCGTCCAACCGGGCGCAATGGCCGGTGCCCCAGCGCGCAGCGCGTGGATATCGAGCTTGCCCACAAACGAGATGTGCCCCATTGGGTAGGGCCAATCCTTGCTGCCGAAGTAAAAGTCGTTGAGCGCCAGCGTCTTCTGAAACACCGTCGGGTTGGGGCAGCGAGAGAGCGCGATCAAGACCGAGTTGGTGTGGCCCATGTAGTGCCGCCCAACGACGTCCGAGCCGTTGGCGAGTCCCTGCGGATGTCGCTCGCTCGCGGACCGCAGCAGGAGCGCCGCCGAGTTGATGGCTCCCGCCGCGACGACGACCAGGTCTGCCGAGAAGCGCAGCTCTTCCTGGTGGCGCTGCACGACCACGTGCTTCACTTCGCGACCGCTCGCGCTCGTCTCCAAGCGTGAGACGTATGCGTCCGTGAGCAGCTCGACGTTCGGCGACGCCAGCGCGGGTTCCACCGCGCACACCTGCGCGTCCGACTTGGCCTGCACCAGACACGGAAAGCCGTCACAGGTACTGCAGCGGATGCAGCGACTCTGAACGGGGTTGCCTTCATCCAGCATCACGCCCAGCGGGACGTGAAACGGCTTCAGCCCCGCCGCCGCAAAATCCTCGTGCAGCTGCTGGATGCGCCCTTCGTGCGAGACGGGCGGAAACGGGTACGGCGTGCTCGCCTCCGGCTCGGTGGGGTCGACGCCGCGCTCGCCATGGACATGATACAGGTCCTCGGCTTGCCCGTAGTACGGCTCTAGCTCCTCGTAGCGGATGGGCCACGCGGGTGAGAGGCCGCCATGGTGCTGGAGCTCGCCAAAGTCCTCGCGCCGCAGGCGGAACAGCGCTGCCCCGTAGAACTTGGTATTGCCACCCACGTTATAGTTGGTGTGCGGGTGCAGCTCCTTGTCGTGCTTGTCGCGCCAGACCTCTTTGGTGTTGTAGCGCGCCTTCAGGTTCACCGCCTCCGAGCTCCAGTTTTCTTGTTCGCGACGGACGTAGCCGCCGCGCTCCAGGAGCAGAATGCGTTTACCCGTGGACGCGAGCGCGTAGGCCAGCGTCCCACCCCCCGCTCCGGTGCCAATGATGATGACGTCGTAGCGTCGACTTTCGATCATGAGTCTCACTCTTTCCTTCGAGAGGCCTGGACTACGAAGGACCGCACGCGGGGTTACCGCACGAGCCGAGATAATTTCGCTCGACGCTGCGAGCTCCGCCGGCGCTTCGAGCCAGCGCAGCAGTAACCGTCAACTGCCGGCGGCGTACTTGGGTCGAGTGTTCGTTCGTCGGGGCGCGAGGCCGAGAATTCTGTAGGCCCGCGTCCCCCAATCAGGAGCAACCATGAAAGACTATTTTGCCGAGCAGGGGCCAACGCAGACGGGCGCGCCCACCTGTTCCATCGTCAAGAGCTTGAAAGGGCAGACGGCGCTGGTCACCGGTGCCAATTCCGGCATTGGGCGTGCCATCGCCACGGCGCTCGGCAGCGCCGGCGCAAACGTGGTGGTCAACTACGTGGCCCGGGAGGACGCCGCCCAAGAGACTCTGGAGGAAGTGCAACTGTGCGGCGGGCGCGCCCTGGCGATCGCGGCCGATGTCGGCAACGAGCAACAGGTGCGCAACATGTTCGAACGGACGATCGGGGAATTTGGAGCCCTCGACATCCTGGTCAACAACGCCGGCCTACAGAAGGATGCCCCGTTTCACGAAATGACGGCCGCTCAGTGGGACACGGTCATGAACGTCAACCTGCGTGGGCAATTTCTGTGCACCCGAGAAGCCGTGCGCATTTTCATGAAACAAGGCATCCGCAGATCCATTTCCTGCTCGGCAGGCAAGATCATCTGCATCAGCTCGGTGCATGACGTCATCCCCTGGGCGGGCCACGTAAACTACGCGGCCTCCAAAGGCGGCGTGATGCTGATGATGAAGAGCGTGGCACAAGAGGTCGCGCCGCTCGGCATTCGCGTCAACAGCATCTGCCCCGGCGCCGTCCGCACGCCCATCAACACCGAAGCGTGGAGCACCCCCGACGCCTACAACTCGCTGATGAAGCTGATCCCCTATAAGCGCATCGGAGAGCCGGTGGAGCTGGGGCGTGCCGCGGTGTGGCTCGCGTCCGACGATTCGGACTACATCACCGGCGCATCCTTGTACGTGGATGGCGGCATGACGCTCTACCCCGGCTTTGAAACGGGCGGCTGATCCGCGAAGCAGCACTGGGGAACGACCAGCGCGCCGGCGGCCGCGAGGTGCCGGCGCGCACCCTCGAACAAGCCCTCGGCACAGTGCCAGGGCGCGATGTGCAGCAGGTTGGCGCTGAGCAGAGCCTCCACGCTGCCGACGCCGTAGTCGCTGGCGCACACGTCCAGCGTCAGCGGCTCTTGCAAGTTGGGCAGCTGCGCGCTGCGGACCCAGGCGCGAATGCTCTCCAGGTTGGCCGGCTCGATGTCGCTCGGCAGGAACTGGAGCTGGGTCAGGTGGCGCATGGTTTCACGGCGCGCCGCACGGAAGGGAAATGGCATCGCCCCCGAGACCAGAACGGAAAGACCGTTCTGGTCCGGGGGCATTCGGGCAAGGCCGCCTCAGGCGCCCTTGCACCCGCCCTGGCCTTTGCAGGCATTCTGGGCCTTGCAAGCGTGCTTGTCCGTCTTGCAGCCGCCCTGCCCCTTGCAGCCATTCTGTCCCTTGCAGGCGTGCTTTGCGCCCGCAGCCGCCTTGTCCTTGTCGTTGCCGGGAGCCGGCGGCGGGTCCGCAGCGAACGCTGCCACGCTGCCACCGAGCAAGATTCCAGAGACCGCCGCCGCCAAGAGTGAGTTCTGTTTCATGTTTCGTTTCCTTTTGGATTTAGAGACCTTGTCAGGAGGGAGAGCTCGATAGCCGCACGCCGTGCGGAACAGAGGTCGAAGCGGTGCGGCGGGCGAGCACGCGATCGAGCGAGAGGGCGCCTGCGCCGCTCACCGTGAGCCAGATCGAGAGCGCGATATAGGTGAATTCGATCGTGCCCACGAGGTCGGACACGCCAGCAAGATCCTCCGCCTTGGCGGTGATCAGCGCGACGATCATGGTGCAGATGAGTGGGATCGAGGCGAGCCGCGTAGCGAGCCCCAGCAGCACCAAGGCGCCGCAAACGAGCTCCACCCACGAGACGAACACGGCCTGAACGTGGGGCGCCGGAATACCGAGCTCGGTGAAGAACTCGGTGACCTTGTCCAGGTTGTGGATCTTGCCCCAACCCGAACTGACGAACGCCACACCAAGCGTGAGGCGAGCGATCAACGGGCCTAGAAAGGCGGCCCGCTCGACCACTTGCAGAGCGAATGTCTTGACCTTTTGAATGCTACTCGTGATGTGCATGACAGTGTCCTGTTCCCTTGACTAGGCGCGAGAGGAGTCGGACCTCGCGGCGAACTCCGTTGCCGCGCGCGCGGAGGTTGGTTCGAGCCTGCGGGGCAGGTCATCTGCCCGCAAAGACCAGCGACTGGCTCGACCCCTGCTACGCACTCGGCCGCGCTCGGTTACCTTCGAACGCGCCGATGCGTTCGTGGTCGCGCGTTGGACTCGCGCCTAGGGCGCCAGCAGCGAAGTAGCCCGAGGCAGCGCGGCAATTGCGGGCGCGCCGCGGCCGGCAGCGAGCACCCGCCTCTCCACCCGCAGTAGCTCCGACACCGACCAGGCCTGAAACGGGCAGCCGCCGGGCGCATGTGGTGGCTCGGCGTCCGCGACCTCCGACACGTGCCCCAGACCCGCCCGCGACAGGTGTCGCAGCATCGGCTCGAGAAATCGGGTGCGCGCCTCCGCCTGCGCCGCTGGCGTACTGCCACGACTCTTGACCCAGGCCTCGATGAACGGTCCTCCCAGCCAGGGCCAGACGGTGCCCTGATGGTATGCCGAGTCGCGCTCGAAGACGCCGCCCGCATAGCGCGGCGTATAGCCGGGCTCGCGCTGCCCCAGCGAGCGCAGCCCAAGTGGCGTCCACAACTCCGCCGCGAGCAAGTCGACGATCTCCCGGCAGCGCGCCGTCGGCAGTAGCGACAGCGGCAGGCCCCCGACGGCCAAGAGCTGGTTGGGGCGTAGACTCGCGTCGAGTGCCCCGGACTGGTGGTTCACGTCCACGACATCAAACAGGCCCCGGTCACTGTTGTCGAAGCGCGTCGCAAAGCTGCCGAGTCCGCGTTGCAGCAGCTGGGCTGTCTCGTGCCCCAGGCGTCCGAGTATGGCCAGAGCATTGAGCCAGAGCGCCTGGACCTCGACCGGTTTGCCGATACGTGGTGTGATCACATGGTCGCCGATCTTCGCGTCCATCCAGGTGAGCTGGACGCCGGGAGCGCCCGCTGCCAACAGCCCGTCGGGCTCGAGCCGGATGCCGTGGCGTGTGCCCTGCGCATAGCCCTGCACGATCCGTAGCGCTGCCCGTTCGAGCGCCGCACGATCGCTCGGCGCCAGAGACGGGCCGCGCGCTTCCAGCAGCTCCCCGACGCACAGCACGTACCAGAGCGCTGCGTCGACCGAGTTGTACTCCGCCGGCTCTGCTGGATCGTCGGCAAAGCGGTTGGGCAGCATGCCCTCGGAGACGGCGCCCGACCAGGCGAGCAAGATCTGCGCTGCCTCCCGATAGCGCTCGGTCGCCAGGCACAGCCCGCGCAGCGCGATGAACGTGTCGCGCCCCCAATCGCCAAACCAAGGGTAGCCCGCGATGATCGTCTGCCCGGCACCTCGACGCACTAGATAGGCGGCCCCTGCGCGCTCGAGCGGGCTGGAAAAGGCGGCGCGCCGTTCTGACTCGCGCTGCCGCACCTCGGCAGCCACTTCGGCCGCGCTCCGCCCCGCGAGAAACGCGCGTGTCTCCGCCCCGTCGGCCGCCAGGATCCAGTTCGCGCAGGGCTCCCCCAGATCGAAACGAAGCACGCCCGGAGCAGCCAGGTCTTCCACGTGGTCGAGCCCCCGCTCGCGCTCGCGCGCATACTCGAAGTTCCGATACCAGTCCGGCGAGCGCTCGAACCGGGCGTTGGCGAGCGAGCGCACTGCCGGCAGGCTTGGATACGGCCGAAACAGCAGCTCGCGACCGTGCGCCTCCGCGCCCAAGTCGCAGCTGGGGTTTTCATGGTGCAAGGCGTGGAAGTTGCGCCCCGAGAGCAGCGGTCGCACGCACAGCGTTGCCCCCGGAAGCGGGCGACTCAGTCGCCAGCTGCACAGCACCAGGGGCAGGCCATGCAACACCACGACCTCGCGCGACAACACCGCGCCCTCGAGGTCCGTATCGAAGCACGGCCACGGCTCGGATCGGAAGCGCGCCGGCAGCGGTTCCGCCCAGCAGCTGACGTCGGGCCAAAAGCGGTGGCTGGAAAGCGCGCGTCGTTGGCCGTCTCGCTCCAGCCAGACGGCAGCGTCGTTGACGAGCACGTGGCGCCCAGCAGGTGGCTCCAGTGCCACGAGCAGGAGCGCATGGTAGCGGCGAGTGTTGATGCCCAGCGTCGTGCCCGAGGCGTAGCCGCCCAGGCCGTCCGTCTCGAGCCACTCGCCGTGCTCATCGGCAGAAAGCGCAGGCGGCAGTGCTATACCGCTCATTGCGCGGCCTCCGCGAGGCTCTGCCTCTGGCGGGCCACCGCTTCGAGGCAACTGATCACGAGCGCTGTCCAACCGGTTTGATGGCTGGCGCCCACGCCCCGCCCGTCGTCACCGTGAAAATACTCGCTGAACAGCAACAGATCGCGAAAGTTCGGGTCGTCGGCGTAGCGGCGCTCCGAGCCGTGGCAGGGTCGCGAGCCGTCCTCGCGCGGGAGGAACAAGCTGGCCAATCGCTGGCCGAGCTCGGCGGCTACCTGCTCCAGGTTCATATACCGGCCCGACCCAGTGGGGCACTCCACGCGCAGCTCGTCGCCATAGAAGTGGTGATAGCGCTCGAGCGCCTCGATCAGCAGAAAATTGAGCGGAAACCAGATCGGGCCGCGCCAGTTGGAGTTGCCTCCGAACAGGCCGCTGTCCGAGTCGCCCGGCACATAGTCGACCCGGTGTTCGCGCCCCGCCACGTGGAGCACGAAGGGTCTGTCGCGGTGCACGCGGCTGAGCGCGCGAATGCCGTAGGGCGAAAGAAACTCGCTCTCGTCCAGCACGTAGCGCAGCACGCGCACGAGCCGCTCCTTCGAGGGCACGGCCAGGAGCCGGTGGCCGTGTCCGCCCGCTCCCAAATCCACGGAGGCAATGTGACGCGCGAGATCGGCGCGGTGGTCCAGGAACCACTGCATGCGCGCCTTGAAGCCGGGCAGACGATCGATCACCTCTTGCTCCAGAACTTCCACTGCAAACAGCGGGATGATGCCGACCATCGAGCGCGTGCGCAGCGGCGTGGACACGCCGCCCGCGAGCAGCCGGTCGTAGTAGAAGCCGTCCGCGTCGTCCCAGAGCCCGGTGCCTCCGAAGCTGTTCATGGCGTCGACGATGCCCACGAAGTGCTCGAAGAACTTGGACGCCATGTCCTCGTAGGTGGGGTCGTGGCTGGCGAGCTCGAGCGCCATCGACAGCATCGTCGAGGCGTAGAATGCCATCCAGGCGGTGCCGTCGGCTTGCTGCAGGCTGCCACCCGTGGGCAAAGGTTGCGAGCGGTCGAAGATGCCGATGTTGTCCAGACCGAGAAAGCCACCGGAGAACAGGTTGTTGCCATGCTCGTCCTTGCGGTTCACCCACCAGGTGAAGTTGAGCAGGAGCTTCTGAAAAACGCGGGCCAGAAACGCCACGTCTCGCTCGCCGCGGCGCCCCGACATCTTGTACACACGCCAGGCCGCCCAGGCATGCACCGGCGGGTTCACGTCGCCAAGCGCGAATTCATAGGCGGGCAACTGCCCGTTGGGGTGCATGTACCACTCGCGCAAGAACAGCGTGAGCTGGTGCTTGGCAAAAGCCGCGTCCGTGCGCACGCACGGAATCATGTGAAAGGCGAGGTCCCAGGCGGCGTACCAGGGATACTCCCACTTGTCCGGCATGGAGATGATGTCCCGGTTGTACAAGTGGCGCCAATCTCGGTTGCGACCGCCCTTGCGCGCGTCCGGCGGTGCGGGGCCAGCTGGATCCCCGGCGAGCCAGTCGCCCACGACGTAGTGATAGAATTGCTTGGACCAGAGCAGGCCCGCGTGTGCCTGGCGGGACACGTTGCATTCTTCGCGCGACAGCTCCGGCGGCAGCACGTTCGCGTAGAACTCGTCCGCCTCGTGCGCGCGCACGCGGAAGGTCGCAGGATAGTCGAAATCAAAGGGATCGCCGCGGTCGGCGGAGGCCGACCGCAGCCTCGCCCGGAGCTCGACCGTCGCGCCAGGGGGCACCTCGAGAGGGTAGTGCGCCGCGACTTTCGTGCCGCGCAGCTCGGGGTTCACCGCGTCGCCGCGGCCGCCAACGACATGGTCGTGAAAGGCGTCCTTGGTGTAGCAGCGCTCGGGTTTCTGGGCGCCGAACAGCCGCTCGCCATTGGTCTCGTTTTCCGTGAACAGGAGCGTGGGCTGAAGCGGTTCGCTCTCGAAGTACAGCCGCATCTCGCCGAGCGCCGAGTGGTGGGCCACCACGCGACCCGAGGCGTCGCGGTACATCTCCGGACGCTCGCCGTGGCCCTCGCTGGAGCTGCCCCAGGACCAGGTGTTACGGAACCACAGGGTCGGCAGTACGTGCAGCGTGGCCACTTCGCGCGAGCGATTGGAGACCCGAATCCGGATCAGAATGTCCTCGGGAGAGGCCTTGGCGTACTCCACCTGCACGTCGAAGTAGCGGCTGTCGTCGAACACGCCCGTATCGAGCAGCTCGTACTCGGGCCTTTGCACGCCACGCCGGCGGTTCTCCTCCACCAGATCCGCGTACGGGTACGCCGCGATCGGGTACTTGTAGAGACCTTTGAGGTACGAGCTCGTCGGAGTTGCATCCAGGTAGTAGTAGAGCTCTTTCACGTCCTCACCGTGGTTGCCTTCGGGTCCGGTCAGGCCAAACAGGCGCTCCTTGAGAATCGGATCGCGGCCGTTCCAGAGCGCGAGGGCAAAGCACAAGCGCGCCTGCCGATCGCAGATGCCGAGCAGGCCGTCTTCACCCCAGCGATAGGCTCGGCTGCGCGCCTGATCGTGCGAGAAATAGTCCCAGCAGCTGCCGCCCTCGGAGTAGTCCTCCCGCACCGTACCCCACTGTCGCTCGGACAGGTACGGCCCCCAGCGCTTCCAATTTTTCTCCCGCTTTTCGTCCTCGACGAGCCGCTGCTGCTCTGGATTGCCTCGAGATTGGTCCATGCCTCCACTACGCCCGAGAGCATCCGGGGTTACTTGCTCAGCGCTACGTAGACGCCGGTCCAGTCCGCGGGCGGCGGGGCGAGCAGAAGGCTTTGGCAGCGCTGCCAGAGCACGCGGCTCGGAGAGTCCAGCTGGGCCAGCGGCGCGAGCAGGGCCTGGGCGCGGCCAAAGTCTCGACGCAGGTAGGCCTGCCAGGCCGCTTCGTAGCCTTGCACGACAGCGAGCCGTTCCTCGGCGACCGGCCCCGACCCGAGCAACTCGTACACGTCGACCGCCTCGCGCTTGCCCTGAACCACGACGCGATCGATGTGCCGAAGCCCGAGCCTCGCCTGCACAGTCTCGGCAATGCTGCCGCTCAGCAGCGTGGTCACGCCATAGTGCTTGCACAGTCCTTCGAGTCGGGAGGTCAGGTTCACGCCGTCGCCCAGCGCCGTGTACGCAAGCCGGCTCGGTGCGCCGAAATGGCCGACCATCACGCTCGCCCGGTGCAACCCGAAGCGCGTCACGAGGGTCGGCAGGCCCTCCCACTCGGGGGAGCGGTACAGCTCGGTGAGCGCTGCCTGCGCTGCGAGCACGCCACGACAGGCGGCGAGCGGGTGCTCGTGCACCGGGGCCGGCGCGTTCCAAAAGGCCATGACCGCATCCCCGATGTACTTGTCGATGGTCGCGCCGTGCGCTTCGAGCGCTCCGGTCATGACCTCGAAGTACCGGCCGAGGTAGCGAGCCAGCTGGTCCGGCGTGAGCCGCTCCGAGAGCGCGGTGAAACCCTGGATGTCGGTGAAGAGCAGCGAGACCTCACATAGCTCACCGCCGAGCTCGGGATCGCGATGGCGCTCGTACAGCCTTCGCACGAGCGGCACGGGGATGTATTTGCACATCGCCCGCGTCACGGTCTTGGCCAACTCCAGGCTCTCGAGCAGCTCCACGATATCACGCAGTGCGCCCTCGGCAGGGCTGCCTCGAAAATCGAACTGTCGCATTCTTGCGGCCGTTTCCCCCACGCGGAGCAGCCCTTGGCGCACCGTGTAGAAGACCGCACCGGCAATGCCGAGCACCAGCAGCAACGTGGCGCCGAACACGAGGGAAAGCATGCGCCCGAGTGCGACCAGGTCGCGTGTGTAGTGAGACTCCGGCACCAGCACGGCCACCAGCCAGCCTGCTGTGCCGCCTCCCGCAATCGACAACGCTCTCAAAGTGGCGAGCCAATCCTCACCGCCGACCTGCAGACGTCCTTCGCGGCTCGGGTGCTCGAGATCGAGACCGCGGACGAGTGTGCTGTCGAGCAGCACCGCCACCTCGGGTGGCGCGTGCGCGGGCACGATGCGCAGCTCGTCGGCGATCGCGACCACGCGGTCCTCCGGGTCCACGCGTGCCACCAGGCGCGCCGGAGCGTTCTCGTCCGCCGACACGGCCAAGAGCGCCACGCGTGGCACAGACGCCGAGCTCGCCATTGCCCACCGCGGCGCTGAGTCCAACTCGCTGATGGCGTCGAGGTCCGTGGTGAGCAGGCCCACTCGAGCCACACCCAGAAAAGTGCCCGAGCCATCCCAGACCGCCTTCTGCACGGTCAACACCACGCGCGGCGCCGGGCTACCCGCATCCAGCTCTGAAAAATGCAGGTCGCTCCAGATCGCGCCGCTGCCGAGCCCCGCGGCGGCGCTGACGCGGAACGTCGGATGCAAGGTGGGATCGGGCGCCGGCCAGGTCTGCGCGGTCCCCTCCACTGCGAAGCGCCGGCTCTCGCTCTCGCGCAGCCACTGCTGTACCGCAAAGCCCTGCTCGACGCTGGCCGTACGGCGCGTGGCGACACTGCCATCCGGGGTCGTGAACACGGAGAGCTGGCAGCGATCCTGGGGCTCAAACTCGAGCTCATCGGGATCGCTCGCCGCGCGCAACAAGCGAGCACGAGTAAAACTGACCTCCGCGACATGACGCGAGCCGAGCAGCTCGGTATAGAGCAGCGCCTCGAGCGCGCGAGCGTCGCTGCTGTCGACCGCACCGGAGGCGATGGCTCGCTCGACGTCGTCGAGCGCATCCTGGGCGGTGCCCAGCGCGAGCGCCACCCGCGCCTCCACACGCTCCGCTTCTGCCCGGCGAGAGTGCGCGGCGGCGGCGAGCGCAGCTTGACGCGAGCTGCGCAGAAAGAGCGCGAGCCCCAGCGCCACGAACAGTACGCTGACCAGCGCGGCGCCGAGGAAGAGCTGAGCGAGACTGGGTCGCCGACGTGGGGTCGCAGCAGACATGGATCGACTCCTCCGTCACTCCGGCGTTTAGCCGTCAGCTCGCACGCAGCTCTGCCGGCGCCACCGCAGGCGCCTTCGGCAGGCCGTCCCATGCCGCGCCGCCGGCAGGCATCGCGTCCGGGTGGCGCACGCGCAACAGATCCGCAAAGTAGTCGCGGAGAACGGGCAGGTTCTGCACCATGGCGTGAAAATCCGCACGCGACAGCACCAATACATCGGCGGCCTGCGTGGCGCACACCGTGGCATTGCGCCGTGTGTCTTCGAGCACGGCGCGCTCACCGAAGACCTCCCGCGCGCCGAGCCGCACCAGTTTGCCGCTCGTGCTGGAGCTGACCTCCACCTCGCCCTTCAGGATCAAGTACAACTCGCGTCCGACCTGGCCTTGGCGCACGATGGCCTCGCCGGGCTCGTAGTGATGCACGTGCAGATGCTCGTGCTGAAACACCTGCAGCTGGGTGATGTCGCGCGGAAAGAACAGATCGAGCGTCCAGTCGAGCGCCACGCGCAGCCGCCGCACCCAGCCCGGCAGCTTGGCGAGATATACGGTGCGCCAGGCAAACCAGGCGAGGAAACCGCTCATGCGGACTCCGAACATCTCCGCCACCGCGCTGCGCTGGCCCAGCGATGCGAGAATGCCGAGGGCTCGAAAGGCAAAGCGGGATTTCGGCTGGCCATCAATGGCGGCCACGATGTTGGCTGCGCAGGTCTTGGCCTCGCGGATCGCAAACTGAGCCGTTGGCGGACACAGCCCCTGCCCCGTCGGGCTCGGAATGCCGGCGCAGTCGCCGACGGCCCAATATCCGGGGCGCCCAGCGCACTCGAGCGTGGGTTCGGTGGCAAACGCGCTGATCGCGCGACCATTGAGCTCCGCTTGCGTGAAGCCCCCCTGAGCGAGCGCGCTCTGCACGATCGGGTTCGGCGCCGTGCCCACCGTGCAGACGAAGGTGCGCGTGGCAAGCGAGCGCCCGTCGTGCAGGTACACGGCACTGGGCGACGCTGCCCGCACACGCGCGCCCAGGACCATCTCCACACCACGACGCTCGAGAATCTGGCGTGCCGCAAGACTCAGCGCCTCCGGCATCTCGGGCAAAATGCGCTGCTGCGCGTGCACCAGTGAAAATCGCACCTCTGCAGGGTCGATACGTGGAAAGTAGCAAAGCGAGCGAGTGACCAGCTCGGCCAGCTCCCCGATGGTCTCGACCCCGCTGAAGCCGCCGCCGGCGACCACAAAGCTGAGCAGCGCGCGTTTGGCGTCCGGATCTGGCTCGATGTCGGCCAGCTCGAGGCAGCGCAAGACGTGGTTGCGTAGCCGGAAAGCGTCGGCGAGATCCTTCATCGCCAGGGCATGCTCGGCGACACCGGGCATGTTCGCGAAATGTGTGACCTTGCCGAGACAGAACACCAGTTGATCGTACGGTACGGAGACCAGCTCGAGGCCCGCGCCCTGCGACACCATCACCTGCTTCTTCTCGAAGTCGATCGATGCGACCGAGCAGCAGCGGAAGCGCGCCTTCGGCACGAGCTCGCGGATCGGATTGACCACATGGGTTGCAGCGATACCCCCCGCTGCCACTTCCGGCAGCAGAGGCTGAAACACGAAATAGTTTTCCTCGCTGAGCAGCTCCACCTCGACATCCCGTCGCCGGCCCAAGAGCTTGGTCAGGTACTTGGCCGTGTAGACCCCAGCAAACCCTCCCCCAAGGATCACGACGCGGGCTGGATTTTGGACTGAATCGCTCATGGCTATCCTCATTGGCTGCGGGGCAGACCGGCACGGGCCCCGCCCGCTCTACGCAGGCAAGGCACGCCGGTTACCTGGGCCAAGCAAGGACCCGGGAACCCTGTGTCCCAACCAGCAAGCTCGCTCCCTCGGGGCTGCAAGAGGAAACTAGTTGGCCATGGAAACGTAACGTCTAGAACGCCGCCGAGTCGCGGGTGTGCATTTCGAGCCCCATCGTGCTCGCAAAGAGGGCATTTTGAACGATCTGTCGCTGCTGAAGGAGATCCCCGATCCACTGACCGATGCGCCATCAGCGCCGGTTGCAGTGGCTCCGCTGCGGCCGGCGGAGTCCTCACCCGTGCGCGGCCAGATCCGGCGCCGGCGCAGCGCCGCGCTCGCAATCGGTGCCGTGTGGCTGTGCGCGCACTTGGCGGCGTACGGTGTGCGCCAAGACATGCATCGACTCTCTGCTTGGTACATCGCGGCGCAGATGCTGCTACCCGCGCTGTTGGCAGCCGTGTCGTTGCTACTCGCCGTCGCGCCGGGCAAGCTCGGGCTTGGGCTCGGGGCAAGCCTGCTCGCGGCGCTTGCGGTTCTGGGGCCGCTTTCCTTCTGGCTGTTCGCGGCAGGCATGCCGGTGCCGTACCCGACCGACACGGGCGGCGCGTTCTCGCTGAGCTCGCTCGTTTGCCTGGACCTGACGCTGTTATGGGAGACGGCACCGTTATTGATCGCTGGGATGGCGCTACGGCGGGCGTTTCCGGCGAGCACCCGCTGGCGCGGCGCGCTCGTGGGCGGAGCGCTCGGGCTCGCCTGTGGCTCCGCGATCAATCTGCATTGCCCGAATCCAAACGCTGCTCACCTGGTCGTCGGCCACGGCATTCCGATCGTGGTCGCCGCGCTGCTGGGCGGGCTCGTGCTGTCGCGTTGGGTACGAGCGTAAGTTAGCCGGGCCGGGATTACTGCGAAGGGCGCGTGATCCCCAGCCGCTTCATGCGGCTTCGGATCGTACTCGGGCTCATGTCGAGCAGCCGGGCAGCGCCCTCCGCGCCTTCGATGACCCAGAGAGCGCGTTCGAGCACCGCCTGGATGTGCCGACGCTCGAGCTCCTCCAAGGTGCACATCTCAACTGAATCGCTGGATGCTGCGGCGATGGGAGGTACGGCGGAAGGAGCTGGGGCGGCTTGCGGCGCAGGAGAATCTGGCTGGGGTAGCGGGGAAAGAGCCGCTAGCCGCGGTGACAAGAGCCTCGGATCGAGCTCCAGCGCCGGGCCTCTGGAGAGAACGACCGCCCGCTCTACCAGATTCTCGAGCTCACGAACGTTCCCGGGCCAGTCGTACGTCAGAGCGGCTTGCATCGAGGCGGTGGAAACGCCGCGGATGTCCTTGCCGGTGCGACGAGCGGACCGGTCCATGAAGTACGTCATCAGGGCCGGAATGTCTTCGGGCCGCTCGCGCAGAGGCGGTATCCGCAGGGGAAACACGTTCAGTCGGTAGTAAAGATCCGGGCGAAACTTCCCGGCTCGCATGGCTTCTTCCAGATCACGGTTGGTCGCCGCGATCACGCGAGCATCGACGCGAATGGTGGTGCTGCTGCCGACCGGCTCGAACTCGCCCTCCTGCAAGACGCGCAGCAGCTTGACCTGGGTATCGAGCGGCAGCTCGCCGACTTCGTCGAGAAAGATCGTGCCTCCGTGCGCGAGTTCGAAGCGCCCCACACGTTTTTCGATGGCGCCGGTGAAAGCGCCTCTGCTGTGCCCGAACAGCTCGCTCTCCACCAGTCCGGCGGAAATGGCGCCGCAGTTGACTTTCACCAGCGGACGCTCGCGCCGAGGGCTCCTGCCATGCAGGGCGCGCGCCACGAGCTCCTTGCCGGTGCCCGTTTCACCCTGAATCAGGACGGTGGCGGACGTCGCCGCAACAGCTGCGACCTCCGCCACCAGCTTCTGCCAGGCTGGACCATCGCCGACGATTTCCTCAAAGCGATGCGTGTCCTTGATTTCTTCCCACAGGTATATGTTCTCCGCCTGAAGCCGATCGCGCAGATGCTCGACTTCGGCCAGTGCCGCGCGCAGCGCACGCTCTGCTTGTACGCGCTCGAGCTCCGAGCACGCCCGCGACGCAAAAATCTTCAGCGCGGACAGTTGTTCCGGCGATGGTTGCAGGGGGCTCGTGTGAAGCACGGCCAGGTGCCCGAGCACCCGACCGTCGCGGGTCGTCAGCGGCACACCCACGTAGCTGTCGACACCGATTTGCTGCAGCCACAGGTCCTCGGGAAAGAGCTGCTGCAAACGGGTCTGCGTTGCGCACACGTAGCCCTCGGCAACGCGTTTGCATGGCGTTCCTTCAAAGCGATAGCTGAACCCCTCGCCGAATCCGGAACCTTCCCAATACGCCAGGGAACGCGACTCGAGACTGTTCAGCGACTCGGCCACGAACGCATAGCGCGCACCGAGCGCAAGGGCCGCATGCTTGGCCAGCGAACGGAAGAACTCGTCGCCCGTGGCAGCGCCAGTGCCCTCCGCCAAGAGCTCTAGGATTCCAGACGATGCAACATCAGCCATAGCGGCGCCCTCGGTCCAACCGTGATTGGCACTGGTCGCGTTGCGGCCGTCAAGAGCGGCAACGCGGCGCAGCCGCCCGGAAAGCGCTGGCTACCAGCCCGCGCCCGTGCAGACGCTTGGTTTGGCCTCAAAGCCGACAGTGGGGTAGCGGACAGGGGGAGTCGCGCGCACGTCGTGGTCCTCGAGAGTGGCGCCACGGCTTCCGATCCATTCACCTCCGAATCCTCGTGGGAGAAGGATGATGCTCCCACGACCCTTCGGAGTCGAAGGGGATCCTGCCCGTGGGTCGGTAGCGGATCTCCACGCTATCAGGGCCCAGACGCAGAGCCATGAGCTGGTACAGTCTGTGCACTAGGCGCCGGCATGCCCGAGCCAGCTGCGCTCTCTGCCGTCGATCTCGCGATGAGCCGCTACTCCGCGGGCGACGACAGCGCGTTCGCGCTGCTGTTCTCCGAGCTGGCCCCCCGGCTCCGGGCGTTCCTGCGTCGCATGACCGGGTCGGTCGCGCTCGCCGATGATCTCATGCAGGAAACCTTCCTGCGCATCCACCACGCGCGGGGCAGCTTCTGCGTGGGCAAGCCAGTAGTCCCCTGGGTGTTCGCCATCGCTCGCAATTGCTACGTCAGTCACGCTCGATCCGCCCGCGCCAGGCTGGATCGCGCCTCGGCGAGCTTGACAGCCCTGGAAATGTTGGCCGACGGCAGCGGCGGCGGCGAGCAGCAAAGCATGGCTCGACAGACTGCGCTCATCGTGGAGAGGGCACTGCTCGGCATGACGGCGGCGCGCCGCGAGGCCTTCGTGCTTTTGCGCTACGAGGGCATGAGCGTGTCGAGCGCAGCGCAGGTCATTGGCGTCTCCGAGGGTGCGCTGAAGATTCGGGCGTTTCACGCCTACGAGATCATCCGCCGAGCGCTCGCCGAGACCGAAGGACTCCCCCGGGAGGTACTGACTGGAAAAGCAGAAACCTCCGTGACGCCTCCGCCCCGGAACGGAGCGGAGCGGAGACTACTGCCGTCACGTCCGAAAGCAGCCAATGAAGGTTTGGTCGCCTCCGACTGAAAATCCGGATCAACGGCTGACTTGAAGTGATTCCGACGACAGACCAGAATCGCGCCGCGCGAGGACGGCTGTACCATGATTCCCGGCTACGACGTGAGCGACACGCTTGTGCGTGGCGACGGGCAGCTCCTGATGCGAGCCCAGCGTCTCGCGGACAGGCAGCCCGTCCTGATAAAAGTGAGCTCGCGAGAGCCCGCGAGCAACGCGGATCTCGACGACGTCACGCGCGAGGCCAGCTTGCTCCAAAGCCTCGAAGTGCGAGGCGTCGCGGGCTGTCTCGATGTGATCCAGCAACCCACGCGAGCGGCGCTGGTGCTCACCGATGCCGGCGGCTTGCCGCTATCCCGTTGGCTCGAGTCGGGCTCCCCCGGGATCGACGCTAGCCTGCGCATCGCGCTAGGCCTGAGTACCATCTTGCTGGAGTTGCACCGCCGGGAGATCGTGCATCGCAACCTTCAACCCAGCAGCATCCTTGCCCAGGCCCAGGACTGGGAGCCCACACTCGTGGATCTGCACCTGGCATCGCGCTCGTCGAGCGAATTGGCGGTGCCGGTGCCGCTCGATCGGTTGCGGGGAGCCCTCGCCTATATCTCTCCCGAGCAGACGGGGCGCATGAATCGCAGTGCAGACCATCGCAGCGATCTCTATTCGCTCGGCGTCATCCTGTATGAGCTCTTGACCGGCGGCCCGCCGCATCGCTCGGGCGACGCGCTCGAGCTCATACATGGCCACATCGCCAAGGTTCCCCGCTCTCCCTCGGAAGTGGACTCATCGATCCCGCTGCCCATCTCCGACATCGTCATGCGGCTGCTCGCCAAAGCTCCCGAGGAGCGCTACCAGTGCGCCGCCGGCGTCGAAGCGGACCTGAAGCACTGCCTTGCTGAATGGGGACGCCAGCGCCACGTCGCGCCCTTCGTGTTGGCGCAGCAAGACGTCTCCGATCGGTTTCTCATCCCTCAGCGCTTATACGGTCGCAGATCGGAGGTCGCAGCACTGTTATCGGCATTCCAGAAGGCCTGTGAGGGCCAGAGTTCCTTGCTGCTGGTCGCGGGAACTTCCGGTGTCGGCAAGACGTCGCTGGTCTTGGAGCTGGGCCGTCCGATCGTGCGCGAGCGCGGATACTTCCTTGCCGGTAAGTTTGATCAGGTCGTGCGCAGCGTGCCATTTGGCGCCCTCTTGCAGGCGTTTCGAGGCCTGGTGCGGCAGTTGCTCGGCGAGAGCACCGAGCGCCTACGCTCCTTTCGCACGCGTATCCTGGACGCTCTGGGTCCAAACTGCGGCGTACTCACCGAAGTACTGCCCGAGCTGACCTGGATCATCGGTCAGCACGCAACGCCGGTCGGCCTGGGGCCGACGGAATCGCTGAACCGCTTTCGCCTGGTTCTCCAGACGTTTCTGGCCACGCTGGCACGACCGGAACACCCGGTGGTCCTCTTTCTCGACGACCTGCAGTGGGTGGACGCGGCAACGCTCAGCGTACTGCCTTCCCTGCTCACGAGCCACGACATCCGCTGCTTGCTCCTGATCGGTGCGTATCGCGAAAACGAGGTCCACGCCGGTCATCCGCTGCAGAAGGCTCTCGGCGACATCCGTGCCGCCGGGGGGAACATCCAGGAGCTACGAGTCAGGCCACTTGCGCTCGGCGACGTCACTGAGCTGGTCGGCGACGTCTTGCACTCTGACCGCCGCCACGCAGAGCCCCTGGCGCGGCTCGTGCTCGCGAAGACGAGCGGCAATCCGCTATTTGTGACGCAGTTCCTGCTCACACTGAAGGACGAGGGCTGGATCGATTTCGATTACCCCCAACGCCGCTGGCGCTATCGACTCGCCGACATCGAGTCTCTCGTCATGACCGACGACGTCGTCGATCTGATGACACGCAAGCTGGCGCGGCTGAGCGAGCCCACGCGACACGCTCTCACCTTGGCCGCTTGCATCGGCAACTCGTTCGACGGCGAGACGCTCGGCGTCGTGAGCAACCAATCTCCCGCGCACGCGCTCCGCGAACTCGACGAGGCGATCGCAGAAGGTTTGATCGTCGCCGCCAGTAGCTCGCACGAGCTCCACGCCAGCGAGAGTGCCCGCTCTGTCGTCAGCTACGCCTTTTCGCACGATCGCGTCCAGCAGCTGGCCTACTCGCTGATCCCGAAAGAGCAGCGCGAGGCGCTGCATTTGCAGGTGGGGCGGCTGCTCTGGAGCCGCGCCGAAGCGGCGCGCACAGACGATAGGTTGTTTGACATCACCCATCATCTGAACATCGGCAGCGCACTGCTCAACGACGCACACGAACGCCAATCATTGGCGCGCTTGAACTGGAAGGCGGGGGTCAAAGCCAAATCGGCGACCGCGCACGACGCCGCCCTCGCGTATTTTCAGGCCGGGCTGGCGCTACTCACGGAAACATCGTGGCGGCAGGACTATGAGCTCGCCTTTGAGCTCGAGATCGAGGCCGCGGAAGCCCAGTACCGCTGCGGCCACTTCGACGAAGCCAAGCGCCAGCTGGATTGTCTCCTCGGGCGGGCGCAAACCAATCTCGATCGCGCGCGCGTCTACAACATCGAGATGGTCCAGTACGAAAATCTCTCGCGGTACGCCGAGGCTCTCAATGTGGCTCGGCAAAGCATGCGGCTGTTCGGCGTCGAGTTCCTCGACTCGGCGGACACGCGCGACGCGGCGTTAGAGGTAGAGCTAGATACGATCGAAAGTCTACTCGCGGGCCGCGAGATCGCATCTCTGATTGGGTTGCCCGTGATGAGCGACCCGGAGACGCGCATGGTGATGAACATTCTCACCGACATCTGGTCGCCCGCGTACATTCTCGGGGATGCCACCCTGGCTCGCCTGATTTCGGCCACCATGGTGCGCCTGTCGCTGGTGCACGGCAACCTGGAAGAGTCGGCGTACGGCTACGTGACGCACGCCATCACCGTCGGTCCGGTGCGTGGCGACTATCGCTCCGCGTACGAGTTCGGACGGCTCGCACTGGCCGTGAACGAACGCTTTGCCGATTCGCGCCGGCGTGCCAAGATCCATCAGCAATTTCATGCTCACGTGAACTTGTGGCGGCAACCGTTTGCGAGCTGCCTGCCTTACGCGCAGGAAGCGTGCCGCAGCGGCCTCGAGTCGGGCGATTTCGTCTATGCTTCGTACGGGGCCGCTACCGAGACCTGGCCCGCGCTCGCCTGCACGCGGGATCTCGCGGCGTTCGTGCGCGATTACACACCGAATTTGGCGCTCACGCGTCGGCTCGAGGTCAACGCTTTTTCGGACGCGCTCGCGCTGATGCTCAACTGGGCACAGGCGCTGCGAGGTCAGACCGAAGAGCCACTATCCCTGAGCGCCGCGGGGCTCGACGAGAAGCAGTACGTCGAGACGTATCGGAACAATCCCTTCTTCAGCCTATTCTATCAGGTGGCGCGGCTGCATGTTTCGTACCTCCTCGGTGCCGAGGCGCAAG
>Ga0068861_100000699_pt1 | contig 20069 bp, 20 predicted proteins | sample KBSSwiS42_FD_66593 | JGI IMG/M metagenome (GOLD analysis project Ga0068861, IMG submission 66593) | Switchgrass rhizosphere microbial communities from Kellogg Biological Station, Michigan, USA - KBS Switchgrass S4-2 | ecosystem: Host-associated > Plants > Roots > Rhizosphere > Soil ...
ACGCGGGGTAGTTGTTGCTCGTGGTCAGGACCGAGAACGGGCAGTCATCGAATGTCCGGGTCTCGATCGTCGCCCCAGTCACTTGCGGTGTGGCATGGGATGCACCGGAGAGAACGAGGGTTAGAACCATGGACCCCAAAATGGTAATGAGTCCGATCCGTTTCATGGCGACTCCTCTTCCTGGATTGATGCCGACACAGCAGTTCCTTGATGCAAGCAAAGGTGTCGACATGCCTGGATCGGGAGGATCGATTGGATCCTGGCTCTCCATACAGGAGCTGAGGCCGAAAACGTCACCCAGAAGGCGGACTCTCTCGGACCTCGGACCCGCCCGAAGTAAGCATAGTTGTTGCCATATGATAGCATGATTTTAGGGTCCAAAATTATTTGAAAAAATTTTGCCAAATCGATTCTGGATGAGATGGGGTAAATACCTTAGTGAGTATACGTGTACACTATGAGCTTGGTTCGGTATCTCTCAGACACAAAGGAACTCATGAGTAAGATCTACGTTGGAAATCTGCCGTTCACTGCAAGCGAAAATGAAATTCGCGAACTCTTTTCAACTTACGGAAATGTGACCTCCGTAAGTCTCATTACTGACCGCGAGACGGGCGCCCTCAGGGGATTCGGGTTCGTGGAGATGGAGGAAGGGGCGAAAGAGGCGATCGCAGCTCTCGACAATCGAGAGATGTCCGGTCGGAGTCTTCGCGTCAACGAGGCCAAACCCAAGGAAAACGGGACTGGTCCGCGGCGCTCTCGCTGGTAAGTCGAACGGGCTCTAGAAGGACGGGCGTCTTCGGACGCCCGCTTTTCATATTTCTTCTCATTTTGGGCGCATAGACATTTCTTCTCGCCGTTCGGCTCAAGCGTCGAACAGGAAACCTATTTTTGTGCACAAGGCCGAACCTTGGCGCGACATTATTGCTCCCTATCAGAAATCAGATTGCCGTCGCGCTTGGGGGCAGATCCTCAACTCCTTCCTGCCCTACCTGGCCCTCTGGGTTGCGATGGTCTGGAGCCTCGGAGTGTCCTATTGGATCACGCTGGGTCTTGCCGCCCTTTCCGTCCCATTCCTGACCCGCATTTTCATCATTTTCCATGACTGCGGACACGGCTCCTTTTTCAGGTCGCGACGCGCAAACGACGTCCTGGGCTTTCTGTCCGGTCTTCTGACCTTTACTCCCTACCATTACTGGCGACATGACCACGCGCGACATCACGCCACGGCGGGCAACCTGAATCGACGGGGCTTGGGCGGGGACGTCTGGACCATGACGTTGGTCGAGTATCAAAACGCTTCTCGATGGACACGGATTCGGTTCCGAGTGTTCCGAAACCCGATTTTCCTGTTCGTTATCGCGCCCACCTTTCTGTTCCTAGTCATGCATCGTTTCGCCCGCCCGTCCGCGGGATGGCGCTGGCACTGGAGTGTGTTCTGGTCAAACATGGCTCTCCTGGGTCTGATGGCGGGCGTGTCACTCCTCATCGGGGTCCGCGGATATATACTCATCCAGCTCCCGATTGTGGTGATGATGTCCTCGATAGGTGTGTGGCTCTTCTATGTGCAGCACCAATTCGACGGTGCCTACTGGGAGGACGGGGAGGACTGGGACTATTTCGATGCGGCGCTCCAGGGCAGCTCGTACTACAAGCTACCCCTAGTTCTGCAGTGGTTGAGCGGGAACATCGGCTTTCATCACGTGCATCATCTCGGTCCCCGCATTCCCAATTACCTGCTTCCCCAATGCCATAACGAGAATACAATCTTCCGGCGGGTGAAACCCTTGCGGTTAGGTGAGAGTCTAAAGTGCATGCGTCTCCGGGTGTGGGATGCGGACGCGAAACGCATGGTGGGGCTAGGGTCCTTTCTCTTCTGAGGAATCCGGCGTCACAACTCGTGCGGCATCATCTCCCGCGCCGAGCGGAAATAATGATTGAGGTCGTAATACAGCAAATTGCTCACTCGAGTCATGTAAATGCAGGCGAAGTCCTTCACCTGGTGCGCGAAGTGACTCATCTCCTGGCCTTCGCGGAATAGCGGGCCCCAACGCGAGTTATAGCTGTCGTTCAACGCATCGCCCAGCTCACCGGTGACCCGGCGCACGGTCTCGAGCTCGTGGCCCAGACGCCCTTCTTCTTCGCCAAGCGATTCCAGCCGTTTTTTGATCTTCGAAATCGCTTCGCCCCGGCCATTGCGCTTCTCCATGCGACGCTCGAGCTTGCGCTCCTCAACTTCCATCGCCGAGATATCTGCCTCAAGCACCGAACGCAACGCCTTCCAGTGGTTGAGCTCGTCGATTTGCGGCTGCAGCCGGCGCGTGACCTCGATCTCCTCTCGCAGCTCCTCGACCACCATCGCCGTTCTCCAGCCGAGGCTCTTCTTGCTCCGCAAGATGTCGCCGTAGGTGTGATCGCCGAAGTACAACACCTGATCGCCCTTGAAGCCTAACGCGGTTTCCAAAAACGATGCACAGCCGCCAGTAAAAATCGGGCATACCGGCGCTTCCTCTTGCTGCACCACCGGCTCCCCTTCGGCGGAGGTGAAGAAGATCGGCTTCTTCGCTTCCACCACGATCAAATGAAAAAGCTCGCGCCAGTCGGTAACGCGCCCACCCGGGTCTACCAGCAAGTACTTCAATAAGGCATCGGTGTAGAAGTACTCGCTGTTCGTGAGCAGGAACAGTTTCTTTCCCGCCCGTGCCAGTTCACGCAAGGTGGGGGCGAGGCGTGGATCTTTGCGGATGTACTTGTCGAGATTCCCCATGATTTCGCTTTTCAGCGAACCGTTGGCGTGGATCGAGTCCACGCTGAATCTCACGTCGGTGAAAATCTTCTCGTACTGCCGCGCGCCCATCCGCCGGCCCTCCGCCTCCAGCAAATGCACGAGTACCATGAACAAAAATACTTCGGGCAAGTGGAAGAGCGTGTCCACGGTCACGTAGTTCGGATTTCCCATGCGAATGCGGCCGGAACGGTAGTTCGTCTTGCGCTCCTCGGAATCCAGCATGCGCAACCCGTGGCAGCCTCGCGCCACGTAGTTGTGGTAGTTCATCTTCAAGATGTTGCCGCGGCGCTTGTCGATCACCAGACCGCGGATGACGAACGTGCGGTCATAGGGGATATCCAGGATCGCCTTCGGATATCCGAACTGCTCGACCAGATAATGGCGGGCCAGCCGAAACGCCAGCTCCTCGACCGCGGGCCCACGGTAATGGGCCAGGGTGTGGTCAAGGTCGAACCCGATCGCCTGGATCGACCCCAAGCGCAGGTTGCGATTTACGTAAATGCGATGTTCGGGGGCGAGGCGCGTTTCGTGGTGAATGCGGCCCCAGCTGCGTACTTCGGTCATCAAACGGCGTTCCTGCAAAAGGTTAGCTACCCGGGACAACCCGGGCTTTGTTTATCGGCAACCGGAACCGGAATCTGTCCCTCTCGCCACAAATTGCAAAATCGGCATCCCCCTGGGTCCGATAAACCAAGACGAGATCACTCTCTCCTTTTGCAAGGTCTACGTTCATGGCGTCACCCAAGAAAATCATCGGTTTCATCGAGCTGCCCGATGAGGCCCTGGACCTCTTTGGTCACTACGCCCGCCGCCCCGACTGGGAGGTGGGAGTGGTCGTCTCCATCGACGGACAGTCCTACGCGGCGCGCATGGCCGGCATTCTAAAGATTCCGCTACTGGACCGTCCCAACCGCCCGGCTCTCGTCACTTGCGATCGCTTGGTGGTCGGGAAAAAGCCCGGGCTTCGCGCCACGGTTCAGGAGCTCCTCGATGATACCCAAGTCGAGGTGATCCCGGTCGAGGTGGCGCTGGAAGAGCTGGCCAAGCTCAACGCAGCCGCGGCCGCCCGGGCGAGGCAAGCGGAAACCCGGGGTGCCGCGCAAGCAGATGCCAAGAGCAGACCCCAAGGTCAAACCAAGGGGCCTCAGGGGAAAACGACTTCAAAGAAAAAGGCAGCACCTGCTCGCCCGGGTGCCCAGACGCAGCGTCCCGCCGCGGCTCGCCCAGCGTTCCCAGCAGAGCGGCCGATTCCGATCGCGCCCGCGCCCGGAGAATCCCGTAGTTTCGATGCCGGAATCCTTCTCGGTGCCGACTTCCGTGACAAGCTGCAGGCCTTGCCGCTCGAAGACGGCGACCGTTTGTTGCGCGGGATCCTGGAGCTGGCGGTCAAAGTCATGCACGCGGATTCGGGCAGCATCATGCTCGTCGATGAAACCGGCAGCCATCTTCGCATTGCGGTGGCCAACGGACTTCCCGAATGGGTCGTCACGCATACTCGCCAGGAAGTAGGCAAAGGCATTGCCGGCACGGTGTTCGCCACCGGTGAACCGCAAATCGTGCACGGCCATTTGTCCGGACCTCACGCCACGTCGGCCGACGTGCGGCCTTCGCTTCGCGAAGCGGCGTGTGTGCCGATTCCGGGCAAGGATGGCCCCATCGGTGTGCTCAATCTCAACGTCGAGTCGGACGGTGTACGCCTGGATCGAAGCGCGATCCCCCTCATGAAGCTCTTTGCGCGCGAAGCTTCGGGAGCCATCCTGAAGGCGCTCAGTCTGAAGTTGCTCTCCGGCAATGTGCAGCGAGAAGTGGCGATTCGTCAGGTGGAGCGACTCATGAGCCTGCAGGAATCCCTCACCTCGCGTTTGGTTTCCGTCGCGGACGTGATGGGACAAAGCCTGGGCGCGGATTTCACGCATTGCATGGTCGTGGATCCGACGGGCGCCGAGCTTGAGCTCGCCGACTCGGGACAGGAACAGGCCACGCTGCATCCCCGCCGTCAGCCCATCGAGCGCGGGTTTGCGGGGTGGGCGCTCCGTCAGGAAACTCCCTCCGTGCTGGAGGGTGGCGCGACGCAAGACCGCGCGGCCATGGCGTATTTGCCGCTGTCGAGCGGGCAGCCGATCGCCATCTTTTGTTTCGAACGGATTCCGCTCGAGCGCACCACGGCGGTGCAACTTCTTCAGTTCCTCACCGAAGCCAAGGAAATTATCGAAGCTCTGCTTGCGCTGGAAATCTCGACCGAAGATCTCGATACCGAGTTTCCGGGCCAGCGCCGCATGGGATAAAAGAAAACCGGCGCCCTTTTGAGCGCCGGTTTGAGTATCAACAATCGTCGAACGCGTTTAGCTTTCGGTCTTCACTTCCTTTTCCAGGTTCGCGATGAAGGCTTCGAGCTTCGCCATTTCCTCGGCCTTGGCCGGCTTCACCATGGCCTTGGCACCCTGCTTCGTGTTCTCGACCGAGATCGAAGCATGCTGAATGACTTCCATGCCGTGTTTGCAGTCCTCGCAGGACTTGTCCGCCATCTGCGCCGAAGTGTAGGTGCAGTGAGCGGGGGCGTTCATGAGCGCATAGGCTTGGTTCGCGATCGCCTGCGCCGCCACCACGTCCTCTTTGTTCTTTGAGGCCGCGGCAAACACGAGCACCACGCCATCCTTGTTCTCGACCGTGGAGAACGTCACCTTGCCCTTCTGGGCGCGGATTTGGGTGGCGAGGTTGCAGAACGGACAATCCTGACGGGCATCCGCCATTGCGGTCTTCATCGCGTGAGCGGAGCAGCCACCGTTGGCCGATGCGGCCTTCATCGAGCTGCTACACGAGCCGGCCGAAGCTTGAGCGCCGGCGTGATCCTTGTCGCAAGCGTACGCGGCGCCGGCGACGAGGAGCGTCAAAGCGGGAACGAGAATCCAGCGAAAGGTGCGCACGTTAGTTCCTCCTCGAGGGACATGATTTACAAAGGCGTTGAGGGGTTGGCTGCCTTTGAGTATACACCGAGTCGGGTTTGTCCCAACGTGGGCAGGGCCGTCCGGTTGGGAGTGAAAGTAAGTACCCGGTGTCCCCCGCCCGTATGCCCAAAAGGCCCAAGAATTTGCAGGGGGTGGGCGTGGTGTGGGGCCAAAGCCTCTATAGCAAGAATCCGGTGCGGCCCCCATCCAGCCGGATGGCCTCGCCGGTTACGTAGGCGGCCCGGTCCGAGCATAGAAAGGCGACCAGGGAGCCGAACTCGTCCGGCCGCCCAAGGCGGCCTAGGGGCACCTGTTCTCCCATCGCCACCATTTCCTCTTCCACGGTCTTGCCGCTTTCCTTCGACCGGTACTCCCCCAGCTCGCGGAGGCGATCGGTGGCGATGAGCCCCGGCGCGATGACGTTGCTGGTGATCCCGAAAGGGGCCACCTCACGGGACAACGCTTTGGAGAACCCCGCCACTGCCGGCCGGACCGACGAGGATAGGAATAACCCCACCGACGGTTCCTGGATCGTGGTCGAGGCTACGTGGGCGATCCGTCCCCACTTTGCCTTTTGCATTGCGGGCAACGCAGCGCGAGTCATGACCACCGCGCTTAGAAAATTGAGGCGCAGCGCTTCCTCGAAATCCTCGAGGGTCTGCTTGGCAAACGGTCCCGGTGCCGGCCCGCCGGCGTTGGTGACCAGGATCAACGGATCGCCGAACCGCTCGCGCGCTGCGGCGATCATCCGATCGCCCGCATCGGGTTGCCGCACATCGACCGCCACCCCGTGCGCCGCTTCACCGGTGACCTGAGTGATACGCCGGGCCGCTTCAGCAATGCGACCGGGATCGCGGGACGCGATCACCACACGCGCGCCCTCGGCGGCCAGCGCTTCCGCCGCCGCATAACCCAGTCCCGCCGAAGCGCCCGCCACCAAGGCCACTTTGCCTTTGATCCCGAGCTCCATGATCAGTCCCTTCCGCCGAGCTTGGTTACATCCCGGCCCGACACGCCGAGCATGTACAAGAGGCCCAAAAAATCGCTGCGCACCAACGCGGCGTCGGCGCATTCGCGCGTGCGCGCCTTGGCGCGAAACGCGATGCCGAGACCGGCCGCCTGCAGCATGGGGATGTCGTTGGCCCCGTCGCCCACCCCCACCACTTGCTCCACCGACACGCCTTCTTTCTCGGCGACACGGCGTAACGCGGCCGCTTTGCCCTCCGCATCGAGAATCGGTTCGATCAACCGACCGGTCAAGCGTCCGTCCTTGATCTGGACCTGATTCGCGACCGCGAAATCGAGGCCGAGCCGCTCGCGCACCGCTTCGACGATGATCGAAAAGCCTCCCGAAACAACCCCCAACCGGTAACCGAGACGTTTGAGCACGCGCAGCGCTTGCGGCGCACCGGGCGCGATTTCGAGTTGGCTGGCTACGTCCAATAATGCGCTCTCGGGCAAACCGGCCAAAAGCGCCACACGCCGGCGCAATGAATCCGCGAAATCGAGCCGGCCCTCCATGGCCTCGCGCGTGATCGCTTCGATTTCGTGAGCGTTGCCCATCCGCTGGGCGAGGAGATCAATGCTCTCCCCCACCACCAGCGTGCCATCCATGTCGAAGATCACCACTCGCTTGCTCTTCCGGTACACGTCCTCTCGCGCCAGTCCCGCGTCCGCCCCAAGGCGCTCGGCGGTGAGAAACAGATCGGCCTTCAAGGCGTTCTGGTCGGCCACCCGGGTCACGTCCAGCACGAACTCGCCGGCCCGCAGATCCTCCTCGGCCAGCCGGCGGATGCTGACCACGTTGGCACCGTGACGCGCAGTCGTGTGTCCCAGCTCGGCAATCAAGGACGACGAGGGCTTTTCGGAAAGGAGGACGAGGACCGCATGATCCGTCTCCTTGAGCATGCGCACGTCGTCCGGCGCAAGCGCGCGCACGTCGGCAACCAAGCCCAGCTCGGCGGCCAGCGGCATCACGGTCCGAAGGAGCGCGGACGCGCGACGGGGGTCTTCTTCCAAATCAACGAGGAAGGACAGAGCGAGGAAATTCTGAAGGGTGGCTTGCTCGATATCGACGATATCGATGCCTTGCGAAGCCAAGGCTTCGGCTAGCGTGCCGAGGACACCCGGCCGGTCCCGGCCCGACACCGAAAGGATGAATGGCTCCTTGAGCGGTCGCACGCAGAGGATGAGAGCATCCAAAGCCGAGCACAGCAACCGTTCTCTTCAAAACGCAATCGGTTCTAGCCTGAGTTGAGTCGGTAACAAAAAAACAACCCGAGGATCTCTCCTCGCACCGCCCCGGACGGGAAAGGCTGTGCGAATTGAGAACCTCGGGTTAAAACTTTGGGACTTCGATCCGGGAGAGCGCCAGTTTTACGCGGGAAACCCGCGGTGCGGAGTAGCACGTGTGGCGCTCTCCCGTTTCGAATGCACTCAACCTCGAAACAGGGAGGCCGACCGGGCATTTGGCGATCGGGGGGCCGTTTGACCGCCGAGTCCCCGGTCGGCTTCGTCCCTTCATTGGGTATTACCCTGCACTTAGGGCACGATTCCCGAAACCTTCCATCAAGATTGCATAAGCGCGAGCGGCTCCCAGACTCGATTTCGCCGCGCCTTAGGGGGGCAATACTGCACTCCCGGAGAGTGCCTTCCGGCGAGTGCGAAGCGATGAGCCGAGCGATCAGGCGGGCAGGCGGGCGTCCCGAGTTGCGGCCTGTTTTTTGCGGATCAGCATGAGATTCCGGGCGTAGACGATCATGCCCGCAGCCTGCCCGAGGATGAAGACCGGGTCCTTGCGATAAATGGCGTAGGCCAGGAGGAACACGCCCCCGAAGATGCTGAACACCCAGAACGCGACCGGGATCACGCTTTCCGAGCGGCGCTCGGACACGATCCATTGCACGATGAAGCGTGCGGAAAAGAGCGCCTGTCCTAAGAAGCCGACGATGAGCCAGTTATTCAACGTTCATCCTCCTCAACCATCACGTCGCGCCGCATGGGCGACGTCTTCGGCGCCTCGTAGCTGACCCGATAGCGACCCCAGCGCCGCGAAAGCCAGAACACGCCGGCGAGATCGGCCAGGCCGCGCCCCAGCCGGTTCGTGACGTTGTACTTCGTTGTCCCCGCCTGCCGCGGACGATGGTGCACGGGAATCTGCTTCACCGTGGCGCCCTCGAGCATGGCCAAGGCGGGCATGAAGCGATGCATGCCTTTAAAGCGTGGAAACGCGAGAGCGAACTCGCGCCGGAACACCTTGAGCGAACAGCCGGTGTCGATGATGCCGTCCCCGAGCACGGCGCTTCGGAAACGATTGGCGATGCGGCTCGAGAGCCGGCGTACCGTGCTGTCCCGTCGCCGCGCGCGAATGCCCACCACCATGTCGAACTGCGGCACCCACTCGAGCAGCCGGGGGATATCCGCGGGATCATTTTGCAGATCGCCGTCCAGCGTGATGATGTATTCGCCGCGCGCGGCATTGAATCCAGCCGAGAGTGCGGCGGATTGCCCCGCGTTCTGCTGCAGATGGAGAACGCGAAGCTCGTGATGTTGGGTGGCCGCCTTATCGAGCGCCTCCGCGGAGCCATCCTGGCTTCCGTCGTCCACGAGCAGGATCTCGAACGAGCTGCCGAGACGATGAAATTCTCGGAGCAACTCACTGATCAATGCATCGAGATTGTCGCGTTCGTTGTAGACGGGAACGACGGCGGAAAGCCGAGGGGAGTAGCGGGCGGACGGAGCCTCTGCGCTCATGAGACGAACTACTGTAGCAGAGATTCCCTACCGGCTTGGATGGTGGGCAAAAAAGAAACGGCCCGCCGAACCCGGCGGGCCGCTCGTTCAAAAACACTTCGCGATCAGTGTCTTCCGCCGCGACCACCCCCGCCTCCACCATGGAAACCTCCACCGCCGCTATTGCCGCCTCGGAACCCACCCCCGCCAAAACCGCCGCCATGCGACGGAGCCGAGCCCCTGCTCTGGCCTCCCCATTCGCGGGCCGGCGGTGCGCTTCGTTCGGGCGGAGCGGAACGTTGTGGCGGTCCCGCCTCCCCCTGGGACGGACGTGAGCGATAGACCTGCGCCTCTTCGCCTCGACCTGGATCGGTGCGGACAGAATTGCGTCCCGGGGCAGTGCGAACGTAATTACGCCCGGGTTGCGTGCGGACGTAACTCCGGCGCGTGCCGCCTCGCGCATACTGCGGCGCTCGATAATTTTCCGGCGTGCGCATACGCGTGCGGTTCGGATGGGAAATCATGTTTTGGTCGGCACGCGGCGAGTTGGGCCGCTTGATGACGTTCCGGACGGGAGAGCGTGTGTTGCCGGCCACCATATTCGAACCGGGATCCTTGTACCGCGTGCTCTGCCGGGCGGCTTCTACGCCATAGGAGCCTTTGCTGGTGCTGCCCGGGTTCTTGATCGTGCGGTTGTACCCGTAGGAGGGACCGCGAGAGCCGACGTTGCGGCCATCGTTGTAGCCGTTGTAATAGCCGGAGTTATAGTGATTGCCGTAGTAACAGTTGTCGTAATAGCCGTGGTAGTAGCTGTTACACGCGTACCACGGATCGTGATACCAGTAGTAGTAAGGATACGGGGCGTAATAGTTCCAGTAGTAGCACCACGATGGCCACCAGAACGGATCGTAGTAGTACGAGTACCAGTACCCCGGCCAGTGCGGATAGTAGTAGCCGAACGAGAAGCCTACGTTGCCGTACGAGTCAAAATTGAGTCCGACGCCGACATCACCACCGTCATCGTACTTGCCGCCCTGGGTGCTGTCGTAATCGGCGGGAGGACCCGTTTCGTCGCTGGGAGATTCCTGAACCGTGTTGTCTGGATCCGTCTTTCCCGAGTTCATCATGTAGGTGATCACGACATCGCTCACGCCCTTTTGCTTGAGCAGCAGGATGTCGTCCACCGTCGGATGAAAGACGGTACCGTCATCATCGATCTTGGCCATGATCACCGAGTCGGATGCGCCCGCCTCGGAAAGTTTGATCACGTCATCAATCGTGATGGCCCAGACGGGGGCTGCAACAGCGAGCAGCATGAGCCCCATGGCCCCCACCATTCCGGACAAATAGAGCCGGATCTTCATGACCCCTTCCTCCTCGAAATGGTCGGCCCGTTTCGAGTAGCGCTTACAGTATACACCTACCCTACTTCATCGGCGGACGGCCGACGTTCTCCCAACGCTTGCCGTCAATGTTGTACAGCCAGCATTGATCGTTGTCGGCAACGAGAAAACCGAACGTCTCCATGAACCGGATCTGAGAGATGGGAATCGGCAAGGGCGAAGTGGTGGTGCCTTGCCCCTCTAAGGCAAACGACTCGTCCAGGGTGATCCACTTCTTCTTGTCGGGGCGGTACTGCCACATTTTGCCGTCCCGGTTGAGGACGCCCCCCACCCCGAATGTCCCTACGATCGAGCCGCCTTCGGTCATGACGGGGCTGGCCGAGGGAGCGCCGGGGCGGCCAACCCAGGACCCCACCATCCCCCCCGCAAACGCCACCATCAAGAACAACGCCCCTCGTAGCAGGCTCCTCCAATTCATCGATCCTCCTCAATGCGCACGGCCCGGAAATTGCGCTCAGGCTACTCGATTCTAACCTCATCCAGTTCGGCCCCGAAGCATGAGTCCCTGGGCCACCAGCCCCGCCCCTCCGACGGCCGCTGACAAGAAGTACGCATACTCCAGGTGGTGCGTTGTACTCGCCAAGAGCCCGGCGGCCAGGGGAAGAAAGAGAGACCCAAGGGTAAGGATGGCCTCATGGGCCCCCGCGTTACGGCCCCGAGCCAGGGGTGCCTCCACGGAGTAATAGAGGCTGGCGAAGTAGGCGATCCCCAGGCCGAGGCCCACCAAGGGCGCCGTGGCGAGAATGGCCCAAGCGTGGTGAAGAAAGGGCAAGGCCACGAGCATGAGGACCATCGGAAGCTGCATGCAAATGAGTGGAGCCACCCGATGATGCCAGCTGGACACGTGGGTCAGCACATAAAACGTCAGGGTTTGAGAGAAGAACACCACGCCCAAGTACGTACCGAGGAGCACTTCGCCCCGGCCGATATGTTTCAGCCAATGCGGATAGTGAATATTGAGCACCGTGGCAATGCCGTACGCGATCGCGTTGGCTACCCAACCCGCGCGCCGAAATGCTCGCGCGCGTTCGGGAACGGGTGAAACGGCGACGCTCGAGGCCGCGTGGTCACGCTTGGGAAGCGGAGCGGCAATGAGCGCGAGCACGCCGCAAAGTCCCACCGCCGACGCGATGAAGAGTGCGGGAAATCCAAGCCCGGCTAGAATGGCACCGCCCAACAAAAAGCCGGTCGCCTTCCCCGAGCTCCACGCCATGTTGAACCAGCCCAGAGATTTCGCTACGCCTTCGGGTTTCAAGTCGGCGAGCGCGGCTTGGACCGCGGGCCAGTAAAACGCCATCGCGAATCCAAGCAGAACGAGCAACGCGAAGATGCCGGCCATATTGCTCACGAACACGAGCCCGAGTGCGGCCAGAACCGCCGTCCCAACGGTGATGCGCGCCGCGCGAAGACGATCACCGCGTTCGGTGAGCTGGCCGGCCCACACCGTGGAGACGCTGTAGGGAACGCCGCGCGCCACCGGAATGAGGCCCAGGGCGAGGGCCCCGGCCCCGAACGCGAGCGCGCGATACGGCACTCCGGTCATCATCAAATACATGGACATGTCGGCCAGAAAAGCCGCAAGCCCAAGCCGGAGAACGGCACGTCCTTTCATGCGGTGGGGAAAATATCAGCTTTGCGGATTCAAGAAACGGCCCTGTCCCGCGCAGTACCCCAGGTCCAGGGCTTCGGTCACGAGTGCTTTGGCCGATCTAACCGCGTCCGGTATCGCGTCGCCTCCAGCGAGACCGCTGGCAATGGCGGATGCGAGAGCGCATCCCGTGCCGCGTGTTTCGCCGTGCCCACGTTTCGATTCAAGGAGCCACGAACCTCCGTCTTTGGAGGCGAGATAATCCGCCGCCGTGTCGCCGCTCAAATGGCCCCCTTTCACCAGCACCCACTCCGGTCCCATCTCCAGCAATGACCCGGCGACACGCGGAATATCGTCACGATCCTTGATCGTTTGCCCGGTCAGGAGTGCCGCTTCCTCGAGGTTGGGCGTCACCAGGCGTGAACGCGGGAACAACTCTCGCACTATCGTTTCGATTGCAGCGGTATCGACCAGCGCTCCGCCCGAGGTGGCCCGCAGCACGGGATCGAGCACGAGCGGCAATCGCGGCCGCGCAGAGAGCCAGTCGGCCAACGTTTCCACAATTGCGGGGGTTGGGAGCATGCCCGACTTCACCGCGCCGAGCGCAAATTCTTCGCTCACTACATTGAGCTGCTCTTGCACGAGCCCCGCGGGAAGATCGTAACGGTGAACGACGCGATCGGTGTTCTGGACCGCGAGTGCGGTCATGGCCAGAACGGGGTGAAGCCCCAACGTCCGCACCGTCATCGCATCGATGAGGAGTCCTGCGCCTCCGGACGGATCAATGCCTCCTACGAGGAGCACGGAGTGGCGTTCTTGGATCATCGACTCAGATGACGACACGCTGTTCCCTTCCCAATGTGCACACTGGTACCAAGGAACAGGCAGCACACAACACCGGGTTCACCCGGCGCGGACACGCCTCGATGATCCCCAGCCGGGAGAGCGCGAAGTCGTAGCGGATGGGATCGTCCGGGTCCAGCGTGCGCAAGTTGTCGGCGATCTCGAGCGCCATCTTCCAGTTCACCGTTCTACGCCCGGTGAGACCCAAATAACGGCTCAACCGGCTCACATGGGTGTCGAGTGGCATCACGAGCTGATCCGTGCGCACGGGATTCCAGAGACCCAAATCGATGCCGTCGTCGGGGCGCACCATCCATCGCAAATACAAGTTGAGCCGTTTGCATGCGCCGCCATTAGTTGGATCCGGAAAGAATGTCGCCACGCCGCGTGGAAGTGAGCTGCCTGTTTTTGAAACGCACTCACGAAGTGCGGCTACGAAACAGGCCAGAGGACGCGAGAGATCCCGCTCCGAAGCATCGTATTGTTTTAGAAACAGAGCACGAAGTGACCCGTATTCGCGGCCAGCACGACCGAGCGCAGCAAGCACCAGCGCCAACTCGTCTCCGGGAACCCAACGGTGCACGAACCCATCGAGCCGTCGATGGTCGGATGCGCGCCAATCATGAAGCACTCGAGCGGGACGGTGGTCGAGCCGGTCCCATAAATCGTTCAGGTGTTCGAGGATGATGCTCACCCGGCCGAAGGCGAGCCCCGCGGCCAGGAACGCCGCCACTTCGCGATCCTCGGGATCGTCGAACCGCCGGACCGCTCCGATGGGATCGGTGTGCAGGTACTCCGCTCCATATTCGCGCGTCAGCGCATCCAGATAGGCGCCAAGACCGGGGTGCATGGGGCGAGCATAGCAAAGGGATATTTCAGCGAAGGAAGGGAGTAGACTGGGACATGGAGTAATGAATGCCTCCTGCATTGACGCGAGACCAACAAAACCTGGGCAATCTGCTGAGCGCACGCACCGCGTCCGCGGCGCCGGAGCTGGTCAGGAGCATGCCGGAAAAGAACGGCTGGGTGCGCTGCCTGGCCTGCGCGCATCGCTGTCGCATTCCGCCGGGCGAGCTTGGCATCTGCAAAGTGCGCATGAATGACGACGGCGTGCTGCGCGTGCCACACGGGTATGTGGCCGCTTTGGCGGTGGATCCCATCGAAAAGAAGCCGTTTTTTCATGCGCTACCCGGCGCAGGCGTGTTGAGCTACGGCATGCTCGGCTGCGATCTGCATTGCGCCTATTGCCAGAACTGGTTCACCAGTCAAACGCTTCGCGATCCGCTGGCCACCGCTCCCCCGAGCGATGTGAGCGCTGACGCGCTGGTTGCCGAAGCGATTCGCACGCGGTCGCAAGTGGTGGTGAGCACGTACAACGAGCCCCTCATCACGAGCGAGTGGTCGCACGCGGTCTTCTCGCGCGCCAAGGCCGCCGGCCTCGTTACCGGCTACGTGTCCAACGGCAACGCCACCCCCGAAGTGCTCGACTACATTCGTCCGGTAACGGATCTCTACAAAGTCGATCTCAAAAGTTTCAGCGACAAAGGCTACCGCAGCCTGGGCACGGTGCTCAGCAACGTTCTCGATACGTTGGAAGGACTCAAAGCGCGGGGATTCTGGGTGGAAGTGGTGACGTTGCTCGTCCCCGGTCTCAATGACCAGGACGATGAATTACGCGAGCTGACACGCTGGCTGGCCCGGCTCGATCCCCTCATTCCCTGGCATGCCACCGCGTTTCATTCCGATTACCGGATGCGGGATGTGCCGGATGCCAAAGACGAGCTGCTCTTACGCGCGGTGGAGATAGGAAGTGAATCAGGATTACGTTACGTGTACGCCGGAAACCGTCCCGGTCACGTGGGGCGGTGGGAAGACACGCGTTGTCACAACTGCGGCGAGACTGTGATCCGCCGGTTCGGATTCCGCGTGTTGGAGAATCGTTTGGGCATCGCGGGAATCTGCCCTGCTTGTCAGACCCCCATTCCAGGTGTTTGGCAGAATAGAGCTTGTTACCAAAGATAGTTCTGGGTGGGCACAAAACGACTCCCATGGGATACGCGAGGCTGCACCCCAATCAAAATCGACCATATAAGGATTTACGGGCGGGGGATCTTTCGTGGTCCACTCGGAAACTGGTCCATATCGGGAGTGGCCGTCGGTTTCGAGTGGGGCATGACTAGCGGTACCTCCCTGTTTACTTCTTATGCTTTTCCATCCGCTTGGTCGAGAGTTTCGAAAGTTTCACAACACATTTATTTCCGTCTGCATTCCAACTCAGCCGCCAATTCGAAGGTTCTCCAGCCGTTACAAGAACGGAGGCGGTATCTTTACAGGCATCTTGCCCTATTCCACTGTCCGGACTGCCACTCCCCGTAATCGCAAGACTCACTCGGCCGGGGTATATTGGATCAAGCTGAAGCTCACATCCCCCTTCAGGAATTAACCCTGGGGTATTTGTCGAATCGTTTAATGAGGAACTAAGGATAGTAAACAGGTGATATATTGGCACCAAGTCGTCTTTCACAGCCAATGTATCGTTAATCGAATCTTCGGTTGCGCCCTCGGCCGTTGTATCTTCGGACCCATACTCATTCGGGATACCCTCATCAGAACCATATTCGTCCCAGCAACCAGGGATTTCTCGAACAGGACCTTTCAGATTCCAACCGGTGCGTCGTTTCTCGTGATCGATAAGGACGGCTGCAACACGTGCATCTCCTAGAGAGGAGATGTTGACATAAATGTGTGAGAATTTTTGGACGTCTCCTGATGTTCCTTGGTGACCAAATGAGCAAGCATCGATAGCCAGGCCCCCCAAAAGGCCAATCAGAACCAGAAAAGCCTTCAAGGGATCCCTCCTCATTGAAGAATGACGAATCGCGTCGTCACCTGGTGGCCTTGGACCTCCACCCGACCGAAGTAAATGCCAGGCGCAACTCTGGTTGCTCTCCAGTCCCAAAAGGCATGCTGCTCTCCTGATTGCTCAGGTCCTGCATGGACAACACCTAAGCGACGGCCGGAAATATCGAACGAAGCTCGCACCGGCGATTCCGGCAGTGGTGTCTCCATCCACGGCCAAGATGTAAAGATCGTAGCCAGTATTCAACTCTCCCTGAACACGAAAAGAAGAGTCTGGATTGCACGGAGGCAACGGAGTGAGACGTTGACAGGGCGGGAGCGTTTTTCCGGTCGGTACTGCCTGGAGATGAAGGGCAATCTTCGCGTTCTCGTTGGATCCGGCGGAAGCTGAATTAACGAATGGGAAGGAAAGAAGCCCGATCAGGATTGCGGAAAGCCTTGGACTGTTGTCCGGCCTAAACACCTCGCGCCTCGCCGCATGATTCTTCGCTTCCATAGGTGCCCCCTTCAACGCGGATTGGCGCAATTATTCATAAGAACAGCCCCCAATTGCCCATGAAATTACGATATTTATTTTGTGAAACACTGAGGTTATTTGTACGGAATTACAACCGTTGTTGGGGCAATGAATTCCTGATTCCACCCAGAACCAAAACCGGAGTGAAAGGCTAATGTAATCGAGGCCTGAGTCTTCGCCGTCAAGTTGGTAACGCAGCGCCGCCTTCGAGGACCCCCCCGGCCTTCTTGCCTCTCATGCCGAGCGGGAGCGCGAGTCCCACGCGGTGGCGAGAAAAGGAGTCGGCAGAGTTTAAGTTTGCGACCATGAGAGCGGCTGCGTCGGCGTATGGCACGATCATCTCGGGAAGCAAGGACGCAAAGATTTTTAACAATGACGGGCCGTCCAGTTCGGGAGCAACGTCCGGAATCTCGACCGGCAACGTGTCCAGAGAGATCCGAAGCCTGTCCAGGCCAAGCGGTGGCTCCTCTACCATTGGTCCCGGACACAAAAGTCGCCAGTCCAAACCCGAACCGCGGATGCGTTCGAAGTTGACCAGGTGTGGCCAGTAGGTGGCATAGACGTTGGTTAGGTCGACACCTTTGCGATCGGAGGAACCGATGTCTAGGATCGCCGCGCCGGCGAGAAACCAACATAACGGTTGCGCGCTGCTCGGCAGCAACTCCACGGCGGTTACGAGCCGGTCGACGAGATCCACGAAGGCGGGGGCCTCAGTCACCCGGCCCGCGCAGTTTATGAGCGTATCGTGTCCGCGGATGAGCTGGCTGATCTCGTCGGGCGCGAGTGTGCTGAGATCCCCCTGGTGCACTGCGACCCGGTTCTGGTGCTCAGAGGACAGTCTCCATGGAGTGCGGACGACGGCGCTGACTTCGTGCCCGGAAGCCAACGCCTGATGAAGCACGTGACGACCCAGGGATCCCGTTGCACCAAAAAGCATGAGACGCGACATCGTTATCCCCTCCTGCCTTGAACCGAAACCTCATGGCGCACCCATGGGCTTCTGATCCTTTGTTTGGGATGGGCGGCGGTGTATTGCTTTACCGCTTCGACATCGATCTCGACTTCGATGCGTTTACCTATCACGACGCCTGCGCTGTCAAGGACCAAGGTCCCGTCAAGACCGAAGTCCCGTCGATCCAGGATCGCCATGGCGGAGAACCCCGCGCGCTCGTTCCCCCATGGGTCGCGAGTGACGCCGCTGGCCTCGACCTCGAGCGTCACTTCGCTCACACGCTCCTTGACGGACAGCTCGCCTACCATTCTGAACCGGTCCTCCTGGAGCGTGATGATCTGAAGGGTCCGGAACGTGATCTCAGGATAGCGCCTCACGTCCAAGAAGTCGGCTGCCCTCAGGTGAGCGTCCCGAGAGGCTACGCCGGTGTCGATGCTCGATGCGTCGATGATCACCTGAACGCTGGCGCGGCTCCAATCGCCCTCCGGCACGACCAGGGTTCCGCTCCATCGATCGAACCGGCCGCGAACGTTTGCAATCATGAGGTGCCGTACGGCGAAATGAATTCCCGAGTGGCTGCTGTCGATTTCCCAGGATTCGATGCTCATTGCGTTCCTCCCGCATTCTTCTGACCGGAACCTGCCACGCGATTGGGTCGCGTGGCAGGATCATAGGTAGCTTCGTCGCTCAAGCCGTCGTGCTCAGGACAGAAGCCCGTGCGAATGGCCCCACTTGCGAAGGCGAAACGCCAGGGCCATGAGCAGGGCGCCGGATACGACCGCGTACACCCCGACCCACACCACGATCGCAAGCAGACCTGGCCCCGGGTTCATAACCAGCATCACGCCGAAGGCAAGGGCCAAGAGTCCGGACAACACCATCACCCATTCTCCGGAGATATCCTTCCGAAGCTGGATGGCGGCGGTGATGGCGACGATGCCCATCAGAATGGCCCAGGATGCGACGATCGCGAGCAATGCCATCGCCGTTATTCCAGGCCAGGCGAAGGTCAGCACTCCGGCCATGATTCCGAATATGCCGCCAATCACCGGAATTCCCCAGCGCGGCTGAGTGCGGCGGTTCGCGATCGCCGAAACGATCATGATGATGCCGTCGATGATGGCGTACGCGCCAAACATGGCCACTAGCATCACGAGCGTGAGACCTGGCTTGAACAGCGTGAGCGCGCCGAATACGATCGCCAGCGCGCCACGCACCGCGATCAACCCCCAGTTTCTGATCACTTGCTCGACCATAACTCCTCCTCCGGATTGTGCCGCGCCGTCGCGACGTGTTTGGGATTGGTTCGTTCCTGGAACTAAGCCACCGTCTCGCGCTTTCTCAACGCGGTTTGCAGCTTGGCCGCCGCCGTCTTCGACAACGTCGTGCGAAGGATCCGGCCTCCGTAGCCCTGGAATTGCTGAACCACTTCGGCCGGGTCGTACGCGTGGGCAAGCACGAACACTGCCGACTGTCCCGGCTGCACCATTCCGGCGACATCCTTCACAAAGTCATCGGTGATGCCGTACTCCCGTTTCCAGTCTGCGGCGTCGCTGCCGCCCATCACGCCACCGACCGATGCGCCAAGTGAAGCGCCACCCACGGCGAAAGCCGCGCCGGCGGCGGGAATACTCATCCCGGCTGTGAACGGTGCGGCGAGGAGGGCGCCAATCATGCCTCCCATGACCGCGCCAAACGCCGCTCCCTGTTCCTCGGTCGGCTGAACGCTCTTGTCCACTTGCAGTTTCCCGTTTTGCGCCCGAGACACCGCGACCGCGTCTTTCAACTCGATCTTCCAGTCCTCGTCCAACCCGCGCACCTGATCCAGCACCTCGCTCGCGCGCTGCGTTCCCTTGAATCCAACGACGATGATCTCTGCCATTTGACGATCCTCCACACGGGGTTTGTCCCCGCCTGTTGCATTCGCCTCCGGCGCCATCCCTGTGGCGCCGTTTCTTCGTAACTAGCCGACCTATACGCAAGCGTTTTGCCAAACCCTATGTGATTGCTGCTTAACGACTTGGTCGATGGGTCGGCAGCGATAGCAATCATTCTGATAGGATCCGCTCTCATTTTGATCGAGGAGCCCACGATGCGAGCCACCGACTTGGATCTCAAGGAACTGCTGCAAATAGACCCTGATGGAGGCATCCTGCGTTTCGGCAATGAGCGTGTGCTGCTTCTCGACGCCGTGGCGCTCGGGCTCTTGCGGCGCGAACTGATCGACAGGTTCGGTACCGCTGGTGCCCGTGCCACCCTCACCCGGTTCGGTTACGCGCACGGCTGGCGCACGGCGGACAATCTGCGTACTGCGTTTCCATGGAAGAGCGAGGAGGAATGGCGGATGGCCGGCGGACGGCTGCACATGTTGCAGGGTCTTGTACGGCCGGTTCCGTGGATGGGCCCCACTGAGATCACGGCGGCGACCGTGGCGCGATGGGT
>Ga0068861_100000704_pt1 | contig 20008 bp, 15 predicted proteins | sample KBSSwiS42_FD_66593 | JGI IMG/M metagenome (GOLD analysis project Ga0068861, IMG submission 66593) | Switchgrass rhizosphere microbial communities from Kellogg Biological Station, Michigan, USA - KBS Switchgrass S4-2 | ecosystem: Host-associated > Plants > Roots > Rhizosphere > Soil ...
CGGATCACCGTGTCGGTGATCTTCGCGAACGGGTTATCGCCCGGCGGCTCGCTCTGCCAGGCCGTGTAGTCCTTCGGCGCAGCGGGAGCGTCGCCCGCTGCCGGGTCGCGCTGCCACTCCTGCAAATCACCTACCGCAGCCATCTCAGGCTAGCTCCGGGTTGGGGTTCTTGACGAGCGCCAGATACGTCGTGCGGGGCCTCACGTTCAGCTCCTCCAAGAGCGAGTAATCGCGTGAGTCGTTCTTGCGCCGAACCACCTCGCTCTTCGGGTCGTTGAGGTCCCCAAAGGAGATCGCCCGGGTGGGGCAGCTGTCCTGGCAGGCCGTGGTCACCTCGCCGTCCACGAGCGGGCGGTTCTCCCGGCTGGCGCGGAACTTCCCTTCCTGGATGCGCTGCACGCAATATGTGCACTTCTCCATCACGCCGCGGAAGCGCACGGTGACCTCGGGGTTGAACACCATCTGCTGCACTTGGTTCTTCTCTTCCTTGAGGTCTTCGTGGAAGTTGAAGTAGTTGAACTTGCGAACCTTGTACGGGCAGTTGTTCGAACAATACCGCGTGCCGATGCAGCGGTTGTAGGTCATGTCATTCAGCCCCTCGTGGCTATGCGAGGTAGCGCCGACCGGGCAGACCTGCTCGCAGGGAGCGTGCTCGCACTGCATGCAGGGCACCGGCTGGTTAACGACCTCCGGTTGCTCCGGGTCGCCCTTGAAATAGCGGTCTATGCGCAGCCATTGCATCTCGCGACCCATGTACACGCGCTCTTTGCCGACGGTCGGAATGTTGTTCTCCGCCTGGCAGGCCACCACGCAACCGCTACATCCGGTGCACTTGTTGAGGTCGATGCTCATGCCCCAGCGGTGGCCTTCGTACTTGACCGGCTCCTTCCAGAGAGAGAGCAGCGGCGGGTGGTGCACGGCGTGCTTCGCGAAATCAGGATGCTCCTCGTATTGTGTGAAGGTCGCCGTGCGCACCAGCATGGGCAAGCGGTCCTCGGTTCCGAATTTGCCGATCCGGTCGATGGTGTGTTTGTCCTGCGTCGTGGCCATGCGGTAGCGGTCCGAGCTGGGTTTGATGCTGGCGCCGCGCGCAAAGTCCCACAACCGCTTGGAGCGCAGGCGGTACGCATTCACACCGACCACGGGATCTGGCTCCGAGCCACCACCAGCAACGCTTCTGCCCGCGACGGTCCCGGCAGCGGTGCGACCGTAGCCGAGGTACAGCTTCACGGAACCGGAGGCTTGCCCGGGGGCGAGCAGCACGGGCACGTTCAAGCTCTCCGTCTCGATGCTCAGCGTGACCCGCATCCCGTCCGTGACGCCCAGCAGCTTGGCCGTGTTCGGACTGATCAGGAGCGCATTGTCCCAAGTCAGCTTCGTGGCGGCGTCCGGGAGCTCCATCAGCCAGCCGTTGTTGCTGAAGCGCCCGTCGTAGAGCTTCGGATCAGGCGCCAAAACGAGCTCGAGCTGGCCGGGCTCAGGCTCCAGACCCGAGAGCTCTCCGCGAGCATACTCGAAGGCCGCGATCGGGCGCAGGGTGGGATGCGCGGGCGCCGCCGCGCTACCCGGGACCACGCCGTCATGTACGGCCTTGCGCCAGAAGCGCGAGTCCGCAGCCACGTTGCCAAAGACAGTGCCGAGCGAACGCTGCACGATGTCGAGCCCCGACGACAGCTCATCGCCGCTCAAGAGCGCCAGCGTCTCGATCGGCGACTTGCCGCCGTACAGCGGGGCGATCAACGGTTGCTGGATGCTGAGCGTGCCGTCGCTCGCGCGCACGTCACCCCAGGCCTCCAGGAAATGCGCGAGCGGCACGTGCCACTTGCAGGCGCTGGCCGTCTCATCCAGGTACAAGCTCGAGCAGATGGTCGTGGGAACCTTGGCCAGCGCGGCAGCAAAATTCAGGTCACCGGGTGCCGTGTAGACGGGGTTGCTGTCGAGAATGAGCAACGTGTCGACCCGACCTGCGGTCATCTCATCGGCCAGCGTTCGCAGCGACTCCGCCGGGGTGGGCTCGGTCGATTCGCTGCCCTCCAGGTACTGCACGGTGCTTCCCACGTTGCGCAGCACGGCGTTGATGCGATGCACGAGCGCATGCACTTCGGGCGGTTGGCTTGCTCCCGCTACCACCACGCTGGCCCCCGGCTGAAGCGCCAGATCAGCGACCAGAGCCGTCACGAGTCTGTGCAGGCCCGGCTCCTCCAGAAACCTCGCCGCCGGCGGCGGCTGAGCGGGACCGAGCGCCGCGGGCGCCCCGAGGCGGTGGCTGAGCTCTGCGTCCAGATAGGCCGCGAGCGCCTTGATGTGCTCCGAACGCAGCGAAAAACGGTGATCCGCCACTGCCCCGGTCTCGCTGAGCGACGACTCGAAGGCGTAGCACCGGCTCATCTTGCCGGACTCCGGCTGCCGCCCTGTGGCCCAAGCGCGCGCGAGCGCGAGGCTATCGGGGCGCGACGCGAGCAGATCCGCGTCCAGGCTCAGGATCACGCGCGCGCGATCGAGCGCGAGCCGCGTGCGTACGACCTTACCGAAGGCGAGCCGCGAGCCCAGCCGTTCGTTCGGCGTGACCACGGGCTCGTACTCGAACCAGCGCGCCTCCGGGAAACGGGCCTGCCAGCGCGCCTTCATGTCCGCGACGCTCAACGATGAGCTCGCGCCGCTGAGCACCGCCAGGCCTTGCCCGCGCTTGGCCGAGAGCGCGCTGAACTGTTCGCGCGCGAACACTCGGAACTCCACCTCGCTCAGATCCGTGCGCCGCCCTTCGGCGAAGCTCGCAAAGCCTCTGCTGCGATCGGGATCGTACAGGTCCAGCACCGCTGCCTGGTGTCGAGCGCCCGTCGCCCCCAGGCTATCTGGATGGCTCGAGTTACCGTCGATCTTGATCGGCCGTCCATCGTAGCTCTTGACCCGCAGCCCGACGGCTGCACCGCCGAGCTCCATCGCCGTCATGAAGAAGCGCGGGACACCAGGCACCACGCCTTCGGGCTGCTGCGTGTGCGGCAACAGGTGATCCTCTTGCCAGCGGCAGGCGGACGATCCGGCGAGCGCGACCGAGGCGGCGGTCAACTTCAGAAAGTGACGGCGCTCCTCATTGCTCGGGGGCTCGAGCGGATCCTCGAACTCGGGGCGTATTTCGTCGTGCTGCGGCGGCGTAGCGTGCTCGTCCAGGCTCCGCCAGTACCGTTCTTCGTCATTCATCGATGGCATGTGGAGCAATCCGTGGGCGGGTTGATGTCGTTCTCGCGGCGAAGCTCGAGCCCGGCGACGAGCTGAGTCTGCCCGCCCGGCGGCGCGTAGCCCATGTTGGTCACCTCGTCGACAGGGCGCAGAAACTGCTCGGGGGCGCGATGGCAATCGAGGCACCAGCCCATGCTGAGCGGCTCGTGCTGCGCGACCACGTCCATCTTATCGATGCGCCCATGACACGACTCGCAACCCACGCCGTGATCCACGTGCATGGAGTGATTGAAGTAAGCGTAGTCAGGCAGGTCGTGGACCTTGGTCCATTCAACGGGCAGACCGGAAGCTGCGCTGGCGCGAATCGGCTCGAGCTTGGGGCTACGCGCGTGAATGCGTTGGTGGCAATTCATGCAAGTCTCCGTGGAGGGAATTGCTGCCGTTGCGGCCTTTTCCACGGTCTGGTGGCAATACCTGCAGTCGATGCCCAGCTCACCGGCGTGCAGAGCGTGGCTGTACGGCACCGGCTGCTTGGGGGCGTACCCGACGTCGAGCGTACGAGGCGACGCTCCGTACCAGACGAGACCGATGAGGTAGAGGGGTGCGACGCCGAGCACCGCGCCCGCGAGATGAACGAGCTTGTTGGACCAACGCGGAAAGACGAAGGGCTGCATCGTTATTTCTAAGGAGTAGTCCGAGGGTGCGGCAACGCACTCTCCCACCCAGGGCTAATAAGGCAAAGCGGACAACACACACGAGGGTGCGCGACGGTTCGAGAAGCCGAACGGACAGACGGCTACGCCAGGATTGTGCGAAAGCTTGGGCGAAAAAAAGACTGCGCTGTTTCCGCAGCTGCAACGCTCAATCCGCCCAGTTTTCATCGCAAAGCCGCAACGCTTGACGCATAGGCGGCAAGCGCGCTTATGGACCCAAGTCAGCCGGATGTAAATGGCAACACGCGCGGAAAACTTATCAAAGTTACACCGAGCGGGACCTGACCCATCATCGCTTGCTCTTCAGCGGTGGCTGCCACTGACGCTCGCCCTTCAACAGCAAACGGTGTGGGCGCATCCGGTCTCAGTGCAACCCCGCCGCCGTACCCGGCGCCGATCGGCTCGTTACAGTGCGAGTGTCACGAGCTCGGGAACCATCGGAACACGTCGCGCGCCATGGACCGAGGCGTCTTGCCCGCGGGCGAGGGGCTTGCGTTCTCGAGCACAAAAGCAACGCGGGTCCCGAATCGAGATTCGGGACCCGTGACCGCGCACCGCCGAGCCCGCTCGGCTCGACCCACCGCCGCTCAGAATTCGCGCATTTGCTTGCGGATCTTGCCGATCGCCTGCTCTTGGAGCTGTCGGATGCGTTCGCGCGACAGATTGTATTTGTCGCCGATTTCCTTCAGCGTCAGCTCGTCCTCGTTGTCGAGGCCGAAACGCCAACGAATGATTCTCGACTCGATCGGGGTCAGCGTGTTGAGCAGACGTTGTACCTCTGCGACCCAGCGCGCCGACGCGAGGTCGTCGTAGGGGGAGAGCGAATCATCTCCGACCAGGAAGTCGATGAATCGACGACCGTCCTCGTCACCGACCGGCCGATCGAGGGAAAACGGCGTGTCGGCATAGAGCTCGCGCACCTTGTCGAGCTTGTCCCGAGGAACCCCAGTCTCCTTCTCCAGCTCCTCCGGCGTCGGCTCCTGACCGGTCCGGGCGATCAAGGTCTGAGTTGCCCGTGAGACCCGGTTGTACGTATCGAGCATGTGGACGGGGATGCGGACCGCGCGACCCTTGTCGGCCAGAGCGCGGCTGATGGCATGCCGGATCCACCACGAGGCATAGGTCGAAAAACGGTAACCCCGAGCGTGGTCGAAGCGCTCGACGGCCTTCATCAGACCGATGTTGCCCTCTTGGATCAGATCGATGAGCGGCAGCCGCCCGCGGTTGTATCGTCGGGCGATGCTCACGACGAGCCGCAGGTTCGCCTTCACGAATCGGTTTTTGGCTTGTCGCTGATCGTGATCCGCCAGACGCACGCGCTCCACGTAGCGGCGATACGCAGACGTCGCGGCCACAGTGGGTCGCTCGACGGCCTCGGGCGCATCGCCGATGGACCTGGCCAGATCGACGGCACGCCCCATCCAAATCCGATCGGAGTCCGGCAGGCGAACGGCGCGAGCCAGATCCTCACTGTATTGCTTCCATTGCTTGAGCTGATTGGCGTGCAGCTTGGAGCGCTGGTCTCGGTACACGGCACACAACTGGCGTAAGGCCTCGAGTGCGCCGGTCTCCGGGCGGGTGTCGTCGGTCAAGGTCTGGATGTCGCGATCCAGCCCGTCGAGAATGTACTCCGCCACCGGCACGTAGGCGATGAGCTCCACCCAGAGATGGATCTCCGCGCTCTCGACCGCCTGCGCAGCATTCAGCTCCTCCTCCTGGCCCATCACCTGATGCGTGGCCATGTCACGGAAGTAGCGCGAGAGCGTAGAGTCGCCGGGCGACTCGGGAGCTTTGGACCCCGGGGGCGGCAATGAGCTCGTCCGCCGCGCCGCCGCCGGCGGGCCACTCTCGAAACGCGGAATCATCCCCAGATGATCTGGCGCCTCGGAAGTCGATCCGAACGCGGGGGAATACCGGACCGACGTGTCCTCCGGCTCGTCTGCGAAGGGGGGCTCGGATGCTGTATTGTGAGATGCCATCGTGTTGGTGGGTTCTCTGGGGTGCGGGTACGAATCTGAGCGACCAGACCGGGAACTGGCTTTAGTGCCGGAAGTGCCACGACGCCCCGGGGCACGATTGCGCGGCGCCGTATCGGGTTCCTCGTTCTCGTCAGCATCCAGCGAATCCGACGGGCCCTCATCGGAAAGGGCATCAGTCGCCGAGCTCTCCGGTTCGCCCGATTCGTCGTCCTCGTCGTTCCTTGCGGAAGCCCGAGGCGAAGAAGGAGGGTTCGAGGCTTTCGCCTCGGACGAGGGGGTCTTCATCGGTGAACCTGATGAAGTGGAGTACGCGCCGTTGCGTGCGGACTTGCCTTTTTGAGCTAACATGGGAGAACAGACTGAGTTGAGCGGGTCGGGTGGGTTGGAACGGGAACCAACAAACAAGCGGCAGGAGCGGGCGAAAGAGAAATAGGGCCCTGTACGTGGGAGCGTTGTACGCCGGAGCTCTGGGAAGAAGCGGCCGCCGCCCAGGTATGTGTCCGGACATGAGGCGTTTGGCAGCGCAACGACGATGTCGCTGCCAAAATTCTTGCGCAGTGGGCGCCCTTTGCGCCGCCCATGGCCTGCGTCACAATACGCTGGGTCATGGTGCCCTCAGTCACGGTGCCCTCGTTCGAAGGATTCGAGCCGAGTTGCCGTGACACGAATGGCCTGGAGATCAGTGTTAGGAGTACGGGTCTTCGGGGCAATTTCCTGCGTTGATTCTTGGGTTGGATGCCGATAAATGACTCGAGTCGCGCTGTAGGGAGAGCAGGGGGCAGCAGAGTCGGGGTCGGTGACTGTCAGGGCGAAGGTCGGTGGGCGTTCTCGTCAGGGATGGGTCGTCAGGGATGGGTCGCCAGGGTGGCGCGTTGGGTCGCAGGAGGTCGCGGTGTGTGCCGCCGTGTCGTGCCGTGTGGTGCCGCGCCGTGCCGTGCCGTCAAATCAGCAAAAAACGTGCCTAATTAGCGGGTTCTGAAGGGAAGTGGCGCGGACTGTGTGCCGAGGGTCGAGAGCAAAATGAAAGCCGCCTTCAGCGCGCGCTCGATCACTAGTTACGGCGCCTGTCATGCCCTCATTTAACGAGACCTTGCGGGAGACGAAAAAAGGGCCACGGGCAACCGAGTCGGCCGGCTCGAAAGACGTCGGAGTCAAGAAAAGCTGGGTTTCCCAAGAATCTGGTCCAACAAAGCGAGGCACTCGGTCGGCTCACCGATCGCTCTGCGGAGCGGCCAGGACAAACAGCCCTTCGGCGGCTTTTCGAGCATGGCAAGGGCCCTCGCCGTCGGTCCGGCAGAGGGCACTGGAGAGCAGTAGGACGGGGACCTGAAAAGGAGCTCCCGGAAGGCCCGGACGAGCAGGTGGGGAAAGAGCAGCGAAGCGACCACCCACCGAGCAAGCTGATCGGCGGATTTCCAATGAATTTCGGGTCGGCAGACACGATCGTCAAGCCCCCCGGGGTGGGAGAAGCTCTCGCTGGCGTCCTCGAACGCGCCGGCGCGCCGCAATGCCCGCCCGAGCTCCCGGCGCCAACCGGGTGCTGCAGTGAGCCACAGTGTGCCTGCCAGGCACTTTGCCTGATCGACCTGTCGCGGCTCGTGCCACAGGGGCCGAGCGGCTGAGGCACGCGAGGAGCTGGCCAGGCCGCGAGGAAGAGGGTACTCAGAGCCTCCCGTGGGAAGTGGCGAGATGGGACTGAAGTATCGGGCTGACTGGCGCACACTACTCTGGACCGCCATCGGACCGGCATTCGTTGGCGTGCAATATGCCAAGCCGGAGCTGGTTCCTTATACCTGGTGGATCAGCTGCTACTTCGCCCTGTCCTTCGGGGTCATCGCCCACAACCACAACCACTGTCCCACCTTTCGGAGCCGGCGCGGCAACGATTGGTTCGGTGGGTGGCTCTCCATTTTCTATGGCTATCCAACCTTTGCTTGGATCCCCACGCACAATCTGAATCACCACCGCTACGTCAATACAGAAGGTGACGCCACCATCACCTGGCGCTTCACCAACCGCCACAACCTGTGGGTCGCGGCGACGTATTTTTTCGTATCGTCCTACTATCAGTCAGGACCGATCAAAGGGTTCATTCGCAAGGCCCGCGCAAGCAATCCCTCTCTCTACCGACGCATCGTTCGCCAGTACGTGGTCTGGGTCGGCGGCAACCTGCTGCTGCTCGGCACGGCGATCGCGCTACACGGGCTCGGGCGTGGGGCTTGGCTATTCTTTGCCACGGTGGGCTTCCCGGAGTTCTTCGCGCTCTGGACGATCATGCTCTTCAACTATGATCAGCATGTCCACACCGACCCGTGGTCGCAGAACCACTCGCGCTCGTTCGTGGGAAAGACCGTGAACTTCCTCCTGTTCAACAACGGCTTGCACGCCGCGCATCACGAGAACCCGGGAGAGCACTGGAGTCGGCTGCCGATCGTGCATGCCCGCATCGCGCCTCATATCGATCCCAGCCTGCTGCAGTCGAGCCTGTGGGGGTACTGGTTCCGGCAATACCTGCTGGCGCCTTTCTTCCCGCGTTTGGGCAGCGTGCAGCTCGGTCCGGGGCCCATGATTCCCCCGCCGGGGCGGCAGCGGGAATCGGCCGCGCCGGAGATCGAGCTGGGGGAAGCTGGAACGAACGCCGACAGTGCCGTACGCGCGACCGCTTGACGGTCGCGGATCGAGGCGATGCGCGTACGCTGCCGAGCCGCCCCTAATCCGCGCAGCAATGCGCTGGGGCGCATGGGACTGGAGACGGCACCGGAGGGGCTCTGGATCTCCTACGAGAGCGTGCGCAGCTATCGTGAAGGCTACGCGCCCGGACCTGCCGCCGTCCCCGCCGAGCACCGCGTGCCCTGGCATGCCGTGCACGCCACGCGCGTCGGCGCTCAGGCGTTGCGGCTCGACGTGCAGGAGCCGCTCAGCCCGTTCGCGCACTTCTACCTGCGCGACTTCGCCCGAGCGGAACCCGCGGGCTGGATCGCCCGCGCGCGTCCCTGGGCCAAGCTCTCCTCTCCGCAAGTGGTTCTGACCGTCTTCTGCCATGAGCTGGCAGAACACCTCGGCGGGCCCGTCGCCAGCGAAATGGCGCTGCCCTTCGAGCCTGAATTCGGCTCAGCCTCCGCCCTGAGCCGGCTGCCGCGATCGGGCGTTGCCTGTGCAATCGTACTTCTGTCCGCGGGGCTGGCCGCGGTGCTGCTGCGAAAGGCTTCGAGCTTGCCCGCGCCCTTGGCCACAGCCAACACGGAGTCCTGGCCGAGCAGGCTCGCCGCCGCGCCGCCGACCGACCGTGTCGTGACCGGGCTAGCTGTTCCGCCAGAGCCGACGCGAGTCCTAGCCGCCGTACCAGAAGCCGTGGAGCCACCCGCTCTGCCGCCGCCGACTCTGGGCGGCGGCTGTGAGTGCATCCGTCACGAGTCAGTGCTCTGGCAATCGCCCCCGCCACGACTGACGGCCCTCGTCACGCGACGAGAGGCGCGCACGCACGCGAGCCATCAGCACCTCGAGCTCGAGGTCGCCGTCGTCAACAACGGCGAGCGCGAGGTCGCCAATCTGACGGTCGGGGTGCATTTTCAGATCGCGCGACCCGGACCTCCGGGCTCGAACGATGCACCGGTTGAACGCAGCCTGTATCTTCCAGGACCGCTCGGCCCAGGCCACCAGGTGCGCTGGAAAGTCGAAGGGCGTGGCGACCGCTGCGCGTTGCACGTCCCCGATCTGGGACGGCTGGATGAGGATGGCCTGGATGCGGCTCCCACGGATCAGTTCGCGAGCATGGCCGAGGGCGCGAGCGGTCTGGTGAGCCTGCACGCCGCAATGATGCTGGCGTTCCTCGGTGACGCGCGCGCGCGCGCGGCGCTGCTGAGGCTGCGACTGGGGCTCGCGTCGGGCGAGCTTGCATATGTCGATCGCCTGCTCGATAGCACTGCAGATCTGCGCGTCTGCCAGCTGCGGGTCAGTGCCGTGGGGCGAGCCACGAGCGTCCAAAGTTGTCTGTACAACGCCGCAGAACAGCCTCGTGCCGACTTCGGGCTGACGCTGCGCGCGCTTCGGCCCACAGCGCAGCCGCTGGATCCCGGCAGCGCGCCGCCGGAAGTGATCGCGGAAGACACCCTGGCGTGGTCGGGCACGCTCGGCGCTCGCCGCGGGCGTCGGCTCACCCTGACCTCGAATCTCGGCGGCGCCGAGCCGGCACGTCGCTGGATCGAGCTGATCGCTCGTCCGAAGGAGTCGCTGCAGTGAAGCATTGGTTGGGCCTCGGCAGCGGTGCTTGGTCGATCCTCAAGGAGGCGGCGCGGCATGTGCTACGTCACCCGGTGGTGGGCGTGGCGGTCGTTGCACAGACGGACACAGGCCACTGGCTCTTGATTCGGCGCCGCGACACCGGGGATTGGGCGCTGCCCGGCGGCACGCTGGAGTGGGGAGAAACCCTGCTCCAGGCGACGCATCGCGAGCTGATGGAGGAAGCCGGCGTCGTCGTCCAGGGTCCACTCGAGCTGAGCGGCGTGTATTCGAGACCCGAGCGCGACTATCGATTTCACGGTGTGACGGTGCTGCTGAAGGCACGCGTGAGCGAGCCTCGGCAGCCGCCCAAGAACCCGCTCGAAATCTCGGAGGTGCGCTTGTTCGACAGCTCCGAGCTGCCAGCATCGCTCTCGCTTTCGATGACGGATCTGCTGGCGGACGCGCGTGCCGGGCGCCAGGTAGTCGAATGACATGACGGAACACGAGATCCAGCTCGAGGTGTTCGAGACCGTCGTCGAAGGCGGAGTGCGACGCGTGAGCTGGCATGTGGCGCAGGGCACGAGTTGGCTGTCCGCGGCCAACTACCCGGGTGCCCGCGTCGATCTCGCGGATCGCACGGCGGGAGTCGTCTGGCTACGACGGGTGCTGCTGTGCCTGCCGACGGGCACGCGGCTCATGCGCGTGGAATCACTGCCCGATCGCAGCGTGCAACGCGACCCGCTGGCATATCTCTGGAAGCGCGGTCCAAGCTCGGCGCAAGACGTGCAGCGCAGCTACTTCCGCGTCGGTGACAGAGGGCGCCTGCTGCGCGCGACGCGCGAGCCATGAACTGACTCGTCAGCGTCGGACTGCTTCAAAACGCGACAGTCCTCGACCCCAAACGCGAGCCAGGTGTGGCCACCCTTGGGGTGATGCGCAGCGCTCCTCGCGGCCTTGTAGCAGTACAACGACGGGCGCCTGCAGCGCGGGCCAAGCACAGAAATAGCTGCGAACTACGCGGCGCCGAGCGCGGCCAGATCGGCGCGTCAAAACGGAGCATTCCGGTTTGCAGCAGCCCAACAATCAACTCCTTTAGGTGCACCCTCAGCTGCCGTTAAAAAAACCATGACCACCGCAGTCGATGAATCCGCGCTGGTCTCGTCCGTGCCCGCGCTTTCCCGCGGCGCCGACCCAGGAGCCCGAAACGGGAAATCAGTCGTGGAGGGTACGGAGGGGAGCCGAGGAGACATCCTCGTCGTAGACGACGAACCGACGCTGCTGCGTGGGATCAGTCGCCTCCTGACCGACCGTGGCTACCACGTCGTCTGTGAGCGCGACGGCGAGGCGGCCCTGAATACGTTTCGTTCCCGAGAGTTCGACGTCATCGTGACGGACATCGCGATGCCCCAGATGGATGGCATTCAGCTGCTGCGCCAGCTGCGCGAGCACGACGCCGATGTTCCGGTGGTATTGATCACCGGCGAACCTGCGGTCAGTACGGCGGTAAAGGCGCTGGAGTATGGCGCCTTCCACTACCTGACCAAACCGATTCCGTTGGGCAACCTGGAAGAGGTGGTCGACAAGGCTGCCCGTCTGCGCCGCATGGCTCGCATGAAGCGCCAGGCGGCGGAGTTGATCGAGCGCGCGCTGCCCAGCGCCAGCCGGGTGCCGCTCGAGAACAGCTTCTTCAAGGCGCTCGATTCGCTCTGGATGGCCTACCACCCGATCCTGCGGGCCGAGGACGGCCACGTGTACGGCTATGAGGCGCTGCTGCGCAGCAAGGAAGCCTCTCTACCCAATCCGGGCGCAGTGCTCGATGCCGCCGAGCGTCTGAACATGCTCGACATCTTGGGCCGAACCATCCGCGAGCGCTCGGCCGGCCCCATGCAGAATGCGCCGGAGGGCGCGATTCTCTTCGTCAACCTGCACACCACCGACCTGCTCGATCCAACCTTGATGTCTCCGGACACTCCGCTCTCGAAGATGGCCAAGAACGTAGTGCTCGAGATCACCGAACGGGCCTCTCTGGATCAGGTCAAGGACGTGCGGGCGCGCGTGGCTGCGCTGCGCGAGATGGGCTTCCGCATCGCGGTCGACGATCTCGGCGCAGGCTACGCCGGCCTCACCAGCTTTGCGCTGCTCGAGCCCGAGATCGTCAAGCTGGACATGACCTTGGTGCGCGACGTGCACCTGAACTCGACCAAGCAGAAGCTGGTGCGCTCGATGACCCAGCTGGCTCACGACATGGGCATGATGGTCGTGGGCGAGGGTGTGGAGACGCCGGAAGAGCGCGACTCGCTCATCCATCTCGGCTGCGACCTGCTCCAGGGTTTCCTGTTTGCCAAGCCCAATGTTGCGTTTCCGACGGTGAAATGGTGAGCCCTCCCGCGTCTTCGAAGCCCGAGCCCCCCGTACCCTTCTCCAGTGCGCGGCCGGCGTCGGCGGCTCTGCTCAACAAGACCAACCTGCGCGCGACGCAGCGCCACCTGACCACGCCGGAGCAGCGCGATCGAGCGCTTCTGGTGCGCACGGATGCCCAGAATGCCGGCCAGGTGCTGAAGCTGGACGGGCCCAAGTTCGGTCTCGGTCGCCACCCCGACAATCAGGCGTGCATCGATGACGATGGCATCAGCCGGTTTCACGCGCGCATCAGCGTCGATGGCGAGAAGTACTGGGTGGAGGATCTGGGCAGCAGCAACGGCACCTATATCAATGGGCGTCGCGTCACCTCCTGTGAGCTGAACAATGGCGACACGCTGAATCTCGGTCCGCGCGTATCCTTTCGCTTCTCGTCGGCCACCGCGCACGAAGAGCGAGTGCTAAAGCAGCTCTACGAATCGAGCGTGCGCGATCCGCTGACCGGTGCGTTCAACCGCCACTACTTCTCTTCGCAGCTGGCCAGCGAAGTCGCCTTCGCGGCGCGCCACGACACGCCGCTCTCCGTTGTCCTGCTCGACATCGACTTTTTCAAGAAGGTCAACGATACTCACGGGCACCTGGGCGGAGACGCGGCGCTGGTGCATTTGACCAACGTGTTCGCCAAAGGGTTGCGCACGGAGGATCTCCTGTCGCGCTACGGCGGAGAGGAGTTTGTGATTCTGCTGCGGGGCATTCCGGTCGAGCGGGCCGTCGCCGTCGCCGATCGGCTGCGGGTATCGCTGGAGAGCCAGCCCGTGGTGCACGGCGAAGCGACCTTCACGGTCACGGCCTCGTTCGGCTGCGCCAGCCTCGCCTGCTGCGCGGGCGCGGCGCCAGAGGTGCTCTTGGAGACGGCCGACCGCCGCCTGTACCGCGCCAAAGAAGCCGGTCGAAACCGCGTCGTCGCCTCCGATTGAGGATTGCTACGCGTACTCCCCAGAAGTACGGTCGCGGCCTCCAAGGAGTAGCCGTGCCGATTGATGCAGACACTCTCAAAGCCGAGCGCGACCGGTTGAAAGACGCACTGCGCGAGCTCGAGACGGAGCAGCGCAAGCTCGACACCGAGCTCAAGAAGCTTCGCCAGAAAGAAATCCGCACCAAACGCGAGATTGAGGCGCTCAGTACCCTGCTCGCCGTGCAGGATACAGAGAGCGGCGGCGGCGGTGGCGACGAAGCCGCGTGAGGGGCCAGGACTAGAGCAGCCGGAGCCCAAGCGGTAGATCGTCGCCGAGCTGCTCCACCCGTTCCGCCTCGCTGAAGGGCGTAAGCTCCAGAACCGCGCGCTGCCAGGCCTCCGGCGCCCCGACCCGCTGCAGAGCGGCCGCGACGTCCGCCCGCAACTTCGGGCCCAGATCTCGCACCTGATCGCCCGTGACGCGAGCCAGGCTGAGGCCACACGCGGCGGCGGTGCCGACCTCCGACCAGCGTTCTCTGAGCAGCTGTTCGACCCAGCGTTCCACGACGCTGCCCCTCAGCGCGTAGTGTGCGCTGGAGTAGGCGGGCACGCGCGCACCCAGGCGGCCCAGGTGCGTCCAGAGGCGCGGGTCACGATCGCCCCAGGTGCGCTCCAGCAGCCAATGCCCGAGCTCCGCCTTGGCTGCTGCCTCCACCCGTTCGAGCTGGCTGGCGAGGGCGAGCAGCTCATCGAGAGCCAGCGGTCGAAATCCCTTCGGCCTCTTCAGCTTCAGCTCGGGCGGCGCCAGCACGGGGTCGATCAGCTCGCGGATGTGGCCTTGCTTCTCTGCTTCGAGGCCTCCCGCGACTCGCCGCCAGGCGATCCAGTACTGCTGCCAGTTGCGCTCCGAATCTCGGTGCGAGAGGCCGGCGTCAAAGGCCGGCCAGAGCTGGGCGATGCGTTGCGCGTCCAGCGGGTGACAGAAGCCAGGGCGAAGGCAATACCCCGCCAGCATCCAGAAGGCGCGTTCGTGCTCCTGCGAGCGCAAGCGGCCCTTTTGGGCACTCAGCAAGCGATCGGCGAGCCGGCGGTTGAGCTCGAGGTCCCAGTTCCTGCGCGGGCCGAGCGAGCGCTCCAGCGCGCTGCGCAGATCTTTCACCTCGCGCTCCGTCACGTCTTTGCGGCCCTTACCGAAGACGCGCGCCAGGCTCTCCTCCGCTTCGAGGAAGCGCGCCGTCTCGACGCCCGGCGCCGCCCGTGCCCCCGATGGCCTCGCAGAAATCGGCGGCGCCGGCGGCGCGGCGGACACCGCCCGACTGGAGGCCGCCGGCGTCGACGCCGTGGCCGAGGACTGCAACTCGAAGGCGAGCTCGAGGCGCTCGGGGCCGCGCGTTCCCTGCGCTCGGGGGTCGAGCAGCGTACAACCGAGCTCGAGCGTGCCCACCGCGCTGAGCTCGCCATCGAGCTGCACTTCCGCGCGCGTGTGCGCCGCATTCGCGGGCAACGCGAGCTCCGCCGTGACGGGTGGCAGCCTCTGGTAGTCGGAGTCGATGTCGACGCGCTCGCCGGGTGCGTGCAGCGCCGTTTCGGAGGCGTACACCTCGAAACGCGCCGGGCGGCCCAGGAGCAGCTCGAAGCGCTGATCGCCGAGCTGATGGCGTTCGCCCTCCTTCGAGCCTCGCGGCACCAGACAGAGCGCCTGACGCGCGGTCCCGTGCGCAGAAGCGACACCCACGTAGTAACCATGCGCCGAGCCACCGACGATGCGCGGCCCCTCGCCGAGCAGCGCCAGGCCGAAGCGCACAGCCCCGCGGCACACGGCGAGCAACGGGTCTGGTGCCGACAGCAGCGCGATCTCCGGCGCTCCCCAGCGCCGAAAGGTTTCGACCAGACGCTGCTGCACCAGCTCGGACTGCATCACACCACCGTTCAGCAGCAGCGCCTCCGGCAGCTGGCCGCCCGCCTGACGAGCGATGAACTCGGCGATGTGGCGAGTGATCGCCGGGTCGCGCTCATAGGGCAAACCAAAGCTCGTCAAGCCCGAGCGGCGTGCGCTCGGTAGCTCCCCCGCCGACGTCAGCGGGAAAAATCCGTCCAGCACCAGCTCTTGCACTTCGCTGCGCTCGAGCTCGACGGACCAGCTCGCGCCAAACAGATCCGCCCCGGCAGCCAGCAGGCGAATCGGCACGGTCGGGGGCGCTTGCGCCGACAACAGCTGCTCTTTGGCGCTGCGCGCGGCGAGCAGCAGCTGCCCGAAGCGCTCGGGTTCGAGGGGCCGAGCGCCCGATTTGCCCTCGGCCCGGCGTGCCACGGCCAGATCCATGTTGTCGCCACCGAGCAGCAGGTGGCGACCGACGGCGCTGCGCCGAAACTCCAGCTCGCCCGCGCGCCGGGTCACCTCGATCAAGCTCAGATCGGTGGTACCGCCGCCGACGTCACAGACCAGCACGCGCAATGGTCCGCGGCGTCGCGACAGCTCCGATAGCTCGTCGAGGGAGCGACCGATGTACTCGTAGAAGGCGGCCTGAGGTTCTTCCAGCAAGCGCACACGCAGCTGCGCGCGCTCCGCCGCCAGCAGCGTGAGCTTGCGCGCCGTCTGGTCGAAGGAGGCCGGCACGGTGAGCACCAGGCTGAGTCGAGCCAGCGGCAGGCCGGGCTGTTGCGCCTCGAACGCGCCGCGGACAAACTCGAGCAGGCGGCGGCTGGCGTCGACGGGAGAGAGCTTCGGCACGGCGCCGAGCTCGCTCGCGCCCCAGGGCAGGATCGGGCCGAGCCGATCGACTCCCGCGTGACACAGCCAGCTCTTGGCGGAGCTGATCGCCCGCCCGCGCGTCTCCTGACTGCGGATGCGCGCGTACTCGCCCACCACCCAGTCCGGCGGGGGCCCCTGCTCTGCCGGCAATTCCCCCGCCAGTGGCGCGTACAAGACCGAGGGCAAGAGCGGCAGCGCGGCGCGGCGGCGCCCCGCCACCCACTGCGGGATGTCGAGGCCAATGGGCGCCGACGCCGGGACGGCTGGCGACCAGCCGAGCGCAGTATGGCTCGTCCCCAGATCGATACCGACGACGCCGAGAGGCATGGCGCCCGGCGACAGGCTCACGGCGTGGCGGCTCCTTTGCGCACGCTGAGCTCGACCTTCCAGTGCTCGTCGGCCACGCGAGGTTCGAGCGGCCTCGCGAACAGCGCCAGCGTGCCGACCTCGGTGATCAGCGCCTCCAGCGTCACGGCGACCAGCTCGCCGGGGCTACGGCCCTGGGCCGGCAGCGTGATCGCGATCGGCGCGAGCTCTTCGAGCTGGCGCTCCGGGGACTCGAGCAGCGTACCGGCGAGGTCAGCGCGCCGCGTGCTCGAGCCAAAGAAGCGAAAGGTGACCGACTCCCCCACCACCACACCGAGCTCGGCTTCCGGCAGCTGAACCCTGCTGCCCTCCTCCATTCCGAAGGGCGCCACGCACAGCGCGTTGGTCGGTGGATCCAGACCGGGCACCGCCGGCATGGGGCTCTCGATGCCCACGTAGAACGCCTGCGCGGTTCCACCCCGCACACGGATGCCTCGACCGCGACGCACCAGCCCATAGTAACTGGCACCACGCGCGACCGCCAAATCGTAGTCGGCGTTCGGCAAGGCGCGCGCCGCCGGAGCGCCGACAGCAGCGAGCCAGGAATTGAGCGTGTCGAGCAGGCGTTGGCGCAGCAGCTCCGAACGGAACACGCCGCCATTGAACAGCACGTGGCTCGGAACCAGGAGCCCGGAGCTGCGCCCGCCCGAGCCGGCCTGGCCACGAACGGCATGGTGTCCGCGCAGAAACGCGGCCAGCTGCGTCGTGATCGCGGGGTCCTCGGCATACGGCAGGCCACGCTGGCGCAGGGCCGTCCGCGCCCTCTGCCGCGGCTCCTGCTGCCAGGGGACGGGCGGGAAAAAGCCATCCAGGACATAGCGCTCGACCTCCGCTCTCGACAGCACGGAGCGCAACGAGCCGCCGAGCAGCTGCGAGCCACGGCTCGGCAGCACGACGTTCACGCTGTCGGGCGCCCCGCTCGAGAGCAGCGCCTCCTTGGCGTCCCGCGAGGCGTGCGTGAGCGCCGTCAGTTGCCAGGCGTCGATCGCTGACCCCTGCGCCTCGAGCTTCTGCCGGACCAGGTGCGCCAGCGCTAGATCCATGTTGTCGCCGCCGAGCAGCAGGTGCTGACCCACGGCCACACGCCGCGGCTCCAGGCTGCCCTGCTGCTCGCCCAGCAGAATGGCGGCAAAGTCCGTGGTGCCGCCGCCGACATCCACGACCAGAACCAGATCGCCGACGGCCAAGTCCGTGCGCCAGGCGTCGCCGCGCTGATCGAGCCAGGCGTAGAAGGCCGCTTGGGGTTCCTCGAGCAGCGTCAGTTGATCGAGGCCCGCGGCGAGCGCAGCCTCCACGGTGCACTCGCGCGCGGCCGCATCGAAAGAGGCGGGTACGGTCAGCACGACCTCTTGATCGCCGAGGCACAGCCCATCCGAGCGACCTGCTCGCCAAGCTTCGCTCAGATGATCGAGCAGGCGAAAAGCTGCCTCGACCGGTGACAGCGCCGTCACGTCGTCGGCAGCATTCAGCGGCAAGACGGGCGCGTGCCGATCGATCGCGGGATGCGATAGCCAGCTCTTCGAGCTCGCCACGACACGGCCGGGAGACTCCGCGGCTCGACGGCGGGCATACTGCCCCACGGCGAGCGGAGCATGCTCAGCCCAGGGCAAGACGAGCGCCCCCTCCGCAGCATGTGGAAAGTAGAGAAACGAGGGCAACAGCGGTGTCGCATCCACGCGATCTCTCGCCACCAGCTGCAGGATGGGCTGGACGCTTGGGCTCTCGGGCTCCCCATCCAAGGGCGCCTCGGCCAGCGCGCAGTGCGTCGTACCGAGATCGATGCCCACCGAAAATCGAGCGCTCAAGGTCTCCTCCTGTTCGCCTCTCTACGCTTTTGCCAGTCTAGCCGCAGCCGCCCGCCGCTCACATCTCGACTTCCGCGGGGCACAACACTCCAGCGCCCGAGCGATCGAGCAACATCGGCAGATGCACGTCGGAGGCTTGCCAGCCTCGATGTCGCAGCACACCCTGCACGCGGCCGCTGCCAGCGACGTTGCCCGTCAACTTCACCCGGCTCGGATCGAAGCCCGGCTCGAGCGTGACCGGCTGCCCCTCCGGCTCCGAGCGAATGGGCTCGATCTGCACATGCGCTCGCAGCACCTTGCGGCAACCGGCGTGCACCACGCGCGCCACTGCGCCCACGTCCGCATCGGAGAACGCCGTGATGTCCTGCTGCACGAAGTCCACGAAGCGCCCTTCCCCCTGCAGCAAGCTGAGCAAGAGCAGCGCCGCATCGGGCGAGCCCGAGGACGCGGGCACGGGCACCGCCACGGCGGCAGCAGGCTGTGCATCCCGCGAGCTCAGAAGACGACTCCATGCGGCAGCCTGTCGGCCGTCGAACAGGATGCGAAAGAACGCGCTCAGAGCCACGCCTACGCGACTCCACCACGGCAGAATCTGTGCATTCACGCGCGGTTTATACAACCCTCGCGGGCTGGGAAGCGGAGAAATCCCCCCGGGACGGCGAGCAGGCCTGGCGCGGCGGCCGCGTGCGGGTGACAATGCGGGGCCACATGACTCGCGCCGTCGCACCGGACATCGATCTCGGCTTTCCGGATCTGGAGCTCGAGCTGGTGGAGGATATTTCTCCGGTCGCGCCGGCGGGCTTTCTGCGCCTGGTGCGGCGGCGTCTGCGCGTGCGCTTTCCCGATGGTGAGCGCAGCGAGCCGTTCGCCTACGACGAGGTCGACCGGCGTGCCATCGATGCGGTGGTCATCGCCGCCCACTTCGCGCGCGACGGCCAGCACTGGGTCTATCTGCGCAGCGCCCTGCGTCCCCCGGTGCGCTTCCGCGACCCGGCGCGCTCCCCCGGCAGCGCGCGCGAGACCGGGGCGCTCTGGGAGCTGCCCGCCGGGCTGATCGAGGCGGGAGAGCAGGGCACGGGCGGGATCTTGCGCGCCGGCTGTCGGGAGCTGCGTGAAGAGCTCGGCTTCCTGGCGCTCGAGACCGACCTGCAAATGCTGGGTCCCCCCGTCTGGCCCACGCCCGGCGTGCTGAGCGAACGCCTGTTCTTCGTGCAGCTAGAGGTCCGGCCAGAGCGGCGCAGCGAGCCCACGCTCGACGGCTCGGCACTGGAGCGGCACGGGCGGGTGATCTCGTTGCCGCTCGACCGGGCTCTCGAGCTCTGCCGCTCCGGTCAGATCCAGGACGCCAAGACCGAGCTCGCACTCCGGCGACTCGCAGAGACCCACGAGCCTGCCCCCGAGGCGTGGTCGAACGAGTGAAGGGGCCACTCGTCGTCGTGGTAGCGAAGCGCTCGATGTACGAGCGCTTCATCCAGGAGCGCAGCGATCCAAAGGCTGTCGCCCTGTTTCAGCGTCACGACATCAGCGTGGCCCGCTGGCGCCAGGCCCACCTCGCGCATCAGCGCACGTTGAAGCAGGTGCAAAGCACGCTGCGCTCGCTCGGAGCCCGGCTGATGGTGCTGCGCAGCCCCGGCGTCGTGTTCGACGCATCGGATGCGAGCCTGGTCGTGACCGTCGGTGGC
>Ga0068861_100000707_pt1 | contig 19902 bp, 15 predicted proteins | sample KBSSwiS42_FD_66593 | JGI IMG/M metagenome (GOLD analysis project Ga0068861, IMG submission 66593) | Switchgrass rhizosphere microbial communities from Kellogg Biological Station, Michigan, USA - KBS Switchgrass S4-2 | ecosystem: Host-associated > Plants > Roots > Rhizosphere > Soil ...
GGAGAAGCCGCACTCTGCGGCCACATCGGATAGCGACAGCCGGTCATCGCGCAGCTTTTTCTTGGACAGCACGATGCGCTGCTCAATTAGCCAGTTGTGCGGCGCCATTCCTACGGAACGGCGAAACGCGCGAAAAATGGGCGCTTGATAGCCGGCATTCCCGAGCCAGTTCCTTGACCGGCACACCATCGAGATTGGCGGCGATCATCTCCTTCGCGCGTCGCTCCTGCCAGGTCGCGAGCCCACCCCGGACCAGCCGCGGCACTGGGCGCATGCCTCCATAGGTCTGAGCGATATGCACCCCGACCGCCAGCAGGACGTGGTCGACAAACAATCGGTTAGCCTGGTCGGGATAGCTGAGGGCAGGCTGCAGCAGGCTCCCGAGGCTGGAAATTGTGGCGTCGTTAACGGCCGCGCCGGGCTTATAGCTCAGATCGCGAATTCGCGGCACGTTGGCCTCGTCAGCGATCGTGTCCAACGCCACACGCGGCAGATAAAAAAACAGAGTATGATAGGGCTTGTCGAGGAGAGCGGAGGGATCTCGCTTCAGGTCATGGAGACAAATGTCGCCGGCCCGGAAGTCGCACACCAGCGCTCGTCGGCCATCCTCCCAGTACTCGTGCTTGGGACGATCACGGAGGTGCAAAGTGATGACAAAAGCATCTTCCCGCTGAAACGCACCGGTCATTTCCATCGGCGGTTTATCACATCGAATCTCTGTGACAGCTATATCAGTGTTACGCAATACCCGGGTAACCATCGCGGGTGCGTTTTCGACTCGCAATCGTTCGCCAAACCGCTGTCCATAACTCTCAGTCATCACTCCATCCATCGGAGGTTAATCGTGCTCCCCGCCAAGCTCGCGCTGTAACGTTTCCTCGCTGCACACGCTAGTTTGAGGTAGGCACAATTCGCAAAAAATGGAGCCGTTTTCTTCAAATGGCGATCCAATTGGATAAGTTCGGCATGTTGCATGCTCTTCCCGCTGCCGGCGCCCATATGATGCGTAGCGGGAACGCCCATTGGCTGACAGACGTTTGAATGTCGCGCGGCTCGTTCAACGGCGTGTCCAGCGCTGATGGCGATCGCAGATTTGCGATAGTCCACTTTGCACAGTGCAGCAGCCGCATTTGGCAGGTCACGTATAGGCACTTTTCGGACATGCCGGGGCTGTCTGACGATGTCGGCTCTTGAGACGTGTAACGACAGCCGCTGGGTGTGCCCGCAATCCACCTACCTCCCGCAGTCAGCGGAAGAGGTTCACCTTCGCAAGGTCGATGAGCTGGGTCGCCCGGCCGTCGAGCACGGCCTTCGTCATGAAGATCCCAAAATGATAGGCTTGTTCCAGTGTCGTTTGGGGCGGCATCGCAAGTTCCTGTCGAGCGCTCACAACGTCGACGAGAACCGGCCCCTTGTGCCCCAGCGCCGCCTCGATAGCGCTCTTCAACTCCTGCGGCTTTTCAACCCTGATGCCGCGGACACCCATCGCTTCCGCCATTAGCGCAAAGTCGGGGTTCTTGAGATCACAACCGGTGTCCAGAAATCCATTCGCCTTCATCTCCATCTCGACAAAGCCGAGCGTTCCATTGTTGAGGACGATGACCTTCACCGGAAGCTCCATCTGGGTCAGCGTAAGGAAGTCCCCCATCATCATGCTGAAACCGCCGTCGCCTGACATTGAGATGACCTGGCGATCCGGATACGTTGCCTGTGCGCCGATCGCTTGCAGCATGGCATTGGCCATCGACCCGTGATTAAACGAACCGATAATGCGCCGCCTGCCGTTGACCTTGAGATAGCGTGCCGTCCAGATGATCGGCGTTCCGACATCACAGGTGAAGATCGCGTCGTCCGCCGCCAGTTCGCTGACCACGCGGGTGACATATTGGGGATGAATGATATTGCTGTTCGGACCGCTCTCCGCCAAGGCGTCGAGGTCGCTGCGCGTTCTCTTGTAGTCGCTCAGCGCCTCGCTGAGATGACTTGAATTGGTCTTTTCCTCGATCGAAGGCAGCACGGCATCGAGCGTGTCCTTGACGTTGCCGAGCAATCCCAAATGAAGCGAGCAACGATTGCCGAGCGCTTCGGGCCGCACATCCACTTGCGCTATTTTGGCCTGCTCCGGATAGAACGCCCGGTATGGGAAATCGGTACCGAGCATCAGGAGCGCATCGCAATTCTTCATGGCAGCGTAGCCGGATGCAAAGCCGACCAGGCCGGTCATCCCTACGTCGTAGGGGTTGTCGTATTCGACAAACTCCTTACCGCGGAAGGCATGCACGATCGGGGCCTTCAGTTTGCGGGCGAGTTCGATGACCTCTGCATGCGCGCCGGCGCACCCGGCGCCGCAGAACAAGGTTACCCGCGATGCCTTGTTGAGAAAGTTTGCCAAATGCCCGATATCGGCCTCGCTTGGTCGCAAGACCGGCGCAGTGGGCGCTATCCATTCCGGAACATCGGCATCAATCTTCATCAGCGCAACGTCGCCGGGCAGCACAACGACTGCAACACCTCGCTTGGCGATGGCGACCCGGATTGCCCGTCTCAAAATCTGCGGAAGCTGCTTGGGATTGGAAACCAGCTCGACATAATGGCTGCAATCCCTGAACAGGTTTTCCGGATGTGTTGCCTGGAAATAGTCAATTCCGATTTCGCTGCTGGGGATGTGGGCCGCGATTGCCAGCACCGGCACACCATTGCGCTGGCAGTCGAACAGGCCGTTGATCAGATGAAGGTTGCCTGGACCGCAGCTGCCGGCGCACACAGCAAGGCTGCCGGTAAGATGAGCTTCAGCCCCTGCCGCAAAAGCCGCGGCCTCTTCATGCCGCATGTGAATCCAGTCGATTGACTTTCGCCGGCGCAGCGCGTCAGTAAAGCCGTTGAGCGAGTCTCCGACCACGCCGTAGACGCGCTTCACGCCCGTCTTCTCGAGGGCTTCGACCAAATATTCTGATGCAGTTTTGCTCATCAAGTTTTCCTTCCTATCGCAAGAACATCTCCCCGCTGAGGGTCTCCGCGGGACGGGGGAGCCGCGGAGACCCTCTCGGCGAAGCAGGGGACTGTACGCTTCGCCGTTACTGCGGGATCGGTGAGAGTCTCGACAAATAATCCATCTCCAGCTCGCCTTCATAAGTTTCGGCGCCGACCTTCAATGCTTCCGTCACGCGTGCTTGCGTCACGTCGCTTGCGACACTCAAATCGGACTGATGGGCTTCCACCAGAAGCCCCTCTGCCATGGAACTAAATGCTCCAGTATCCACGGCCGCCTTGGCGTGAGCGATGGCATGCGCAGGAAATGACGCGATGCGGTGAGCCAGTTTCTCGACAAAGGGAGTCAGCTCGTCTGCTGGCAACGCTCGATTGATATAGCCGTACCATTGTGCCAGCTCCGCCGAGAGATCGTTGCAACCGAGCAGCACCTCCAAGGCGCGTCCCCGCCCCATGAGCCGTGGCAATCTTTGCGTAGAGCCGCCGCCCGGAACAAGCCCAACCGCCACCTCCGGTTGGCCGAAGACCGCTTTGCCAATGGCAGCAAAACACATGTCCACGGCGAGCGCGATCTCGCTCCCTCCGCCCCTGGCTCGTCCCTCGATTTTGGCAATGGTTACCTTGGGCATGTTCCTGAACCGCTCGCCGATCGTCTGCGTAAGACGAAAGCTGCGCGTACGGGATACCGTTTTGGAAGCGGCTCCAACCCGGCCCAAGCCAGAGTGCGCTATAAAGAAATCAGGAAGCGCGCTCTGCAACACCACAACCCGGACGCTCTCGTCGGCCTCTAGTTCCCTGCCGAGTTTGTCGAATTCCTGCGACAGAACTTCATCGAGAAGATTTATCGGCGGGTGATCGATGCTGACGAAGGCGACTCCGGATTCAAACTTGAACCGGAAACATTTGTAATCAGAATATCGCATGGAAGTGGCTCCATTTTCGGCGACCGTTCCAGACGGCCGATCTGTCTACGAGAAAAACTTCTCTGGGTGATCCGTTAGCCCGCCTCGGGACGACTCAACTCCTCGAGCAGGAAGACAAACGACTCATATGGTCGCCCGGTCGCGTGCCGAAGGCCCATCTCACAGGTTCGGTTCGCCGAGATGTAGGCCTCGGCCGGGCGAGCATCCAGAACGGTTTTGACCTCGCGGGTCGCCGAGACGACGAGTTCGGGATGCAGGAGGCCTCTATCCCCGGCCGTACCGCAGCAGGTCGTGCCGATTGGCACCTCGACCTCATCGGCCAAATGCGTCGCGATCTGTTTGAGCGTCCCGGCCAATTCCAGGTGCGTGATGGAGCAGGTTGGGTGCACGGCGATCCGCCCCAGCTTTCGCCGGATCGTCAACTTCGGAAGCAGGTCGCGACACCACGCGATCGAGTCGATGATGGTCAGACTCTCGTACTTGGCCTTGGTCTCGGCGTCGAGTAATGACGCAATATCCTGGCTGAGACCGAGAGTGCACGATGCCGCATCAACGACGATCGGAATCTTACCGCCGTCGCTCCACCGCAGCATGGCGTCGGCGATGGATTTGGCCATGAACACGTGGCCTTGGGGATAGCCTTTCGACTTCCAAGGGGTGGAGCAACATAGACCGGCGACGTCGGGCGGAATCCACAACGGCTTTCCGGCTCGCTTGGATAGTGTGACGAACGCCTCCGGCAAGGACGGCGAAGCCGGGCCGTCCGGATCGCGGCCAAACATCCGGTTGATGCAGGCCGGAAAGTAGACGGCTGCCGCACCGTTCTTTTGGGTCGACCGCACAGCCCGAGCTGCCCGAGGCATCGGACCCGGCACACTGGGTATCAGATCGGGATTCGCCACTGCTCGCGCAACCCCGGTCAAGGCCGTCAGCGGCTTCACTCCGAATAAAGTAGAGACGGCATGCGTTGCGGACAGGCTCGCTCGGGATACCTTCTCGACCGCGCTCCAGTTCTTGGCGAGCCCTAGCGCAATCTTGTCGGCCGTCGGAGTGGTCTCGGCCGCACGAAGTTCGCGGATCAGGGCACCGGTGTTGATCCCGATCGGGCAGGGAATCGCGCAGGTGCCATCGCCGGCGCAGGTGTCGATTCCGTCGTACTGGTACTCCTCCTGCAGTCGAGCAAGCATCGGCGATCCCGGCGATTGGCGGGCCATTTCACGCCTAAGCACGATCCGTTGCCTGGGCGTCATGGTGACGTTACGGCTGGGACAGACCGGTTCGCAGAATCCGCACTCGATGCATTGCGAAGAATCCGTGACGTTCTCGATCGGCGGCACCGATTTCAAATTCTCCAGGTGGAGTTTTGCGTTGTGGGTCAGGATCACGTTCGGTCCCAGAATGCCTTTTGGATCGGCGAGCGCTTTGAGCCGCCACATCATGGCGGTGGCTTTCGCGCCCCATTCCGACTCGAGGAAAGGCGCCATGTTGAGACCGGTTCCGTGCTCGGCCTTTAGCGAGCCGTCGTGCTTGCGGACGACGAGGTCGACGAGTTCTTCCATGAAGGCCGCGTACCGTTTGTGGCCCTCTGGATCGCCAAAGTCCGCGACCAGCGTGAAGTGAAGATTTCCATGGGCTGCGTGGCCGGCGACCCCGGGGATGAAGCCGTGCTTGCCGAGCAGTTCCTGGATGTCCCTGGCGCCTTGCGCAAGGCGTTCCGGCGGAAAGCACACGTCCTCGGTAATGAGCGTCGAGCCCTTGGGACGATGTTTGCCGACCAGTCCGAGCAGTCCTTCGCGTACGTGCCACGCCAGCTCGACAGCTTCGGCCACGCTCGTGAACTCCACTGAATGGATCAGATTGGCTTTGGAGGTGAGCTCGATAACCTTGTTCTGCAAAACCTCGAGCGCTTGCGAATCTTCGGCGCCGAACTCCACGAGGAGGGCCGCAGCCTTCGGATCCAGAGTCTTCCAGTAGGATGGGGTGTTCGCGAAGGCCTGACCAGCGGCAGTGAGAGCGGGGGCGACCATCAGCTCGACCGCGGAGGCTCCGAGACCGACGAGGCCGGGGACAAGACCGACCGCCTCGTCGATGGTTGGCACCGGTATCCAGGCGACGCTGGTCACGCCAGGAACAGGAACGGTATCGATCACGGCCTCGGCGACGAACCCAAGCGTTCCCTCAGATCCCACGAGAAGACGACGAAAGATTTCGAGTGGCGTCTCGCCGTCGAGCAGAGCGCAGAGCCGGTAGCCATGGGTGTTCCGTATCGAATACTTTCGTCGCACGCGGTCGGTCAGCTCCCGATCGGCGAGCAGCTGTCCGCGGAGTTCGAGCAGCCCGATCGCAAGATCAGGTTCGGCTCGTTCAAATGCCACCTCTGCGTCGGGGGCCGAGGTGTCGATTACGGCGCCGGATGGCGTTACGAACGTCATCGCCGAGACGGTCTGGTAAGCGTCGTTTCTGACGGTACAGCGCATGCCGCCGGAGTTGTTGGCGATCACGCCACCGATGGTGCATGCGTGCGAGCTTGCCGGATCCGGTCCGACCCTTCGGCTGTATCGCCCGAGCATTGCGTTGACGTGGCCCAGGATCATTCCCGGACGCGCGCGCACCCGGCGGCCATCGTCCTCCACCTTGGCGCCGTACCAATGACGGCGCACGTCGATGAGTATATCGTCCGATTGGGATTGACCGTTCAGGCTGGTTCCCGCGGCGCGGAACGTCGCGTGCCTTCCGTTCTCTCGGCAATAGCGGAAGAGCTTGACGATGTCATCGGTCGTTCGAGGCAGCACGACAACTTGAGGGACGAGCCGATACGGGCTCGCATCGGAGGCATAGCGCACGAGATCGATTGCCCTGTGGAGGACTTTCTCTTTTCCCAGGAGGGCGATGAGATCGGCCTTCAGGTCGCCTGGGGTCCCCTCGACCAGGGAGGTGGAGACTGCATCGCACGTCGGTGGCCCGTCGAACCGTCCTATGCGCGCAGGCTTCGCGGAAAATAGCTTCGTGGTCAACGCAACGTCTCCTCTTTCACTCGTCCTGGATGGGGTTGCTCAAGACACCGATCCCTTCGATCTCCACTTCGAAGACATCGCCCGGCTGCATGAAAACGGGTGGCTTGCGCGCCGCCCCAACGCCGCCGGGTGTTCCGGTGATAATCACATCACCCGGCTCCAGGCTCATCGCGACGCTGATCATTTCGATCAGCGCGGAGACATTGAAGATGAGCTGGTCGGTACCCGCATCCTGCATCACCCGGCCGTTCATGCGGCCCTGAATGCGCAACCCGTGGGCTCCCGGCGGCACGGCGTCGGGCGTCACCAGCCAGGGGCCGAACGCCCCCGTCGCATCGAAATTCTTGCCCATCGTCCATTGCGGCGTGCGCAGTTGAAAATCGCGAATCGACGCATCGTTGAACAGAGAGTAGCCTGCAACGTGATCGAGGGCTTTATCGCGGTGGATGCGGCGCCCTCCCCGGCCGATCACCACGGCGAGTTCGGCTTCATAGTCGAGCGCGGACGATTCACGTGGCCGCCGGATCGGCTCTCGGTGAGCGATCAGACTTGTCGCGAAGCGCGCGAAAATTTCGGGATAGACCGGCTTTTTGAGTCCGCTTTCCTCGAGGTGATCGTCGTAGTTGAGACCGACACAGAGAATTTTCGGCGGCTTGGGTACCGGAGGCAGTATCCGAACGGCGTTCAGGTCGATCGCTTGCCTGGCAAGAAGCTCCCTACCTGTGCGCAACAGATCTGCCCCTTGCGCGATTAGTCCAGGCAACGTGCCTGGAAAGCCGCTTTCGCGCTCCATAAGGCCATGCCAGCCCGAGCCGTCATCCGCTGCAATTCCGGGGATCCTCCCCTTCTCGAAATGGACAATGCGCATAGGTTTCTCCTTCAACTGCATGCGGCTACCCATGCAGTCATTTGTATTCTCACCCGCGGCCGCGATTGAACGCGGCTACTCGATTTTTGGCCGTCATGCTCAAAACTGTCAGCCTCGCGGTACGGTGCTGGCGGCGTGGAGCTTTTCGATCTGGGCAGCGTCGAAGCCGAGCTCCCTGAGAATTTCGTGATTGTGCTCGCCGAGGCCGGGCGCGCGGCGTGCGGGTTCCTTGGCAACGCCGTGCACCTGCATGGGGCTGCTGACTGTAAGCGTCAGCTTGCCTCCCGCGCCCTCGAGCGGAACGACCATGTCGTTCGCGCGCAATTGCGGGTCGTTGACGACTTCGCTCGGCTCTACAATCGCTCCGTACGTGATGTGCGCTTTGTCGAAGACCTCGCGCCAGTGCTGCATCGGCTGCCTGGCGAACACGTCATCCAGGATTGCCCTGAGCTGCGCCGCGTTCACCGCTTGTTTTTTCGCATCACTGAAGCGCGGATCGGTCGTCAAGTCCGGCCGGTCAATGGCGGTCGCCAGCGCCTGGAATTTATCCGGCGTGACCACCAGCATGAACCAGTTACCCTCGGACGCCTTGTAGGGATTGTACATCGCGTTCGACGGGCTCTGCCGATCGTGCAGCGGATAGAAGGTCGCCCCGGCCAATGCCCCGGCAATGTGGGCGCCAGCCGCCCAGACGCCCTCGGCGAGTAGCGATGTCGTGACATAGGAGCCTTTGCCCGTGCGCTCACGCCGGTACAGGCCCATGACGATCGCAGAGAACAGGCCAACCGCCGTCGCATGATCGCCGCTGGTCACCATGGGCGTTGTGGGCGGCGCCCCCGCATCGCGCGTCTGCGACAGCAGGCCGCTTCGCGACCAGTAGGCCGTTACATCGAAGCCGGGAAGGTTGGCGTCAGGGCCGTTGTCGCCGAAGCCCGAGATGTCAGCGTAGATCAACCGGGGGTTCCATTGCACGACGTCCTGGTATCCGAGCTTGAGCCGCTCGCGCGCCGGATGGGGCGTGTTGACGATGAGGACGTCGGCCCACTTGACCAACCGTTCGAGCACTTCTGCGGCCTCTGGCGATTTCAGGTCGAGCGCCAGCCCGCGTTTATTGCGGTTGTCCAGATGCCACGTGTAATTGTCGCTGGCGCGCGGCTGCGGCGGAACCTTGAAGACGATTCTATACATGTCGCCGGAAGGCGGTTCGACCTTGATCACGTCGGCGCCGAAATCGGACAGGATCACCGCAGCGCCCGGGCCCGCAACGAAGCTGGCGAGGTCCACCACTTTCAATCCCGCGAAGATGTTATCGCTTGCCATTGGTCTCTCCTAAATTGTCATGCTCGGCGAGCAAGGGTTCGCTGCCCCCGTTGAAACCGGGGCACGCGCTTTTCAAGGAAGGCGCCGCAGATCCTTCCACCTCGGCGCATTCAGGGCGTTGGAATTGATGGCGAGCCAGCGGGGAGGGCTGAGGCGGCCGCTAGCTCGCCCTCGCTCACACGAATGCACTGAATCCGGTGATCGCTTTGCCCACCATCAGGTTCTGCATCTGGTAGGTACCCTCGTAGTTGTAGATCACCTCGGCATCGGTGAAGAAGCGGGCCACGTCATAGTCGGTGCTGATGCCGTTGCCGCCGAGGATCTCGCGGGCCCACGCGACCGTCTCGCGCATTCTGTAGGTGCAGAACGCCTTGGCCAGCGCCGCTTGATGGTCTCCCAGCCTGCCTTCCGCGTGCAGTTGCGCCGTGCGCACCACCATGCACTGGGAAGCTGTGACGTTGGCGAGCATTCTGGCGAGAAGATCCTGAATCAGCTGGAACGAGGCGATCGGCCTGCCGAACTGCAAACGCTCCTGAGCGTATTTGAGCGCATGCTCGTAGGCTCCCATCTGACATCCCGTCGCCTGCCACGCGACGAGATACCGCAGAGTGCGCAGCACCCGCGCGGTGTCGCGGAACGAGTTGCCGGACTGAAGGTGGTTCTCTGCGGGCACGCGGCAGTCCTTCATCGTGATGAGACCGTTCTGCACCACCTTGAACGCGATCTTGTTCTGGATCTTCTCGACGCTGAAACCCGGCGTCGTCTTGTTCTCGACGATGAAGCCCTTTTCCTGGTCGTCGGCGACGTCGCGCGCCCAGATGATCGACACGTCGCACCAGGGCGAGTTGCCGATCCACTTCTTCTGGCCGTTGAGGACCCAGGTGTCCCCCTCCTTCTTCGCCGTCGTCATCAGGCCGCGGCTCGCCCCGGAGCCCACGAGCGGCTCGGTCAGGCCGTAGCAGCCGATCTTCTCGAAGCGGGCCATCGACGGCAGCCACTTCTGCTTCTGCTCCTCCGAGCCCGCGGCGTAGATTGAGCCAATCGCCATGCCGTTGTGGATGCCGAAGAAGCCCGCGATCGAACAATCCACACGCGCCATCTCCATCGCGGTCAGGCCCACCAGCAGGAGGCTTCCTCCTCGGCACCCGTATCCCTGCATACCCAGTCCGCCGATGTTCAGCTCCTTGAACGCCGGCAGCAGCTCAAACGGGAAGGAATCCGCGATCCAGTACTTGTTGATAATCGGTGCGACCTTGGTCTCCATGAACCCTCGCACTTGTTTTAAAACCGCCCGTTCCTCCGCGTTCAAGGTCTCTGCGAGTTCGTAGAAGTCGCTGTTTGGCGGGGGCAGCTGTTTTGGAGCTTTCTTCGCCACTGCGCCCGCGATCGGTGCCGGTGTCGTTGCCATGTCGATACTCCTTCAATTCGACAACGGCTCGGCGCCGTTGTTTGTGTCTGATGGAAGTCGACTATGCCGCGAATGCCGATCGTCATCTTTAATCCGAATGACGACGCTGGAACGATTCTGACAAACTCCACTTCTGAAGAGTGCGGCGCCTTCATCCCCTTTGAGAACAATCCCGAACGACGTCGAGCGCAGCAGTTGAAAGAGTTCGGTTCGACGCGGCGGAGTTCTAACGCCAGGCTCTAGCCATCCTGAACTCCCGCTCAGCGTTGGGTTGTGTGCGTCAATCTGCCTGATTTGCCGGCCAGAGCCGTGTCGCGAGTAAAGTCGTCTCGCGGCTCTGCAGGTTTTTGTCGACGGCCTGCTTGTCGATATCGCGGACCGGTTCGAACTGTTGCGAGAGCACCAGCAAAGCCGTATCAAAGTCGATGGGGCGCCCGGCGCATGCACGCGGGCCCACGGTACCGGTTGTCCAGATCTCGCTCGCGCTCGATGTTCACCGATCCGCTTTTATGAACGGTCCTGATACTTACGATGCTCGCTCGGCGAAGGTCGCGCCGTTCCTCGCCCGCATCTTTAGTGCGCCGCCGTGCTTTCCATCAGGTTGACCTATTGCTTGAGAGCCCGGCGCCACGCGCCCGGACTTACGCCGAACGCCCGTCTGAACTCTCGCGTGAAATGACTTTGGTCGGTGAAGCCGCATTCTGCGGCCACATCGGTGAGCGACAGCCCGCCATCGCGCAGCTTTTCCTTGGATAGCACGATGCGCTGCTCAATGAGCCACTTGTGCGGCGCTACTCCCAGCGTGCGACGGAAGGCACGCGAGAAATGACCCACCGACAGGCCGCACTCTCGCGCCACCTCCTTGAGCAGCACGCCACCGTCGAGGTTGGCGCGAAGAATTTCCTTTGCCCGCCGCTCCTGCCATGGCGCGAGCCCTCCCCGGATCGGCCGCGACACCGGCCGCATGCCCCCATAGGTCTGAGCGACATGCACCCCGACCGCCAGCAGGACGTGGTCGACAAACAACCGGTTAGCCTGGTCGGGATGGCTGAGGACCGGCAACACCAGGCTCCCGAGTCTGGAAATGGTGACGTCCGCCACGCCTGCGCCGGGCGCGGGCCTGTAGCCAAGGTCACCAATGCGTGGCGCTCGGGCGTCGTCGGCGATCGTGTCCAGCGCCGCACGCGGTAGATAAAAACCAAGCGAGTGATGGGGCTTGTCGAAGAGACCGGCCGGATCTCGTTTCAGGTCCCAGAAAATGACTTCACCGGCCCGCAAGTCGCACACCGGCGCTCGTTGGCCGTCCTCCCAATATTCATGATGGGGAAAATCGCGGAGTAGCAAAGCGACGAGAAAAGCATCTTCCTGCTGAATCGAACCGCTCATTTCCGGCGACGGATTATCACATCGAATCTCCGTGACCGCTATGTCAGCTGTACGCAATGCCCGGGTAACGATCGCGGGTGCGTTTTCGACTCGCAATCGCTCGCCAAGCCGTTGTCCATAAGCATCGCTCATCACTCGATCCGTTTGAGGGTTTCGTCGTGCTCTATCCCGTTCGCCATGATCGCGATGTAATGTTTCCGCGCTGCAGTCGCTTGTATGTCCATGCGACGATTTGGAGACTTTTGTCCACACGATGTCGTTTGGCAGTGGAGTGGGAGCACAATTGCCCGCACCAATGCAAGCTGGAGCGCACTCGAGCAAGCGGTCCGCCCGGCGCCAACTAGGCTGAGTGCACCACCGAGACGGATCAAGACGCCACCCGACAGAGCGATTTGTCGGAGGATGACAGCTCAGTCAGCGGGGATCGTAAACCGAAAGAGCGCACCCCGCGGCTCGCACCCGGTCGCCCACAGCCGCCCGCCATGGGCTTCGACAATCGAGCGGCAGATCGAGAGGCCCATGCCCACGCCGTCGGGCTTGGTCGTGTAGAACGGTTCAAAGAAACGCGGCAGGCTCTCCGGGCGCAGCCCATGGCCGGTATCCCGCACCGCGACGCACACGCCCTCCGGCTCGATACTCAAGGTGCTGATGTGTAGTTCGCGGTTGCCGTCCTGAACGCCACGCATCGACTGGATGGCATTGACGATCAGGTTCAACATCACTTGTTGCAGTTGCACCCGATCGCCTTGGACGCATGGCAACTCGTTCGCCAGTTGTGTGCCCACCGTGACGCCACTCTTGACCGCTTCGCTGCGGGTTAGGGCGGTCACCTCCAGGATCGCCGCATTGAGGTCGACGACCTCCCTCCGGGGTGGCGCTTTTTTGATGAGAGACCCGATCCGGTCGACGACGTCGCTGGCTCGATCGGCATCGTTCACAATGCAGGTAAGCGCCTCTTTCGCCTCCGTCACATCGGGTGGGTTATTGTCTAAAAAATTCAGAGCCGCACTGGCGTTATTGCGTGCCGTAGCAATGGGCTGCTTGATTTCATGAGCAATCGAGGCGGTGAGCTGGCCCATGGTAGTGACGCGATTGGCATGCGCCAGCTCGCTCTGCATCTCGCGATATCGCCGCTCGCGCCGGGTGCTCTCCAAGGCAATAGTGGCTTGCGCAGCGAAGTCCCTGAATAAGGAAATCTGTTTGTCGGTGAACGGCTGCACCTGTTTGCGGCCCAGAGTAATTATCCCGACTATCTCATTGTCTTTGAGCAACGGCACAACCAGGCCCGTTCGAAAACCTGCTTTCACTACCGTGATCCAAAAATCATCCCGATGATCGCCTTCAAGTGCTGTCAAGTCGGGGATGTGGGTGGGTAACCTGCTTGTGGCTAATCGACCCGGAAAGCTCCCCTTTTCGAGTACTGGGAATGATGACGCCGGACTAACCAAAAGGGGTCGCCTCGCACCGCCACATGACGAAGGCCGCTTTCTTCGGATAGAAGTAAGCTGCCTATGTCTGCTCGACAGAGACGTGTTGCGCTGTCGAGGATGGCGTCGAAGATAGGCTGCAAGTCGTGCGGCGAGTTCGCAATAGCACGCAGCACTTCCGAGATGGCCGTCTGTTGCTCGATGAGTTCGGTCACCCGATCTTGCGGCTCAGAAGCGGTTCTTTCTCGGTGGATACCCTCGTTCATACGGAGGAGCCTCGGCTTAGGCGGTGAGGCAGCATAACAGCTCCAGCCGCAGTTCGCGATAGCTCTCACGGCCGTCCAAATCGAAGATGCGGCCAAACATCCAGCGTCAACCGGTTGAGCCCACCGTCAAAAGCAGACATTGGCTGGCTACCAGGCGAAGTCTGCTCTACCCCCGATACTGTTGCAAAAGTCCCAAAAAGGTGCAGCGGCCATTTTTCCGCCGAAAAACGAAACAAGCGACAATCGTCGGTCGATAGAGCCTCAAACCCGATACTAGAGTCGCCCATGAGTTCAGCATGTTGCGATATGGCCCCCCACGTATTCAATCGTCGCACGTACGGCTCGAAGAATTTGAGTCACATCCCGCAAAAAGACTTTTGCAACAGTATCCCCCGAAAGCGGGCATTCCATAGTCATCATTCCGCGAATTGAACCTTCGGCAATTGACGGCGCAAGTTCTGCGGCTTGCCAAACGAGATCCCTCCTATCCCGAAACATCCGCCCGCCCCTGACGCAGGAAACGCGTTCAGTGCAGCGTTCCCACGCTGGTTGTTTCTAGATTTTCTTTGATCTCTCGGTGCACACGTCGTGCACACACTGCCTTCTAACCGATTGAGAAATCTAAACTCTCGGTCCAGTCCATCATGGGGAAGTTTGAGCTAGGTCCAGCCAATGAAAGCCAGCGAAATCCCAACGACCGCTTTGCGCCAGAAGCTGCCGTTCGAGCACGGCCTTGACCAAGCTGGTCGCGTAGGATCCGGAGGTACACCGGTTGATCGCAGAAGCCACACTGCTACTAAAGCCGAAGGCGGCGCTGCGCGCAGCAAAGACCGGCTTGGCCTCCGGGCGGTTCACGACGAGGTCGAACATGGCAGGATGCCGACCGCCCTGTCCCGAGCAGAGGATGGCTACGACTTCAGGCATCGCCTCACCATCCCGCCGTGAGTACCAGCGCAAGTGCAACGGTCGCGGCGCTGGCGAGCGAACTGGCGATCAGGGTCGATCCGGCCACATGGGATTCGAAGCCGTAACGCAATCCGAACAGGATGCCGAAGAAGCCGGAGGGCAGAGCACACAGCAGCAGCACCACCCTTGCCGTGTCCCGGCCCATGGGCAGGACTAGGATCAACCCGGCGGCCAGCAGGGGATGCACAATGTTCTTCAGAAACGTTCCACTCAGCATGTTGGTGCTTAGCTTGATCCGCTGTGCCGAGAGGATGAGCCCGGTCAAGAAGAGCGCCACCCCGCCCGCTGATCCGCCGATCAACTGAAGGGAACGGCGGAGAGCCTCCGGGAGCGGGATCCCGACCAGGGAGAACGCTATGCCAAGGACCGGTCCAAGCACGATCGGCTTGCACAGGGAACGGCCAATAGCCTGCGGAAGCGCGGCAGAATCTTTTCCGCCCGCCGAAGCCCTGCTGGTCTCGAGGATGGCGAGCGTCAACGGCGACAGCACGATTGAGCCGGTAGCGATCGACAGCGCGACGTAAATGGTGCCGGCCGGACCCAACACCGCGGCGAGCAGCGGCAGCCCTGCCGCTGCATAGTTCGGCTGGGCAATGGTGATCGCCTGGACCGCCGCCTCGCCCGGTTCCAAATCGAACAGGTGGCGCTGCATCCAGTAGGACAACGCGTAGAGCGCCAGCATGGAGACGGCGAGCACTACCAGCAGAGGCCACTGCCCCGAGAGCACCGCCCCCGACGTCGACGCAGTCGCAACGAAAAGCGAGGCCGGTAGCGCGAAATCCATCACCAGCGCGTTTAATTCCGCGACATGATGGTTGTCCACGTCGCGGACCCAGCCCGCGAAATAGCCGAGCGCCATGAGGGCGAAGATCGGCACCAGGGCGTTGAGCAGGACATCCATCATGATAGGGAAGCTCCCTCCCGTTCGAGCGCATCGACGAAGACGCCTAAAGGTGCGCCGCCCGGAAGAATTGGAGCAGTTCAGTCCGAAGCTCCTGCGGCTTCTCTTCCTGGAGAAAATGGCCACAATCGAGAGCCTTTCCGCTCACCGGCGCGGCGGACTTCGCGCGCCAGGTGGCAAGAACATCCCACATCGCTCCGATTGTTCCTCGTCCACCCCACAAAACGTGAAGAGGACACTCGATCTTTTTTCCGGTGGCTTCGTCGGCTTTGTCCATTTCCAAGTCGATGTCCGCACCGGCCCGGAAATCCTCGCAAGTCGAATGGATCGTGGCGGGATTGGAGAATGCGCGGATGTATTTCCTCATCACGCTCGGGGATATCGCTCCTGGTGTCTTGTTCAGACCTCCAAATAATTTCTGCAGGTAAAACTCCGGATCCAGTCCGATCATATGTTCCGGAAGCGGATAGGCCTGGATCAGAAAGAACCACCACATATATCCTGTGGCGAATTCCTGGTTCGTTCCTTCATACATCGTGAGCGTGGGCGCGATATCCATAAGGCAAGCCTTCTCGACGCTCTCAGGATGATCGAGACAGAGACGGTGGGCTACACGAGCACCGCGGTCATGCGCTGCGACCAGGAAGCGCTCATGACCGTAATGGCGCATCACATCTATCTGATCCTGCGCCATCGCGCGAAATGAGTAGTTCTTATGCCGCTCTCCGCCTTCAGGTCTGCCTGACCCGCCATAGCCGCGAAGATCGGGCACGACAACGGAGAATTCTTCCGCCAACTGCGGCGCGACCTTGTGCCATGTCAAATGTGTCTCGGGATAGCCGTGCAACAATAGCAACGGACGACCGGCGCCCTTTCGTAAAACGTGAATGGTCGTTCCGCTGGTCTGGATCGACTCAGCTGAAAAGCCCGGGAAGAGCGTCTCAGTTCGTGTTTCTGACTCGTCTGACGTCCCGGATTTTGCCGATGCAGAAGGGAATGGATCGAGTTGAACGGCCGCCAGGGTGAGGGCTGCCGCACCGAGCAAGCGGCGGCGATAGCGGTCTATTTTCCCGAAGGTGAGATTCATGACGAGCTTTCCTTGCTTCCAAAGCGGTACTCCGCGGGTCGTTCAATCCCAAAAAATTGCTTTTCCCCGGGGCTCTTCGATGGCTCGACCGTTCCTCTCAGCCCGAAACTTCTTCGCCATCTCATAAACCTCCTTCCGTGCCCGCATTATCCCGCCAAGGGGCCGATGTGCGGCCAAACCATGCCATGGCGAGAACGACATTCCGTCGTCAACAGCCGACGATCTCGTCTTGCTCCATGCCACCTGCGGCTTGACCTCAATCCGCGCGATCGGCCGATATGGACTCATCTCCTCCGGCCAGACGACAGCAGCGTTCTCAACCGGCATTCGTTCGAGGTCGGTGCACAACTGAGCTCGAACCTCCCATACGCCCCCATTCTTCGTGAAAAACTCCACGATCGCTTCCCGCAGGCCATTGGGAACGCCGTTTACATTCAGCGGCGCTTGTTCCAGAGCTTTCAGCTCAGGAGAGATAGGCGCCACCGAAACCTTCGCGATGAAATCGCCGAAGAGCACAGGAGCCTGACTGTAAAAGGTCTCACCCAGAATGTGGGTTTCGGGGTGTCCGCCGAGGGTTGCCACAGTCACATTCGGTTGCCCGGTGACTGCAACAATCACCCGCTGCACCTGACGCATAACCGCGGACAGGGCTTTCTTCAGCCCCTTGGCCCTGTCGGTGGTTCTTGCCAGCAATTTCATGATCGATAGAAATGTCTTCGGATTGGGTGCTCCAAAAGCCGGTCCATTGATCAATACGAAGTCCTGCGTAACGTCCCCTTCGGATCCGCCAAGTCGTTCGCCCTTCACGCCAATGATTTTCACCGCCAAACCGCGCGGTGTGGACACGCTGTCATCCAGAATGTCTCCCGGAACCGTGGAGAACCGCATCACAATGGGATAGCGGCCGGGCGTTGCGAACAATCCCTGTGCGAGGTCGCCTGGGAGGTCCGCATTCACTGCCAGGCAGCCCTCCAGAATTCCATGGGTCTTGGCATGCACCGAACGAATCGCATGTCCGCCATCAGCGAAGGTCTTTTCGTTGATATACCGCATGGTGGCGATCAGGCCTTGAATAGTCTTCGCCTCGTCCGCATCCAGCCGTTCCATCGACGGACTGAATCGGACGGGACCGCTACGCTGTTTGACAGGGAATTTCGAAGGCGCATTCATGGGAATCTCTCGGTAGTTAGAACAGTGAAGTAGGACCGCGAATTTTTTTCGCTTTATTCGGACGTCTGCTTGCGCAGTTCGGTGACGTCGCGAGCGGTGATCTGGGATGCCTTGCTGCCGAAACGAGCGGTGACGTAATTGGCCACGGCCGCGATCTCGTCGTCTGAGTAGGCACTGCCGAATGCGGGCATCGAGACGGCGTTCGCGGGCGTATGACGCCTGGTTCCGGAAATCACGATCTGAGCGACATTTATCGCGCTGGGATCGTTGACTGTGCGCGAGCCGGTAAGCGTGGCGAATGACGAGATCGGACTTTCGCCGGTCCAGCCGTGGCAACTGACGCAGGCCCCCTCGAACACCATCTTGCCCCGCGCGTCAGCTGTATTGCCGCCGTCCCGGTGCGAGACAGGCGCCGGTGGGGCCAGCGTCGCCGGCAAATCAGTTGAAGCGGTTGCGGGCACGGTGCGCAGATAGGCAACAATCGCGCGGATGTCTTCCTGTGCCAACTGGCTGAAGCTCTCGTCCACCGCTTCTCCCATCGGTCCCGAAGCGCTGCCGTGGCCGACGGCGTGACCGGTCGACAAGTAAGACACGAGGTCGTCGTCGCTCCAGGCGCCGACGCCGGTGGTCTTGTCGGAGCTGATGTTGAAAGCGCGCCAGCCTGCCGTTATCGCACCCGCAAATTTCCTGCGGTTGTTGAGCGCGAACGCCAGGTTTCGCGGCGTATGGCATTCGCCGCAATGTGCCAGCGCCTCCGCGAGATAGGCGCCCCTGTTCCATTCCGGACTTTTCGATGTGTCGGGCTCGAAGCGGATATCAGGATTGAACAGTGCCGACCAGAAGCCCATCGCCCAGCGCTGGTTGAACGGAAAGGTCAGGGTGTTTTCCAGAGCCGCCGTGCGCACCGGCGACAGGCTGAACAGGAAAGCCTTGATCGCCAAAGCGTCGGCGTCCGATATGTAGGTATAGGAGGTGTATGGCATCGCCGGATAAAGTCGCGCGCCGTCGCGCCTCGTGCCGCGGTGAAGCGCGTTGAGGAAATCCCGATCGGTGTAGTTACCGATGCCGGTCTCCTTGTCGGGTGTGATGTTGGTGGAATAAAGCGTGCCGAACGGCAGCTTGAATCCGAGGCCCCCGGCATATTCCTTGCCGCCCGGGGTGGTGTGGCAAACCATGCAATCCGCCGCCCGCGCCAGATACGCACCGCGCTCAACGAGGCCGGCCTGTGCGAGCGAAGCCGGAACGCCGGTGGGATTGGCGGCTTTGTAATCGGAGAGCGCGACGTTGGGGCCGCCCGCAAACGCCATCGGACCGGGGCCGCGGATGATCCAGACCGCCACGAGGAGCCCACCCGCGACGACAGCGGCGAAGCTGGCCAGAATGCGGCGCGTAACCGGGGTCATGATTTCTTCCCCGCGATCAAGGTACGGTCGATCGGCAGCCGTCGCAAAGCGACGCCGGTCGCGGCATAGATCGCGTTGCGCAGCGCGGGCGACCCTGCCGTCGCACCGGTCTCGCCGATGCCGCCGGGCGCCTCACCGCTCCGGATGAGATGGATTTCGATCTTCGGCGCCTGGTTGATCCGCAGCATGCGATAGTCGTTGAAGTTCGATTGCTGGACGCGGCCCTTGGCGATGGTGATCTCGCCGTAAAGTGCCGCGGTCAGGCCGAAGATCAGCCCGCCTTCGAGCTGGGCCTTGATCGTGTCGGGATTGACAGCGATGCCGGTGTCGACCGCAGAGATGACACGACGTAGATGAACATCGCCCTGCTCGTCGACTTCGGCTTCCACGACGGTCGCAATGAAGCTGGCAAACGACGGCTGCAGGCAGACGCCGCGCCCCACCCGCGGCGGCAGCGGCTGGCCCCAATTGGATTTTTCCGCCGCGAGATTAAGCGCCGCGAGAAAGCGCGGCTGGGTTCCCAGCATCGAGCGCCGGAATTCAACCGGATCCTTGCCGGCCTTCCGCGCCAGCTCGTCCATGAAGCACTCGATCGCAAATACATTGTTATTGGGACCGACGCCGCGCCAGAATCCGGTTGGCACCGCAGGCGGCTCGGCCCGGACATACTCGACATGGAAATTGGGAATGTCGTAGGGCATGTCGATTGCGCTATCGACGGCGTCGATATCGATGCCCTTCTGGAACCCGGGCGGAAACCAGCGCGCCATGATCG
>Ga0068861_100000708_pt1 | contig 19894 bp, 31 predicted proteins | sample KBSSwiS42_FD_66593 | JGI IMG/M metagenome (GOLD analysis project Ga0068861, IMG submission 66593) | Switchgrass rhizosphere microbial communities from Kellogg Biological Station, Michigan, USA - KBS Switchgrass S4-2 | ecosystem: Host-associated > Plants > Roots > Rhizosphere > Soil ...
CGATGTCCTGGAGGCGCAGATCGCCGCGCTGCGACAGCGCGAGGAGCTGCTCCAGCAGAAGGGCGACAAGCAGACCGAGGTCGAGACTCAGAAGGGCCTGAAGGACGACGTCCGAGACAGCGTCGCCGACGGCTTCGCCGAGGGCCTGCTCGAGGGTGGCCGTCGTGGGCTGTCGCTGTCCGAGATCTTCCTGCGAGAGCTGAAGGCGCAGTTCGCGAAGCAGGTGCTGTCGCCGATCATCAAGCCGGTGCTCGACGTCCAGAACGATACGATCGCGCAGATCCTGAAGCTCTTTGGCGTGAACACCTCCGGCCTCAGCATCGACACCAGCGGCTACAGCTACCCGGGCGCCACCCTGCCGGATTCGATCCGTGGCGGCGCTGACACCGGCACGAACTACGTCGAGCGCGACATGGTCACCTTGTTGCACAAGGGCGAGGCGGTCGTGCCGAAGGCCTACAACCCGGCGGCGGGCGGCGGTGCGGCTGGTGGGGTGAACGTCAACGTCCACAATTACGGCAACGACACCGTGCAGGCGTCGCAAGGCCAGGACGGCGGCGTCGAGCTGGTGATCGGGGCCGCGCACGCGCGCGTCGTGCGTGACTTCGCGACCGGCACCGGCCCGGCGGCCACGGCGGCCCGCCAACGTCAGGGAACGGGGCCCGGCGCGCTCGCCAGGCGCGGCTGATGGCGCTGCCGCTCATCTTTGTCCCGACTGGTCTGCCGGACCCGCTGATCCGCGGCCATTCGCAGACGATCGACGACCAGTTCGATCACGTGCCGATGGTGCAGGGCCAGGGCCGCAAGCGTCGGCTTTACACCGCATCGAACCGCACCGCGCAAGTCGTCTGGCTCCTGACCGAGGAGCAGATGCTGGCCTGGGACACCTGGTTCGAAGAGACGCTAGATCGCGGCAATCGTCAGTTCGCATGCCCGGTCGCGAAGCTCGGGCCGGGCGGCTTCGAATACTGGACCGCGCAGTTCATCGATCCTGATGTCGACGAACCGATCCTGTCGCCGGCTGGGCTGTGGGAAGTCAGCGCGGCGGTGCTGCTGACCGGCGAACCGAGCGACACGCTGCCGGATACTGGAGAGCTCGCGCTATCGACGCTCGTCACGCTCGGCGGTACTGCGGTCCTGTACGTGCCGGCGCCGTTGGTGCTCGCAACACCGGTCAGTCTTGGCGCGACGGTCGGTCTGTCGCTCGACACACCGGTCACACTTGCAGCCGCCGGCGCGCCCGACTTCGAACTGCGTGAAGATGGTGGCTTCGAACTGCGTGAAGATGGTGGCAAGGAAGTACGGGAGTAGAACCTGATGGCAGACCTGAAGACAACCGAAGAAGACCCGGTCAGCGAAGTTCTCTTGGACGACCTGATCCGCCTGGCGCCCGCGGCCGGCGGCAACGCGAAGGCCACGATCGGTCAAGTGTTCGACGCCTTCCTGCCGCTGATTCCTCCGGGCGGTTCCACGTTCCTCTATGCCTCGCATGTGTGGGTTGAAACGACGGCCAACGGCGGCGACGACGCGACCGGCGTCGCTGGCGATCCGTTCCATCCGTTCGAGACGATCGATGCCGCGCTCGACGCGACGACCGGCCCGACCGTACTCCACCTTGGCTTCGGGGCGTTCGACCCGATCACGGACGACCGCAACGGCTCGATCGTGAACGTGTCATCGAAGCTGCGCAGCGATCTGTGGTTCAAGGGCTCGAAGAAGCCGACGCTCGACGACTGGACGACGCCGACGCAGCTGGTCAACGGGACCATCATCAAGGGTCGGCTGAACTTCCATTCGACGCGACACAACATCCGGGTCAGTGACCTCGGCATCGACGTTGGCTCGGCTGTCTGCACTGCGTTGTTCAGCGGCACCGCGCAAGAGGGCCTCCTGTTCAACAACATCCCGCAGACCGTTGCGCTCGCGCAATCGCGCCGGCCGAGTGTCAGCAACGTCATCGTGCTGGCTAAGACGGCCTCCTCTGCAGTGCATGCGTTCCTGCTCGAGAACTGCATCGACTATGACGTCGACGGCCTCGAAGACTACTACGGCACGCACGGCTGTGTGATCAAGTCGATACGTGGATCGATCAATCGCGTCATCTCGCGCGGCCACAGCACGAGCGCGTTTCTGTGGAAAGATGGCGGCGGCGCAGCGAACGTCGGCCCGTGCCATGACGGCACTGCGACCAACCTGGTCGGTGGTTCGTTCGGGTCTGGGGATACGCCAGTCGGCCTGCGGCTCGAGACGGGCAGTGCGAACACCACGAAGAACTTTGGCATCAGCGGTGTGTCGCTGAGCGGCATTGCGACCTACGACTTTCAGACCATCAACCCGGACGGCGGAACCGGATCGCCGCTTGTCTCGAACATCCATGTCGATGGGCTTGTCACCGACAACGGCGAGATTCGCACCGACATCGTTGCTGGCACCGACACGAAGTCGATCTTCATTAACGGGCAGTGCTTGTTCGGTGAGGTGGTTGCGCAGCTCTCGCTCTCGGACCTCACCACGTCACTGACGACGGGAACGACAAAGGCCTACCTGCGGGCGCCCTATGCGTTCAAGCTCACGAACGTGCGGGCCTCGGTGCTCGGCGCGAGTTCGTCGGGGCTGGTCACCGTCGACATCAACGAAAGCGGCGCGACGGTGCTGAGCACGAAGCTCTCGATCGACGCGAGTGAGAACACGAGCGTCACCGCCGCGACTGCTGCGGTGATCAGCGATTCGGCGATTGCCGACGACGCGCTGCTGGAGTTCGACATCGACGCCGCCGGCACGAGCGCCGAGGGGCTGATCGTGACGCTCTATGGGTTGCGGGTGTGACGTGCTGATCAATCCGTACCGCTATGCATCGTCTCCGCTGGATTCGTACACGTCGAATCTATGGGCGGCGTACTCGCTCACGCGCCTGCTGACGTCCTACACCGGCCCGCTCATCCGAGTGCGTCGGAGCAATGACAACGCCGAGCAGGACATCGGTTATTCGGGTCTCGCGCTGGACACGGCGGCCCTCGCGACGTTCGTCGGTTCGAACAGTGCGTTCGTGAAGACGGTCTATGACCAGTCGGGCGCCGCTCACGACCTGACCCAGACCACGACGGCGAAGCAGGCGCGCATTGTTAACGCGGGCGTGTACGACGCGAAAGGATTTTTCGACGGGTCAAACGACTCGATGGTCACGCCAAATTCCAGCGGCACGAACACCGCCTTTCACATTTTCATGAAGGGGAAGATTCGCTCGGAGGGCAGCGTGCGCGTGATCTGCGAGCAGAAGAACCCTGTCACCTATCCAGGCGCACTTCTGTTCACGAACTTCGACAGCGGCAACATCCTGCAGGCTGCGACAGGCCAAGATTCGACGAGTGCCGACCGTGAGCAGACATCGGCTTCAGCATCGTCAGGCTTCGCTGCAGGCGGCGTGCTTGACATCCTGTGGGATCGCACGCAATCGCCGGGAAGCGCGGCCGTCAAGTTCGGTCTGAACGGATCGGTGCAGTCTGCGAACACGCCGGCCGGATCGAACACAACGGCCTTTTCGCCAACGACGTTCGAGGCCGTGCCCTGGTATCTCGCCTCGCGCGGTGACTCCTCTCTATTCAGCGACCTCGATCTGGTGACGTGGGTGATCTACGAAGCCAGCAAGGCCAGCGACCGTGCAGCGATTGCTGCAGCGATTGCCTGATCATGGTTGCACTCGTCTACCCGGATTCGCTGCCCTGTCCGCAAAGCTCGCCGTACGTTCGAGCCGAACGTCGCGCTCTCTCGGCCCTGCCTGGGAAGCGTCGATCTCGCACCTTGTGGCGCGATCGTTTGGGAACCGAGCAGGTGCAGTTCCTGCTGACGTTCGAAGAGACGCTGATCTGGCGCAATTGGTTCGACAACGAGCAGTTGAACGGGGGTGCCTGGTTCTTCGCGTCGTGGCGATTGCCGTCGGGGCGAGAGGGTGTCTATCGTTTCGTCGATGCCCCGAGCTATCCGGAATTCATCCCGCCTGTTGGCTGGCGCGTGACTGCGACACTCGAGGTTCGGGGCCGAGGCATGGCGCCGCAGTCGCACCAACCGCCTGAGATTGATGGCGATGTCGCGATGCTGCTGCACTTCGACGTGGACGAGCCGTTCGTCGATTCCTCGTCGAATCACTACTCGGTCGCGACGTTCGGTGGTGCGTTCTCTGATGACGCCGGCGCGCTGTTCGACGGATCGTTGACAACCGACGGGAGCGCCGGCAGCCGGTGCGAGATCAGCGGGCCGCTGTTGCAGATTCCTCCGAACGTCGAATTCACGCTGGACATTGCTCTCAAGTTCGGGTCGTTCAACAACGGCCTGCAGGTGCTTGGGAACCCCACGACGGGGACATCGTCAACCTACCTGAAGCAGACCGTCGACGGCCTGTCATTTCGCTACGCCGGCGGATCTGATCAATCGCTCGGTGCAGCAGCCGTCGACACATGGCATCGGGTACGAATCTGCTTGTCGATGGCCGGCACGCCCACGCTCTATGGTTTCTTGGACGGCAACCTGGTCTACACCGACACAACGACGGGTGTCGCTGCTGGCACTGAGTCGGATGCATGGTTCATCGGCACCAAGAGTTCCAATCTCCCCCTCGACGGGCAGATCGATGAATTGCAGTTGAAGCTGAACGTCTGCGAGTCGACGTCGAACTACACCCCTAGCGGCGAACCGTTTCCGAACCCATGAGCATCACCAAGCACGGCGTCACGTTCGAGGACGCATACACGGAAGCGGCAGCGGTTGCCTACGCCGGCCGCGCGATGCTGAATTGCTACTCCATCGAGCATCCGCTGCTGCCCGAGATCATCTACTTCGTCGATGACCGCCAGGACTTCGTTGCCATGGTGCCAGGCGTCACCGACCCGGTGACTTTCGAAGCGTGCAAAGTGCGAACCGGGCGCCCCGAAGAGTCGGACCAGGCGGCGACGCCTCAGATCAGGCTCGAGGTCGACAACATCACCGGCGCGATCAGCGACCTGCTCGACATCATCCGCGGCTCGCCGCAGTACACGTGCATCGTGACGAACTACCTCTACGCGAGCGACAACACCACGGCACCAGTGGTGACGCCGCCGGAGGTGATGGAGGTCACCTCGGCGTCGTACGACGAGAACAGCGCGGTTCTGTCCGGCTCGTTCGGCGATGCAGGCAATCGTGCAATACCTCGCCTGACCTTCAAGCGGTCGTTCTATCCAGCGCTGAGCCGCATGTCATGAGGCACTGGGCCTTCGACCTCATCGGCCAGCACTGGCGCCGTTCCGGCTGCTGGTCGTTCGTGCAGCATGCGTGCCAGGTGCGGCACGGCGTTGCGATGCCCGAGCTCGCCTCGATGAGCGACATCCTCCGCGCCTGGCTGCCGCACACCGGCGCGCCGAAGGAAGACGACATTGTGTCGATGCGCGGCCCCAAGGGGCGACACGCCGGCGTGATCACGTGCGCGGACGGGCGGCTCGGCGTGCTGCACGCGGACACGGTCATCCTCTTCGAGACGCTCGATGACTTGCGACGCTCCGGCTATGGTGATTTCGTCTTCTGGGGGCGCGCATGACCGCTCGGGCTAGAACGATCCACGTGCCCGGCATGGCGACGTCCGAGTGGCGCGTCATCGCTTCAGGCGTGCCGTTGGCTGATCTGCAGCCTCGGTCCGATTCGCCGCAAGTGCTGGTGCTGGTCCTGCGCGTCAACGGGGAATACCGGCTGCGCCGAGACTGGGGCCAGCTGGTGCAGGACGGCGATGATGTCGAGTGGGTGATCGATCCGCCAGGCGATCGCGAGACGTTCCGAACCGCGCTGCAAGTGGCTGCGATCGCAGCTGCTTTCATTGCGCCCGAGTTCGCACCGTACATCGCTGCTGCGAACGTCGCCTACAACCTGCTCGTGCCGCTGCGGCAGCCCGATCCGGGCGAGGCCGCGAAGCAGGTCTTCTCCGCATCGGTTGCGGGCAACGTGGCGCGTCTCGACGACCCGATCTGGCGCACGGTCGGCATCGACAAGATCACCCCGCCATTCGCCGCGCCGCCCTACTCCGAGTTCATCGACGACGACGGCGACAACGTCGACAACCAGCAGTACTTCTATGCGCTGCTTGCCGTCGGATATGGGCCTTACGACCTGCTCGCGGAGTTCCTCGGCAAGACACCGATTGGGCACTACCAGGACGTGCTGGTGCACCGCCTGCTCGCGCCTGGTGAGCAGCCGTCGACGGTGTCTGGCGCCGTGTGGCCATCGCAGGACATCGGGAATTTCGAGCTCGAGGCGAAGCTGCCGACCGGCTCGTACACCGCATGCCCACCGACGCGCAAGGTCAGTCACATCGGCGTCGACATCGTCGCCCCGGAGGGTCTCGGCTTCACGGATGACGAAGGCGACATCCACGACGTCACCGTGAACTGGATCGTCCAGATCCGCGAGATCAACGACGCCGGCGCGCCGATCGGCAGGTTTCGCACCATCGGCACAGAGGCGCGCAGCCTGCAGACGAACAGCATCCAGCGCTGGTCGAGCAAATACGAGGTGAGCCCGCCTGCGCGCGTGGAGTGCCGAGTGGTGCGCACGAACGAGACGATCACCGCACCGAACGTGCGCGACAAAATCAACTGGGTCGGTCTGCGCGGCTACTCGAACGAGCCGGCCCCGCTCGACCCGGACACCTCGCACTACGAGGTCGTCGTGCGCGCCTCGAAGAACCTGTCACAGCAGAACCAGGCCGACATCAGCCTGATCGTGCAGGGCAAGGTCCGGACGTGGAACCCTGACACCGGCTGGAACTGCGAGCTGCACGATTACGACAACTACGTCGCGGACCGATCGCCGGCCTGGGCCCTGGCAGATCTCTGGAGCGACGACGTCTGGGGCGAAGCGCTGCCGGATGAACGGATCGATCTGCAAGGGCTCTACGACTTCTCGCTGAAGAATGCCGCGCGGCAGGACCGCTGTGACTACACCTTCTCGAGCACGACCGACGCCTGGTCGGCATCGCAGCTCATCGCTGGCGCTGGCCGGGCCCGGGTGTTCCGCCGCTACGGTGTGCGCACGCTGCGGCGCGATGAGCTCGCCACGCTACCCGAGACGGCATTCACCGCGCGCATGTGCGTCGCCGGCACGAAGATGGTCGTCGACGAGACGCTGCCGGGCTCTGATGCGCCCGACGGCATCATCGCGGAGTTCAGGAACAACGCGAAGTGGGACACCGACTTCGTCGAGTGCCCGTGCCCAGGCGTGGTGTCGATGGAGCGCCCGATCTTTCAGCAGTTCCCCGGCGTGCAGGGCCGGACGCATGCGCGGCGCGAGGGGCTGTATCAGGCGGCGAGCATGGCGCTGCGCCAGCGCCGGGTGAGTTTCCAGACCGAGATGCAGGCCGTGCTGACCTCGTTTCTCGCGCCGGTGAAGTGGGTGCCGCAGATCATGCGCTACGCGACGACCGGCGACGTTGCCTTCTGGAACGAGAGCACGCTGGTGATGGGCTTGACCGAGCCTATCGACTTCACGACGACGCCGGTCTATCTCCAGCTGCGACGCGACGACGGCACGATGACCGAGCCGGTTGTCGTGACGCCTGGCGCGACGCCCTACGATGTCGTGCTGCCCGAGGCGCCCGACTTCGCCCTGATCCTCGACGACGGAACGCGCGAGCGGCCGGTCTTCATCGCTGGCCCTGCTGGCTCGTCGCTCATCATCAAGACCGGCGCGATCACCGACGGCGGCCGCAGCCCGAAGGGGGCGCAGTACTACAACATCACGGCGATCATCGACGACGACACGGTGCACACCGTCGACAACCCCTACCTGCCGGGCCCTGGCGACGAGCAAGATCCGATCGGCTTGCCGACCGATGGTGATGACTCGGTCGGGGGGACCGAGATCGTGATCCTCGACGGCGGGCCGTTCCAGGTCGGCCAGCCGGTCACCGGCGGCGCGCATTACTGGACGCTCGCGTTCCAGAACGACGGGCGGGCCTACTACACGAGCGACGACGTCGCCGGTGAGCCGCAATACCTGCTGCGCCAGTGGATCAACATCGCACCGGTTGACGTCTCGATCGCTTCGGCGTACGAGATGTACTTCGCGCCGGTGAATCCCGGATACGATGCATACTTCACGGCCGGCACGCTGCGAACGTGGCTACCGCTCAGCGCGACGCAGACTTTCACGCTGGGGCCCTTCGAAGAGATTGACCGGGTTCCGGTCGCGATCGATGTCACCATCCGCCTCGCGAGCGATGGATCTGTGCAGACGGTCGCGCGCTTCACCGTGACCATGAACATCATCGACCTACTCTGAGGATCGAACGAGATGAGCCTCTGGACCGATTACGCCGAAAACAAGCTGGTCGACAAGACTCGCGGCACGGCGCCGACCTACCCGGCCAGCTGGTTCATTGGTCTCCTGTCGGCCGCCGCGGATGGATCGTTCACCGAGGTCACCGGGGCGAACCTCGCGCGCGTCTCGGTGGCCCGCAGCCTCGCGAAGTGGGCCGGCACTCAGGGCGCCGGTACGACGCTCGCGAGCAACGGAACAAGCCACACGACGTCGAACAATGACGACATCGCGTTCGGCACCGCGACGGCGAACCTGGCGGCGCCAGCGACGCACCTCGGCCTCTTCGACGCGCTGTCAGGCGGCAACCTGTGGGCATACCTTCCGATCCCTGACGGCGCGTTGACGGTGCTGCTCGGCGACGAACCCTTGTTTGCGGCCGGCACGGTGCAGTTCGTGGTGGGCGCCGCGCCCGGATGCTCGAACTACATGTCGAACAAGCTGGTCGACGAGTTCTTCCGCGCGCAGGCATACGCTTGGCCGGCGACGACATACGAGGCGCTCTACACGGTCTCACCCGGCGCTGGCGACACTGGCACCGAAGTCGCTGGCGGCTCGTACGATCGGGTTGGCGTGGCGTCGTCGATGGCCGCCTGGTCGGGCACGCAGGCCGCCGGGAGCACCTCGGCGAGCTCCGGCACGTCAGGAGAGTCGTCCAACAACGCGGCGATCACATTCCCCGCGCCGACGGCCGACTGGGGCGCTGTCGTGGCTGGTGGCACCCGAGATGCCTCGAGCGGCGGAAACCTGCTGCTGTGGGGCGATTTCGCGTCGCCCCGGTCAATCGTGAACGGTGGGGCCGCCCCGTCCTACGCGCCGGGCGCGCGCTCGCGCTCATTCCTGTAAGGACGCCGTCACATGAAACACCTGATCGCTATCGCGCTGCTGTGCATCGCTGCGGCCACGCACGCGCAGACCTCGAAGGTCGAGTGGGTCGCAGTCCCTGTCGATCGGGCCGCCTCTGGCGCCGCCACGAAAACCGCATGCGTCGACGCCATCAGGAAGCTCTACAGCGCTTCGTTCTATTGCATCGATCGCGTGACGACCAGCGCGGCGTGCCCTGCCGCGCCGGTGTCGACGCAGAGCGTGCAATGCGTGGCACCGGCGACTGGATCGTGGACGCAGACCCGAACCGTCACCAGCGCCGCCAGCCCGACCTGCTGGACGACGACCGCATGGACCCCCACTGCGGCGCCGGCGGGCGCGTGCACGACATCGACGACCGGCACCTGGATCCGCCTGGCCGACGAGAACCAGCCATTCACGGTCGGCACGAACCAGACGGTGCGCTTCGGTCGCAGCCCTGGCCCGTACGTGCAGAAGGTCGTGAGCGGCGCCGGCCAGTGCACGCTCGCATTCTTCGGAAGCGACCCTGCGCCCGGCCAGGGCAAGTTCTGCGATGTGCTCGAGGGCAGCGGCACGGCAGCGCCACCGCCCGTCGTCGTGATTCCCCCGCCAGTCGTCACCGGAAGCGCGGCGCTGAGCTGGGTGGCGCCCACGAAGAACGCCGATGGCACGCCGCTTACCGACCTCGCGCGCTACCGCGTGCAGTACGGGCTGACGAGCGGCCTCTACACCGACTCGGCTGTCACGACCGGCACCGAGACCTCGGTCGCCATTCCGAATCTCGCTTCCGGCCGCTGGTTCTTCGTCGTGAAGGCCGTGGACATCAGCGGCAACGAAAGCGCACCATCGAGCGAACTCTCGAAAACCATCCCGTGAACCACCTCAACCACCGAAAGAGGAAGCATATGCCCGGACCAGCACCGCAAGTCGTTCCGATCAACAATCTCGGCCCGAACGGCTACAAGGTGACGGGGGGCAACCTCACGTCTCCGCTGATCGTGCCGGCCGGCACCATTGCGCCGTCTCCCCCGGCCGTCGTCTACGGCACGGTGCTGGTGATCGAGCTGCTCGACGGCGACGGCCTGGGCGGCGGCCACGGCGAAGAATGAACCAGCTCGCGCGCGCGGCATCCGCGGCGGCAGCGCTCGGGCGCCTGGCGCGCGCGTTTGTCGCAAACCTGTTCGCCGAAGTGACGCTGGAGTCGCTTCGGATTCCGTCGGTGCTGCTGGTCGTCGTTGTCGTGGCTCACATGGGCTACGACCCTATCGGCAGCCTGTACGCGACCAATCAGGAGCGAGCGGCCACGGCCTGGCATTCGGTGCTGCGCGCCTACGAGTCGACAGTGCTCTACCTTGCCGTCTGGCTCCTAATCCCCTGGCGGCCTGTTCTCGTTCGCCTGGCTGGTAGTCTGGTGTGCGCATGGGGAGCGATCGAGTCGTTCCAGATCGCCGCATGGCGGCTGCAATTCCCGATGAACCAGCCGCCACCCGCGACAGCCCTCTATTCCAGCTTGGGCGATGCGAAAACCGGCTGGCCGATCTACATGCTGACGATCGCCCTGGTGCTTGCCGTCGCGGTTCTCGTGCGGGTCTTCAAGAAGAAGGAATGACGGGACATGAGCACCGACCTGCACCGGACCATGCTGTATTTCAAGGGTCACACTCTGATCGCAAAATCAGACGCGGTCGAGGTGCACCTCGACTCGCTGCCGACGATCGATGCGCTGCCGAAGAACACGACAGAGATCCACTTCTACCCGGCGTTGTGCGAGTACGAGATCGTTGAGAAGGGTAGGCCGAAGCGACCGATGCGACCGCCAGAAATGGAGGCCGTGCTGCGGTTCCTTCGCAAGGTCAGCGACTTCGGCTGCGGTCTCTTCAGGCGCAACCCATGAGCGAGGAGCACGACATGGATGACGACTCGCAGCGCATGCCGCTGGAAGAGCGCCGGCTCGGCCACAACCGCCGGCGCGTCATCCGATGGATACCTGACTTCTCGGCCGGCACGGTGGGCGTGATCCTGACGATCGCGGCCGGCGTGGTCACGATCTATGTCGACAACGGCAAGCGCGACGAGCGGATCGCTACGCTGCAGGCGGCGCGCGAGTCTGATCGGATCCAGGTCAACGCGACCCTGCAGGACATCAAGAACGAAATGCGAGAGACGCGGACGGCCGTGAGCTCGACGAAGGAAGACGTCGCAGCCGTGAAGGCGCAACTCGGCGTCATGCAGACCAATCAGCCGGCGAGGAATCGCTAAAAGGAGTTCTATGGAACACCACGACAACTTCCGATCGCCCATCAGGTTCGAGCTCGCAGTGACGGTGCGCATCGCGCCGATCACTGTCACCCTCGTGACCCATCAGGCCGACGCCGCAGCGCTCTCAGCGCTGACGAAGGACGTCAAGCAGCACAGTGACGCGCTCAAGCAGGCGCTGACCAGTCCTCCCCCCGCTGCGGTTTAAAGGCAGCGGCGAGGCAGCGGCAACTCGTAGAAATAGCCGACCACCTCAACCCTCGAAAGGAACTCTCATGTCGAAAGAAATGGACGATCTGCAATCGGCAGTCACCGCATCGGATACTGTGATCGACTCGGCCATCACCTTTATTCTCGGTGTGGCTTCGCAGATCGCGGACGCGGCCGGCGACCGGGCGAAATCCCTGGCGCTGGCAGCGGACGTGAAGGCGCGCAGCGATGCGCTCGCCAACGCGATGGTGACCAACACCCCGTCTGCTCCCTGAGCGACCCAGCGGCGACACAACGTGGAAACCGTGTCGCTGCGCGAATACCTGGAGGCCCTGAGTCGAGAGCAGGATCTCCGCTATCAGCAGCGCTTCGACGCCCAGAATAAGGCGATCGACGCTGCGCTCGCATCGGCCGAGAAGGCCGTCACGAAGGCCGAGGCCGCGAGCGAGAAACGCTTCGAAGCGAGCAACGAAGTTCGCGGCGCGATGGACGACCTGACGCGGACCATGATGCCGCGCTCGGAAGCACAGGTCGGCCTGAACGCGCTGCGCGAGAAGGTCGACGAGCTGCAGAAGAAGATCGTCGCCAGCGAGGCATCGCAGACCGGGCGCGCCTCGCAGTGGGTGCTGATCGCCGGCGCGATCTTTCTCGTGATTGCGATTGCCGGCTTCGTGCTGCCATACCTCAACAAGGGCTGACCCGTGGACAATTTCAATCGATACGTGCAGGGCTTCCTGGCCGTCGTCACGACGCTAGGCTTTTTCGCTGTGCTCGCTGCGCTGATGCAAATGTCAGAGCTGAACCCGGCGATCAAGGACATCCTGCTGGTGATGCTCGGCGCGCTGCTGGCGAACTACAAGGAGATCACCAGCTACTTCTTCGGCAGCTCCAGCGGCTCGGCCAAGAAGGACGACCAGAATGCGGCGCTGACCGCGCACCTCACGGGCACCCCGACGCATGCACTGGCTGCAGGCGCGACGGCGAAGGTGAAGATCGACGACAGCGTGCCCGTCAAGGTCGAGGAGACGAAGCCGTGAACTTCGACGTGATCATCAGCAGGATTCTCGCGGCCGAGGGCGGCTATTCGAACAACGCGAACGACAAGGGCGGCGAGACGAACTTCGGCATCACAGTCGCGGTCGCGCGCGCGAACGGCTACCTCGGCGAGATGCGCGACATGCCAGAGTCGCTCGCGCGGCTGATCTACCTCAAGCGCTACGTGGCGACGCCGGCGTTCGATCGCATCGCCCAGATCAATGAGAAGGTCGGTGCCGAGCTTATCGATACGGGCGTGAACATGGGGCCGTCTGTGGCCTCAACGTTCTTCCAACGCTGGCTCAACGCCTTCAACTACCGCGGGCCCTACCAGGATGTCTTCGTCGACGGCCGGATCGGAAGCGTGACCGTCGAGGCCTTCCGCGCTTTCATGACGTGGCGCGGCTTGCCAGGCGAGACCGCAATGCTTCGCGGGCTCAATGCGCTGCAAGGCTCGCGCTACCTGGACATCGCTGAGCGAGACCAGAACCAGCGGCAGTTCACGTTCGGCTGGATGAACCGCCTGGACTGAGCATGCGCGCCGACGATCCTGACCCGTTCCCTCTCGGCGCTCCGGTCAACCGCAAGCCGACGGCTCCACCGACTCCAGTGCCGGGCAGACCCGGATGGTTCTACGATCGACGCGGCGGTGATCCGTTCTACGTCGAGCCAGGCACACCAGTTCCCCCACCGCCTGAAAGGCAGACACCATGAAACGACTACTCCTACTTGCGTTCGCGCTGCTCATCTCCGGCTGCGCGCAGCTCGGCATGCAGAAGCCCGAGAGCCCCGAAGATCAGCTGCGCTACGGCCAGGCCGGCGTCTCAGGCGTGTACAAGACGATCGGCGACCTCAAGGCCGCCGGGTCCATCACGACCGACGAGGGCGTGTCGATGTTCCGGCAAGCCGAGGGCATCGAACGCGACCTGAAGGCGCTGGAGCCGCTGATCGTGGGCGCCAGTCCGACGTCGCAGAATGCCGCAGCCGCCAAGCTACAGCTGACGCTGGCGGCCCTGGTGGCGCTCCAGACCGAACTGCGCAAGCGCCAGGGCACGAAGGCCTCGGCGCTGATCCTGCAACCGGCTGCGGCCTGAAAGGAACGCCATGGAAACCCTTCTGCTGATCGATCGCGCCGTGGCGCTGATCACCGGCCTCCTGAACATGCTTGGCGCCGGCCAGGTCGTGAGCGACATCATCGCCAAGCGCATCGCCGAGGGCGGGCGCGACTGGACAGACGAGGAGCGCAAGGCCGTCGGGGATGATCTCGCTGCGAACAAGGCCTACGCGGCCAAGCAGCTTGGGCTGACGCCCTGATCAGCGCACGCCGACGAACACGACCGGCGGCACGTCAGCACGCATCGAGGCGATCTCGCGCCCGATCCGGCTGACCTTGCGCACCGGCTCGCCGGTCTTCGGATTGTTCCTTCATTCGTGCGCAGCGCCGCGCGAGCTCGACGAGCCACTCGGCCAGCTGGGGGGGGGTGTGCTCGCGTTCAGCGCGGCTGATCTCGGACCGATATCCGAAGTCGCCAGCCCGCAGGCCGTTCCGGTTCGTGACCACGTTCGGTGCCGTGCCGAGCACGATCGGCATCGATGGCACGTCACGCGGCGAGCATCCGACTACGTACAGCAGCGTGGCCTTCTCGGCGCGGTGCCCGAACCAATGCTGGTGAATGCCGATCGTGAAACCGCCATGCTTGTCGAAACCGGCGCCAGGGCCCGGAAGGCCACAACGAGGCCAGAGCCGAGACATCCGCGGGTGCTCGAGCACGCCACCCCACCGCCGGATCTGGCGCAGCGACCAGGTCGCGAGGTGCCGCTCGCCAGGGCGCGGCTTTGCCAGCCGCCGCAGCGAACCCCATGCGCGGCACGGCGGGTGCGCGACGACCGGCGCGCCTCCTGGCCACTTGCGTGCATCGCGCTCGATGTCCCACACGTCGCAGCCCGGCATGGTCTTGTAGACCGAGTCGGTGCGCGCGAACAGGATGGCGACGGGCTGGGTCACGGCGTGGGCTCCGAGTCGCGGCCGATCGACGGCTCTGCCTGAAGGGGATGGTCTGCTGGCACTCCTACTGCAAGGATCGCGCGAGCAAGGCCGATCACATCGGTTCTGCGGTCGGTGTTCGCACCCGTAAACTCGACCTCGTCGCTGGGCACTCCTACTGGAGCAGGGGCAGCGAGGCGTTTGTCGCGCTGATGCCAGAAAGCGATTGCCATTCCTTCGGCGTCGATGCGTCCGCACCATTCCAGATGCGGGTATTCGTCGCAAGTGCAGCGGATCGTGCCTTCTGCACTCTCTGGCCATTCGGGCTCGGCAGGTGCCTGAGTAGAGGCTCGACCAGCGAGGGCGCGGACCTTCGCCTCGACAGCACGGGCCAGCCAATGCTTCCAGTCGTCTTGCGCGGTCACCATCTGACCACGCGGGCCGCTGCTTCGATGCTTGTTGAAGGCGATGTTTGCTTCGTCGATTGCCGACTCAATGTCCGCTTCGGTCAGTGCTGGGGCTTGGGCAGCAGCACGAGAAGCGAGGGCGGCGCCAGCGCGGATCAATTCGCGGCGCAGCGTGTTGTGCGCCGTGATGTCAGGGTTCAGGTCAAGCGTGTGGCTGCCTCTCGCGGCAGCAACGCGGTCCATCGCCTGGGCGGCGGCCTTGTCGCACTGTTCGTCTGTCCACAAGGTTGGCTCTTTGGGGGTGTCAGTCATGAGTTGGTTCCTTGCATCTCAAAGTCATAAAACTCCGATCCGACCCCTGCAGGTTGGCGGTCAAGAAAGGAAATCGCATGCTGTTCTGCCTCTTCTTGAGTGCGCCACCAGATGCCCTCGCACAGCTTTAGTCCGCTTGTCCTGTCATCCCAACGAGTAGCGTTGAACACGAAGCGAACGCGCCAACGTGGGAAGAAGATTGGCAGATAAACGGTGCCCACTCAGGCTCCTTCTGTTGTCTGCTCGAAGACTTGCGCCGGCGTGAGCGACTTGATGCCGACCATCCACGCCGGCGGCAGCGGCAGATCGAGCCCGGCCGGCCGCCACAGATGCAGGCAGAACGGGTGGTTGTTCACGTACTCGCTGCGCGGTGGGTGGTACTGGACGACGCAGTCGCTCGCGATGACCTTCAGAGGAGCGGTGCCGGGCCGGCGTGGCACGAAGAACGCGCCATTGTTCCCGGCACTCTCATCGCTCGCGAAAGCCCCGCCGCGGACTCGGTGCTTGTTCGGCACGTGGAACATTTCAGTGCGCCTTGCTGCCAGCGGCTGCCGCAGCACCTGCCGCCAGCGCCGCGGCCGTCTTCGCCTTGCCGCGCGCCGTTCGTTCAGCCTTGCTGACCTTCGGCTCGGTCAGGTGCTGCGCCGGCGCGCCGCCAGCCTTGCTGCGGTCCTTTGGAAACGGCCAGGCGGCCTCGTCGCTGAGCTGGGCCTTCGCTTCCTTGTGCGGCGGCTTCGTCTCCGGGTCGACGCCCTTCGCCTTGTCGACGGCGGCGCGCTCTGCTGCGCCTGGCTTGCGTGGCGGTGCCGGCGGGATCGCGCTGCGCTCGAGATCCTGCTGGGTGATCTCTGGCGGCTTGAGCTGCGCGATCTCGATCTCGCGCGACTTGAGCTTCGCCAGCTTGCCGAAGGTCTCGGGCGTGATGTCGGCCGACTCGCAGTCGAAGCGCGCGATCACGGTGCCTCCTTCCTTCGGCATCAGCCGCCAGTTCGAGAGGATCGAATCCTTGATGTTCAGGTTTGATTCCTTCCGGCCGGTGCCGTAGGCTATCTCGAGGAGGTAGCCGGTCATCTCGTGCGACCAGAGCAGCTTTCCCACCTTGAGGCCGATCTCGGTGAGGTTCGGCGTCTCGCTGGCCGGAGGCACGCCCTCGAGCGAACCCTGCGCAGCGCCGTCGCCGGCGGCCGCCTCGAACAGCATCGACGGCAGCTTCGGCGCGAAGTGCGCGAGCATGGCCGCCGGCAGCTGCACCTCGATCGAGAGCTTCGCACCCGGGTTCTCGTCGGGCGCTCGGTTCTTCTGGCTGAGTACGACGACGTTGACCATCTTGCCCTTGGTCTTCATCGCTTCGGTGATTGCGAACATCGTGGCTCCTGGCTGTGGTGGGTGGGTGAGGGGATCAGGTGTGCGCCGGCGCGCCGGCAGCAGGTGCAGGCGCGTCGCCGGCCGTCTCGACCTTGATGCCCTTCGGCAGCAGCAGCTCGAGGTGGTTCTGCGTGGCAACCTGGACGGCGATCACCGACTGCGCGACGTGCGCAAGCGCAACGCTCTGCCGTGTAGCGCGGACGAGGCGTTCGGTCTCGCCGAACTTCACGTGGTAGATGCGATTCGGTGCCATTACTTCTTCTCCCAGGTGCGTTTGTAGACGGCGACCAGCTCGTCGTATTGGTCAGGCGGCAGATCTCGCGCGGCGTCGAGCTCGAGAGCCGCAGCCTCGGCGTCCGTCGCCTTCTGGATAGCCTCTGCGAGGGCTGCGAACGAACGCGGCGGCGGCGCGTTGCTGGCGGCCTTGCCTTTGCCCTTGCTTGGCGCTGGCGGCGGCGCAGGCGTCTGCGCTGGCGGCTCGTTGCCTCCGATCTCGCCGGTCTCGGCGTCGATAAAGACGAAATCCTTCCCGAGTGAGCCAGCTGCACCGGTGTCTGACGTGGCCGAGACCTGCAGCGCGGCCGATAGCTCGACGCTGCTCGGCATGTACTTCAGCACCTGGAGCAGCGGCACCTTGCGCGCGTACATCTCCCAGTCGCGAAAGCTGTAGTGATCGGTCCCGACGCGGTTGTACTTGTCGCGGTGCTTGCGGACCTTGGCGGCCGTCCAGACCTCGATGACAGGCCATTCCGAGCCCTTCACGCGGCCGACGGCGTAGACGTGGGTGAGCTTCGCCGGATCGTCTTCGTCGCCCTGCTTGTGCTTGATGAACGGCTGATCGCCCTGCGCGTAGTCGAACACCGGGTCGCCCTCGAAGACGGCACCGGTCCAGACCGTCGCGCGGCCTGCTCGGTTGACCAGGTCGCACAGCCCCTTCCAGCCCGGTACGAACGTGCAGGTCTGTTTGTACGGGATCAGGTAGCCCTGGCCCATCACGCCAGGCTCGAGGCCGAGCTGCGCCGCAGTCATGATGCTGGCCGCGATGGACTGCTGCGTGCATTGCTGCAGCTTCGGCGAAGTGCTGAACGCGGTGAGCGCCAGGCGCGCCATGCGGTCGCCGTTCAGGTGCTTCGGAAGCGCGAGCTCCATCTGCGGTTTGAGGCGATCGAGGAAGTGCGAGAACGTCGCGATCGGGTTCTCGGCTTTGCCTGTCGCGGCCGTCTTCAACGCTGCTTGCGTCATGCTGTCCTTTCGGTAGGGTGGGGTGATCAACGCTTCGCCGCGAACCGCATCGCGCGGCCCTGGTCGGTCTTCAGGTACAGCTGGTACCAGTCCGGGTGCTCGCGCTTGAATGCGTCGAGCTCGAAGCGCTTGCGCTCCTGCTGGTCCCAGGAAATCAGGTTCCGCACGCCGTTCGTCAGCAGAGCGTGCTCGCCCATGAACGAAGCGATCTCGAAGCGCAGCTGCTCGTCGGCCTGCTTCAGGTCGCGGAGCTGGGTGCTCACCTTGCGCAGCTGCTTGACTTTGTCGGCGATCTCCTGCGTCGCCGCGATCGACGACTTGATCGCGGTCGGGAACAGCGCGCGGACGTCGCTGAACTTGCGCGGGTCCGGCGGCACGCGCGGCACGACGTGCTCGGTCCAGAAGGCGACCATCTTCTCGCGCATCGCCGCGATCGTCTCGTCGTCGCGCTCGATCCAGTAGAGGTCGACGTCGTCGAAGCTGCGCAGCGCCGCGACCAGGCAGCGCCGGCGGCCGGTGATGCCCAGGCCGTGCATGAATTGCGCGGTGTAGTAGATCGGGATCTGGTCCGTGCCCTCGGTGCCGAATTCCTTGCGCGCGTAGGCGTTGACGCTCTTCGCGTCGACGTTGGTCTCCTCGCCGTCGAGCAGGATCTCGAAGTCGATCTCGCTGCGCAGGAAGCGGTGCCGCGCATCGGTGTGCCGCTTGTTCTTGTTGAGCAGCCGCACCTCGTGGCCCTCGTCGCGCAGCTTCGTGATCGTCATCTCGCGGATCACCGGCTCGAGAAGGCGGCCGCGCTTGAACACGCGCTCGCGGGCTTCGTCGACGTCGTTCGCCGCGATGCCGACCTTCTGCTGCCACAGTTCCACCGGGGTTCGCCATGGGCTGATGCCGAGCACTGCAGCGGCATCTGAGCCGCCCAGGAATGGCCGAGCGCGTGCGCTCATGGCAGCAGCCCCGTCTCGAGCATCGCGATCCGCGAGCGCAGCAGCGATGCCTGGCGCTCGCTGTTCTCAAGGTACCGCGGCCCGAGCGGCACGCCGGCACGCTCATACGTCTCGCGCTCATCCTCGATGCAGCGGAGGCAAAAGCGCAGATAGGCCAGCAGGATGCGGCGCCACACGGCGCGGATGACCTTCGTCACGGCTTCGGTCCCCAGGTCAGGCACGCCCACACGATCAGCAGCAGCGACGCGAGGGCAACGACGGCGTAGACGAGGAAGCGCAGCGCCTTCTCGGTGTCGCTCGGTTCGTCGAGCGGCTTGAAGAAGCGGATCTCGTGCGGCGCGCGCGCGGGCAGCGGCGCGAGATCGGGGGCGCGCTTCAAGATGCGGCTCCGGTGGCTTTGGCGATGAGGCGGTCGGCGTAATAGCGCGCCCATCCCTCGGAATCGTCGTAGCTGTCTTTCGGACTCCATCCGAAGAAGTCGCGGCCCTCAACACTCTCGCGCTTGCCGACAGACTCGATGTAGCGCATGTTGGCTACGCAGTTCAGCAGGCTCTGAGCGTCGTTGCTGATTCGCCCCGGCGTGTGCTGCGCGCTCATGGCGTCAGCCTTTCCGCCTCGGCCAGAACCGCGAGCGCGTGCTCGACGGCCTGCTGGATCTGCTTGCGCGCGTACGTGTCCTGGATCAGCAGCGGCACGCCGGACAGCAGAAACGTGAGGCGATGCGTCGCCGCGTGCAGCTTGTGTGCGGTCGCGAACAGCTGGGCATTCGCCTCGCATTCGTTCGGCATCGCCGGCGAGAACGTGCTCGCGATCGGGCGCAGGCCGTCGACGACGTTGCAGCATCCGGGCCCGGCGCGCTGGACGTGTAGCGTGCCGGTCGTGAACCGCGTGCGGCGGGTCAGGCCGGGCAGCTGTTCCAGGGCGTCACTCATTGCAGTCCGCCCAGCAGGACGAGG
>Ga0068861_100000709_pt1 | contig 19885 bp, 13 predicted proteins | sample KBSSwiS42_FD_66593 | JGI IMG/M metagenome (GOLD analysis project Ga0068861, IMG submission 66593) | Switchgrass rhizosphere microbial communities from Kellogg Biological Station, Michigan, USA - KBS Switchgrass S4-2 | ecosystem: Host-associated > Plants > Roots > Rhizosphere > Soil ...
TGCAACCTTCGCTTCGACGATACGAATCCGGCCAAGGAAGAGCAGGAATACGTGGACGCCATCGAAGAGGACGTGCGCTGGCTTGGGTTCGACTGGGACGAACGCCTCTACTTCGCCTCGGATTATTACGAGCGGTTCTACGAACACGCGGTGGTGTTGATTCGGAAGGGCCTCGCCTACGTAGACGATTCCACTGCCGACGAAATCCGCGAAATGCGGGGCACGCTCACCGAGCCGGGACGCGAGAGTCCGCATCGCAACCGCACGCCGGACGAGAACGTGGATCTATTTGAACGCATGCGGAAGGGTGAGTTCGCGGACGGCTCCCGCGTGTTGCGCGCCAAAATCGACATGGCATCGGGCAACATCAACCTGCGCGATCCCGTGCTCTACCGTATCCTCCGCGCGCATCATCACCGCACCGGAGACCGGTGGTGCATTTATCCCATGTACGACTACGCGCACCCGCTTTCCGACGCGTATGAAGGCATCACGCATTCCTTGTGCACGCTCGAGTTCGAGCCCCACCGGCCGCTCTACGATTGGGTGGTCCGAGAAACCGGGGTGAACGCGCGTCCGCAACAAACCGAGTTCGCACCGCTCGTCCTCAACTACACCGTGCTGTCCAAGCGCAATCTCCGCCGCCTGGTTCAGGAAGGCTACGTGCGGGGTTGGGACGATCCGCGCATGCCCACCTTGCGCGGCTTGCGCCGGCGCGGTTACACCGCGGACGCCATTCGGAGTTTTTGCGACACGATTGGCGTGGCGCGGCGGGAAAGCGTCGTGGACGTCGCGCTCCTCGAACATCATTTGCGCGAGGATTTGAATCGGCATTCCGAGCGCCGGATGGCCGCGCTTCGGCCCATGCGCCTCGTCATCGAAAACTACCCCGAAGGCAAGTCCGAAGAGATGGAGGCGATCAACAATCCCGAGGATCCCTCGGCGGGCACGCGGCGGGTTCCATTCTCGCGAGAGCTCTTCATCGAGCGTGACGATTTCATGGAGACGCCGGTGCCGGGATTTCATCGGCTCGCACCGGGACGCGAGGTGCGGCTCCGCTATGCCTTCATCGTGAAGTGCACCGGGGTCGTCAAAGACGAGAGCACCGGTGAGATTCGTGAAGTGCGTTGCACCTACGATCCGGAAACGCGAAGCGGAGGCGGGGGAGAGAACCGGAAGGTGAAGGCAACCATTCACTGGGTTAGCGCAAGCCACGCGGTGCGGGCAGAAGTGCGCCTGTATGACCGCCTCTACACCGAAGCCGACCCGGATACGGGCGAAGGCTTTCTTGCCAATTTGAATCCACAGTCTCTCGTGGTGGTGGAGGACGCGCAGGTGGAACCGTCGCTAGTCACCGCGACATCGGGAGACCGGTTTCAGTTCGAACGGCTCGGCTACTTCGTGGCCGATCCGGACACGCGCCCCGAGCATCCCGTGTTCAACCGCACCGTAACGCTGCGCGATCCGTGGGCGAAGTTGAAGTCAGCGGTTGCCCCACCTAAAGGCGCCTGATAGGGTATTGCGGCGCTTCTGACGGCGCTTCATGTTGGGGGATCGTCCAACGGTAGGACATGCGGCTCTGGACCGTAGAATCGGGGTTCGAATCCCTGTCCCCCAGCCACTCACGCCCTTTGTGGCCCGTTCGTCTAGTGGTCAGGACAGGTGGTTCTCAGCCATCAGACAGGGGTTCGACTCCCCTACGGGCTACCAGGATCGGCCGGGGGAGCTAGCCTTGGGCTAAGGTCCCTCGGCTTTTTTTCTTGCCGATACCGGTACTACATACGACGTGTTTCAGGTCCAGGGGCGCGATTTTCAAGGGGAGCTATGTCCAGCATTAATCCGCAGTCCGACGTCACCGAGCTTTTGTTGTCCTCGTTAGGGATGAACGCCCCTTACGTGTTGGATCTCTATAGCTTGTACCGAATGAACCCCGAGACGGTGCCTTCGGACTGGCGAAGCTATTTCCAAGGGGTTGAAACCGGACGTCTTTCGGTTTCGGATCTTCCCAGCGCTTCGAAAACCCAGGGAAACGGTGCTCCGTCGCCGCGCGCCCAGGCCCCGGTTGTGGATTCACCGGTTGCGGTCGAGGCGGAATTGCGACCGTTGGTGGGCGGGAACGCGCTCATCGTCGCCAACATGGAGGCGAGCCGGAACATTCCCACGGCGACGTCATATCGCAGCATTCCGGTAAAAGCACTCGAAGAAAATCGCCGGCTCATCAATCACCAGCGGTCGATGCGGGGAAGCAGAAAACTCTCCTTCACCCATTTCATTGCTTGGGCGGTGGTGCGCGCGCTTGCCAAGTATCCGGTGCTGAACGACGCGTTCGTGTGGAAGAACGGTGCGCCGCACCGATGGGTTCGCCCCGAGATCCGTCTTGGCATTGCCGTAGACCTGGAACGCAAGGACGGCACCCGCAATCTCCTCGTCCCCAACATCAAGACTGCGGGTGCCTTGGATTTCGCCGGGTTCGTGGCCGCCTACGATCTGCTCATCGATCGCGCGCGCAAGGGCAAGCTCGAGACGTCGGATTTCGAGGGCACCACGATCACGATCACGAATCCCGGCACGGTGGGAACCGAGGCGTCGGCCCCGCGGCTCATGGAAGGCCAAGGGGCGATCATCGCCGTGGGCTCGATCGGCTACAGCGCCGAGACGCGTGCGATGTCGCCGGAAGTGCTATCGAACCTTGGCATCTCGAAGCAGATGACGATGTCGTCTACTTACGATCATCGCATCGTGCAGGGCGCAGTCTCGGGGGGATTCCTGGGCGAAGTGGAGCGGCTCCTCACCGGAGACGAAAACTTTTATGACGATATCTTCGCCACGCTCCAGGTGCCGTACCTCCCACTGCGGTGGACCGCCGACATGGCTCCCGCCGACGCAAGCAAGGGCCGCGTCGACGAAATCACGCGCCAGGCTCGCGTGCTCCAGCTCATCAACGCCTACCGCGTGCGCGGTCACTTGATTGCTGAGCTCGACCCGCTCGGTTCAAAGGTCCAGTATCACCCCGAGCTCGACATCAATTTCTACGACCTGACGTTGTGGGATCTCGACCGCACGTTCATCACCGGAGCGAATCCCGAGGCGGCCGCTTCGGCCTGGCCTCCCCAAGCCCGTTTGCGCGAGATCCTGGAAACCTTGCGGGCCGCGTATTGTGCGCGCGTTGGCGTCGAATACATGAACATTCAGGATCCGGAGCAGAAGTTGTGGATTCAGGAGCGCGTGGAGCCCGAATCGGCTCGAGCCGAGCTGGAGCCGGCACTACGCCGTCGCATGCTCGACAAACTCATTCAGTCCGAAACGTTCGAACAATTCCTGCACACGAAGTTTCTAGGCCACAAACGCTTTTCGCTGGAAGGCGGGGAGACGCTGATCGTTCTTCTGGATCAGCTGCTCGAAGAGTCAGCGGCGCTGGGGATTCAAGATGTGGTGATGGGGATGGCCCACCGCGGACGATTGAACGCGCTGGCCTGCACGGTGGGTGTGGATCCCGCCCGCATTTTCTACGAGTTCCAGGGCTCGCGTGATGCCAATGTGACGCAAGGCTCCGGAGACGTGAAGTATCACTTCGGCGCGCTGGGCAAGCACCAGGCGGAAAACGGCGCCGAAATCCGCATCAGCCTTTCGCCCAATCCCAGCCACCTTGAAGCAGTGGATCCCATTGTCGAGGGTATCGCGCGGGCCAAGCAGGAACGCATGGGCGTGGAAGAGGGCCGGAAGCGCGTGTTGCCCGTGCTCGTGCATGGGGACGCCGCGTTCGCCGGGCAAGGCGTGGTCGCCGAGACACTCAACTTGTCCCAACTGCGTGGCTATCGCACCGGCGGCACGGTGCACGTGATCGTGAACAATCAGATCGGCTTCACCACGCCGGTGGAGTCCGCGCGCTCTTCGCCCTACGCCACCGACGTGGCCAAGATGTGCCAGGCCCCCATCTTTCACGTGAACGGCGACGATCCCGATGCGGCAGTGCACGTGTTGCGCTGGGCGCTCGTGTTCCGGCAGGAGTTCCAGAAAGACGTCGTCATCGACATTTTTTGCTATCGCCGGCACGGGCACAACGAAGGCGACGAACCCAGCTACACCCAACCCCGGCTTTACTCGAAGATCCGCCAGCATCCATCGGTGCCGGAGATCTATGGCGAACTCCTGGTGCGTGAAGGCGTATTGACGCAGGACGACATCGAAGGGATGCGCGCCGCCCATCGCCGGCGATTCGAAGAAGGATTCGAGCGTGCGCAGAAAAACGGGAGCGGGTTCACCGCCTTGCCGTTGGAAGCTACGCAATTGCCTCGCGAGCTGCCCGTAACCGGTGTGCCGCGTTCTACCTTGGAGCGCATCACCGAAGCGTTGCTTCATGTTCCCGAAGGTCTCGACGTGCACCCCAAGCTGGGCAAATTCATGGAAGCGCGTCGCGAAGCAATGGCGAGCGGTAAGGGCGTGGATTGGGCGTTCGCCGAAGCGCTGGCGTTCGGCAGCGCCACGTTGAACGGCGTGCCGGTGCGTTTGTCGGGGCAAGACAGCGTGCGCGGAACGTTCAGTCAACGGCACTTGCTGTTGCGCGACGACGACACCGATTTCAGCTGGATGGCACTCCAGCATTTGGGTGCCGATCAAGCGCCGTTTCATGCCGTGGACAGCCCGCTCTCCGAAGAAGCAGTGCTGGGATTCGATTATGGCTACACGATTGGCGATCCACAGGCGCTGGTGATTTGGGAAGCGCAATTTGGCGACTTCGTGAACGAGGCGCAAGTGGTGATCGATCAGTTCCTGGCCGGATCAGAAGCCAAATGGGGACAGCCGAGCGCGATCGTGTTGCTCTTGCCTCATGGCTACGAAGGACAAGGCCCCGATCACTCCAGCGCGCGGCTCGAGCGGTTTCTGCAGTTGGTAGCGGAAGACAACTTGCGGGTCGTGAACGTCACGACGCCGGCGCAGTATTTTCACGTGCTCCGGCGGCAAGCGCTGTACGGCATTCGCAAACCGTTGATTGTGATGACGCCCAAGAGTCTCTTGCGTCACCCGAAGGCCATCTCTACCGTGGCCGAGCTCGAAGAGGGCTCATTCATGCCGGTTTGGGTGACCGCGCCCTCTCGAGGGAAGGCCAAGCGCGTGCTGCTCGTTTCAGGAAAGCTGGCCTACGAGCTGGAAGAGGCGAAAGACAAGAAGGGGCGCTCCGACGTCGCGGTGGTGCGGGTGGAGGAACTGGCTCCCTTCCCCGAAGCGGCACTTCGCCAGGTGCAAAGGGATCATCCGGGCGCCCAGTTGGTATGGGTTCAGGAGGAGCCTCGAAACATGGGAGCCTGGACCTATATGAGCGACCGCATGCTGCGCGTCTTCGGCGTGCAACTGACGTACGCCGGCCGGCCGGAGAGTGCCGCTACCGCGACCGGCTATCACGAAATTCATTCCCGCGAGCAAGCGCGTTTAATCGAGGAGGCGTTCGCCTCTTGAGGTTGCCTCGATCATGTTTCGGAGCGCTGATCCTGATCGCGCTTCTTCCAGCTACACGTGCGCGCGCAGATGAACCCGCGAAGACCTCACCTACGGTAACGCCGATGGGCGAGTCAGGGGGGACAGTGACCGTCACCCCCACTGCGACGCCGTGCCGGCTTCCCGATCCGCTTCCGCTTGCGCTGGCGGTCAAGGATCCGGTTTGGTCGGTGCTCGTGGGGCTCTCCGAATCGAACGTGTGCGGCGTGCTCACGCGCGCGCGCCTCGAGCAGGAAATCAAGAAGAGCGGGCGCCCGACCAAGATTCCCATGCCGTATCTGCTCGCCGTGCGCCGCGCGCCAAACGCAGACGGGTCGCGCGCCGACGTGGGGCTGATGTCGGTCGAGGATCTGGATCTCCCCGTGCCCTACGACGTTCTTGGCTACCATCCGGGCCGCATGCGCATGTCGTCAGACCTGCGGTTCAAGGAATGGCGACTGGGGCGCGTGGAAGTGCAGAATCCGGATGGTGATCCCATCGTGCTCGAGGACGTGCGCGTTTGGGGTCTGGAAAAAGGCCGCGTGCAAATGGACATCGATGGCTGGCTCGACGCGATGCTCGGCCCCAAGCTCGACGATATGGATCTCGAGGGCTTCGCCCTTGCCCGCTACAACGGCCAGCGCTATGGGTTTGCGCTTGGCTTTGGCCCCAAAGGTTCCGGCCGTTCCGGCGCGTTCAATTTTTTGGAAGACAAGATCGTGTTTCCGAATCCGCCCGAGTTCAAGCGTACCGGCGCTTACTTGCGCGCGCGTCTGGAAACGCTGATGCCCGCGCTCGCCACCTTGCGCACGAAATCTTCGTAGAACTTACGGCGTACCCGGGTCGAGCGGCCGCAAGGTCCGCGGCATGCTGAGCGTCATGAGTCCCGGCATTTCCACGATGCGCAAGATCGTTTCCGGGTCTGCATCTAACGTGACCACCGGACCGGCCACCGTGCGTGGGGTGGCCCCTTGCTCCGACAGCGCATGTTCCAAATCCGACGTTCCATCCGCGAAGCGCGCCATCAAACCGATCGGGGTTTGACGCCCTTCGTCCCACGCCGCCAATAGTTCCTGTTTCAGCTTGCCGTCCATTTTCGCGATCACGGCCGACTCCCCCCACACCGAGGCGCGCTCGAGACCGGAGAGCGTAGACAGCGCACTCAGCTTCGACTTCGGAACCTCGACCAGCACCGAAGAACCGGCGCGGCCAAGCTCGGCTGCATCTTTGGCGGAAAGCGCTTCGGGAAGCGGTGTCAACCGGCACGCCACGACCGCGCGTCCGTTTTCATCCATCGACGTGAGCCGGATGAGCGATGGGGGATCGAGATGATTCTCGACACGCTCTTTGTTGTCGCGGCATCCAACCATCATGGGCGCGGCAGCGCAGATCAACAGCAGTAAGCGAGTCATGGATTTCATCGGCCCTCCTAAGGATTGGGGGCGAGAATACGACTCCAAGGGGAAGCGAATCAAACGACCTCGGCCTACTCGAACCGAAACGCGGCAATCGCCGCCAGCCGGCCTTCCGATTGCAACGGGTACAAGAGCTCGCGCACACGCTCGGCCCAGGCCTCACGCGCGGGTGGGGTGGAAAGCCCCCAATCCGCCGGCAACGCATCGCGGCGGCGTCCGGGTTCTTCGAGCAGGAATTGCGCCCACTCCGGACGGCGACGACCCCGTGCATCCACGACTACCGCTTCGATCTCCGGCCCCCGCCGCAACAATGCACCGAACCCCGCGCCCTCCATGTCTGGCGCTTGAATGGTGAAGAGCGCCACCTCGCCGCGATGTCCATCTTCCAGTTCCATCAGCACGCCTTCCACGAGCGGATGACCTGAAGCAAAGAAATCCAGCGTCTCGCGTTGGACTCCTTCCTCACGATTGAAGGTGCCCAGCCAGCGCGTGCCTTCCGGCACTCCGGGAAGATGCTCAATGGTCGATTCCGGACCGAACTCCACGTACCATACGTTCCGGCCGGTCTTGGGCACGGTTTCGAATCCAAATTGATGACATGCGTCCATGACCACCCGTTCGTTCAGCGTCTCGAGCTCGGGAGGAATACGCGATCGAATTGAATCCGCCAGCTCCGGGCGATACCGATTGCGATGCAGATCGTGATAGAGGGCTTGGTTCATGCGCCGGCGCACCTCGTGGGTCTCCTCCACCACCGCGGCAATGTCGAGTGCGGGTGGATCCGTTCCCGCGGCAACTTGGAGCGATTCCTCCACGTGAGCCAGCGAACGATCGAGACCACCCAACGGCTCATGGAACATGCCGAGCTCCTGATAGAGCCGCGTGACGTGTCGGGCAAATCCGCTTTGCGGCAAGAACACCGTGATCTCGACCGGCCGCGTTCGGTTGATGCGATCCAGACGGCCAATGCGCTGCTCCACGAGCACCGGATCCCACGGTAAGTCGAACAACACGAGCCCGCGGCAAAAGTGAAAATTCCGCCCTTCACCACCCGCTTCGGTGGAAATGAGGATGTTGGGGCCTTCGGACTGCGCGAACTGCGCAACCTCCAGATCCTGCGCGGCCGGAGTGAGGTCTTCATGAAACACGGCTACGCGACGGAACGTCGTGCGCTCAATCTCGCTCTTCAGGATCTCGAGCGCATCGCGCGAATGCACGAAGATCAGCATCTTCTCGCCGCGTTTGAACCAGCGCGGTTCATGGGCCAGGATCCATTTCAACCGCGGATCCTCGGCCCCTGACGGCATGGCCCAGGCCGCCTGCAGCGCTTCCGCGCGCCGCCGAAGCTCGAGCGGATTGGTGACGGGTAACGAAAGCGCCGCCCGTTCACGCTCTTCGAGCTCCGGTGCTGGGGCTAGCTCCACCACCTCGGCCACGCGAGGCGGCAAGCCCCCGATGTCGACCCGTCGGGTGGCCGACGTGCATGGAAAAAGCGGAACGCCCTGGTCGAGATCCTCGCGGAATTTGTCCCAGGACGCGTACTCCTCCGGGCGCAAGAGCTGGAGCAAGCGAAAGAAGCCGTGCGCGTCGGCTTCCAGCGGCGTTGCGGACAGAAGCAACACATGACGCGCCGTTTCGGTGAGTGGCTGCACCGCGCGATACGCCGCGCTTCCCGGGTGCCCGGGCCGTCGTTCCAGCCGGTGCGCTTCATCCACCACCAGCAAATCGAGCGTCGCGTCGCGAGCCGCTTCGGCGAGCTTCGGTTCCACAACGAGGTCTTCGAGCGCGATCACCGAGCGCCCGTGCACCTCGAACGGATTGAAGTCCGGCCCCAGATCCTTGGCCACGTCTTTGCGCCGATCGCGATCCAAGAGCACGAACACCTGATGAAACTTGCGATAGAGCTCACCCAGCCATTGCACGGTCAAGGTCGACGGCGCGACGATGAGAATGCGGTCGGCGCGCCGCGCACGCGCGAGATGAGAGAGAATGAGGCAGGCTTCAACCGTTTTCCCGAGCCCCACCTCGTCGGCCAAAAGCCAGCGCACGGGATCGGTGGTGACGGCCTGCTCCGCGACGTGTATCTGGTGGGGGAAAATTTCGATGCGCCCGCCCAAGAAGGATCCCAGACCTTTCGCTTCGCGAATGCGTAGCAAGCGAAGGCTTTCGAGCCGGTTCTCCCAGGCGCCCAGGCGATCGGTTTCGAGGCGCGCCAGACGCTCGACCATGTCTTCATGAAACGTCTCGTACCAACGCGCCGGATCTGCGCCCGGCGGCAACACGAGCTCGGTGAACGCATGGTCGCGCACCGCGAACTCGATTGTCTCGCCGCGACGGGGGAAGTGCACGCGCAGGCGGCCTCGTTCAATGGAGACGACCTCACCCGGGCCGAGATCGCGATTGAAACGATGTAGAACTTTGTCGCCGGGGTGAAATGCCAGGATTAACCCTCTTTGGCCGGACGCAGGTCCCGCTTCAAATATTGATCGAGAAACTCAACCATCTTGCGGTAATAGATGAGAATGTTGGGCCGCCGGGACACGCCATGACCCTCGTCGGCAAAAACCAGGGTATCCACCACACCGCCTTGCGACTTGATCGCCGCCGCCATTTGGCGCGCCTCCCCAATGGGCACCCGGGGATCATTCGTCCCGTGCACGATCAATAGCGGCGTCTTTATCTGGGACACTTTTTCGATCGGTGAAATGCTTTCCAGAAACGCACGATCGGTGAGGGGGCCATACTCGGACTCGCGAAGCGCACGGCGGTAGGCGGCGGTGTTCTCCAGGAAGGTCACGAAATTGGCGATGCCGACCTCATCCACCGCGGCGCTGAACACGGTCGGATACTCGGTGATTGCGGCCAGCGTCATGTAACCGCCGTAAGACGCTCCCTTCACCGCCAGCATTCCGGGGGCGGAGTAACCTTGCTGGATCAAATAATCCGCACCGGCTTTCAAGTCCTTCACCGAATCGAGACGATTCTTGTAATTGTCCTTGTCCACGTAGGCTTTGCCGTAGCCGGAAGATCCGCGCACGTTGGGAGCGAGAATGCCGTACCCGGAGAGCAAGAGATACTGGAAGTGACGCACGAATCCAGGCTGGAACTGTGACTCGGGTCCCCCGTGCATATGGATGACGAACGGAACCGGTTTGCCCGCCTTGTAGTTGGGAGGCAAATACATGAACGCGGGAATCTCGGTTCCATCAAAGGACGCGTAGCGAACGAGCTTCGGCGTCACGAACGTCGACGGATCGATGCCGGCATAGGTGGAGAAGGTCATCTTGTCGAGGCTCGGCGCCGACCAGTCCCACATCCATATATCCGTCGTGCTGCTCGCGGAGCTGAAATCGAAGGCGACCTGAGAGCCGCCGCGGGTGAACGCGAACGATCCCACCAACCCGTCCACCGGAGGGGCAGGAAGATCGCGGTCCGCCACGAGATCCCGCAGGTAGAGCCGCACATAGCCGTCTTCGTTCACCGTCCAGCCCATGACGCGCCGGTCGGGAGAGACGCCCATCGCCTGCACTTCCCACGGCCCCGCCGTATCGATAAAGGAAATTTTTTTGGTATCCACCGGTACCACTCCTCGGCGGAGCAGTCCTTCGGGATTGCCGTTTGAGATCACGAACACCGATTTGCCGGAGGCATCGAACTGCGCCGCCTCATAGAGCACCTCGCCCTGGTGCGGGATGAGCTCGGTCGGGTGGCCGCGCGCGGTATCGACCAGATACACGTTCGACGCCACATTGCTGGCGTTGTGGGTCACGAGCAACCATTTACCGTCATCGCTCACGTCGCCGGGGCTGTTGGAACCTTCCATGCTCAAGAGCAGACTCTTGCGCCCGGAGGCAAGGTCCATCCGGTAAACGTAAAAGTCCTTGCCGTTCTGCTCGTTGCTTCGAAAGTAAATCGTCCGGCTGTCCGGGGAGAAAACCGCACCTCCATGTTGCACCTTGGGCTGATTAGTAAGCGCGAGTGTCCATCCGGATGCGGCGTCGATGCTCCAAAGCTGGGAGTTCTCGTCCCCGCCATGGCTGACTCCGCACACAATCGTCTTTCCATCCGGCGAGAGATTGAAAAAATCGACGCCGTCGGTGAACACGGTGAGCTGGTACGGCCAGCGGTCGCGCGCATCCAGACGATAGATCTGGTTGACCCCGGTCGACGCAGAGGTGAAGAAAAGAACCCGGCCGTCCGGAGTGAGCTGTGGGCTCCCTGCGGCGCCAATTTGCATGAACGCATCGATGTCGGGGGCAGAAACGGGTGGGGTGGTGGATTGCGCGCGGGCGGATGCTGCGATCATGACGGAGGTCAGTAGACCGGTGAGCGTCAGCCGAAACACGCGGAGGCAAACGGACATGCGAAACCTCCGAAACGACGAGGGGTTGCGGGGGAAGTCTAGAAACGGTCCGAGGGTCTGTCAATTCCGGAGCGGATAAACGGCAGTGATATAATCATTGCCCGATCCTCTCTCTATCTTCAACTCATCTGCGCCAAGGAGTGAGCATCCATGGGTCCTTCAGTCCATATGCGTCGTTTGAGCGCATACCTTCTTGGAATTTCTGCACTCTGGGCGGTGCTGCTGCTTTCGGGAAACGCCCCCAGCGGATCGAGACGGGAGCGTTGCACGGGCGACATCCAGTTGCCCCTCGTGGTTCGTGTTGTCCCCGAAGATACGCCCCATCCCGGCGCGGCGCTGCGGGTGCGGGTCGAAGTGGAAGCCTTGCGCCCGTTCAGCGAGGTCTCGGTGACCGTCCTGCCCCCCGCGGATGTTCAGGTGACCGCGGGACGCGCTCGCGCGCTGGGCCCATTGGGTGAGCACCAACACGCCGAGCACGAGTTTGCGATCGTGGTTCCTGCGCACGGACAGCGTCGGACGGTGGACGTGAAGGTAAACGCATCTTCCGATGACGGCCTGTCCATCGAACAGGGCGCCACGCTCAACCTGTCGTTCGAGGATGAGCCCAGCCGTATCGTGACCGACCAAAACGGCGTTCAAGTGCGGGAAATTCCCGCGCGGAGGATCCAGTAATGCGGCGGCGCGCCTTGAAGGCGCTTCTCACCGCCTCCGTTCTTCTGCTGGGCAACACGGCCCGTCTTGCCGGCGCCGGAACGTTCACGATTTCGGGGCAATTTCTCTACGAGGATCGCATCTGGAATCAAAATGGCTACACCGGCACGGTGCAGAACCTGCCGATCCGGCGCGCCGACGTGGAGGTTGTGAAATCTCCGGGTAATACGGTGATGGCAACCGGATCCACGGACGCGAATGGGAACTACAGCATCGTGGTCACGGGACAGACCGGGACCATTAATCTCTACGTGCGCTGCAAGTCGTCCACCAACAATGCCGCGAATTACCACATTACCGTGGCCGACACCTTCACCCGCACCAACAACACGGTGAGTTTGGCCGGTTCCGTCATCTGGTCGATCGTCACCGCCACCGTCCCCGTGAACACGGCTAATGCCACCTTCAACGCGGGGGCATTTTTGACCCAGGACACGACCGGCTTCGGCGTAGCCCAAGCCTTCAACGTTCTCGATCAAGCCGTGGACGCCTTCGATTACCTGGCTTCTTCCGCAGGCATCGGCCGGTATCCCACTCCCAGCGAGTTCATCGTGTACGGCTGGGATGGACCCAGCTCGGACAGTGAAGGCTCAAACTACTTTTGGCAGGGGGTGTTCATCCAATCCATTTCCAGTGGCGGATCTGACACCGACGGATGGTCGGACATGGTCATCCTGCATGAGACCGGACACTGGGCTTCCGACATGTTTTCCAATGATCACAATCCCGGCGGACAGCACTTCATCGGCGACATCAACCAGGATCCGCGGCTCTCCTATGGCGAAGGTTACGCGACCTTCTTTGCCAGCGAAGTGCGTGAGTTCCGCAGCACGCGCCTGAATGGCGGGGGGCAGCCGATCGACAATCACGTGTCCTTCTACGCGGATTTGACCGTTCCGCCGACCCTCCCCAATACGGGAGGCCTCGGCTTCGCCTACGACATCGAAACCGGGCTCTTCAATACCGGAGCGGTGATTGGCCAGATTGGGTCCGCGTGTGAGACGAACGTCACCTCGGCAATGTGGGACGTGGTGGACGGAACCACCACCAAAGACGAGTCGCCGGGAGCGGATGACGAAACACAGGACGACACCGGCGCCAAGTGCTGGCAAGTGCTGCGGAACTACGTTGCGCCGCTCATTCCGCCGAACTGGATCACGGTCGAGGATTTCTATCGCGGCTGGTTTGTCGTGAATGGAGCGGGATTCCAGCAAGCGCAAATGGAATCCGCGTTCGTTGGCCTGGCCAAGATGCCGTTCAAGGAAGACGCCATCGAGCAAAACGACGACATTCAGCACGCTTCCACCGTCACACCGCTCGCCTATAGCGTCGCCGGAGGCGGAGGTGTGGTGTTGAATGAGCTCGATCTGGGCGCGGAAGACAAGGTCGAGCTCCAGAACACCGGCAACACAGCAGTGAGCCTGGCGAACTGGACAGTGAGTGCGTATTGGAGCGGCGGCTCTCTGACCTACACGATCCCGAACCCCTTCAGCTTACCCGCCGGTTCCACGGTCGTCATTCACGAGGGTGGAAGCGCCTCGAAGAATTCCGCGGGGCACCTCTACATCGGCAGCAACATCAACTGGGGGAACAACTCGAACGGAGCAGCCACCCTTTCCGACAACGGCGGGGCAGCCAAGGACTTCCTGCGCTGGGGTGGCGATACGACTCCGATTCCTGCCGGAACAACCTTCACCGGTAGCCTGGCCTCGGCTCCTGCCGGAAAAACCATCCAGCGGAACGCAAACGGCTCCGACACCAATGCGGCCTCGGATTTCACGAACAACGATCAGACATTCGGCGCGCCCAATTTCACCGGAGTGCCCGAACGCACGATCTTTCCGGAGCTCGATCCCGACGTGTACAAGGTGACGCTCTCGGCGGGGAGTTTGATTGTCGTCCACGTGGATGCACCGCATTCGGCCGGAGAGCCCCGCGTGGAGCTGCTCGATGGCGCCGGCAACGTCTTGGGATCGAACCAAGCCGTGTACGGACTCCGGACTCAAGCCGAGCTTCAGTTCTACACCAATTCCCCGCTGACCGCGTACGTGCGCATCAATCACGTGGGCGCGTTCACCGATTTTGCAGCGTTCAAACCGGTCTTTTATTTGCGTCCGGTGCAGGCCATTCTGTCGCCTCCCGTCGCCGTCGTGGGCTCACCCGCGAACGCCAGCGACGTCAATGACGCCTACCACATGTCCTGGTTGAACGGCGGCCAATACGATCAAACGAAGGTGTACCTGGATGGCGCGCTCGTGGCCACTCTGTCCGGAACTGCGACGAGCTATGACGGAACGGCGAATCGCGGCAGCCATACTGTTTCCGTGCAGGGCGTGATCGGCGGCAATGTGACCACGCTGTCCGATGCGCTCATCTTCAGCGGGGTGCTCGATTGTACGAACACCGATGGTTTGGAAACGGGAACGGATGGTTTCTTCCTGCAAGGTACGTGGGACCGAACGACCACCCAGGCCAAGACGGGCACCTATTCGTTGACGGATAGTCCGATCGGAAATTATCCGGACAACGAGGACGTTTCAGCGGCGTTGCTCGAGCCCACTGAGCTCACCGGCTACACCAAACTCGAGTTCGACCAGATCTGCATCACCGAAGACGATTTCGATTTCGGGATCGTTGAAGTGTCCACGGATTTCGGCACGTCCTGGGCCGAGCTGGCGCGTTATGACATGGGCGATCACCCGGGATGGAGTGACGGCTCCGCGTCGCCGGCGGATTGGGTGCACGAGTCCATCGATCTCAGCGCTTACGCCGGAAAGAAAGTGCGCGTTCGGTTCCGGCTTTCGACCGATCCGGGCGTGAACTTCGACGGCTGGTATCTGGACAACATCACCGTTTCCGACAGCCGCTGCCGCTCCGTGACGGCGGTGGGCGATGATCCGCGGCCCTTGCCGCTGCTTGCGCTCAAGGGATCCAATCCGTTCCGGGGAGCGCTTCAATTCTCGATCCATGCGCCCGCGGGAACGGATGCCCAAGTGGATCTTTACGACGTGAGCGGCCGCCATGTGCGCCGGCTCTGGTCGGGGAGCCTGCCTGGAGACCTCGACTTGGCTTGGGACGGCCGGGACGCAGAAGGCCAGCACACGGCCTCCGGGTTGTACTTCCTCCGCGCCAAAGTGGGCAACGAAATGCGCGTCGTGCGGGCGGTGAAGCTCCAGTGAGCGGAAAGCGGCCAGGAAAGAGGCTTTCCAGCCTCGGTTAATCGCCCGGCCAGGATCGCCGATATCTAGGACCGACCCTCGAGAAAGGGGTACGGTCCGATGGCTCGACAACCGATTCTGGATCCGGGCGGCCTGGCCCGGGCCACCGAACGCATTGCCTCGCTTGTGCCCGGATACTCGGGCTACAAGACCCGCGACCGCGTAGGCGAAGAAGACCGCGTGCTCCGCTCGGCAATGCATCAGCAGCTGGGTCTTACCCTGGGACGTCTCGAACGCGCGTTGTCGCAAATTGCGCGTGATATTCCCGCGGAAGACATGGATCATGCGCAGGGTTTGTTCCGCATGCTGGCCCGCCATCGCGACCGGATTCGTTTCGTGCCGTCCGGCGCCGGCTCATTTTTCTCGCGGGGCAAGATTCAGCTGCAGGAATTCGAAGGCTTGATTGCGCTCGACGCAGGGCTCTGGTCGGTACTGGAAGAGCTGGATCGTCTCGCCGCGGCATGGGATACGCAAAGCCGCCGCGGCCGCACAGAATGGCCAAGGGAGGGGATCCGGGACGCGCTCATCGGTCTCGAAGATCTCATCGAGGAGCGGGAGGCTTACCTCAGGAGCTGACGTTGCCCAAATTACTGAGTCGCGTCCAGTGTGATGACAAAGCCCGGAGCGAGATTGCGCACCGGGTTCCGGCCACTGGAACAGTCGACATTGCTTGGGGCTCGAAGGCTACCGTGCTGGAGCATCAGGCTGCCGTCTTTTTCCGTGGCGGCAAGGTGCTGGAGGTGGTGGGGCCAGGACGGCACGTGCTATCTCCCGCTGAGTTTCCCGAGTTGCGAACCCCGAAGATCGCCGCGGACGACCGCCACCCCATCAACGCCGCCATTTACTTCGTGAACCAGAGCGTGTTCGCGGGAGTGAAATGGGCATCTACACATCCCACTGCGTTTCAGGATCCGCGATTGGGGTTGGTGGAGCTTTGCGCCTCGGGCGTGTACGCCATGCGGGTGTCGGATCCGGGGCGGTTCATCGAATCCTTGGCCGGATCCGACGGCCAGCTGGCGTCCAACTATCTTCACGCGTATCTCCAGGAGACGATCGTCGCGCGCTTCGATGATCTCTTGGGAAAACGACTCACCAGCCTCGCCGACCTTCCCGCGTTCTACAACGAGTTCGCTACCGAAACGCGGCTCGAATTGCGTGAGGACTTTGCCGGGTTGGGGGTGGACCTCATCGATTTTTATTTGACCTCGATCGTGCCCACCGAGGACGCGCAAAAAGCTCTCGACGTGCGGGGGAACGGCCCCCCCGCCGTGATCGAAGAAACCGAGCGCACGACCGCCATACCGATCGGCCGGTCCTCGAACCCGAGTGGAGTTGGTTTTGGTTCGGGATTGAGCCTGGTTCTGCCCCAAGCATTCGTGTCGCCGCGATCCAGCGCGCCGGGTCCTTGTCCCACCTGCTTTGGCGCCGCTGTTCCTGACGGCCCGTGCCGCTCCTGCCACAAGTCCGTGCCGCCGGGATCGAGCTTTTGCCCCAGCTGCGGCCATGACCTTCGAAAATCCAGCTAGTTAGCTCCAGTGCTTCCAGTCCCTTCTGAACCCTCACGAAGACCGCGCTGGACGCCGTGACATTAATATGATATGGTTTTGATATCACTCAACCCGAAGTGGGGACGAGGAGGTTAGAAACATGATTCGCGAAAAAGCCAAGGCCTATCCGGCCGGCTATGGCCCGCTCTTCTTGGGGATAGCGGGCATCCTGTTTGGTGTGTTCATGGCCTTTCAAACCGTGCGTTTCGGCCCGCTGGGTGTGGTCCTGAGCGCGCTCGTGTTCGCTGCGTCCGCGCTCATTCTGGCTGGGCTCTACGTCGTGAACCCCAACGAGGCCCGGGTGCTTCAGCTCTTCGGCGCTTACGTGGGAACGGCGCGGGACGCAGGACTTCGCTGGGCCAACCCGTTCTATTCCAAGAAGCGGGTCTCGGTGCGCGTGCGCAACTTCGAGACCGGCAAGCTCAAGGTGAATGACGCCTCGGGGAATCCGGTCGAGATTGCCACCGTGGTCGTGTGGCGCGTAGTCGATACGGCCGAAGCGACGTTCAACGTCGATGACTACCGCGACTTCGTTCATGTGCAAAGCGAAGCCGCGCTCCGGAATCTGGCCACCCGTTATCCCTACGTGGCCTACGATGCGGAAGAGAAGTCCCTTTCCGTCCACATCGCGGAAATATCCGCTCAGCTACGTATCGAGATTCAGGAACGGCTCGAGAAGGCGGGGGTGGAGGTGCTGGAGGCGCGCATCAGTCATCTCGCCTATGCGCCCGAGATCGCCGCGGTCATGCTCCGCCGCCAGCAAGCGGTGGCGGTGGTGGCGGCGCGTACGAAGATCGTGGAGGGCGCAGTGGGCATGGTGGAAATGGCACTCGACTCGCTGTCACAGCGGGGTGTGATTCATCTCGACGAGGAGCGCAAGGCGAGCATGGTCTCGAATCTTCTCGTGGTGTTGTGCAGCGAGCACAACACGCAGCCGGTCGTGAACACGGGAACGCTCTACCAGTAGGGAACACGTGGCCGAGAAACGAGCCTTTCCGCTACGACTCAGAACCGATCTCTACGAGGCGCTTCGCCGGTGGGCGGACGATGACCTGAGAAGCATGAACGCGCAGATCGAATTTCTGATCGTGCAGGCCTTACGGGAGACAGGGCGGCTGCGGCAGGAACAAGGCCGCCCGGCCCCCGGAAAGGACAAGAAGGATTAGGCGCGCTCGTAAACTTTGAACCACAAGTCGAATGCGTGATCCTGGTCGGCGGCGCGGAATTCTTCGCTCACCAGTTTCCAGTCTGACCCGCCCCACAGGCCGAAGAACGTGTCGCCCTCGACGTCGCCCGCCACGAGGGTGAGATAGAGGCGATTCGCGTCGGGAAGCGCTTTCCGGTAGACCGCTCTGCCCCCGATCACGAACACTTCGTCTTCTGCGCTAACGCGCTCCATTGCCGCCTCCCAGGACGGCACCACCTCGACGCCGGCCGGCGCAAACTCGGGCCGGGACGAGAGCACGATGTTCCGTCGTCCGGGTAAGGGCCGGCCGATCGATTCGTAGGTCTTTCGCCCCATGATGATGGGGTGGCCCATGGTGAGCGCCTTGAAGCGCGCCATGTCGGCGGGAAGTTTCCAAGGCAGGCGCCCGTCGCGTCCGATCACGCCGTTCTCGGACATGGCGACGATCAGCGAAAGAATCATGTTCAAGCCCCTGCTAGACCGCGATGGGCGCTTTGATTCCCGGGTGCGGATCGTAATCCAGAATCTCGATGTCCTCGAACGTGAACGCAAACAAGTCGCGCACCGCGGGGTTGAGCCGCAATCGCGGCAAGGGTCGCGGTTCGCGCGAGAGTTGCAGCCGTGCTTGCTCGACGTGATTGAGGTAGAGGTGCACATCGCCGAACGTGTGAATGAAGTCGCCCGGCTTGAGATCGCTCACCTCTGCCACCAGGTGCGTGAGCAGAGCGTAGGAGGCAATGTTGAACGGAACACCCAGGAACACGTCCGCGCTTCGCTGATACAGCTGGCAGGACAAGCGCCCCTCCGCCACGTAGAACTGAAAGAGAACATGGCAGGGGGGAAGCGCCATGCGCGAAAGATCGGCGACGTTCCACGCGCTCACGAGAATGCGCCGGGACGTGGGTTCTTCGCGAATGAGGCGAAGCGCTTCGGTCATCTGATCGAACACCCGTCCGTCCGGTCCCGTCCAGGCGCGCCACTGTTTTCCATAAATGGGGCCCAGCTCGCCGCGCGCATCCGCCCATTCGTCCCAGATTGTGACCCCGTGCTCGTGCAGCGAGCGAACGTTGGTTTCTCCGTGCAAGAACCATAAGAGCTCGTGAACGATGGAGCGCACGTGAAGCTTCTTGGTGGTGAGGAGGGGAAAGCCCGCGCCGAGCGGGATCCGCATTTGCGCCCCGAACACGCTCAACGTGCCGGTCCCGGTGCGGTCCTCCCGCTTCGTGCCATGCTCGAGAATGTGCGCGAGCAGATCGAGATAGGGCTTCACGAACGCACCGACCGCCGCATCATGTCCGCAATCGCTTCGGGAGTGAACCCGAACTCTTGTTGCAGCACTTTCCACGGCGCCGAGGCGCCGAACCGTCTGATGCCGTGAATCGTCCCGTTAATGCCCACGAAGCGTTCCCACCCGAACGGGCTCGCCGCCTCGATCGCCAAACGCGCCGTGATTTCGGGAGCAAGCACACGCCGCTGGTACGCAGCATCCTGCTCGAAGAAGATCTCCCACGATGGAACCGCGACCACGCGTACCTTTATTCCGTCTTTGGCCAACGCTCGCGCCGCCTCCAGGGTCACCCAAACCTCGGATCCGGTCGCGAACGCAATGACGTCCGCTGGACCATCGCCGCCATAAGCAATGTAGGCGCCGCGCCTAAGGTCGTCTTCCATCTCGGGCGCTTCGTGATCGAGCACCGGCACGTCCTGCCGGGTGAGGCAAAGCGCAACCGGGGTCCCGCGCTCCACGGCCACTTCCCACGCCAACAGCGTCTCCGGAGCGTCGGCAGGACGAATCACGGTCATGCCGGGAATGGCCCGCATGGAGGCGAGCTCTCCGATGGGCTGATGGGTGGGGCCGTCTTCGCCAAGAAAAATGGAATCATGCGTGAACACGAAAATGACCGGCGTTTTCATGATGCAGGACAGGCGTAGCGCGGGTCGCAAGTAGTCGCTGAAGATGAGGAACGTGCCCC
>Ga0068861_100000717_pt1 | contig 19814 bp, 17 predicted proteins | sample KBSSwiS42_FD_66593 | JGI IMG/M metagenome (GOLD analysis project Ga0068861, IMG submission 66593) | Switchgrass rhizosphere microbial communities from Kellogg Biological Station, Michigan, USA - KBS Switchgrass S4-2 | ecosystem: Host-associated > Plants > Roots > Rhizosphere > Soil ...
GCGCCGTATATCGAGCTGTTTCAACGTCGCGACGATCGCGTTCGTTGTGTGATGGTCAGTCACGGCGGTTTTCCCAACATCGACATCAAGGAAGAGATGACGGGCGGCCTTCTCGAACCCGCGTCTCTCAATCGCAACATCGTTACCAAACTGCTGCGCCAGGAATTGGGTTACAAACATCTCGTAATCACTGACGACTTGGAAATGGGCGCGATTCTCCGTCACTACGAAATAGGCGATGCGGCCGTGAAGGCAACACTCGCCGGTGAAGACATGCTTCTGATCTGCGCGACACCTGAAAAAATCCGCCGCGGTCACGAAGCACTGCTCGCAGCAGCACGCAATGGACGTTTGCCGCAGCAGCGCATCCAGCACTCTCTTCAGCGAATCGCCCAGACGAAAACGATCGTCGAAGAGCCATTGCCCCTCGATCTCGATCGCTTCAAGGCACTGTCAGACGAGATTTTGAGGCTCAATAGCAAGCTCAACTACGTTTATGGAGGCACGATCAAGTGAAGAGACGCACGTTTACCCTGCTGGTGTTTTTCATCCTTTGCGTGATGATGGCGCCGACGGCCTGCCGCAGGCGAACCGATGCGTTTGTGATCGCGTTGGGCGATAACATTCGAACGATCGATCCGATCGGATCACCGTCGGTCGACGCAGCGAGCGAGCGTGTACGAACCTTGATCTTCAACTCCCTCGTCAAGAAAGATGAGAAGTTTGATTACGTAGGCGAACTTGCTTCTGACATCAAGCGTTCCGACGACGGGCGCACCTACACTTTCACTCTTCGCGACGGCGTGAAGTTTCACGACGGGCACGTTCTCAGTTCCGCGGACGCCAAATACACACTCGATCTCGTCTTCTCCAGCAGCTTCGCGAAATCCGCCAGTTTTTTCGAGGGAGTAGGCGACGAGAAGCGCAGCTACATTCAGAGCGTCGAGACGCCCGATCAGCGCACACTTATCGTGACGCTGACAAAACCCTGGGTCGGTTTGTTATCAAACCTGGTCCCGATCGCGATCATTCCCAAGGACAGTTACGAGTCGCAAAAACAGCATCCTCTCGGCACTGGACCATTCAAGTTTCTCCACTACGACAACCTCCAACAGGTGTGCGACGTGGAAGCTTTTCCGGAATACTGGGACGGTCCATCGCAACTGCGCATGGTGCGTGTGCGAGTGCTCTCAGACATGAACGCCCTGCAGGCGGAGTTACAGGCCGGACGCGTAGACATGGCGCCGATGCCGACGAGTCTCTCGCCGGATGCAGTGAAGCGACTTGAAGAGGACCCGAATCTTCAGGTACGCGCGTTTCCAGGTTCAAACATATACCTGCTTACTATCAACACTGCGTCACCGCCGTTGGACAACGTGAAGGTGCGACAGGCAATTGCCTACGCGATCGATCGTCAAAGCCTGATCCAAAACCTGCTGCGGGGTTACGGAAAGATCGCGCACTCGATAATTCCGGAAGAGTCGTGGGCCTATTCGCCCGGGCAGACCTATAACTACGATCCGGCAATGTCGAAAAAACTGCTGGCGGAATCGGGAGTACGAATTGATAAACCGATCGTCTACAAACTGTCCGGCAGCAGCATTGCGGGGCGACAGTATGCCGGAGTAATTCAGAACTATTTGAAAGAGGTCGGGATACCAGTCGAGATCCAGACGCCGGAACAGAACACGCTGTTCGACGAGCTGCGGCGCGGCAATTTTCAGATCGCCTACACGCAGTGGGTTGGTGGCAACCAGGATCCGATCTTCTACAAAGATCTGTTCGCCACTTCTGAGATACCGACGCAAACAAGACCTTCGCGCAATCGCAGTCGCTACAGCAACGCCGAGTTAGACAAGCTGGTTGAAGAAGGTGTGAACACCTTTGACCGTCAGCGAGGTCGCGAGTTGTACCTCAAGATTCAGGAGATAGTGAGCCGCGACGTGCCTGTTTTTCCGTTGTGGTACCAGTCAAATGTCGTGATTGCGAAGAAGACTGTCGGGAATATTCAAGTCAATGCGAGTGGCGACTGGGGGTTCGTGAAGAACCTGACGGTGAACGACTAGCGCAGATTACACAGATCGTGGAAAGGCCGATTCTTCCGTCACTCTCTTTGCCTGCTGCCAATGGCGCTTCTCGTGGACGACGATGATCCGGTAGGCGTCCATCAGACTGTAGGTGATCACAGGCGCGGCTGGTGAGGCAATTACGATGTGTTCGAGATCGAGGTCGCTCGTCGACTTCATGCCCTCGATGACCTTGTCCTGCTGAGCCACAAAATCCTCGATTACGGTTTCGGAAATGTTGCTCTGTGCTGGTTGGAACGCTTTCGGCGCCTTCAACTTGCGAGTAGATGCCGGATCCAGCGACTTGATCAAAAGTTTACCCGCCAGACCCGGCAGTACGGGGAGACGCTCCCAAAACGTATTCTTCTTTGTTCCACTCCGAACGTTTTCAATGATCGGCAAGTAGCCTTTGTTCGAAGTGATCAGATGCTCGAAGCATTGACCGACACTCCAACGCTCCGCTGATGGTTTCCAATTCAGTTGTTCCGCAGACAAATTGCCGAACGACAAGCGCGTTTCGTCGGCAATCTGCCTGGCGTCGCGGATTAAGGAGTCTACCTCAGCATTCATTGCGCCACTGAACTGACAGCTTTTCCGGTTTCGCTCCGCTGGAGCGAAATGTCTATAGCTCGAGTTCTATAAACATGACGCTCCGTAGGAGCGTTATGACGATCGCGGTTTGCGGTGGCCGTACTCCCCTTCGCCGCCGGCAGACCCGCAAGGCCCTGCACCGTAAGTTTTGTGTCTGCGTCTTTCCAGGCGTTTGCGAAATCGCGCGAGACCTTCGCCGCTTCCGATCGCTTGCCCTGCCGCTTCAAACTTTCGGCGAGGCCAAAAAATGCGCGTCCATTGCGCCGGTGGCGTCTCAGTTCCTCGCGAAACACTTTCTCGGCCGCGGCGTTGTCACCAGTGCTCAGCAATATCGCGCCGAGCACTTCACGCACCGGCAGGTCCCAATCGGCAGGTTCGGCGTAACTGATCCCATCTTCAGCCGCAGCGGCTTTATTCAAAAGAGCAAGACCATTGGCCTTATCTCCACGTGCGAAAGCAATCTTCCCCGCCAGCTCCAAATCAGCGATATTCAAAATATCGGCTGCAGGGTTGTTGAACATTCTCACCTCCGCAGGTAGAGACTTCTTCAATGCCTGTAGTGCTTGCAACTCACCCTCAGCATTCTCTGTTTGGTTCATCGCTACGTAGGCGCTGCCGCGCGCGAAGTGCCAGAAGCCGGTGGTGATCTTCAAAGCTTCATCCGGTTTCGGCTCTTTGAGGATTTCATCCCAACGGCCAAAGCGAGCGAGGGAGACGATCGGATACGGATAGAACATCTCCAGCATCGGCATCGCTTTCACGTGCGGTTTCACACTCGCCTCGAGCTCGCGTGCTGATTTGATCGAATCTGCATAGCGTCCCTTGTACGCACTGGCCGCCGCAAGAAAGTGAATGTTGTGATGGTAATAGATCATCGGGTACAGGCCGTCTGCGCCCGCTTTCGTCATGTACTCACGGTCGACGACAATCGCTTCGACATTTGCCTGCGCCGCCTTCGCGTAGTCGCCGGTGCGAATGTAGATGTGCGACGGCATATGGACCAGATGGCCCGCCTTCGGAGCAATCTTTGCCAGACGGCCCGCACTCGGCAGCGCGCGGTCAGCGTCGTTCGAAGCCTCGACCGCATGAATGTAGTAGTGGTTCGCGCCGCTGTGATTCGGGTTGCGGCGCAACACGCTTTCGAGTACCGCTACGATCTCGAGCGTGTCTTCAGCCGGCTTGCCATCGAGAGTCCAGAGGTGCCACGGCCGCAGGTTCATCATGCTTTCCGCGTAGAGCGTGGCAGCGTCCAGGTCATCGGGATAACTCTTCACCAGGTCACGCATCGCATTCTTGTAGTCAACCGCAAGCTTATGTTGGTCGACTTGTAGATCGGAGGAATAACGCTTCGCGAGCGCCGCGATATAAGCCTGATCCTTTTTGGAAGCTTTCGGCGCCAGCTCGATAGCTTTTTGCAAATTGCTGTAGGCAGTTACGAGCGATGGCCCATCAGCCGGCACGTTGTAATTCGAGCCTAGCGAGAGCGCGATTCCCCAGTAACCCATTGCCAGTTGGGGATCGAGTTGGGTTGCTTGTTTGAACGAGTTCACCGCCTCTGCGTGATTGAACGCGTAGATGTAAGCGAGTCCCTCGTTAAAAAACTTCTGAGCTTCGGGACTGTTGGTAGTAACGGGGTGATTGATGTCGCCCAGGCCGGTTGCCAGTGCGACTGGCGCGGGTTCTTTGGCCGGAGCGTGTCCATGCTGACCAAAAGCCGCGACTGGAAAAAGCAGCAAAAGCGCAAGAAACAGATGTTTCATTTTGTTAGATCTCCTCCCTTCTAACGCGCAGAATGCGCATTAAACGGGCCGAAAAGGCGGGTGAAATTCCGTGTTGTCATACTCGCAACCTGTTCGAGATCGAGGCCGCGAAGTTCGGCAATGCAGCCCGCAACTTCAACAACATACGCGGGTTCGTTGCGTTTGCCGCGATGTGGAATCGGAGCAAGAAACGGGCAGTCCGTTTCGATCAACAATCGATCCAGAGGAACCTCTTTCGCAACATCGCGCAGTTCCTCTGCTTTGCGAAAAGTAACAATGCCGGAGAACGAAATCATGAAACCCAGCTCGAGAGCACGCATCGCGAGATCTCTGCTGCCGGTGAAACAATGAAACACACCGCGACGTTCTGCGCCGTGGTAATCGGTTTTTAAGACTTCAATGGTCTCGACTTCAGCTTCGCGTGTGTGAATGATAACAGGTAAGTCGCAATTGCGCGCGGCGCGGACCTGTCGTTTGAAAACGTCGATCTGGACGTCGCGCGGCGAGTTGTCGTAATGAAAGTCGAGACCGATCTCGCCCCACGCCACCGCGCGTTCTGATGACTGCAAGAGTTGTCTTGTTTTTTGTTCGGCAGCATCGTCGTAGAAACGAGCGTCGTGAGGATGTGTCCCGATCGCTGTGTAGAGCCATGGATGTTTTCGGCTGAGGTCGATAGCACGTTCAAAGACGCCGCTATGTGGATCGCCCGTGCCAACGTTAAGGATCGTCGTTACGCCGGCAGCGCGCGCACGCTCGATCACCGCATCGCGATCCGCGTCGAACTCCGGACCGTCAATGTGCGCATGCGAATCCGTGAACATCCGTGTAAGTCCGCGGCCCTACTTCAACCGCGCGCCGTTCGGAACATCTTCAGTGAAGGTCGCGATCACGGGCCGGCCTTCTTCGCCGTACGACGCGGCGACGACCATTCCCTGCGATTCCAGCCCGCGGAGTTTCCGCGGCTTGAGGTTCGCAACAATAACTACCTTGCGCCCGACCAACTTTTCCGGCTCGTAATATTGCGCGATTCCCGCGAGTATCTGGCGAGGTTGCTCTTCGCCGAGATCGATCTTCATCAACAACAGCTTGTCGGCTTTCGGGATGCGTTCGGCAGACAACACCTGGCCCACACGCAGATCGACCTTCGCGAAGTCGTCGATCTCGATAAAGCTTGTGATGCCTTCTGCGGGTTCGCTAGCGGGAGCTTCAGGGACATCCGTCTGATTTATCTCGGCAAGGATCTTCACCTTGTCCAGGCGCGGAAAAACAGCCTGCACGTCACCAATCAATGTTTCTTCCGGCATCTCGCCCCATTTCAAAGTGGATGGATCCACCTTGTCCGGAGCATCTTCCAAACCTAGCTGCTTCCAGATAGCGCGGCTCGCCTCCGGCATCACCGGATACAACAACACACTCAACCATCGCAGCGACTCCGCCGCACGATAGAGTACGGCCCCAAGCGTCTGTTTCTGGTTCTCATCTTTCGCAAGATCCCACGGCTTCGCATCCGTGATCATCTTGTCAACACGCGCCACAACGGACCACGCTGCTTCGAGCGCACGGCTAAATGCCAGGTTCTCAAAATGCAACAGAAACTGATTGCGCGCGTGCTCGATGAAACCCGCAACCGTTGTCTCATCGGTGTCAACGCCGGTGCGCTTCGCAAACAGTAGTTTCTCTTCCGAAATACGTCCTGAAGGAATTCGCGAACCGCAGTAACGCTCGATCATCGTCAACGTTCGACTCGACAGATTCCCTAAGCCGCTCGCGAGATCGCTATTCGAGCGATCGATCAGGCTCTCGTAGCCAAAACGTCCATCCTGCCCAAAGACCATTTCGCGCAAACAGAAATAACGAATCGCATCGATCGAGAAGTGCTTCTGCAATACATCCAGCTCAATCGTGTTTCCCAGCGTCTTGGACATTTTGCGGCCATTCGGATCGACCCACATGCCATGGGCCACGATCGCACGCGGCAGTTCAATACCAGCCGCAAGCAAGAACGCCGGCCAGTAAACCGCGTGGAACCGCAAAATATCTTTCCCGACCAGATGCAACGCGGGCCAAAACTTTTCAAAACCAACCGCACGTTCGCGTTCTTCGTTGCCGAAGCCAATTGCGGTGATGTAATTGGTCAACGCGTCAAACCAGACGTACATCGTGTGCGCCGGATCGTCGGGCACAGGCACGCCCCAACTCACAGAAGTGCGCAAACGACTAACGGACAAATCCTGCAAACCGCCACGCACAAAACTGATCACTTCGTTCGCCCGGGATTCGGGTCTGATGAAGTCCGGACGGCTCGCGCAAACAGCGAGCAGCGCCTCGTCGTAGTCCGACAACCGGAAGAAGTAACTCTCTTCAGAAACGCGATCGAGCGGCGTGTCGTGTATCAAACACGTCGGTGGTTGCCCTTCATTCTTCGGTTTCTGATACTCGTCTTCAGTTTTGTACTCCGCGCACGCCGCACAGAACCAACCTTCATAATGGCCCTTATAAATCGCGTCGTTACCTTTCGGCGTTGTTGCTTTCGCAATGCGCCGCCACAACTCGCTGACGCCCTCGTAATGAAACGGCGCGGTCGTGCGCATGAAGATGTCGTAGCCGCCGTGTTCGGTGTCGAGAGCAAACGCATTCGTCATACGTTTGAAATAGCTGACGACGTAATCGGCTTGTTCCTGCGGCGTACGTCCGGCTTTCTGCGCGGCGCGCTCGATGTTGATGCCGTGTTCGTCCGTGCCGGTTAGAAAATAAGTCTCAATACCGCGCTGCCGTTTCGCGCGCGCAATCGTGTCTGCCACGATCATGGTATAGAGATGGCCCAGGTGCGGCAGACTGTTGGCGTAATAGATTGGCGTAGTGACGTAGAAAGTTTTCATCCAGAATCTGCTGTGTGTTTGTGCCTTTTTGTGGCTTGTACTTCTTGCGCCTCTTTGTTTTCTTGTGCCTTTTCGTGACTCAGTTTGTGCCGGGCTTTTTGGCGAATTCGTCTCCGGGATTGAACTGGGGTTTAGCGGGCATGTCGGAGATGCGGCGGCCAATCGCCAACGCAATCTCGGCTTCCTGGATCATGCCGCGGAAGTCCCAGGAGTCGCGCATTTCATCGGATGGTTGATGATAGTGGGCAGTGTTGTAAGCGCGAAACTGCTGCTCGCCCCAGTCTTTTGATCGGCCAACGTAATCGTTGCCTTCTTTCAAACTGATCGACGGCACACCCGCTTTCGCAAACGGAAAGTGATCCGAACGATAGAACGATCCCTGTTCCGGCCGCGCGTCAGGCGATACGCGCAAGCCCATCTCTTTCGCGACCGCTTCAACCACGCCTTTGAGACTTGAACGTTCAGCGCCCAACGGTATGAAATCGTTCGTTGGACCAAGCACGTTCATTGAATCGAGATTTACGTTCGCGGCAGTTTTGTCCAACGGTACGACCGGATGCTTCGCGTACCATTCCGCGCCGAGCAGACCCTGCTCTTCAGCAGTCGGAAACAGGAACAGGCTCGAACGTTTCGGACGTTGCGACGGCGGCAGGTTTGCAATGTGTTCGGCGATTGCGAGCACGACGGCAACGCCCGAAGCGTTGTCCAACGCCCCGTTGTAGATCGTGTCGCCATCTTTGTTCGGCGCGCCAACGCCGAGATGGTCCCAATGTGCCGAATAGACGACGTACTCACTGCGCAACTGCGGATCGCTGCCGTCGATAACACCCACGACGTTCGGCGCCGCGACGCGCTTCACTTCGCTCTTGAGATTCAATTTGCCTTTCAGCCCAAGTTTCAGCGGTTGAAAATCGCGCTTCGCTGCCGCTGCTCGCAACGCGTCGAGGTCTTGTCCCCCCAGTTTCATCATGCGACGCGCTGACGCATCAGTCACCCACGAACGGAATTGCAGAAACGGAGTTGTATCGTTTGCGCCACGCGCAATGTCGAAGCGCCACGATCCGTTTGAAGTGCGAACAACGCCCCACGGATAACCGGCAGACTCATCGGTGTGCAACAAAATCGCGCCCGCGGCGCCGCGACGCGCGGCTTCTTCATACTTGTAGGTCCAGCGGCCGTAGTAAGTCAGTGTTTTACCGGCGAAGAGGTTCGGCTCCTCGGCTGTGGCGGGAGGATCGTTGACGAGCATCACGAGAATTTTGCCGCGATAGTCGTCGTTGCCTTTGTAATCGTTCCACTTCTGTTCGGGCGCAGAAATGCCGTAACCAACAAAGACGAGATCGGTATCGACGTCGACCTGTTCGGTTTGCGCGCCGGTGAACGCAACGAAGTCATCCGCAAACTTGAAGCTCTCGCTTCCGCTCGCACCGGAGATCGTCAACGTCGTATTCGGATCGGCTTTCACCCCAACGAGTGAAACAGGTTGAAAGAAACTGCCGCCTTCACCCGCGCCTTTTGCGCCAACCTTTTCGAGTTGCGCTGCGATGTACTTGGCTGCGAGTTCTCCACCGCGCGCACCGGTGCCGCGTCCTTCGAGCATGTCGTCGGAAAGAAAGCGGATGTGAGCTTTGAGCGTTGCCTCGTTGAACGTCGAACTCTTTTGTTGCGACACGACACTCGCGGTCGCGACGAGCGCGAGTCCGAGAGCAACAGGAAACAGCGATTTACGTAATGACATGAGTGACGTCACTCCTTTCCCTTGATCAAAGCCATCGCTTCGGCGCGCGTGCGCGGGTCGGACCGAAAACCGCCGAGCACCGCCGACGTTATCGTCTTTGCTTCCGCCTTCCGAACACCGCGCAGCGTCATACACGTATGTTCCGCTTCGATAACCACCATCACGCCCAGTGGCTTGAGTCCTTCGAAAAGCGTGTTGGCAATGTCGGTCGTCAATCGTTCCTGAAGCTGTAGTCTTCGTGAAAACGTTTCCGCGATGCGCGCCAGCTTTGAGATACCGAGAATGCGCCCGCCCTTCGGAATGTACGCGATATGACAGCGGCCGACGAAAGGCGCGAGATGATGTTCGCAAAGCGAAGCGATGTTGATGTCTTTTACGATTACCATTTCGTCGTGCGTGTCGCCGGGTAACGGCACGACGTGTTGTTTTGGATCTTCGTGCATGCCGGAGGTCAGTTCCGCATACATCTCTGCGACGCGTTGCGGCGTTTCCTGCAAACCCGAGCGTTCGAGATCTTCGCCGATGCCTTCGAGGATCATCCGCACGCCCTGCGCGATCAGTTCTAAATCCGGTTTCTTATCCGTGTTCATTCTTTACCCTCAAGGCCACACGCACAGCGTCCTCTACGACTTTCAGCGGCACGCCGGCCTTCATCGCCGCATCGCGGCACTGCTCAAACTCCGGCATCTCATTCACGACGCGCCCGTTCAAATGGGCTACTTTAACATCTATTGGCCCATACTGCGTTTCGACCTGCACCACGCTGCGATCCAAGGCGCGCCGCTCCACTTCATAACTGCGCACTCCGAGCGTCGTAGTTTCAGTGAACAACAGATTCATTAGTTTCTCTTTATCCTGGCGACCGCAAAGCAGCGACAGCAACACGCCGGGCCGGTTCTTTTTCATCTGCACCGGTGTGAAGTAACAGTCGAGCGCGCCGAGTTCGAACGCCCGATCCATCACGTGGCCAATGATCTGCGGTGAAAGGTCGTCAATGTTGGTTTCGATCATGAGTAGCCTGGCATCGGACGCCCCTTCGACTTCGCCGAGCAGCACGCGCAGCACGTTTGGAAAATTTTCGTACTGGCGTGTACCTGCGCCGTAGCCGGTGACCTCAGTGGTCATGTGCGGGATCGGTCCAAACTCTTTGCATACCGTTGTGATGATCGCAGCGCCGGTTGGCGTCAACAGTTCGCCCTGAATGTCGGTTGAATAGAACGGCACGCCTTTGAGCAATTCGGCCACCGCGGGCGGTGGCACCGGAAAACGTCCATGGGCCATCTGAATCGTGCCGCTGCCGACGTGCAATGGTGAACAGAGGAAACGATCGATCTTCAACAGATCGAAACAGATTGCCGCGCCTACGATGTCGACGATCGCATCAAGCGCGCCCACTTCATGAAAGTGCACTTTATCAACGGCTTCGTTGTGCACGCGCGCCTCAGCTTCAGCGAGCCGTGTGAAGATCCGAACTGAGAGTTTCTTCGCCGCCTCAGAAACGCCGGAACTCTCAATGATCTTTTTTACGTCCGACAAGTGCCGGTGTTTGTGTTCCTCTGCGGTTTCGACGCGCGCATAGGTCGCGCTCAAACCGGACCGGTCAACCGTTTCGAAACTGATGTTGAACCCATCGACGTTCAGCCGCGAGAGTTGTTCTCGAAGCAGCGCTGGATCAACTCCGGCAGCGACCATCGCGCCGAGAATCATGTCGCCGCTCGCACCGGCAAAACAGTCGAAGTAAAGAGTTCTCATCCGTGCTTTTCCGCTAAATCCGTGGCAAAACCTCGCCCGCTTTTCCAACTACGACTTCATCACAGCGACTGGAAATCGGCGTCGGCTCCGGATTGACTTCACAAACAAACGCTCCCGCTGACTTCGCGATCTCCGGCAAACCCGCCGCCGGATAAACAAGACCCGACGTCCCAATCACGAAACACAACTCGCAACTCGCCGCGCGTTCCGCCGCAAACTCGAACGCGCCCGCCGGCAACATCTCTCCAAACAGAACCACATCCGGACGCAACGCATTACCACAATCGCGACACGCTTCAGGACGATCACCCTCTGAAGGAATGTCATGCGCCAAATGACAAACCGTACAACGCGCGCGCCAGATGTTGCCGTGAAGTTCAACTACGTTTCGCGATCCGGCGCGTTGATGGAGCCCGTCAACATTCTGCGTGACCAGCGTCAGTTCAGCAAAACGATCCTGCCAACGTGCGATTGCTTCATGCGCAGCGTTCGGTTTGAGTGAGCTGAGCACGTCGCGACGATGGTCAAACCATTCCCACACGGCGGGGAGATTCCGCTCCAGCATCGTTCCCGATGAAATAACGTCGAACGGCAAACCTTTCCAAGCTGCCGTATTGCCGCCGCCGCGAAACGTCGGCACGCCCGATTCTGCCGATACGCCCGCACCTGTTAAGACGAGCACGCGCTTCGCAGTGGCGAGGCGGCGGCGCAGTTCGGCTGAAATGTTCGGCGTGGCCGCTGGTTGCATGGGTTCGCCGCGATGGTAGCAGAGGCCACCAAAAGGCACAAAAGTGACAAATGCGCTATACTTTGCGCTTTTGTCATGACCCTATTCAACCTGCAACAGCAACTGAGAGAGCGAATTCGCGTCGCCGCGCACGAACTTTTTGGCGTCGAAGTGGAACAACTCACCGCTGACACTCCGCCGCGTCCGGAACTGGGCGATCTGGCGTTTCCAGTCTCCTTTGAACTCGCAAAACTGATCAAACAGGCGACGGGGCAGAAGATGGCGCCGCGCGCGATTGCGGAGAAGCTCAAACCCGTTCTCGAAAGCCTTACTGAAGTTTCGCGCGTCGAGATAGCCGGCGCGGGTTACATCAATGTTTTTTTTGATCGCTCAAAACTGTTGCACCTTTTCACTACGAAGACCGATGCGGAGGTGAAGGCGGACAGGGATGAAAGCAAAATGATGGTTGAGCACACGAGCATCAACCCGAACAAGGCAGCACACATCGGTCACGTTCGCAACGCCGTTCTCGGCGACACGTTTGTGCGCATCCTCCAGGCGGCGGGCTACGAGCCGGAAGTGCAAAACTACATCGATAACACAGGCGTCCAGGTTGCCGACGTCGTCGTTGGTTTTCTGCACCTCGAACAGATGGACCTCGCAGAGATCAAAGCGCTCGACGCCTCGCTCAAACCCGATTATCCCTTTGATTACTACTGCTGGGATCTCTATACCAAGGTGGGTCTCTACTACCGTGATCCCGAAAACCTAAAACTCCGCACGGAAGTCCTGCACGCAATCGAAGAGGGCAACAACACCATCGCCGAGCTCGCCGATTACGTCGCGACGCGCAACGTTGAATGCATTCTCAACACGATGGAGCGTCTCGGCATTCGCTACGACCTGCTCGCGCGCGAGTCGGAGATTCTGCACCTGCATTTCTGGGAACGCGCTTTTGAATTGATGAAGAGCAAAGGTGTGATCCGGTTGGAAACTGAAGGACGTCACGCAGGTTGTTGGGTCATGCCGTTTGAGTCGCACACCGGCACCGACGAACACGAGTCAGACAAGATCATCGTGCGTTCGAACGGCACCGTCACGTATACCGGCAAGGACATCGCTTATCAACTCTGGAAGCTCGGTAAGCTGGGGCTCGATTTTCATTATCGTGTCTTTCGCAGCTATCCGGACAACCACATAGTTTGGGTCACGACCACGGACGCACACGCGGAGGCGAAAGCAGGGGTCGAGCGGCAGCACTTCGGCGGCGGCGTAAAGGTCTACAACGTGATCGACTCACGCCAGTCGTATCCGCAGGAGATTGTGGCTCGTGGCGTAGCCGCGATTGTGCCGGAGATCGGCGAAGACGCGAGTGTGCACTTCAGTTATGAAATGGTGGCGCTCTCGCCGGCTGCGTGTGAAGCGCTTGGGATTGAGTTGAGCGACGAGGATCGTGCACGCCCGTACATCGAGATGAGCGGCCGCAAGGGTCTCGGTGTGAAGGCCGACGATCTTATCAATCAGCTCGAAGCCGGCGCTCTCGTCGAAGTTCAGAAAAGAAATCCGGAGCTTTCGGAAGACGCGTTGAGAGCCACTGCTCATGAAGTGGCTGTTGCGGCGCTCAGGTATTTCCTGTTGAAGTTCACGCGCAACACCGTCATCGCGTTTGACTTCAAGGAAGCGCTCTCGTTTGAAGGTGAAACTGGTCCGTATTGCCAGTACGCCGCGGTGCGCGCAGGTTCGATCTTCCGCAAGCTCGATCGTGCGACGGTGCAAACCGCAACGTCGTTGTTGGAAAGAGTTAATGACGACCGTTCGTTGCAGACGCGGATCTCCGAAGTGCTTTCAGGCGAGATTGGAACCGAGATCTGGTCGCTTTTGATGTTGACGCAGCAACTGGACGAAGTGATTGCGTCGTGTCGCAAGTCGGCCGAGCCCGCAAACCTCGCGAAATACACGTTCTCTGTCGCGCGCGGCTTTAGCCGCTTCTATCAACGGGACGAGAACCGAATCATCGACGAAAAAGACGACGTGCGCCGCGCCGTTTTAATCGGCGTGACGCAGATCGTGCGTGCCCAACTGACCGCAGCCCTCTCCATCCTCGGCATCCGCGTCCCAGAACAGATGTAAAATGCAACACTGTACTTTTCTTCGACGTTAAGGTTATAAACAGCCCATGTTAATCGTCATGAAAGCCGACGCCACCGACAGCCAAATCGAGGCTGTCCTGCGCGTGATCGAGCAGTTGGGTTTCAAGGGACACCCGATGCCGGGCGCCACACGCACCGCCATCGGCATCACCGGTAACCAGGGCGCTGTCGATCCCTCTCACTTCGAGAACCTTGCGGGCGTCGCAGAAGCGATTCGCGTCAGTAAACCTTACAAGTTGATCACGCTCGACCTGCGTCCCGAAAAAACGATCGTCCGCGTGGGCGATGCCACTATCGGCGGCGACGAGTTGGCGATTATTGCCGGACCATGCGCAATTGAGAGCCGCGCTCAGGCGTTCGCCATCGCTGAAGCCGTGCGCCGCAGCGGCGCGCGATTCTTCCGAGGGGGCGCGTACAAGCCTCGAACTTCGCCGTACGCCTTTCAAGGCTTGGGTGAAGAAGGTCTCAAGATACTCGCCGACGTGCGTGAAACCTACGGCCTGAAGATTGTCACCGAAGCACTCGACGAAGCGGGCGTGGATCTCGTCGAACGTTATGGCGACATGATCCAGATCGGCGCGCGCAACATGCAAAACTTTTCTTTGCTGCGACGCGCCGGCAAAGCCAAGCTGCCCGTGTTGTTGAAACGCGGACTCTCCGCCACACTCGACGAATGGCTACTCGCGGCTGAGTACGTGATGGCCGAAGGCAATTATCAGCTCGTTCTTTGCGAACGCGGCATTCGTACTTTCGCTCAGCACACGCGAAACACGATGGATCTCGCAGCGATTCCAGCGGTCAGACGCATCTCGCATTTGCCGGTGATCGTCGATCCGTCCCATGGTACGGGCAAGAACTTCATGGTCACGCCACTCGCGCGTGCAGGTGTCGCTGTTGGCGCCGACGGCTTGATTGTCGAGGTTCACGATCAACCGGAGCACGCGTTGTCGGATGGAGCACAGGCGCTGACGTTGGAGCAGTATGATGAACTCGTAAGCGAGGTGCGTTCGATTTACGAGGTGATTGCGCCGGCCCCCGTGAGTTAATCGTGAGTTAATCGCCGGTCAGTTTACTTTGGCCGGTCAAAATCTGCGGCAGGTCGCGCGAGAACGCAGAACGCGGGATCACCTGATGATATCCAGCTTCCAGGGCGCGCCGCTGCAAGTCGACTTCTACGTGCGAAAAGAACCCGAGCAAACGGATCTCGCCCAAGTCTCCGGGCAAAGTTAGCGGATCAATTTTCTGATTGTGTAAATCCACGATTACTAAATTTGCCTGACGCGCCTTTTCAATTAGACTCTCCTTTGTTCGTGGAAAGCTGATCTCCACGCCAACCGCTTCCGCGACGGCGCGAATCTTTGACGCGAAGAACATGTCGTCAACCACTGCGAGAACTATTCTGGACACCGCTATTCCCCCGCTTACGGACGCCGAAAAACTAGAGTTCGGCGAACTGAATAATCATCAACCAACAGCTCAAAAGCGCAACCGCCTAGTTGTTGCATCATACAACATTCGTTACGCACGCGGACCGTACCTCATCTTCGGCGGCGTGCGCCGCAAGCTTGGATTGATGAGTCTGCGCCGGCGTCCGGAACACGTCGGTCAACTGATCGTCGATGCCGCACGCGCGTTCTCGAGCGGCAAGCTCTTGCCCGCAATCGACGTGCTGGCGTTGCAGGAGGCCGACAAAAGGACGGTTCGGACGGGTGGCCATCATGTAGCACGTGAACTTGCGATGCAGTTGCAGATGAACTGGGTCCAGGCGCCCGCGGGAATTCCGCGTGGTATTAAACCAGCGAAACGAGAGTGGTGGCTCGACTTTGAAGAACCGATCGATCTGTACGACGCAGGTGATACGGGTGTGGCGTTGTTGAGCCGTTTGCCGTTAACCGATGTGACGCGAATCGATCTACCGTGGCATGAGTGTCCGTGGCGGCCTCGCCTGGCAATAGCCGCAACCATTTCGCAAGTCAGAATCTTTAACGCACACGTTGATCCGCACGCCGGGCGTGACGGTCAACTGGCCCAACTTGAAGTGATCGCCGACCACGCCGATCGGGTTACAGGTCCCACGATAATCATGGGCGACTTCAACACACTATCGCGCGAGAAGTGTGTGGCGAGCAGAGCGTTTCTCGAGGCACGTGGTTACACGACGCCCTTCCCGACAGGAACTGCGACGTGGCGCGGCGCGGGACTACGCATGCACGCTGATTGGATCTTTTCTCGCGGACTGAAGGTTGAGCGCTGGGGCGTCGCGCGGCCGTTGCACGTTTCCGATCACTGGCCCATCTGGACGGAGTTTAGCCTCGCATGAAGATCACGAGTCGCGACAATTCCCTGCTCCACCAGGCGCGTGCAGTACGCGACGGCAAAGTGGACGACCTGATCTATGTTGAGGGTTTGCGGCTAAGCGTTGAGGCGCTTCGATCCAGTCTTCAAATCGAAGCTGTCATTGTCTCGGAAGAACTGAGTCGCAAAGAAAGAGTAGTGGAAACGATTGCTGAACTCTCGCAGGCAAGCCGGCGCGTGGCGTCTGTCAGTGAAAAGCTGCTCGAATCGATCTCTTACACGAAAACGCCGCAAGGGATCGTCGTTCTGGCTCAACGCCCGGAAGCTTCCGAAGAACGTCTCGCGTCAACTCTGCCTGCCAATCCATTGCTGGTGGTGTTGCATCAGATCAACAACCCGGTCAACGTCGGCGCGATTCTTCGCACAGCCGAAGCCGCAGGCGCGACTGGAATAATCACGACGAAAAACACGACGGATCCCTTTTCGCCGAAAGCGTTGCGAGGCGCAATGGGGTCGGCCTTTCGGCTGGCAATCTGGGCTAAGACAGATTTTGCGGATGTGGTCGCGTGGTGTCGAGCCAGGAGAATCGCTTTGATCGGTACCGCTGCTGACGCACCGACAATATACGCGGATATGAACTGGAAAGAAGCGACTGCGCTCGTACTGGGACCGGAATCGACAGGTCTTACTACTGATGAACTAAAAGCAACCGATCAGACGCTGAGCATTCCCATGCACGGCGCGGTTGAGAGCTTGAACGTGTCAGTAGCGGCGGCCATTCTCCTTTACGAAGCCGCGCGCCAGCGATCTTTTTAATCACTCAGCACGAACGCAAACCTCAGTAGCGCGAAAAGCCGGATCCCCTTTCTGGCGTTTGATCCACGTCACAATTGTGTAGATACCCGGCTCCTTACGATAAAACTTCACAGGCGCGGTGAAGCTGCCGTCCATTTCGACCTTCACCAAACCCGCGCCTTTATCAAGATAAACAAACGGTGGAGGTAGCTTCGGACGCAAAATGCGCGACTCGTTTGGCAACGCATACGATCGTGGTTGGCTTAGCCAGCTCATCTCCGGCGCCTGAGGCAACGGTTCGTAAAACACCTCGACGCTATTGAAGAGGTATTCCGGCTTCAGCATCTTCCCCGCAAACGTGATCTGCGCGCCGGGTTTCGCCACTCGAGTGAGCGGATTCACTTCCACATATTTCGCGACAAACATTTCGACCAACCGCAATCGCAACCTCTCGACTGCGAGCCCGAAACCAACATGCGTGTGCTGCGGAGCGAGAATCGCCTTGCGATGACCATCGTTGGGCGGAGTCTCCTGATAGAGCCGCACGTGAAGATACGCTGTGTCCTGCTTCAGGTCCGGCAACCGGGTGGACCACGTGCTGTCGGCCGCAGAAACGTTCTCCTCAGTTGCGTGTGTGCCGCCCGCAAAGGAATAGCGGTGATACGGCTTCAGGCCGTCGCTGCCCCAGTGGCTGACAAACTCCCGTTTAGCCATGTCGATGGCGTGACGTGTAGCGACCTCTTGCGCCAGTTTATCTACCGCAACGGGAGGAACCTTGGCGACCGCACGTTCCTCGTTCACCATCTCGAGCAGATTGGCACGAATCTCGTTAAATGCTTTTTCAAGATCGGAATTCTGCAGAGAAGTGAGATTGTGGGCCAGCGAAACGACACCGGTGGCTGCGCTTAACGAGTGAAGGAAAGCGCGGCGAGGAATTGCAGTTTTCGTCATCAATGAAGTCTGCGACGGCGCCGCCAAAGCAAGATTCCACCCATCAGCAACACCGCTGCCACCACCAGGAACGTGAATCGTCTCATTGAAGAACCACTGACTGCGAAGACAATGCCGAAGTCGCCCGCCAGCAGCGGCGACTGCCACATCGACATTAGTCCGCTCAACAAAATCGCAAGGAAAGCGATTGAGACGATCGCCAGGAAGAGTACGAGAGTGACTTCGAAGAGCTTCTGATACATGAGACGTTCAATGCCTCACATCTTATTTCCGGTCGCAGCGCGATACGCAGGCGCCAGGTTCTCCGCAGTATCAATCGAAACGGCTAAATCGCGCAGCAGCCCATCCTGCAAGCCATAGATCCAACCATGCACAACCAACTCCTGTCCCCGCTGCCAGGCGTTCTGGACGATCGTCGTGCGGCTAACGTTTACTACCTGCTCGATGACGTTCAGTTCGCACAGGCGATCCAGACGTTGCGATTCGTCTTCGATTCCGGCGAGCACGTCTTTGTGCACGTGCATCACGTCCTGCACGTGCCGCAACCAGTTATCAATTAACCCGAATTGCACGTTGTCCATTGCGGCCTTCACTCCGCCGCAACCATGATGACCACAGACGATGATGTGATCCACCTTCAGCACATCGACTGCATATTGCATTACAGACAGACAGTTGAAATCCGTGTGTACTACAACGTTTGCGACGTTGCGGTGTACAAACATCTCGCCCGGCACCATGCCCACCAACTGCGTGGCCGGCACGCGGCTGTCTGAACATCCAATCCAGAGATAGGTCGGCGACTGCTGTTTCGCCAACGCTTGAAAGAACTCAGGATCGCTTGCCTTGATACTCCCAGCCCACGCCCTGTTCTGATCGAGAAGCCGCTTCAGATCCTTCATGTCCGAGGAAATCTAACTGGTGTAGAGGAATCTGACAATAGCCATTGGCAGGGCGAAGATGAAGCCGTAAGCGAAGCTATCGATCGGAAGGCGCTGTTGGCCCTTTTTCTCCCATAACCAACCAAGGCCGGCCATGGCTAGACCAGTCATCACGGGCGCTATGAATATGCTGATGCCGTGGAACGTCTCACTGCGAGCAAACGCGTTTGGAAACATCAATAAACTCAGGCCGCCCGCAATCGCACCCAGTAGCCCGTAGCCGAACCCCGCAAGCAGCGGGTTCCGGTGCTCGCGTGGGATGATCGTCTCGCCAATGCTTCGGAGTCCCAACTCGAGCATCAACTCGCCGGCAACTTCAAGGAGAAACTCGAACAGTGCCAGAATGATGAATTCAAAAACTTCCATACTGCGTCAGCGTGTCCGGCGTGGCCGTTGTTTTGCCGAAATCGATTTCACGATCGTCCGGCCACGTCCGCGTGACGGCAGTGGCGGCTCGGCCTGATCCATGGCCGCGCGCATGAGAGCTTTCACACCAGCCCTGTCCAACACCGACGCATCCTCCAGCCGCACAAACGCGCCCTGATTTCCACTGCCCTGCAACAACCCGTCAGGATCGGGAAGACTTCGCCCGTACATGAAATACAGACTCACGCCACGCGCATATACAGCCAACGAAAAGAGCACGTCGGAAGTTCTCTCGCTCGAACTGTAACCGATCGCCAGCGCGTTGTAGTTGTCGTAAACCAGCTCGTTCGCAGTCGGAAATCTCTTGCGTAACAGGGAACGCGCTGACCGCGTGAGCTTCGCAATTGCAGGATCAAACTTCGCGATGAAGCCCGCAACCTGCCTGGCATGAGAATCTGTTGTTTTAGTTTTTCTTGGCTGGGCCACTATCCCGAGACAGTCAGCACCTGCGCGGCGCCGCGAGACACGAAATCCATTGGCATGTCGCCGTTGTCCGCGCGTAGGTGTTGCCAATCTTTCGGTCTCAACGAAGCTATCAACTCGCGGCGGTTTTTGGTCTTGAGGGGTTTGCCACCGTAAATCTTGCCCATGCGTTGAAGCGTCTTCTCTGAGAGCGCGCCGGAGAACATCAACAACGGCCAGGTGAAGTTTGGTCCATTGAGCGTGCGCAACTTGTAAAGCCACATTCCAAGCGATCCGACACGCCAGGCCATTGGTCCCCACCAACTGTATTGACCCGGACG
>Ga0068861_100000720_pt1 | contig 19792 bp, 45 predicted proteins | sample KBSSwiS42_FD_66593 | JGI IMG/M metagenome (GOLD analysis project Ga0068861, IMG submission 66593) | Switchgrass rhizosphere microbial communities from Kellogg Biological Station, Michigan, USA - KBS Switchgrass S4-2 | ecosystem: Host-associated > Plants > Roots > Rhizosphere > Soil ...
GTTCGCAGGTGAACCGACCGACGATCTCGGCCTGGCATCGGAGGCAGCGTCCCCGCCAGTCGGTGCACTCCGGCTCAGGTCGTACAAGTGGCGGCGGAACTGGTCCGAGGCGGGGCCACGCCCCAGGATCGTCGCCCTCCATCCGCAGCCGGTGCACCACGCCGGGTAGCTCGTCGTCCTCACGAGTCGGTGTGAGTTCAAAGAGGCCGAGTTGCTCATCCAACAAGCTGCCTCTCGAACTCGGGGAAGGCGTCGAGCAGGACGCGGAGCGCCGGGTCGGGTTTCGTCGTCGGCATCCCCAGGACCGTCGACGCGAGGTTCGCGAACGTCTCGACGACCTTCGACGGCGGCGTTCCCGCGAGCTTGTAGCGGAGGCCGCGACCTTCGGACCACGCATAGGCTTGAGGTCCCATGTAGATCAACAGGCGCCCGCGATCCTTCGCCCGCCAGTCGGCCGGGAGGGCGGGCGTACACGCGGCGTCGACGAGCCCGCCGTCGGTGTGGACCGACCACACGTGCTCCCCGTATGGCACGAGCAGGTCGTCGAGCAACCGAGCCCGGACGGCCGACGTGACGAGTTCGGCGAGGTCCGGCGCCGCGTTCGGGTTGCGGCCGGGGATCGGCTCGGGCGTGACGGTCATGGTCTTTCCCTGATACGAGAGCCGGTTCCGGTCGCCGTAGAAGATGAACCGGCCCCACAAGGCATTGCCGCACATCTTCGCGAGCGTCGCCGCGTACCCGGGGAGGCGCCGGCCCTGGTCGATCAACCGGAGCCACGGGCGGAACGGGTAGCGCTCCCGCCCCGCCATGATCCACGCCTGGTCGACCCTCACGTGCGCCCCCGCCCGCTCGGCGGCCGCGAGTTCAACGCCGGACCATATGCCTTGGAACCGCTGGCCGATCGGGTACTCGCGGCGCAGCATCTTACGGGTGATCCCGGTCGGCTCGGGCTTGCGGAGGCGACGCGGTAGGGGCCCCCAGGAGCCCCCAGGATCGACGCGGACCCTCGCGTGGGCGAAGGTAGGCCACGGCTCGTCGGAAGCCGGGAGCGACCCGCAGGGCGCCCAGGGACCGCCCTGGTAGAGCAGGTTCCCGAGGACTCTCGTGTAGGCGGCTTGGATATCCCAGGCGACGAACGGCCCGTAGTACCCGGGCGGGAGCCCCTGCTCCTGGCGCCCGCCGACGACCTCGGGCAGGAGCGGCGGCTCGCCCCCGGCCAAGTAGAGCGGTCGGTCGAGCGAGGCCCGGAGTAACGAGACCGCCGTCGAGCCGATCGTGCCGATGGTGGCCCCCGCGTCGCGGACCCAATCCCGCCACGCGACGAGACCGGCGAGCATGTCGGCGCCGTCGCCCGGAAAGCCCGAGAGCAGGATCGCCGAGCGGCCCCCGACCTCCCACCGGGTCCACGTGTCATTCCACCGGATGATTGAGCCGCGACCCGCGAGGGCGTGATGCTCGGCGACGAGTTTGTCGGCGTACACGAGCGTCGGGTCGCCCGGGTCCATACCGAACAGGCCCCGCGTCGAGCCGTCCTCGCGGACGATCCTCCCGTCCTCGCGGACCATCGCGACGGGTGGCACCTTCGGCGGCTTGCGGTAGGGCTTTATCACGTTTGGAGCCCGTGCTTCCGCCGGATTGCATCGGTGGGACCGAACGAGATCACGTCGTCAAGGAACCGGCGCAACCGCTCGGCTCCCTCGAACGTCGGGCTAAACCGCTGTTCTTCCTCGATCATCGCGAGGTTGTGGACGATGTGGGCGAGGGCGACATATCCGAGCGGGATGCGTCCGTCGCCGTCGAGCGGTTCAAGCAACAAGAGCCGATCTCGCTCGGGTTGCAAACGCCGCCGCCCGGGCTTGCGCCATAGCCGCAGGTGTTCGTCCTCGTACACGATTTCGGCCACCTAGAGCCGCTCCCAAACCGTGATGCGCCCGGCGTGTCGAGCGATCCGGGCGGCTTTGACCGTGCCGACGTTCCGCAGGTTGTGGCGCATGGCGGCGGCTCGCATCGTGGCGCCGATCGCGTTCGGGTTGTGGGGCGGGAGGCCGACGAGTGCGATTACGTCCTCGCTCGTGATCTTGCGGCGGCCGCTCAACAGGATGGACACGAGGGCTCGGTCGAACTCGTTTGCCCATTCCTCCGCGGCTTGTTTGTCGAGCACTTTCGCGTGTCCCTCGTCGCGTCGGCGTTCGCCCTCCGCGACGGATATCGGGTCGTGGGTCGTGGTCATGGCTTCCTCCCTAGTAAGGCTCGATATCGAGCGCCTTCGCGATCCTGTCGATTTGAGCGGCCAACCGGCGGCGTTGCTCGGGTGACGCCTTGAGGTCGTGCGTTCGGGCTCGTCCCTTGCGGTCGTGCGTCACGACGACGACGTGCGCCTGGCCTTGGCGGTCCGTGTACGCGACGACCTTCACGGGCTCGCCGGACGGGTTCCGTTCGAGTGATCGGATGGCCGACGACGTGACGCCGCTCTCGGTCGCTCGACCACGTGCGAGCCGGGTCACATCGGCCCCGGTGAACCCTCGCTCGCGTTGAATCTCCTGCCGCCGGGCGTATTCGGCGGCGTAGTCCCGGGCCACCTAGCGCCCGTCCCGGAGGCTTGTTAGAATCACATCGGCGTCCTTCCATCCATCGGCGTCGAGCGGCCCGGGTCTCCCAATCGCCCGGGCCGCTCACTTTACGCCCTTCCTACTTGCGTCGGCGAACGTCGAACACGCGGAGCGAGGTCCCGCCGGGTTGCTGTTCGAGACCCTTGTCCTCGATCCTCACGAGCCCGCCGCCCACGAGGTCGGGCAGGACTCGCGAGAGCATCCCGGTTCCCCAAATCACGCAACGCTCACCGTCGGCCGTGACGCAGGTAAACAACGGGACGAGTCGCACGTTCCCGTCGAGCCCCTCCGCGGGCGTGTCCTTCACGGAAAGGATCGTCCCGACGAACACGTTCTCGCCGTTCTTCCCGAACTCGAACGCCGGGAGCAGCGGAGCCTCGTCCTCGCCCCACTCGTCGTCGGCGTCGATCGGTGCGTCCTTCTTCTCGGTCATGTTCTCCCAACCTTTCTAGGCGTCCGAAGGGGTCGACGCCTCCACCGTTCGGCCGCGGGCTTCCGCAGCTCCTCACCCCGCCGTTCCGCGGCGATGTCGATGCACGCCCCTGCCATCGCTCGATACAGTTCGCGCACGGCGATCGCGTCATCGACGAACCCGGGCGACCGCTGGGGCGAACCGAACCAGTGCTTGCCGGTGTGCTCCTCGTCGACCTGCACTGGCGGAGCCTCGTCCTCGCCCCACTCGTCGTCGGCGTCGATCGGTGCGTCCTTCTTCTCGGTCATGTTCTCCCAACCTTTCTAGGCGTCCGAAGGGGTCGCACGGTTCCCCTTCGGAAACGGATCGCAGTCGCCGTGCCGAATACCGTTCACGTCTCGGACGATCACCCCCTTCCGGTTGAACGGGTCGCTCGGGCCAATCCCCGCGACGACCGCTCGACGGCCCCAGCACTTGCGGCCGCAGACGTAGCACGTCCCGAGAACGCGGGTCGTCGTCATCGCGGAGCCTCGGGCGTATAGCCCAACTCGGCGAGACGGTGTGCCAGTCGCTCGACCTCTTTGGACAGGCGCTCCACCTCGGACACGTTGAACGCGAGGTTCCCTCGCAGCCGCTCGATGACTTCGCCGTAGTGGGATGCGGCCTGGTCCATCTTGCTGCCCAACTCGTCCCGCAGCCGCTCGACCTCGTTCAGGGCTTCGGCGTGATGGCGTACCCGCTCCGTCAGTCGCGCTACCTCGGCCATCAGGTTGTGCTTGATCTGTCGTTCCGCTTCTATACCAGCGCGCAGCCGCTCGACCTCGGCCTCGGCCTTGAGCGCCCGCTCGGGCCATTGTTTCGCCGTCGTCATCGTCGCCACGCTTCGGGGTCGAGCGGCGCCCATCCCTGAGCAGACACGACGGCGGTCGCGAGCGACTCGAAGTAGTAGGCCATCCCGTTGATCGCGTCGTCGATCGTCGGGTCATCGGGATGCATCGTCGCGAGTGTCTGACAGACGTTCCGCCCGAACTCGTATGCCTCACGAGCGAGGGCGAGCACCCGCTCGACGTTGCCCGATTCGACGGCCCGGGATAGCTCGTCGAGCCGGACGAGAGCGGCCTTCGCGTCGGCCTCATTCATCGGTCTCGCCACCCTCCGATCGCGTACAGGAGCACGACGACAAAGAACGCGGCGACGATCGCGTACACGAGGCCATCCGTGGCCGCGATCATCCGGGCATCCTCCACGTGCAATGACTCGGGTCGCCCGAGACCTCGCCGACGTGGAACCCCTGCGCCTTGAGCGCCTTCGCCCCGTCGTCGTCGTGCGGGGCGTCGATCGCGAGCCCGCGGTTGTGGATCGACTCGCCCGCCGGGACCGCCTTCCCGCCGACGCCCGCGAGATAGCGGGCGTGTAGCTCGGCCTGTAGGGGGCACGTGCGGTACGAGGCCGTCGCCCCCGTGCCGCCGTACCCGACGACGAACCCGTGCGGGGCGACGCGGAGCGAGCGGATCATCGCGACCATCGCCCCGCGTTGGAGCCGGACGATCGCGACGTCGGCCCGGTTGTAGAACTCGAACTCGACCGTCACGAGATCGAGGCGTTGCGGCGAGTAGCAGTTCGGATGGCTCCCGACGCCCTCGGGCCGCACGATGAGGTCGCGTGTGCCCTTGCGCGTCAAACGGTCGATCGCGTCGTTGGCCTCGGCCTTGAACTTCGGGCCGGGTCGTGGTTGAAGCCGGATCATCCGTACACCCCCAATCCGAGATAGACGCGGGCGTAGTTGTTCGTGCGGAGCACGCCTCGGTACTCGCACCGGCCGAAGCCCGGGACAGAGTGAACGAACCGGAAGTGCGGTCCCGAGTCCGTCCACGAGTTCGAGTAATGGAGCCCCGGGCAGTCGATCGAGAAACGGACCGTCGCCCGGCCCTGGTACTCGGCGTAGAGCATGACGTGGCGGTATCCCCGCGACCAACCCGCGACGGCCGCGTGTCCGAACCCGTGAGACGTGTCGAGCACGAGCGGCTCGGCGGTCGCGGCGGTTCGCACGACCGGGGCCGTGTGGCACGAGTTCGGCCGACCGTAGGTCAACGGGTTGCACGGGTCGGTCCGGTCGTCGGCGTTCGCGACGTGGGCCGTAAGGAACCCGAGAGCGAACAACGCCGCGACGAGCAACGCGAGCCGCAGCGCCAGTTTGATCGTGTACCGGATCATCGTTTCCTCCCATCCATCCGCCACGTGGCCCCGCATCCTGCGGCGTGGCACTTTCCCCAACCCTTGCGTTCTCGGTACGTGTCCGGGTGCCACTCGGTCGCGAGCGAGCCGCACGACGGACAACGGTAGGTGTAGAGGTGATTCCAGGGGACCGCGATCGTCGTCATCGACTCAATCTTTCAAGCGGCCAAACGAGGTCGGCGCGGCCTCCGTCCTCGGCCTCGACGAGGATTCCGATTAGGTTGGCGTTTCCTCCGTGACCAAAGAACTTTGCGACGACCGTGACGGTGATCCGTGGGCCGTCGATCGTGTCGAGTTCGATCCTCGAACCGAGGACCGGCTGGCCCGTCTTTGTCAATGGACGCGAGAACGTTGGGCTAGGCATCGTCGGCCTCGTCGAGAATCTCCTCGACTCGCTCGCGATCTTTGTCGTCGAGCCGTTCGAGGATCGACACGAGTTCGAGGCCGTTGTTCTCGCGGATCAACGCCGCGATCCCCCGAGTCGCGAGGCCCGACCCATTGTCGGTCGGAAAGAGCATCCTCGCGGCGATCCACAAGCCGTCCGGGACGTAGACCGTTTGCTTCACCGATACCTCCCGTTCCCGTTCGTCATCGCGGGGAGTAGTTTGCGGACCTCGACGCGACCGACTCGCGAGTTCTCCATATAGCGGTCGGCCGCCCGCTCGGCCTCGTCGCGTGTTTGAACCTTCGACGATCCGAACGGGTGGCCGTCGTGGGTGAACGCGGCGACGAGATACATCACGCCCACTTCCGAACGTCGGCGACGCCGTGATCCGACTCGTCGCCGCTCATGCTCGGCGAGTGGTCGCTGTAGTACCCCGGGCTCGCGTGGTCGGCCCGATGCTCGAACGCGAGCGTCCGACGATCGAGTCCGTCGACCATGATCCCGTGAACCTCGCGGCAATGGTCGCGGAATCCTGCCGACCGCTCCGACTCGTGAAGCCTTCCCTCTACTTGGGCCATCGGTGGCCTCCTTCCTTCCATCCGAGGCAAAGGTACACCCGGTACACCCCGGCGTCAATCCTCGGGGCGTTGCTCCTGGTGGCGGGCCGGTGTAGGCTCCGATCGTGCCCGAGGCCGAGATACGACGACGAGGCGGCGCCGTTCGGTGGCGCTCGCGATGTGTCGACGGCGAGCTATGGCGGGTGGCCGTGGTCCGGCGGCCGGGTCCGCGAGGCGGTCGCACGGTCGTTCACCGGACGGGGAAGCGTTGCGGGAAGGGGTAGTCAATGGGATTGACCAAGACCCAGCGGAAGAATCTCCGAGAGGACGGGTGGACACGTCGCGATATCGACGACCTCGAAGCCCGACTCGACGAGGGCGGCGACGATCGCGACAACGATCGCGACGACGACGACAACGACCGGCGATCGCGTCGGCGCTCCAACGGACACGACAACGACTCCGGTCGCGTGTCGGTGTTCGAGGGTGCGGCCGCGGAGAAAGTCCTCGCGTCGCTCGGGCTCTCGAACGACGACGACGACGACGACGATGACGACGACAAGGATCGCGGGCGTCGGCGGTCGCGGTCGTCCGATCGCGACGAGGGGCGTCGGCGCTCGCGGTACTTCGACCGATGAGCACCACGCAGTCCGAACTCGAACTCGAACAGGACGCAACGCCCGAGGTTCCGCTCCGCGAGCCGGGCGAGCCCGCGACCGATGGCAAACGCCCGCGGGCGCCGTCGCCGAGGGGTCGCGGTCGCAGTAAGAAACCGGACTCGCTCGAAGGTCCGACCCGCGAAATGCTCAAAGCGATCGGCGCCGTGTGGCACGCGACCGAGGCGAGTCGCGACCACGCCCCGCCGACGTGCGGCGCCGTCCTGCTCCAACAGGCGCCCGCGATCGCGAAGTCGCTCAACGCCGTCGCGATGGACGACCCGAGCGTCTATCGGTGGCTCTCGTCGCTCGTGATGATGGGCGGCGGTTGGGGCGCCGTCGCGTTCGCCGTTCTCCCGGTCGCTCAGAATGTCGTCGGCCGTCACGTTATCCCCGCGATCGAGCGAGCCCGCTACCGCGGACAAGTCGCGACCGAGTTCGAGCCCGGGGAATACGGAACGCCCGACGAGACCGGGCCGCAGCCGCCCCCGGAGGAACCGTGGCAACCGCCGAACGTGATCGAGTAGAACTCGACCTCGACGACGAGGCGCCGCGTGTTGACTGGTCCGAGTTCGAGCCCGACTTCCAAGAGGCATGGCGGCCGAACTCGAAAGGCAACGCCCAACACGTGACGCTCGTCGGTCCGACGAGCCAAGGCAAGTCGACGCTCGCCCTCCGGTTGATCGAGCGACGGGCCGAACTCCGCGGATCGCACGTCGTCATCTTCGCGACGAAACCGCGTGACCGGGCGCTCTCGGCGCTCGGTCGCAAACCCGACTGGCACGTGATCCGACGGTGGCCCCCGTCCTACGGACAAGAGCGCGTTATCTTCTGGCCGCCGTTCGGCGATGTGAAGTCGGTCACGTCGCGGCATCGCGAGATCATGGGCGACGTTCTCGCGGACGTGTTCCACGAGGGGAACCGCGTGGTCTACTTCGACGAGGCGTACTACATGGCGCAAGACCTCGACGCCGAGGCGATCATGCGGAAGATGTGGCAGATGGGCCGCTCGCAGAATCTCATCGTCGTCGCGGGGACGCAGCGTCCGGTCGCGGTCCCTCGTCCGATGTTCTCCGAGTGCTCCTACTTCTTCGCGTTCCGAACGAGCGACGAGGACGAGCTACGTCGCGTCGGCGAGTTGGGCGGGACCGACACGAAACTCCTAAGGTCGATCATCCGCTCGCTCGGGCCGCACGAGTTCGTCGTGTGCCAAACCCGAACCGGCCGCATGGTCCGGTCGAAGATGAAACTCGAAAGAGGGCGCCGGTGACGGCGCTCGCCGTCACGGCGGTTCTCGCCGTCATCCCGGCGACCGTCGCGAGCCCGCTCACCCTTGACGACCGCCGGACCGAGTGTCGGTTCGCGACCGCCGACGGACACGTGCGCCGGTTCCTCGACCTGCGACCGTCGGTGTGGAACGCTCGATCGAACGTCGTCATCGCGTTAGCCCGGGCTCGCGGCGGCTGGTCCCCGTGGGCGTGCGCGTGACGGACGACGGAAAGAAATCGTGGGATTGGAAGCAACCGCTCGCCGCCGCGGCGGTCCTCGTCGTCACCGCGGCGTCGTTGTGGGGGCTCAACTCGTCGGTCAAAGAACTCGATCAACGAGTGGACCGACTGACCCAGGCCGTCGTCAAGGTTCAAGCAATCGACCGCGAGGTAGAAAGGTTGCAGCGTGACGTGCAACAAATCGAGCGGGTTCGTGCGGACATTCTCCAAGCGATTTGTGCCGCTAACGCTACTTCTACTCGTGCCCTTCGCAAGTGTCTCGACGGCGGCTAGTCATCCGGTGCATCCATGCGGAGGATTCCACCCGACGATTCTCGGGACGAGGCGTAGCGAGGTCATCATCGGCACGCCCCACCGGGACGTGATCCTCGCGTTTGGTGGGAACGATACGGTGATCGCGGGGGCGGGCGACGATATCGTTTGCGGGAAGCTCGGAGCCGACGTGGTGAACGGCGGCAAGGGCGATGATTGGGCGATCGGCGGCCGGGGCTTCGACACGTGTCTAGCCGAACGAGAAAGGTGCGAACGAGGATGACGGCCTACGCCTATTGGATCGAGGGCTCGTATCGGATCGTCGTCGAGCCTACGTGTACGGTCATCGGCTCCGAGACGTGGCGGGCTCACCCGTGGACCGTGACCGACCCGACGCTCCCGACCTATCAGGATTGCCCGCGATGCGGCGCCCGCCGGGTCTCGATCCCCGGGGCGCTCGCGGGGGCGGCGAGACGGTTGTCCTCGTCCTGAGGGCGTGTTAGCGTCGCCCCCGATAGGCGGCGGCTCTCGGACCGGGGAAGGGTTCGAGGGCCGCCGCCTTTGTCCCTGTACCGGGCCGGGAGCCGCCGCCCCCCACGACCGAAAGGCGGCGGCGGGATGCACGTCCACAACTCCGCGGTTTCGTTCCTAATCGTCATGATCTACGTCGCCTTGGCGCTCACGGCCGGGCGGTTGACGGCGGCCTACCTCACGCGCAAGGGCGGGACCGTCGGCGAGTTCGGCAAGGCGCTCGCGTTCCAGTTCTAGGGAAGGGAGGCCACGTGGCCGAGACAAAGGGCAAGTGCGCGAACTGCGGCAAGGCGATCACCCTCGAACCCGACGCGAACGGCGGGGAGCGTTGGTATCACGAGGGCGATCAAGTCCGGTGCGAGGGCGGGAGAACGTCCGCGACACCCGCGGCCAAGGCGGCCGCCGACGAGAAGTCGGACGACGAGAAGGGGGTCAAGTAGATGCCAGCGGGCACATTGTCCGGCGCGCCGCCGGAAGCGGCTCAGGGGAGCGGGCTCGTCCCGTTCGTCCGAGCGTCGTACCAGTACCGGGAGAAGATCAGAACCGACACGTTCACGCTCTCGACCTCGCAGCAGACCGCGCAGCCGGTCCCGGTCACGCCGGGCGGGTTCCTCCGCGGGATTTGGGTCGAACTCGACAACACGGTCAACGGGGCGCTCGGCACCGCGGTCCTCGGGTCGCCGACCGACTTTCCGTACAACATGATCGCGAACATCCAACTCGAAGATGTGAACGGTCAAACGATCTTCGGGCCGTGCTCGGGGTACGAGCTATATCTCGCGAACAAATACGGCGGGTACTTCCCCGACGGCGACCCGACCGTGCAACCCGGGTTCGTCGGGACGTTCGTCGACCAGTACCTCACGCTTTGGATCCCGTGCGAGATTCGCTCCGACGCTCTCGGGTCGCTCTCGAACACCGACGCTCGGGCGCAGTACCGACTCATCTACACGATCGACTCGTCGGCGAACATCCTGTCGACGGGCACCGTCACGACGCAGCCGCAGTTTACGGTGACGACGTGGGTCGACTATTGGGCGCAGGTCGAGCGGTCGAACATGGCGGGCGAGGCGAACGAGCAAGTCCCGCCCCTGCTCGGGACGACTCAGTTCTGGTCCCGGGAGGTCCCGCCCATCGTGGTCGGGGCGCAGACGGTCAAGCACAACCGAGTCGGCAACGCGATCCGAAACATCGTGTACGTCCTGCGGACCGGGGCGGCGGCGACGGGCGCGCAGCCCGCGAACCCGAGGGCGACGAACTTCGGCGACCCGATCAAGCTGCGGCTCGACAACCGCTACTTGCTCTCCGAGTCTCCGTTCCTGCGGCGTCGCGGGATCATGGCGAGGTTGTACGACCTCACGGGACCGGACGGCGACCCGGCGACGATCGGCACGCCGACGGACTCGATCCTGGAAACCGGGACGCTCGTGTATCCGCAGTCGGGCGACCTTTCGTACAAGCCGAGCGCCGGGGATATCGGCGACTGGCTCGACACGAACGAGGCGTCGTTCCTCCAGTTTGAGGACACGATCGTCACGCTCGCCGCGTCGCTCACGATCCTCACGAACGACGTAGCGCCGCCCCCGGGAGGCTAGACCGATGCAAGTCGGGCAGATGAAATCGCAGGTGAACGGAGCGGCCTTTCTCCCGCAGCCGGGAACGACCGAATGGTGCCTGTTGCTGCTCGTCCTGTTCGAGATAGGGCTCCTGGTCGTCCTGCGGCGCTACTTCGGGTCTCGGGCGCACGGGGGCTAGGCCGGTGTTCCGCCGGACGGCCGCGTTGATCGAGGTCGCCGTCACGCTCGTATTCGCGGCGTGGCTCCTCGACACGTGGTCCGGCGGCGGACTTACCCGATGGGCGAAAGCATGGTGGGCCGACCTCGCGGCGCCGCGGATGACGCCCGCCGACGTGGCGGCGCTCTCGAACGCGGTTGTCGCGGAGGCAATCGGGATCACCCGACAAGCGGCGAGGGAGGTGTAACGGTGGACAAGAAGTATGTGTGGCTGGTGGCGGGCCTGTTGATCGGCTACCTGTTCCTCGGGTCGCTGCTCGGCGGCGTGTCCGGTTTCCTCGGAGGCGGCGTCCGCAAGGGCTCCGAGTAGCAACCCGGACACCTAGGACGTAGGGCGGGGGCTCCCGGGTCCCCGCCCTACTCAACGGAGGGAGCGACGGTGCTGTCAAAGTTCCTCAGTCGGAAGTTTCTCGCGGCGATCGTCGCGTTCGTAACGGTCAACGTGATGCCGAACCTTGACGCGGGAGCCCAAGCCAAATGGTCGGCATTCATCGCGGGCGCCTACGTCATCGCTCAGGGGATTGCGGACGCCTTCGGGTCGGGCGACAAGCCGTCCCAGGGGGTCACGTGATAGATGCCGCTTGCCCTGCTCGCGTTGTTCGTCGGATACCTGCTCATAAACGCGGGCATCCGCAACGAGCACCCGTGGGCCTCGGTCGTCCAGGCGTTCGGCGGCTCGCCGCCGGGGCCGCCGGGTATCTCGCCCGGGCAGGCGGGATCAATCTCGCCGCCCGGGCAAGGCGTGATCCAAGGTCCGGGGACCGGGCCGCTCACCGGGACTTCGGACGGGACGCCCGCCGTACAACGGTTCGACGCGGCCGTGCGGGCGCGTTTCGGCGATCGGCTCACGTCCGCGGGCGTGTGCGCGTGTCGGAAGATCATCCCGCACAACGGCGGTTCGTCGAACATGTGGAGCCAGCACGCCTGGTGCAACGCGAAGGACTACAAAGGCTCGGCCGCCGCGATGGCGGCGCTCATGATCTTCGCGAACGCGAACCGGCGGAAGTATCACTTGGTCAACATCATCCCGCCCGGGACCGCGGTCAACGTCGTGCACGTCGACTTCGCCCCGGCCGCGACGGGAACGCCGCCATGCGCGAACTAGGGGTCGTGTGATGGCGGCCGGCAAGGTCGTCCGACGGGCTCCGCGGCCCAGGTCCGAGGCGGCGATCGCGGAGCGGTTCGAGTCTCAGACCGGATTCACGGCCGAGGCCAAGCCCCGGGCCTACAAGGCGTACCGGGCCCAGCAACGCGGCGAGAGCCCCCAGGGCGGCGCCGACGAGGTTCCGAGCACCCGGGGACCGAAAGCGCCCCCACGCGGCCCCAGGGCTCCCAGGATCGGCACACGGGGGCTCTCACGGAGCCTCCGAGCCTTCGCGAGTCGGAACCCGAAGCGGCTACTCCTGGCCGAGCTCTTGCTCGTCGTGGTCATCACGATCACGAGCCGGGTCTCCGAGGGCGAGGTCCCGCGGCCCTCGGACCTGCTCGCCCCGTTCGTCGTGTTCCTCGTCCTGGGGTTCGCCGCGGAGGTCGGCGGGTCGACGGCCCGGCTCGCGGCTGGGCTCGGCGGGCTCGTGGCGCTCGCGGTCGTGATGGCGAACGCGGGCTCGATCGCAAAGACGATCACGTTCGCGGCCGCGGGAGGCCCCACGACGCCGGGGGCGCAGGGCGTCTCGGGCTTCACGGAGGCGGGCGGCGGCGCAGGGTACGGTACGGGTGGCGGCGGCGGCGGCGGCTCATGGTGAACAGGAGGAACGGATGCACAAGGTAACGGACGTGGCTCTCGCGATCGTCGCCGTGGCGGCGATCATGGTCGTCGTTCGCCCGGGCTCCCAGGCGTCGGCGGTCATTCGCTCGATCGGGTCCTCGTTCGCCGGGGCTATCTCCGCGGCGACCGGGGCGGCCGAACAGCCGGTGCGCCGACAGGCTCCGCGGCGTCGCCCGGGGAGGCGCTAGAAATGCCGGGCGGGACCGAGACCGGCTCCCTTATGCGCTACCAGCGGTTCGAGTCTCCCGACCGCCCGATCAATGCGGCCCGGTTCAAGGCGGTAGGACTGCAACCGAACGACAGCACGGGCGATACGGTTCCGGGCTCCGCGGTCCCCGACGACGACCACATCCTCCCGGGTCAGACCCACGCGAACGAGGACTTCTACGGCATCCGCTCGAGGTCTCGGTTCTTCGCCCTGTTGACGCCGCCGCCGGTCGGACACGGCGGCCCGACCTCGGGCGTCACTCCGGGCCGGACGTGGTACGACCCGGGGCGGGGGCGGTCGCAGTTTGACGAGCGGTTCGTCGAGCCCTACCGCCACGACCTCTCGGCGTCCTCGGTCACGGTCCCGTCGGCGTTGCTCGACACGTACCCGGGGCTCGGCGCCGAGTCGATCAAACTCACCCGCGAGGGCGCCATGCGGTTTCCGACGCCGGACTACGCGGCAACGAGGACCGCCGCCGAACCGATCCTCGGGCCGCCATCGTGGTACGCGGCCGGACCGATCCCGGCGTCGCTCCGCGTGAATCGCCGGGGCGCCCTGCGTCGCGAGTTTATGCAATGGGCGCAGACGTTCCTCGGGCGTCACTCCGTCCAGGCGCACACGCCCCCGGGCTCGACTTCGCCCGTTCGGATGGCGGCGGCCCGGACGAACCGGCTCACCGAGCGGCGGCTCCCCGCATCGTTCGGAGCGACTACGGAGGTTCTACGCTGATGCCGAAGGCACCCGCCCCACCGAGTTCAAAGATCACCCTCGCGACGTTCAAACAGAAGATCGGGCCGCTCCCGTTGTGGGGATGGGCCGCGATCGCGGTTATCGCGTACTACGTGTGGACCCGCTACTACGGCGGCGGGGCCGCGACGAGCGAGACCACGACCTCCGACCTCTATCCCGACACGTATGAGGGCGGCGGCGGGGCGACCGGCTTCGCGGGGACCGTCGGGGGCGGCGGTGGCGGCGTCCCGGTCGGCGAGACCACGATCCCGCCCGACGGGGCGCTCCCCGAGCCGATCACCGGGGAGGAACCCGGGGGCGCCGCCGGGCATCCGAACCGGCGCCACCGCATCCAACGGATCAAGCGACAGACCGGGCGGCGAATCGAGGCGATCAAGGAAGGCGGCGTGACGGCCCCCGAGCGCCAGCGGATCAAGCAAATCAAGGAACGCCGCCGGTCGCGAATCCGCAAGATTAGGGCGAAGTAGTGGAGCGCCGGGTAGGTCCGCTCCCGTTGTGGGGCTGGGTCGTCGTCGCGATCGCGGCGTACCTCGTGTGGCGGCGCCGTACCGAGGCCGGATACTTCCCTACGGCCTCGTTCGAGGTCTCCGCGTCCTCCGGGACCGGCGGGGGCTCTCGATCGTTCCTGGGGCTTCCTGGGGCCCCCAGCGAGCCCTCAGAAGAAGAACCGTCCGGGTCGGCGTTGTTCCTCGGGGGCGGCGGGAGCCGCCCGACGCTCCCGCCCCCGATCACGGCGGGCGGCCCCGACGGGAGCGCTCCCAGCGGCGGCGGCGGCGAGGTCACGGTCGCCACGTCGAGCACGTCGAACGTGATTCCGCTCTTTGGGGTCGCCGGGGCTTACGACTACAGCGGCACGACCTCGCGGTTTCCCCGGTCGCAACAGCGGATCGAGGCGCTCAAAGAGAAACGGTCGGGGATCGGCGAGCGTATCCAAGCGTTGCGGGAGGGAGGCGTGACGGCGGCCGAAGCCCAGCACGTTGACACGCTCCGCGGACGCAAGCAACGGATCACGGCGAACATCCAACGGATACGGGCTCATGCCCGGTAAGCCGACCGACGCCGAGGTTTGGGGGCTCACCCTGCTCGCGGCGTCCGAGGTCCCGAACTTCCTCGCGGGGATGGCGCCGTCCCTGTTCACGCTCCAACACTTCACGAGCAAGAGCCCGGCCGACGCCCGGATGGCTCGCGAGTCGATGCACCGGGCCTACGTGGTCGGGGGCGGGCTCTCGCTCGTCGTCGGCGCCGGGGCCTCGCTCGTGTCCGAGTCCTGGCTCCCGTTCGTCGCGTGCGCTATCGTTCTCGTCGTGCTCGTGATCCAATACGAGTACGCGCTCGACAACCCGCACTCGACCTCGGAGGCGATGTGAGGATGAGACCCGAACCGACCGAAATCACGATGACCGACCGGGAGCTACTCGAATACATCGCGCAGCAACTCGCCCGGCTCGAACCGTTGCTCGCGATCCTTGAGAACCCGCCGCCGATGATGGCGGCGATCATGCCGGGGCTCGGTATCGAGAGCGAGGACTAGGTGCCCGGCGGCCCGCCTATCGGCGTCGTCGGCCCGATCGGCATCGGCACGACCGCCCCGAACTCCGGGCAGCGGGTCTCGAACGTCGACATTGCGAACGCGGCCCGCGACGCGGGGTTCCGCGACGACCGGCCGCCCGCCGATCCCGCGGGGCGCAAGCACTCCGAACTCGCGTGGGCCGTCGCGATCGCGTTGGCTGAGTCAGGCGGCGACCGGACCGCGGTCGGTCACACGGGCGGCGCCGCGTGCGGCGAGTACGTGATCGGGCTCTGGCAGAAATGCTCCCCGACGATCAATCGGGCGTTGTTCTCGCCGGACGCGAACGCGAAAGCCGCGTGGTCGCTCTACTCCGCAAACGGGAGGAAGTTCGAGGGCCGGTGGTCGACGTTCCCCGACCCGGCTCGGGCGCAACTCGCCCAGGCCGAGACCGCGGTCAAGGGGACGCACCGCGACCGTCCCGGGATCACGCGGCCGTCGGCGTGGCCAGGGTTCACGGATATGCTCGACGCGATCGGGTTCCTCGTCGGGTGGATCACCGACGGTCAGACGTGGATACGGCTCGGGGAAGTTCTCGGCGGCGCCGTCCTCGTGCTCCTGGGCCTCATCCTGCTCGTGTACGTGACCAAGGGCGAGGGGTCCACGACGAGTCACTCGTTCGCGGGGATCACACGATCGACGACGAAAGGACGGTGACGCATGAAAGCCGAACTCCGGGCCGGGGCGACCGTCGAGTTCCTCGACAAGCACGAACTCGCGGAGGTGATGAACGCCCACGCGAAGATGATCGCGAGGGCGCTCCGGGTCAAGCCGACGGGCGTGATCCTGCGAGCGATGGCGATAGGGGTCGGTGGCTTGGCCGTGATCGACTTCGGGTCGCCCGCGATGGGTTTCGAGTGGGAGGTCCGGCGCTATTTCGTCACCGGGCAGGACCCGACGGTCGTGATCGCGGGCTCGGCCGCGACGGTGCTCGTCGCAGAGTCGGCCGACGTGGCGACGCCGTTCGATACGGTCGACACGACCGCGACCGGCTCGGTTGCGACGATCCCTAACAAGGGAGCGTGGACCGACGATCAACTCGTCGTCGGGTTCGGGCAACACCTGCTCATCCGGTGCTCCGGGATCGGCGTCGCGTCGGTGTTCGCAAATGCCTACGTGTTCCAGCGGTCGGCGACGCAGGAGGAAACGCCCGAGCTTGTGATCCCGGTCTCGGCCAACGGCGACGCCCTCGCGACGAACAAGGTCTAGTCGGTGGGTTTCCCTCGGGGCGGGTTTAGTGGCGGTGGCTTCGGCGGCGGCGGCTTCGCCGGAGGCGGCGGCTTCACGCCTGCTCTCGTTGCGGGACTCCGTATTTGGCTCGACGCGAACAGCGGCGGCCTATTCCAGGACTCCGCCCGTACCATCCCGGTCGTCCTGAGCGGCGACCCGGTCGGCTCGTGGAGCGATGTGTCGGGGAACGGCAACAACCTAGACCAAGCGGTCGCTGCAAACCAACCCACATGGGTCACGAACCTAATCAACGGGCTCCCTGCGATCCGGTTCGACGGCGTCAACGACTTTCTCGCCAAGACCGGGCTCGCGGGGGATGCGTCCTGGACGGTGTTCTACGTCGTGCAGAAGCGCTCCGCTCCCGTGGCGGGTGTTCAGACACTCCTCAACACGGGTTCGTCAACGGCTCGACTTGTTACCGCCGCCGCGACAGACCCGAACGGGTACGTCTGGAACAACAATCAAGCCGCCGCCGCCGTGGCCCTGGGCGGAATCGCGACTAACGTGACCATTGTCGTGTTCCGCGTCACGAGCGCGGCCGTGATGGACACGTGGATGAGCGGGGCGGGCGCCGTGAACTTCGATCCCGACGGCGCCATCACCACGATCACCGTTCGTCGCCTGGGAGGAAACTCACTCGGCGGCGAAGCGGCCGATATCGACCTCGCGGAATACGTCGAATACGACAGCGCGTTGACCTCCGCGCAGTTGAACGCGGTTGGGTCGTACCTCGCCACGAAATACGGACTCGCCTGGACGACTGTCCCATGAGCACCCGGCTCGTCCCGACACCCGAGCGCACCGAGGAACGGGTGCGGCAACTCGCGACCGTTGACGCGAACGGACGGACCACGATCCGACTCCCGCGACGCCGCGTCGGACAGCCGTGCATCGTGTCGCGGCTCATCGGGGCAACGGTCGCCGTCACAAACCCGGTCCTGCTCGACGCCTTCGGCCGCGTCGTCGTGAACGGCTGGGGCTCGCCCGATACCGGACCGCCATACGCCGTCGTTGAGGGAGCCGCTACCGACTTCGGCGTCGGCTCCACGGCGGGCGTCGGGTCGATCTTCACGACGGCAACGGGCCTGCGGAAGTCGATCGCGTCGCCGATCGGCGTCACCGATATAACGCTCACCGGAGCGCAATCGGTCGTTGGCGCCTTCGCGAGACAGATGGGCCTCATGGCTCGCGTTCAGGGAGACCCGATGATCGACACGTACTACTGCGCTCGATGTGTGATGGACGCCGCAGGGAACACGACCGCGATCCGGATCGAGAAGTCGATCAATGGCGTAGGAAGGACGACGCTCGCGATCTTCACGTACCCCGTAGCGCTTACTGCGGGACTGACGCAGGTCCGTATCACGTGCGTTGGCTTCACGATCTCGGCGTCGGCGTGGAAAGACGTTGAACCCTCAAACCCGCAGGTCTCCGCGACCGATCTCGACATTCCCGGAGCGGGCGGCGTCGGAGCGTTTATGAACATGAACGGCGCCGACACGTCCGAGGGTCGGTTCGACAACTTCCTCGCGGAGTCACTCCAAACCGGACCGATTTGGGATGCCTATATCAACAGTCCCGACCAGTTGTTCAACATCGTTGACTCGTCGATCGTCCCCGTCGACCGATGGATTCCGCAGATCGTGAACGGGCAGCGGCTCAACCCGGGCGAGGAACTCGTCATCACATCACGCGAGGGGACACCCGGAACCCAAGCGGTCGTGACCTGTTCGTTCGTGTACTCGACATGATCCCGGCGCCGACACGCACCGAGGAACGAGCCCGAGGGACTGCGGCGATCGACGCAAACGGCGAGGTCTCGATCCGGCTCCCTCGGCGGCGTCCCGGGCAGCCATGCATCGTGTCGCGGCTCATCGCGGCGATCCCCGCGAACAGCGACAACGTACTCCGCGACACGTTCGAACGGGTCGTCGCGGCGGGCGGCTGGGGAACACCCGACGTAGGCCAGCCCTACGTCGTGCAACAGGGGACCGCCGCGTTCTACTCGGTCGGGGTTGGCCTCGGAGGCGGGGGCGTCGGCAAGATATCTCCCGTCGCGAGCGGGTCTCGACAAACGATCGCGTCGCCGATCGAACTCCGCGATGTGACGGCCCGAGGAACGTTGCAGTTTATCCCGGTGCTCGCCGCGGGACTGCGGATGGGGCTCACGGCCCGACAGTCCGACGGGTTCAACTACTACTATCTCGTCGGGATCATCGGAGCGGCCGGGACGGTGACGGATATTCAACTCAATAAGAACGTGGCGGGGACCGCGACCACGCTCGCAACGCTCACGCTTCCGACGGCGCTCGCGGCTCCGGTGTTCGTTCGGCTCGATTGCGTCGGCTCGTTGATCTCGGGTTCGATGTGGACAACCTCCGAACCCGTCTCGCCTATGGTCTCGGTGATCGACTTCGAACTCCCCGGACCCGGGGGCGTTGGGGCGTTCCTCGATTTCAACGCGGCCGACACGGATACCGGGGAGTTCGATAACTTCCTCGCGGGCTCGGCGACGATCCCGCCCGTTTGGGACGCCTACGTCGATAGCACCGAGCAACTCATAAACCTCGTCGACTCGTCGATCGTCCCCGTCGACCGATGGATACCTCAGATCGTGAACGGGCAACGGCTCAACCCGGGCGAGGACTTGATCGTGAACGGCCGCGAGGGAACGGTCGGGACCCAAGCCGTCGTCACCTGTTCGTTCGTGTACTCGACATGAGAGGCCCACACGTCGTCCGTCCGCTGCGAGAACTTGCGGGAGACCTCGCGGAGGTTGGGCGGGCGATCGGTGTGACCGCGGCCCGGGCTCGCCAGACGTTCCGACCTTTCCTCCGAGAGTCTCCTTCCCGGGTCGGGACGTGCGAGGTCCCGGGTTGCGGCGCACCGGCGACCCACCCGTGCCTTTGCGAACCGATCTACTGCGCCGATCACTACGCGGAGTTCGTGACGTGACCGGCCCCTACCTGCTCGACGGCGAGCGGCGGGAGTTCGTCGCCAACCGCTACACGACCCGGCTCTACTGGTGGGAACTCACCGAACGCGAGCACACGGCGCTCGCCCACGAGAATCGGAGGTCATCGTGAAGGGGATTCCGTTTCGGCTCCGGGTCCTGGGCTTGCTCGTGATCCTGCGCCACCCGTGGCGGGCGCTGGTCGCGTGGCTCCGTATGCACGGGCTCATCCGCACCACGCGGACGATGTGGTGCCCGGGTTGCGACTACCGGACGCGGCGGATGCCGAAGGTGCGGGCGCACGTGTGCGAGAATCTCACCCGCAAGGCTCGGCGTCGGATGGCCCGCTACGCGAACAAGAAAGGGACGGTGAAGGTG